>ERZ773196.257-NODE-257-length-35156-cov-7.108572_pt1 | contig 35156 bp, 17 predicted proteins | sample MGYA00581009_ERZ773196 | MGnify/ENA primary metagenome ERZ773196 (study PRJEB29015, sample SAMEA2738162) | human oral metagenome | biome: human oral; feature: human-associated habitat; material: saliva | place: China | collected 2243 ... | reverse complement strand
CAGCACGGGCAAGACGGCCAGCCTTCTGAGAAGCACGAGCCTTCGCCTCACCAGCGCGAATCGCCTCAAAACGATCCGAAGAGCGGGTAAAGCGCGGGTCGAGCTCCGGGTCAACGTGGTGCTCGTCCTCCAGCGAACCCGCGCCGGAACCCTCCACAGCGGCAATATCCGCATCGGTCAGCTCACGGCGCTGGCGGTTACGAGAAGACTTCTTCTCGCCACGCTTGGACGAACGACGCTCCTCCGAACGGCCCTCAGCAGAGTCCTTCGAGGAACCCTCAGCGGACTCCTCCTCCACGCGGTCGAACGCGCTCGCCAGCTGCTCCAGGGAGAAACCGCCCTGCTCACCAATCCAGTTGCCCTCGGTGACCTCAGCGACCTTATCCTCACGCTGAGCAACCTCCGCGTGAGCCTGCTCGCTGGCAGCCTCAGCAATACCCTGAATCTCCTGCTCAAGCGAAAGCTCAGCGGTCTCCGCGCGACGCGAACGCTTGCGGCGCTTACGCTTCTTGCGGGTCGAAGCAGTCTCCTCCGAAACGTCCTCACTATGAGCGGATGCGGCAGCCACCGCAGCCATAGCGTTACGGCGCTCAGCCTTCTTCGACTCCAGAGCATCCTGCTTCTGCTGGTCACGAGAATCCTCGCGGGCAGCGGCACGGCTACGCTTACGGTCATTACGCTCATGGCGGTGGATGTAATCCGACGCGCCACCGCTACGACCGCTCAGCGGCTGATCGTGAACCACCAGGCCACGACCGCCACACTGCTCACAGGGCTCCGAGAAGACCTCAAGCAGACCGGTACCCAGGCGCTTACGGGTCATCTGCACCAGACCCAGCGAAGTCACCTCAGCCACCTGATGCTTGGTACGGTCACGACCCAGGCACTCAATCAGGCGACGCAGAACCAGGTCACGGTTCGACTCAAGCACCATGTCAATGAAGTCAATGACGATAATGCCGCCAATATCGCGCAGACGCAGCTGACGGACAATCTCCTCAGCAGCTTCCAGGTTGTTCTTGGTGACAGTCTCTTCCAGGTTGCCGCCGCTACCGGTGAACTTACCGGTGTTCACGTCCACCACGGTCATGGCTTCGGTACGGTCAATCACCAGCGAACCACCCGAAGGCAGGTACACCTTACGGTCCAGTGCCTTCGCCAGTTGCTCGTTAATGCGGTAGTGGTCGAAGAGGTCATCGTCGCCATCCCACTGCTGCAGGCGGGAAACCAGGTCCGGCGCCACGTAGGTCACGTACGCCTCAATGGAATCCCACGCGTTCTCGCCCTGAACGATCATCGCGGTGAAGTCCTCGTTGAAGACGTCACGCACGGTTTTAATCATCAGGTCGGGCTCCTGGTAGAGCATCTCCGGAGCCAGCACCTTGCGGGAGTTAGCCTTCTCCTGAATCTCTTCCCACTGCGCACGCAGACGGTTAATGTCGTGGGTCAGCTCCTCCTCAGAAGCACCCTCCGCCGCGGTACGAACAATCACGCCAGCACCCTCAGGCAGCTTGTCCTTCAGAATCTTCTTCAGGCGAGCACGCTCAGTGTCGGGCAGCTTGCGGGAAATACCGGTCATCGAACCACCCGGCACGTACACCAGGAAGCGACCGGGCAGGGAAACCTGGCTGGTCAGGCGGGCACCCTTGTGACCAATCGGGTCCTTGGTGACCTGCACCAGAACCGAATCGCCGGGCTTCAGGGCATTCTCAATCTTGCGGGGTGCACCGTCCAGACCGGTGACATCCCAGTTGACCTCGCCCGCGTACAGCACAGCGTTGCGGCCGCGTCCAATATCAACGAACGCAGCTTCCATGGACGGCAGAACGTTCTGAACCTTACCCAGGTACACGTTGCCGATCAGGGAATCCTGCTGGGTCTTGGACACGAAGTGCTCAGCCAGCACGCCGTCCTCAAGCACACCAATCTGGATGCGGCCGTCCTTCTGACGAACCAGCATCTGACGGTCCACGGACTCGCGGCGAGCCAGGAACTCAGCCTCAGTCACGATGTGGCGGCGGCGACCCAGGGAGCGGGACTCGCGGCGGCGTACACGCTTCGCCTCCAGGCGGGTAGAACCGCGCACACCGGTCACAGTGTTGGATGCGTGAGAGTCAGCCAGGCGCGGCGCACGCACCTTGGTGACGGTCTCAACGTCGTCATCAACGCCGCCCTCAATCTCAATATCTTCGGTACCGCGGCGACGGCGACGGCGACGGTGGCTCGTCACCTCAGCCTCAGCGGCTGCCTCCTCGCGGCGGCGCTCCATGCGCTCCTTACGCTTCTGCTCCTCGGCAGCGGCGCGGCGTGCCTCACGCTCCAGCTTGGCGGCAACAGCGAGCTCGCTCAGCTCCTCCGGCTCGGGAGCCATGAACAGCGGCATCGCACCCATAGGGGTACGCGAGCGCAGCTCCTGCAGCTTCTCGCGCTGCAGGTCGCTAATGGTCTTTACGGGCTCGGGAGCTACTTCAGGCTCCTCAGCTGCGGGTTCCTCAACTGCGGGCTCTTCCGCAGACTCTTCTGCGGCAGGTGCCTTGGGGGCAGCCTCTTCGGTTGCAGACTCCTCAGCAACGACAGCAGCCTCAGCCTTCTGCTCAGCGGCGGCCTCGGTCTTCTCAGCAGCCTGTGCGGGAGTTACGACCTCAACCTTGGCGGTCTCTTCCTTCACCTCAACGGCAGACTCAGCAGCGGGAGCGACAACTTCCTCGACCTTTGCGGTCTTCTCAACGGTCTCAACCTTCGCAGTCTTCTCGACAGTTTCAACCTTTGCGGTCTTCTCGACAGTCTCGACCTTCGCGGTCTTCTCAACGACAGCAGGCTCAGCCGCCTCAAACAGGCTATCGAGGGTAGAAGCAACCTCGGTCTCAGACGCAGCGGGAGCGGCAACCTTCGGTGCCGGCGCGTGCTTAGCCTTAGCGTTACGCAGGTTGGTCAGGCCAGCTGCAATCGCCTCATCCAGGGGAACCTCAGGAGCCTTCTCCTTCTTCGGGCGACCCGGACGGCGGCGCTCAGTACCCTGCTGGGCGTCAGAGCTCTCACGAACATTCTTACGCAGAGTTTCACGGGTCTCTGCAGAGGCGTTCTTCTCCTCCGCGAGGGCGTTCAGCGCCTCAAAAACCCCAAGTTCGACGTTCTTCTCGTCAGACATTAATCTTCTTTCGTTACACCCTGCTCCGCACCGCAAGGATTTTAACAGCGCGCATACAGCGCAAAGCCTAGTTGCTGTCACCGCAGCTCAAGCCTCACCCTACGGCACGCGTTCATCGGCGCTACCGGGCACTATCTCGTTCAGTGCTTCTGCCGTAGGGGGCGAGCGGGCGGAACGCAGAGCGCGCCGCGACGGTCACAGCCACCTCGCTCTCGAGCACGGCACGCTCACACCCTTCCTGGGTGCTCTGCCGGTCTTCGGGTTTCTTCGCCGAGGCGGGCGGCCCGCGCGGTGCGACAGTTATGCTCCGCGGCTTATAGCCGGCGCTCTTCGGGTACTCTCCCTCGATGCGTTGGTGGGGATCTTTATGCGCGTGCGGGGCGCACAAGACACCGTGTTCCATTATACCCGGTAGAGGGTACCTCTAAGCCACCCCTGCGCCCTATCCGAGCCTCACTCCCCCATAGCCGGATGCACAAACCAGCACGCGGGTACAGCAAAGCCGGGCGTGCCACTACGCACCACCCGGCTTCAAAAAGTTCTTACGAGGAGGGGCTAGTCCAGACCCAGCTCCGCATCGCGCGCCTCACGAGCCTGCTGAGCAAGCTTCGGGTCGGTCGGCAGGTACTCCGGACCGGAACCGGTCGCGAACGGAACGCCCAGAATGAAAACGAACGGAGAAACCACCAGCAGAATCACCCACAGCAGCGAGAAGTGACCGGCGGTCAGCAACAGCAGGGCAGTCAGAAAAATAACAGCAGCAACGCCCATTGCGGCAATTCCGGCAGTCTTCACGGTTCTCCTCGAAGGGGTATCAAGAATCTAGTGTCCAGCAGAACGGCAGGCAGTCAACGCCGCAGGTGAACCCCGCGGACGGCTCCGACTGATGCCGCTCAAGAATATACCTGACCATTATACGCACCCGCGCCGCTTCCCCGCTGACCGCCACCGGCAGGGTCACCGGCGCCTCCCCCACTACCCGGTACCCCAGCCCGGCGCCCTAGCCCGGAACGGCTAGGCCAGCACAACTAAGCCCACGCAGCCAGCCCGGCACCCCAGCCCAGCACAACCTCACCCGCCCGCAGACACAGCAACGCCCCGGCACCAACAGGCACCGGGGCGTTGCATGTTCGGGGCATCAGCCCTCAAACCAAGCTCAGAGATGAACGCTTAGCGCATCATATTCACAATGACCTCGAAGAAGCGGATCACAATAATGCCGAAAATCAGGATCAGCCACAGGCTAATCGCAAACCAGGACCAGCCGCGAGCGCTCTCACGCATCGACTGCGACGCCGGGATGACCCCCGCCGAGACGTTGCGGACCGTGGTCTTCACAAAAAGCGTGATGGTCATAACCCACACGATCATGCAGAACAGGCACAGGGCGTTAATCTGGAACGTCGTCTGGTACCACAGCCACATGATGAACGCGGTTGCCGCAGCCAAACCAATGTCCATGCACACCCAGAACCACTTCTTGAACTGTGCACCCGCCATCATCGCGGCGCCAATCGTCACCACAATCGAGAAGCCCACCAGGCCAATGAACGGGTTCGGGAAGCCGAAAGCCTCCGCCTGCGGGGTGCGCATCACCGTACCGCAGCTGAGCAGGGCGTTGATATCGCAGACCGTGGAGTGGCCGGCATCAATGTAAATCTGCAGGCGCTCATACACCAGAATCGCTGAAGAAATGAGTGCAATCAGGCCGGCGCCAACCAGCCAGAATCCGAGCTGTCGGTCTGAGTAGCGGCCCCGGGTTCCCGCGTGCCCGTGCTGCGCTTCTTGTTCAGCGTGGGTGGGCTCGGTAGTACTCGATGCGGCGGTACTCATACGACTCCTTTAGATAGTGTTTTACGGTGGTACTTACCGGCGCGGCATAGCCAGCACCCCGGAAGCAGTACCTCATTTATCCTAACTTCTCACACCACCAAATGGCACACCATCAGCCTAAATGTTCTGTTTTATGACGCGCTATTTTACGCAGATGGGCGCGCTTTCGGGGCGCTTTCGTGGCGCCTTCAGGGCACGTTCGCAGCGCTTTCGGGGCCTCTTCAGCACGCAAAAACCCCGGGAGGTGCCCGCAACTCAGCGGCGGGCGGAACCTTCCGGGGGTTTCATCAAGGGTATTACTTAGGGCAGCGGGTGGGTGTACGACTCGTCAAAGAACAGCTGCTCCAGCTCCACCGCGCGGCTAAAGAACTCGCGGGCGCGCTGCGCATCCGACGGGCCCACACGGTCCAGTTCGCGGCGCAAGAAATCAACCAGTTCACGGAACTCCGGGTAGTCGTGCAGGGTGATCCACTCGTGGTGCACAAAAGAATCGGGGCGCTTGGCGGGAGCCTTGGACGCCCAATCCAGGTACAGACCCTCGCACACCACCAGCACCGACAGGATCGCCGCGTAGCTGCCGCTTGCCGCCGCATCTAGGAAGAGGCGCTTGAAGCCGGTGGTCGCCTCCGTATCGGGCATGGATTTACGCTGATGCTCGGTCACGCCGAGAGTCTCAAAGCTGCGCAGGAAGTAGGTGTTCTCGTCACCGGCGATTTCGCCCGCGAACTTGGAGAGGCGCAGGCGGCCCGCGAGAGTATCAGCGTTAGTAATCGCGCCGCCAATCAGGGCGAGGAAGGTATCGAGGAAGCGGTAGTCCTGCACCAGGTACCCCGCCATGACCTGCGGGGCAATCGAGCCGTCAAAAAGCTCAGCAACAAAACGGTGATTCGTGGCGGAAAGCCAGGTGGCGAGGTTCTCCTGGCGTAGGGACTCGGTGAACGAATCGGTGCCGATCAAATCGGTGAAGGGTGCGGGCATGATGGGTGCCTTTCACTATGTGGCATACCGTCGCTGGTATGCGTATGTGTGCGGGTGTGTTGGTGCGGCCTCAGACGTTGGGGTCGGCGCCTCAGCGAATATAGCACCGTGACGCGACGGCGTGCCCGGTTTTATACCCCCGATGCCCGAAAATTTTCGTTTTTTTCGATTTTTGGGTGGGTGAGGGCGGAAGCACAAAAAAGCGGGGCGCCACTCCCCCAGCCGGCAAAACCAACTAGGGGGCGGCGCCCCGCCTCATATCTGCAACCTCAACAGGTCGCCTTAGCGATCCGCGTCGTCCTCGGAGTCATCATCGCCGAAAAAATCATCGGTGTACGAGTCGCCCAGCGGCAGACCCAGCGAATCCTCCAGCGAAGAACCCGCCGCAGACTCGCCGCCCAGCTCAGCCATGATGCCGTCCAGCAGCTCATCCGGCTCAGCAGAGGCAGCCGCAGCCGCCGCGGCAGCCAGAGTCGAAGCCGACGCCGCACCCGCAGAACCCGCATAAGCACCCTCGGCGGGCAGCTCATCCGGCAACTCCTCAGCCTCAGCGCCGGGGGTCTTCGCCTCCTCATGCGCCGCCAGCAGGGTACGCGCCTCGCCAATGACCGTAATCGAACCGGTAATCAGCACACCCGCCGACTCTTGCTCGAAGAGGGCGTTCTCCATGGCGGTGGCAATCGCCTCGTCCAGGTGCTCAAACACCTCAATCGAGTCTTCGTCCAGGCCCGCATCCAGCGCCAGCTCGTGCAGACGCTCCGGCGCAATCGCACGCGGCGAATCCGACGCCGCCAAGTACAGGCGGAACGTGCCGTCAGAAGCGTCCACGTACTCTTCGCGCATGGTCTCAAACATGCCCAGGGCGTCCTTCTCACCCAGGATGCCAACCACAGCGTGCAGGTGCGACAGCTTGAACGCCTCAGTCAGCGCGGCCGCAGACGCGCGCACACCGTGCGGGTTGTGGCCCGCATCCAGGATGGTCAGCGGCTCGGTGCGCACAACCTCCAGACGGCCCGGCGAGCGCACCGTCTCAAACGCGGTACGCACCACGTCCTCGGGCAGCTGACGCTGACCGCCGAAGAACGCCTCCACGGCGGCAAGAGCCACCACGGCGTTCTGCGCCTGATGCGCACCGTGCAGGGACAGCGGCACATCCGGGTACTCGCCCGCCAGGCTGCGCAGGGTCAGCAGCTGACCGCCGACCGCAAGCTCACGGGAGATAATGCCGAACTCCACGCCTTCGAAGGCGAAGGATGCTTCCTTCTCGCGGGCGGAGGCGAGGAGCACATCCGCCGCCTCCGGGTCCTGCGCGGCAGATATCAGGAAGCCGCCGGGCTTGATAATGCCGGACTTTTCGGTCGCAATCTCGGCGAGGGTTTCGCCGAGCATGTCGGTGTGGTCCAGACCAATCGGGGTGACCACGGAAACCACGCCGTCAGCAACGTTCGTGGAGTCCCAGGTGCCGCCGATACCGACCTCGAGCACCACCACGTCCACCGGCTCGTCCGCGAAAATCGCGAAGGCGAGCACGGTAACGGACTCGAAGAAGGTCAGGGCGGGCTCGCCGCGGGAGGTCATCTCCGCGTCCACAATCTGCAGGTAGGGGGCGATTTCGTCCCAAATGCGCACGAAGGTGGCATCGGGTACGGGCGCGCCATTAATGCAGATACGTTCGGTGACGCTTTCGAGGTGCGGGCTGGTAAAGCGGCCCACGCGCAGGTCGTGGCCGAGCAGCAGCGCCTCAATCATGCGGGCGGTGCTGGTCTTGCCGTTCGTGCCGGTGATGTGGATGACCGGCGCGGCACGGTGCACATCGCCGAGGATTTCGACGGCGCGCGCTACGGCGTCCAGGCGCGGCGCCATCTTGTTTTCGGGTGCTCGCGCCAGCAGTTCACCGTAGACCCGCTCCACGCCCTCGGGGTCGGGAATTGCGGGGTAATTCTTCTCGCTCATTGTTCTCCTCACTGGGATAGCCGGACTGGGATAACCAGCCAGTGCCGGCAGGGGCCCACCGTGCGGCGGGATAGACGACGGGCCGCCCCGCCCGGTCAAGGGGGCGGGACGGCCGTACGGTTCAGGCGTTTTATGCCTTGGCTACGCTAATGCTCAGCTCGGCTGCTTCGCTCAGCTGCAGGGACACGGCGAGGGTTTCGCCGGTCACCAGTGCTTCGTTGGTGCGCAGAGCTGCCAGAGTTTCCTCCGGTGCCGCGATGCTCAGGTTGATGCGGTCCGCAACGTTCAGGTCAGCGTCCTTACGTGCCTGCTGAATAGCGCGGATGGTGTCGCGGGCGATACCCTCGGCAACCAGCTCGTCGGTCAGCTCAATGTTGAGGACCAGGAAGCCGCCGGGCAGAACCGCAGCCGCAGTGTGCTCAGCACCCTCAGCGTCAGCGGCAACCACGGTTGCCAGCTCGAATTCGCCCTCTTCCAGAGCCAGGCCGCCGTCCAGAGCTGCCACGCCGACCAGGACGGTACCGTCCTCGGTCACGGTCCAGTCACCGGACTTAGATGCCTTAATGGCAACCTGCACCTGCTTGCCCAGGCGCGGGCCTGCCGCACGTGCGTTGACCTTCAGCTGCTGGGAGATGCCGTAGTCGGCGGGGTCGACGGTGTCGGCGCTGACCAGCTCCACCTGGCGCAGGTTCAGCTCGTCCTCGACGATGTTCGCGAAGTACTCCGCGCCCTTCTCGCCGAAAGCGGTGCCCAGGGCAGCGAACTGCTCGGGGGCAATCGCCACGGTCATCTTCTGCAGCGGCTGGCGCACGCGGATCTTCTTTTCCTTGCGCAGCGCCGAACCGGCGGAGCAGACCTCACGCACGGTCTGCATGAGAGCCAGCAGGTCGGACTCGTCAGCGAAAGCGGATGCCTCGGGCCAGTCAGCCAGGTGCACGGAGCGTTCACCGGTCAGACCGCGGTAGATTTCCTCGCTACTGAGCGGCAGCAGGGATGCGGCAACCTTCGACACGGTCACCAGTGCGGTGTAGAGGGTGTCGAATGCGTCGGTGTCTTCGTTGAAGAAGCGCTCGCGGGAGCGGCGCACGTACCAGTTGGTCAGTGCGTCGGCGTACTGGCGCAGGGATTCGCAGGCGTTCCAGATGTCGTAGGAGTCCATCGCTGCGGTGACCTGCTCGATGAGTTCGCGGGTCTTACCGAGGATGAAGCGGTCCATCACGTGCTGCGAGTCGTACTTGAGCTTTGCGCTGTAGCCTTCGCCGTTGTTGGCGGCGTTAGCGTACAGGGCGAAGAAGTGGTAGACGTTCCACAGCGGCAGCATGACCTGGCGTACACCCTCGCGGATGCCCTGCTCGGTCACGATCAGGTTGCCGCCGCGCAGAATCGGCGAGGACATCAGGAACCAGCGCATCGCGTCGGAGCCGTCGCGGTCGAGGACCTCGGAGACGTCCGGGTAGTTGCGCAGGGACTTGGACATCTTCTGACCGTCCGAGCCGAGCACAATACCGTGGCTGATGACGTTCTTGAACGCGGGGCGGTCGAAGAGCGCGGTAGCCAGAACGTGCAGCACGTAGAACCAGCCGCGGGTCTGACCGATGTACTCGACGATGAAGTCTGCCGGGTAGTGGTTCTCGAACCATTCCTGGTTCTCGAAGGGGTAGTGCACCTGTGCGTAGGGCATGGAGCCGGAGTCGAACCAGACGTCGAGCACGTCTTCCACGCGGCGCATGGTGGACTTGCCGGTCGGGTCGTCCGGGTTCGGGCGGGTCAGCTCGTCGATGTACGGGCGGTGCAGGTCGGGTTCGCCGTCCTTGTTCAGGGGCAGGCGGCCGAAGTCTGCCTTGAGCTCTTCGAGGGAGCCGTACACGTCCATGCGCGGGTAGTTCGGGTCATCCGAAACCCACACGGGAATCGGGGAGCCCCAGAAGCGGTTACGGGAGATGGACCAGTCGCGTGCGTTCTCAACCCACTTGCCGAACTGGCCGTACTTCACGTTTTCGGGGATCCAGTTGATCTGCTTGTTCAGCTCGTACATGCGGTCCTTGAAGTCGGTGACCTTCACGTACCAGGAGGTGATTGCACGGTAGATGAGCGGGGTGCGGCAGCGCCAGCAGTGCGGGTAGGAGTGCACGTAGGACTTCTCGCGGATCAGCACGTCATCTGCCTTGAGGGCGTTGATGATGGTGCGGTTCGCGTCGAATGCCTGCACGCCTGCAATCTCAGCCAGGGCGGTGGAGCCGGAGGCGGTGGGCTCGGCGAAGAGGTTCAGGAACTTTGCGCCTTCGTCGAGGGAGAGGATCACGGGGATGCCGTAGCTTTCACAGACCTTCTGGTCGTCTTCACCGTAGGCGGGTGCCTGGTGGACGATGCCGGTACCGTCACCGGTGGTGACGTAGTCGGCGACGAGGATCTGCCAGGAGGTTTCGGTGCCCCACTTTTCGGTGTCTGCGAAGTAGTCCCAGAGCGGGGTGTAGCGTACGTGCTCGAGCTGGGAGCCGGTGTAGCGTGCGGTGACGGCTGCAGCTGCGTCCTTTTCGGGCTGGTCGCCTTCGTAGCCGAGGTCCTTGGCGTAGGAGCCGAGCAGGTCGGAGGCGAGCAGGAAGGAGCGACCCTCGAACTTGCCGGCGCCGGGTACGACGGAATATTCAATCTCGGGTCCGACGGCGAGCGCCTGGTTGGTGGGCAGAGTCCAGGGGGTGGTGGTCCATGCGAGTGCTTCGACGCCGTCGAGTTCCGCGGCGACCTTCTCGTCGGCACCGAGGGCGGTGTCTGCGGTGAGGCGGAATGCGACGGTGACGGTCTGGTCCTGGCGGTCCTTGTACACGTCGTCATCCATGCGTAGCTCGTGGTTGGAGAGGGGGGTCTCGTCCTTCCAGCAGTAGGGCAGCACGCGGAAGCCCTGGTAGGTCAGGCCCTTGTCGTAGAGGCGCTTGAACGCCCAGATGACGGACTCCATGTACTCGACGTTCAGGGTCTTGTAGTCGTTTTCGAAGTCGACCCAGCGTGCCTGGCGGGTGACGTACTTTTCCCACTCGTTGGTGTACTTGAGCACGGATGCGCGGGCAGCGTCGTTGAAGTTGTCGATGCCCATTTCGAGGATTTCGCGCTTGTCGGTCATGCCGAGCTGCTTCATTGCCTCGAGTTCTGCGGGCAGGCCGTGGGTGTCCCAGCCGAAGCGGCGTTCTACCTTGTGGCCGCGCTGGGTCTGGTAGCGGGCGACGAGGTCCTTGGCGTAGCCGGTGAGCAGGTGGCCGTAGTGGGGCAGGCCGTTAGCGAAGGGAGGGCCGTCGTAGAAGACGAATTCGTTTTCGCCGTTTTCGCCTGCGGGGCGGTTCTCGACGGATGCGGAGAAGGTGTTGTCCTTCTTCCAGTAGTCGAGGACTGCTTCTTCAAGTGCGGGGAACTTGGGCGATGCGGTGACGCCGCTTCCTGCGGCTTCGAAGGCGCTCGCCTTGGGGTAAACATGGGACATGTGTTTGTGCGCCCTTATCTGTTGTTCTCAACGCTGAGAGGTTGGGGCGACAGGGTACGTAGCACTCGTCGTCCGCACCGTTTCAGCGGGTGAGGGTTGACATGACGGGTGCAAGGACGCCTGGGCATCGCTGACTGGTCCGGGCTGTGCCGGGGGCAGGATGCGGCGCGGTACCACCTTGCTTACTGATTTAACAGCTCAACGCACCGAACCCTCCCGGGGCTACGGGGTGCCGCGGCGTATGTCCGCGATACCTAGCCACCGGAAGAGCGGCGCGTTGGGCGGGTATCAGTCGCTTATTACAGCTATATCGGGCTTAACCGTCCGGTTCTACTGGGACTACATCTCTTCCGCTAAGACACCCTCGCCGCAGCGATTGGCGGGTGCCCGCAGGTGCGGTCCGTTCTTCCGAATTGCTCGCCGGTGATGGCCGGGTCGTTGCAAACACTAATAGTTTATGTGGCTTTTGTGTCTGTATGCAACCCCGCGGGGTGTGGGTTTGAACAGCACTTTTCTGATGCGCCGACACTGGGGGCGCAAAACAGAATGGTTCTTCGTTCGGCGATATTTAGAGCAAGTGGGGGGTGTAAGGGGTCTTGCCTCACCCCGCATTCGGGCGTGTTTAAGGATGTATGTTTTTACATTCCTTGCGTGTTGCTTTAAGTGGGTTTCGATTTTTTCGGGGGAACCTGCGGGATTACCCCCAACGCAACCACAAGATATGGGGTGAACACCGATGTAATTCCACTAGATATTCACCCCTGCAAGTTTTCTTCCCCTCGGCATCCCGTGTGGGAACCGGTTTTTCTGGATTTTCTAGCAGTGCATAGCGGGTGAATAGAGTGCATATTTGGGGATTGCCGAGCGGGTTTCCCCTTGGGAATCGGGTATTTTTTCTGAGGTCTTGAAGGCCTCCTCGCGGGCAGAAGGTTGAACTAAGCACCTTCCTCTCCCCCATCTTTTGAGAGCGCCGAGGCGCAGCTCTTTTATTTTTCGAGTCATAAATATGATTGAAATCACTTAATCTGACATGCGCACGCCTCCCTTACCGAGCAACCACCCCCATCACATAGCCCTCTATTAACAGGGCATGACCGTAATACTTTACAGTGATTGATATCTTGAGCCCCCCATGAGCTCTCAGAGATTACTAAGGTGTATTTTCGTGCATTTTGACCTCAAAATAGTCTAAAATGAATCGTGCAACACATCAATGATGATTCGATAGCATCTACCCCCTCACCCGGGCGTGACCGCAGCAGTCCCAGAACAGCAATCTCAGCGATGAGTTCACCAGTACCCCTCGCCCACGGCGTGAGGTACACCCGAGGTCACTTCCGGATGTGGGCTGAAACCGCGGCATTTGCCCAAAGTTTTCACCCCTTTCACGACCTCACCCAACACGCCATACGACCACGCGCCCGCCGCCGGGTGCCCCGAGCCCGCCTCGGAAAAGATCAAGGAGTTCACCGATGCTCTCACCCGACCGCTCTTCGAGTGCCCGTTCCGTTACGTCCCGCCTTGTAAGCCGCCGCACCCTGCTGATCGGTGGCGCGGTTTCCCTCATGGCTGGTTGCGCCTCCGATATTCGCCCACTGAGCGAAGAGGCAAAAGCTAAGGTAGGCTCCCCCGCCCCTTCCGCGACCGCTTCGCCTTCTGGGTCTAGTTCGGCATCTGCTACCGCTACTTCCTCCGCGAGCGCATCAGCAAGTGCTTCAGCACATGCCACAAGCAGCTCGTCCAGCGCGGCACGCGTACCCGTATCTAAGGATGCACTCGTTGAGGGTTGGGAAAAGTACCCCGGCCCTCTGAAGCTGACCGGCGAATACATGGGCGAGTACCAGCCCGCAACGGATTCTTCCCCTGCGAAGAACGTACCCAAGCCCCTCAAGACCGTTCCGCACCGTGAGGAACCGACCTTCCAGGGCGCCTACGAGACGTTGCGCGCCTACTACAGCGCCCAGATCACCGCACTCAAGGATGGCCACTATGCAGATCAGGCTATTGAGCTGACCTACCCGGCAGACAAGAGCGCCATCGACGAGGTTAAAGCAGTCAAGGAACTGTATGAGCAGAACGGCTGGTACATGGACTTCACGTGCAGCATTTCCATGCGGAATACTGAGCCTCGAACCGCCCTGAAGAACGGTGACGGCTACGTAGAAATCATGATGGACGCCAAGTATTCTGCCACCGCTATCCATCAGCCGGACGGCACCGAACGCAAGATACCGGCGATTACTCAGGTAGCCATTCCGCACGTGATGCTCTACACCGAGGGTAAGTGGTGGCGAATCGGCAACGACTATCTGAACGAGCGTCTGAATGGCGGCAAGGGCTCTTCCGCCTCTTCTGGCTCCGGAGGTTCCAGTTCTGCCGGTTCTAGCGGTTCTTCGTCCTCGGGTCGCGGCTCCACTAAGGTCTAGCCCTGCAGAGGCATACTACTCCTCCCCGACCTTACCCCCGGTCGAAAGTAGCCCTGTCTTATCAATCCAATCATCACTAGCCCAAAGTCGTTGAGGCACAGTCGCCCCTGCACCTCACCGACTTTGGGTTATTGTGTCTTAAAGACAATGTCCAGGGTTTTTTGACGAAGTTTTAAAACCAGTCTTCTATAGTAGGAAGTGGATACTTCATACCGCCGCAGTTCACGCTCCGGCACACCCGTATCCCGGTACACCCTTTGTACCGCGCACCATACAAGAACGATGAGGCGGATCCTTTCGTACGCATCACAGCGTTGTGAAGCGAGCTACCTCAATCAACCATTTTCAGGAGATACCATGTCCTTCCGGCCGAGTGCACACGCCAGCCTCTCTGCTAACGACCGAAACGGATTGACCCGCCGCACCGTTCTTTTTGGCGGTCTGACCGCCGGTGCTCTGGCCCTAGCAGGATGCGCTTTCAACAAGGATATTCGCCCCACCGGTACCGGCGATACTTTCTCCGGCTCCCCGAGCGCCTCCGCATCCCCCTCGGCTTCGGCTTCGGCTTCGCCTTCTGAGTCCGCCTCGGCTTCGGCATCCGCCTCTGCTTCGTCTTCGTCCTCGTCAAGCCGTACCACCGCGAAGATTATTCCGTCCGACGAGTTCATGAAGGACTATAAGAAGTACATTGGCGACGTCAAGTACGAGTACAAGCCCGCCATTGCGCACTATGTTGAGCCAACCGACACCTCCCCCGCGAAGAACGTGCCGATCCCGGTCATTGATACGGTGGCTCAGCGTACCGTCAGCCTCGAAGGCGCCTACAAGACCCTGGCTGCTTACCAGAGCGCGTACATTGCCGCGATGTACAGCGGCGATCTGCAGTACCTCAAGGGTCTGGTCCACGGCGCTGACAGCGGTCTGGTCAACAACCTGAAGGCTATTGCTAAGCTCTACGCCGCGGGCGGTTGGACTAAGGACTACGAGAGCAAGCTGAGCATCCGTGACGACAAGGACGGGAAGGCTCTTGCCTCTTCCGATCTGGCTGTTGTGGCGTTCCCCTGCCGGGATGTTGTCAAGGAATACACCATCTACCAGAAGGGCACGGGTGAGCCTCAGAAGGCAAGCACCCTGGATGTCGTGATTTACGTGGTGTACGCCGAGGGCAAGTGGCGCGTGACCAGCCGCGAGTACTTCGTGTCCCAGTACAGCGACCAATTCCGCAAGGTCTTTGAGGGTCCCTCCGCGTCGGCTTCTGCAAGCAAGTCCAGCGGCTCCGGTAGCTCTAGCTCCGGCAGCAGCAACGACTTCAAGATTTAGGCTCTGAGACTCTAGGCACTGGCTCTAGGCACTGAGAGCAACACCCACGACAAAGCGGGGCGGGGATCAACTGATACCCGCCCCGCTTTCGCATGTTTTTGCGCCGCTGTTTTTATGCAAGTGTTTTTGTGCCGCATCGTTTCCCGGCGCGGCAATATGACCCAGTACAGCAATACAACTCGGCACAGCAACAGCCCCGCTCCTTGGCAACTAGGAAAAACCAAGGATGCGGGGCTGCGCAATATTATCTAACGCACCGTACTATCTAATGCACAGTGCTATCTAGCGCACCGTCTCTAGGAGGTGGAACGCTCACGCAGACGCTCGTGAACCTCGCTCACAAAGCGGTTCTGATCATCGCGAGCATAATGCACGACCTCACCGATGACGGTAATAGCCGGCGCCTTGACCGATGCGCAATCCACCTGAGCGTTCTCAAGGGTCGTGACAGTCACGCGCTCCTTCTCAGAGAAACCGTTCTCAATGGTTGCCAGCGGCGTGTCAGCCTCAATCCCACGAGAGAGCAGAGACGCCACCGTATCGGGCAGGGTACGAACGCCCATCAGCAGCACCACGGTGCCCTGGGCGCGCAGGGTCGCCTCAACAGCCGACACTTCGGTCTCCGACAGGCCGGAGTGACCAGAAATGACGGTGAAAATCGAGGATACCTTACGCAGGGTCACCGGAATCGCCGCACGCGCAGGAACCGCAATGGCGCTGGTAATGCCGGGGATAACCTCAGCCTCCAGGCCGGCGGCGATGCACGCATCCAGCTCTTCAGCGCCGCGACCGTACACGTACGGGTCGCCGCCCTTCAAACGCACCACGGTCTTACCCGAGAGCGCGTAATCAATCATGAGCTGCTGAATGCGGGACTGCGGAACAGCGTGCTTACCGGGAACCTTGCCCACATCAACGATGAGGGCGTTCGGTGCGTACTCGCCGTACTCCTGTGGGGCGAGGTGATCCAGAAGGACCACGTCCGCCTCGCTCAGGGCACGTGCCGCACGCAGAGTCAGCAGGTCAGCGGCACCGGGGCCGCCGCCCACAATGTAGACCTTGCCGGGGTTCTCGGCGGGCTCGCCGGGCAGAAGAATTCCGCGTTCCGTCACGCTATCGTCCAGGGTGTGCCCGGGCGCCCCGCCCGCGAGCACCTCGTCAATAGTGGCGAACTCGCGGGGCGGGAACGGAGGAATCTTCGGGCACATACTATGCTGCCGGGACCGGGTTGAGGTCACTGGGCTTACCCACGGGAATCTTGGCACCGGTCAGCAGGACGGTGTTGGACTCGCCAGCTTCTGCCGCCGCAATTTCCTCGGGGGTTGCGGGGCGAATCTGCTCGCGCTCCAGCACGTACAGGTGCGAACCCTCGTCGCTGCCGTTGGGCTCGTTGATGAAGGCACGGAAGCGGCGCAGGCGACGCTCGTCCTTCAGGGTTGCTGCCCACTCGTCCTCGTAGGAGTCCACGTGACGCTGCATGTCGCGCTCCAGGTCCTCGCACACGCCCAGGGAGTCCTCAATGAGGACGGACTGCAGGTGTGCCAGACCGTCGCCGTGCTCCTCATCCAGGTCCTCAAGCCAGCGAGCGGTACGCTGCAGCTTGTCTGCGGTACGGATGTAGTACATCAGGTAGCGGTCGATGTAGCGGATGATGTCCTCGCTGGAGGCGTCCTTGACGAAGAGGCGACCGTGAGCGGGGTTCGCACCACCGTTACCACCCAGGTACAGGTTCCAACCGTTGGTGGTTGCAATCAGACCAACGTCCTTACCCTGCGCCTCAGCACATTCACGGTTACAACCGGAAACACCGAACTTGAACTTGTGCGGGGAGCGCAAGCCGCGGTAACGGTTCTCCAGCTGGATTGCCATGCCGGTGGAGTCCTGAACACCGAAGCGGCACCAGGTCGAACCCATGCAGGACTTCACGTTACGCAGGGACTTACCGTATGCCTGACCGGACTCGAAGCCGGCATCCACCAGGCGCTCCCAAATGTAGGGCAGCTGCTCCAGGCGAGCACCGAACATACCGATACGCTGTGCACCGGTAATCTTCACGTACAGGCCGAACTCTTCAGCGACCTCTGCGATGACGCCCAGCTTCTTAGCGGGAATCTCACCTGCAGGAATACGCGGAACGACGGAGTAGGTACCGTTCTTCTGCATGTTCGCCAGTGCACGGTCGTTGGTCTCCTGAATACCACCGCGGCCTGCGTCCAGAACGTAGGAGTTGCGGAAGGAGGAGAGGATCGACGCAACGGTCGGCTTACAGATTGCACAGCCGTCGCCACCGCGACCGAAGCGTGCCAGCACGGAGTCGAAGTCGTCCAGGTTGGTCAGGCGCACAGCCTCAGCCAGCTCTGCACGGGAGAAGTCGAAGTGCTCACACAGTGCCTTGGAGACGGTCAGACCCATCTTCTTCATCTGCTGTTCCAGAGTCTTCTGCAGCATCGGCACACAGGAACCACACTGGGTACCCGCGGTGGTGCAGGACTTCAGGGATGCGACATCGTGGTTGCCGTCTACGATTGCCTCACGGACAGCACCGAAGCTGATGTTGTTGCAGGAACACAGGATTGCGTCGTCGGGCAGTTCGGTGTCGGGGATGCCGTCGCCGCCGCCAGCTGCGGTCAGGTAGACGTTCGGCTCAGCGGGCAGTTCGCGACCGAGCAGGGGCTTGAGGGAGTCGAAGGGAGCGGTGTCACCGACGAACACACCACCGAGCAGGGTCTTTGCGTCGCCGCTGGTCACGATCTTCTGGTACATGCCGCGTGCGGGGTCTGCGAACAGAACCTCGAGGCAGCCCTCGGTGGTGCCGCGGCGGTCACCGAAGCCAGCCACCTGAACGCCGGAGAACTTCAGCTTGGTTGCGATATCGAACTCTTCGACCTGAGCTTCTTCATTGTCGTTGAGCAGGTTAGCTGCCACAGCGTCAGCCATAGCGTTAGCCGGTGCAACCAGACCCCAGGTGCGACCCAGCACGCAGGCAACCTCACCGATAGCCCAAATGTGCTCGTCGGAGGAGTGGCATGCGTCGTTGACGAGAATACCGCCGCGCTCACCCAGTGCCAGGTCAGCGTCACGTGCCAGCTCATCGTTGGGGCGAATACCGGCGCCGAAGACCACCATGTCGGCGGGCAGGGTGCGGATTTCTGCGTCCTCGGAGGGAGAATCTGCGATGGAGACGGAGACGACGTTGCCGTCAGCGTCCTTGTTGATGCCGGAGATGTACACGCCGGTCTCAATATCAATGCCGGTTGCCTTAATCTGGGCGTTCACGGCGTAACCGCCGCCCTGGTCAACCTCAACGGACAGCAACCAGGGAGCCACGTCCAGGATGGTGGGCTCTGCGCCCAGGTCCTTCAGACCCTCAGCTGCTTCGAGGCCGAGCAGACCGCCACCGACGACGATACCGCGGGGTGCGCGGCCGAGAGTGGACTGCAGGCGCTTGACCTCGGAGACCATGTTCTTCACATCGTCAATGGTGCGGAAGACGTGTGCTGCGTCCGAGTTAAGAATGGGGATACGAACCGCGCGGGAACCGGTTGCGAAAACCAGCACGTCGTAGGGGTACTCGTTACCCTCGGTGTCAGTGACGACGCGGCGGGTGCGGTCAAGCTTCTCTGCGTGGCAGTTGTTGACCAGGTTGATGTTCTCTGCATTCCACAGTTCGGGATCGCCGAGGGTTAGGTCCTTCTCGGTGTCCTTGAAAATCTGCTCGATAGCAACGCGGTCGTAGGGGATGTAGGGCTCATCGTTGAGGACGGTGATGGTGTCCGCTGCGCGACCGGCAGCTTCAGCGCCTTCGTGGTACGCGCGTACAAAACGCCACGCAGCCGGGCCTGCGCCGACAACGAGAATGTTGCGGGGGGTGTGCGACATGGATTTTCCTTCCTAGTTGTAATGCAGGTAGTTCATGGCACTTATCTACCCTCAGCGTGCGACTGGACCGTGCCCGGCGTTGGAACTCCTAGTTTCCGTACCGTTGGGCTCGTATCTGATGCGTACCGAGTAGTTGAAGCGCCCGCTTCTTTAGAATGCATCTGAAAATTACGAAACATTTTTGTGTGGGATTATGTTGTTTTTTCAGGCAGTCAAAAGGCGTTTTAAACTACGACTTTTATCGTACACTCTAGCGCGGGGTCGAAGTATCGAAAATCCGTATTTTTTGGGAAAATTTTCCAAAAAAATCCGCGGAATACCGGGCTAGAATAGGGTATTCTTACCTTATCTAGACTTAATTTAGGTAAGGCTAATCTATAAAATTCAAGGTCATCTTTTAGGGTAAAAATAACCTTTAGCACCCTCCGCGCGCCCCATTTCCAAATGTGGGTTTCATAAGGTAAACTCCAAACAAAGAACACACGAATCGCTATTGTGTCCTGCACCCCGCGCGGCGCAGACCACCACTTCGAAAGGAAACCCCCATGGCTGAGAACTGGGTACGCATCTGCGCTGAATCTGACCTCGAAGAAAACTGGGGTGAAGTCGCCCTGGTCGACGGCTACCAGTACGCCATCTACAAGACCAAGCACGGCATCTTCGCCAGCGACCACCTCGACCCGCACAGCCAGGCACTGGTCCTCGCACGCGGCATCGTCGGCGAAAAGAACGGCAACCCCACCATCACCTCCCCCCTCTACAAGGAGGTCTACGACCTGACCACCGGCGAGTGCCTCTCTGACCCCTCCTACTCCATCAAGGTCTACCCCGTAGAGGTCCGTGACGGCGACGTCTACCTCAAGACCGCCTAAACGTTCAGCCACCTACGGCTACTCAAACACAGCAACACAAAAACCTCGGGACCATGACGTCCCGAGGTTTTTTGTATTAACACTTTCAGCCTTACGAGCGCATCTACACGCACCGTAAACCTGAGTTGTTAGGCGGCATCCAGCTGGGCGATAGCCGCATCCATGCGGTCAATGAAGCACTCCGCCACCACGGCAGCAGAAGCGCCACCCTGCGCGTTCACCAGCGGCGCGGCAACCTTCACCGGCACACCGGTCGACTCAGCATCACGGCGCATCTTACCGGCGAAGAAACCCTCCGCCAGCAGGTAGGTCGCAGCAAACTTGGGCTGATGTTCGGCAACGACCTCGTGGAACTTCGGATCAATCGCGGCAATGAAGCCGTGATGCACCGGAACGTGCAACTCCTCAGCCAGCAGCTCAGCCGCGCGGCTCATGTCCGCACGACCATCAGGGCGGGAAGAACCGGCAGCCCCCTGAACCACAGGGCCGTCTCCGGGAGTCCAGCCTGCTTCCTCCAAACGGGCGCGGGTCAGCGCGGCAAGGCGAGAATCCGGGCCTAGAGACTCACCAATGCTGATACGCTCAATGCCGCTATTGCGTGCGGCACGGCGCAAATCCACCTGAGTGTGGAAGCCGGTCGACAGCAGAATCGGCACAATCACGCAGGGCTCATCCTTGGGCAGGGAGGCTGCGGCATCATCAACGCTGGGAGATTCCACATCCACATATGCGGCGTGGACACGGTACTCCACACCGTCGTTACGCTGAGCGAGCAGGAACTTAATCTGCTCACGAATCAGCGTGATAGCCTCGCGACCGGCGACCGAGTCGGTGCCGTGCGAGGTTGCGATTACATTCAGAATAGTCATATTTCCATTGTATGAAAGGAACACCCCGCTTCCCTACTCATGAACACGAGTAACGAAGCGGGGTGTTGCGCGAAGGCTAAATCTTAGCTCTTGCGGCGGCGTGCCACAACCAGTGCGGTACCTACAGCCAGGGTGATAGCACCAGCTGCAGCGGCGAACATAGCGCCGGATGCGCCGGTCTGAGCCAGCTTCGAGGAGGAGCTACCGGAGGTCGAGGAGCTACCTGCGGAAGAACCACCACCGAGGGAGGAACCACCGTTAGAGGAACCACCATTGGAACCGCTCACACCCAAGTTGTCGGAGGTGCCGGAACCAGCGTCAGAACCACCGTTGGAGCCGCCCTTGTGGCCGGCAGTGTTCTGGTCGGCGGTGCTGCTCTCAGAAGCGGAAGCGCTCGCGGAAGCGGAGGCGGTCGAAGATGCCGATTCGCTCGCCGATGCGCTCACCGAAGCGCTGCTGGAGCTGCTTGCGGAGCTCGACGCGCTCGCAGAAACACTCGAAGAAGCAGACGCGCTAGCGGATGCCGATGCGGACGCCGATGCGGACACGGTCGCCGAGGGGGTCACGGCGGGAACGCTCGGAACCGCGGTCGGGGATGCGCTCACCGATGCGCTCGGGGTTACAGACGCGCTCGGGGTTACAGACGCGCTCGGGGTTGCAGAAGCACTCGGGGCGACAGAAGGCACCACGGACGCGGTCGGCAGAGACGGCGAGGTGGGCTCCTCCGAAGGCACTGCGGTGGGTTCTGCGGTCACGCTGGGCTCAGCGGTTGCAGAAGGCTCAACAGTCGGTTCTGCGGTCGCAGTGGGCTCAGCCGTTACCGAAGGCTCCGCGGTAGGCTCAGCGCTTGCAGAAGGCGTCATGGTGGGTTCTGCAGTTGCAGAGGGTGCCTCGGTCGGAGCAACGGTCGGCTCAGCAGACTTAGTGGGCTCCGCGGTGGGAGCAACAGTAGGCTCAGCAGAAGGCGCGACGGTCGGTGCCACCGTCGGCTCAGCAGACTTAGTGGGCTCAGCGGTAGGTGCCTCGGTCGGAGCAACAGTCGGTTCCGGTGCCTTGGTCGGCTCAGGTGCCGGTGCCGGTGCCGAGTTCGCTACCAGACGGTTCAGCCACAGCTGATCCTCGTAGGTGTTCGGGTTCTCGAAGCTGGTCGGGTAGATAATATCGCCGTTGGGCAGCTCGAGGGCGTTGTAGCCGCCGCTCTTGTCGGTCTTGCGCATCGAGGAGAGCACCACCTCGTTCACCTTGTTCAGGGTGTCATCCATGAACACCAGGCGGGAGCCGGACGCATCCACCACGACCACGTTACCCGCGCGGGTCAGGAACATGGTGGCGACCTCGGTTTTCTCGAAGCCCTCAAGGGTTGAGGACTCGCGGACCACGCTGAAAGTGCCGTTCTCGTACTTGAGAACCTGGACCTTACCGCCGGACCAGTTGTTCCAACGGTAAATGTAGCCCTTGGGGCTGACCAGGGTCGAGGACAGGGTGGTGGTGTAGCCCTCGGGCGAGGAGTTCGGCACCAGGGACACGCCGTTGCTGCTCAGGTGCAGCAGGTGGCCCTTCTGGACCACTTTTTCGCCAGACGCATCGTAGATGGAGGTCGACGGCGCGTACACGAAGCTGCCGTCGGGCAGCGGCGCGAGGGTCACGGTGTTGTTGGAGAACGAGTCGCCGTAGTACTCATCGAGCGAGTAGGCGTTCACAACCTGCGGGTCGATGGAGTCGGGCTTCGGCAGAGCCTGCGAGGTTGCCTTACCGGATGCGTCAATAATGGTCAGCTTGCCGCCGCCCTGGCCGTCAATGCTGAGGATGCCCCAGGTGTTGTTGGCGGGGTTGTAGCCGATTGCCTTGACGGTGGTGGCGCCGAGCTCTGCGTCAGAGTAGATACCGGAGGAGACGAGCTTACCCTCAGCGGTCACGGTGTACAGCTCGGGCTTGTTGGTCTCGCTGCCGATGACGAGCATGCGGTTGCCGTCAGCGTCCACAGCGAAAACACCCTTGATTGCCTTCAGGACGCCGGTGTCGGTCATCTTCAGGTTGGAGCTGTTCAGCACGGTGTAGGTGGTGTCGCCGCTGAAGCTCGGGGGTGCCACGTGCACGATGTGGTTCTGGCCCAGACGTGCGGTGTTCTGGGGCTGGTTCACGCCCGCACCGGTGTTGTAGGACTCGGCGACGCTGTAGACGCTCTTGGGGGCGTTGGCTGCGCTACCGGTGTAGGAGATGCTCAGCGGGTCGAGGCTGGCGCCTTCGTTGTAGAAGTCGGAGAAGGCGTGGTTACCGTCGGCGGTCAGGTTCGCGGAGATGCCGCTGATGCTGACCACGCCGTCCTTCTCGCTCTGCTTGGCGGTGCCGGTGCTCAGGGTAGCCATCTTGACTTCCATGGGGCCCTCGAACTTGCCGCTGGCGTAGTTCTTGGTGCGCACGGTCATGTAGAGGGAGCCGGTGCCGTCAGCGAGGTTCAGTTCCACGCGGGGGTTGGAGAAGGTGAGGTTCAGGGCGCAACCGGTTTCGGGGTCCTGACCTTCGGCGCAGTGGCCGGTGAACCAGAGGCGGCCAGCAGCCTGCAGGGTGACCTGCTTGCCGTCTTCAGAGACGGTGGTGGAGGTCGGGGTGAAGGTGAACTGCTTTGCGGCTGCGTCCCAGGCTGCGCCGTCGGTCATTTCGCGGGGCATACCGTTATAGGACAGGAAGGAGGCGCGCACGCCCCAACCGAAGGATGCGCCAGCAGTTGCCTGGTCGCCCGCAGCGACATTCTGTGCGGCAACGTTCTGGGCAGCGATATTAATGTTCTCGGCGAGAACGGGTGCCAGGGGCAGGGCGACAGCGCCAGCGACGGCGAGGGCGCAGGCTCCCTTGGAGAGGCGGGTGCTAGATGTGAAAATCTTCATTGGTGTGTATCCATACTATCGACATTGTTAGGACAGGCTCACTATATCGACAGTGTGAGTATTTCTCAACATCAGATTCCAAGAAACCGTTTTATGACAGAACACTTCGCAGCACACTAACGGGGATACAACTAACCCACGCCAGCATGCCGCGACAAGTACCGGGGGCCGCCACTCCCCCGGCCTCTAGGCAACTAATCCTTCTTCGAAGCGTGTACACGCGACACGCCCAAGGCGCCAAGAATCAGGCCGCCACCCAAAATTACCAAAATCGGCAGAAGAGGCAAGCTCTTATCCGTGTTGCGGGTAATCTGCGCCTCCGTTGCCTTCACGCCATCCGGCGACCCGTGCTCAGTACGAACCTGAGAGGAAGAACCATTCAGAATTGCGGCGCGGCGAGACTGCGCCGCCGAGTCGATACCCGAAGGCAGATTAGAGTCGGGGGTCGGCACCTGAACAGGCTGCGCCTCCTCAGTGCGGTACCCCAGAGCCGAGGAAGACTCGGTAACAGAACCACCCGAGGGGCGCGGAACAGAAATCGTGGCATCCTTAGTGCCCGGAGCCATGGCGGTATCACCCTGAATACCGCGGGTCTTAGACTTAGAACCTGCGGCGGGTGTGCTCGCGCCGGATGCACCTGCAGTATCAGTGGCAATCGTAGGATTCGCAGAAGGTTCCGCAACCGATTCGCTCTCGTTCTTAGAGGAAGAATCAGACGACGAGCCACCATTCTCGACAGAAGCCTGAGTCACCGTAAAACGAACCGTATTCAGCTGAAGGTTGCCATCATTGGCGGCGTCAAATGCTGCCACCAGGTACGTCTTGCCAATCTGCAAGGACGCGCCGGGCACACCAATAACGGCCTCAAAAGAACCGGCAGAAATGGATTCCGGGCCAACATGCACAATGGCGAGCGCATCCCCTACCGTGTTCCCTTCAGAGTCAACTTCCATAACCATCAGGTCGTAGCCGCTGGTATTCTGCGCGAAGTTCGTGCCGAGAATCGTAACCGGCTTCATGTCGTCCTGGGAGTCACCCTGGGAATCCTGTACGGACAGGCGCGGTTTACCCTTCCTCTGGTTCTGCGGGTCGTACACGCTGGTGTCTTCGGAGACAATGTACCGTCCGCGCGGCACCTTAACCGGGGCTGCCGTTGAGCTTTCCGGCGTGGGGTGCAACGTATCCCTAAGAGTGGGTGAGAGCTGGTTGTCTTCGTCCTGGTCGTTCTCCGCGCCAGAGATCGGAGTGGGGCTCGCCTCGGAAGTTTCTGCTTCTTCATGCTCAATATCGACCGTCGGCTCGGTGGGCTTTGCCTTACCGTTGCGCGGGTCGACGGTCTGAACTAGACGCCTCCCATCTTCTTTAACAAAGAATTCGTAGGCGATATTGTTGACACTGTCGGTCAGAACGATGACGTACACAACTTCTTTTCCCCTGGCGAGGCTCATGAGGAGGCTATATTCGCCCCTGTTCTCCCCCTCGGATACCTGCGGGTTCTCAACAATGGAACCGCCATATTCGCCAGTAACAGTGTAGAAGTCGATGTCTACCAGAATGTCTGTAGCCGTCAGTTCTTGAGGGAGTCCGTTCCACCGCAGCAGAAAACCGCCCTCTTGAAGCTGCGCCTTCATGGTGACTTTAGATGCCGCGTTCTGCTTCTGCCCGTTCGGTGCAACGTCATTCTGTTCCACACGGTGTCCATCCACACGGTGTCCAACGCTTTTGGGTACCGCCGTATGCGTGGTGACGCGGATTTCCGCCGCCATGGAAGGTGCAACAAGCCCGCATTGAAGCCCCGCAATCAAAAGGGTTGCGGTGACAACACAGTACTTTGTTGAATGAGTGCTCATGCGATGCGTCTTTTCATGGTGGAATTGATGCGTGCTAGCGGCATGTCTTCGTATGCTCTTGGGAGCCTTTCCGGGTTGTAAGGTCCCCGGAAAAGTCGTACCTTACTCCGCCTCGCATTTCCTCCGGTGAAGACACAAAAGTAGCGCGCATCTATTTATCGGTTATTTCAACCCTATCACGAACCTTAAGGTTTATTCACGCGAGGGTAGATGCTTTTTGAACACCCTGAACACGCAATTCACCCCCGCAATCTGCAACTACAGATTACGGGGGTGAGGGATATCTCAAGACATATTGAGGGCATGAATAAGTGCCCTACCAGCAGGCACAACGCGCAAGCGCACCAAGGGCTTTAGGAGCTCAGAAAGCCCCTGCGGTGAGCCGTCCACGCGGCGCCAACCACGAGGGTCAGACCAACGCCACCAATAGCCCATAACGCCGTACCATGCTGAGCCACCTCTTCGCTGGTAGGAGCCGCAACGAAAGCCGCAGCCTTCACGCCAGCCTGGCGGTCAGCGTTCGTATTGGACTGCACATGGGTGGTGGTCGAGTTCACCGCGGCAGAACGAGTATTGGTTTCCGAGTGGATGACGGGCGTGAAGCCCTTATTGCCATTACCGGAGGTGGCATCACTCGTGGGTCCCTGTGCGACCGCGCCGGAATTTGCGGCAGCCGCAATAGATGCCGGGTCAGAACCAGAACGGTACGCGGACGCCAAATCAGTTCGCGTGGGTTCAATAGCCGAACGCGGAGTCATCGTGCGCGCCTGAGCCAAAGTCTGCAGGGCCTGACGCTGACGTTCCGCCTTCGCCTCCTGCTGCTGGGACATAGCGCTCACTGCCGCCAAAGTCGACTGAGGCGCACTCGAGGCGGGTTCCTTCGACCCCGAAGTAGAGACGCCGCTCTGGGCACTGCGCTGGGCAGGGCTAGTAGCCGCATCAGTCTTGGCGCTGGGGGCCACCGTAGCGCTCGCATCCTGGCGCGGCTGTTCAGCCTTATTCGAAGCTTCTGCGCTGGGAGCGGCAACACCGGTCACGCTAAAACGCACCGACGCAACATCGTAGGGGGTGTCAATATCATCAGAACGCACCAGGAGGGCAATGTACACCGAGCCGGTCTTCAGCAGAGAACCAGGCATGCCGATAGCCACACTGAACTCGCCGCCCACAATGCTCTCAGGGCTGATGTGGGTGTACGAGATGGCCTCGCCCTTAACGTTGCCGTTCGCGTCGGATTCAACCACCATCAGGTCGTAACCGCCCTTGTAAGCGGGCAGGTGCTTAGCGCTAATGGTCACGGGCTTAGTTTCAGAGTCGGAGCGGACCTCATTATATTCGACGCTCAGCTTCGGAGGAGTCTGGCTGTCACGGGATGCAGTGGTGCTGCCGGGAACTTCCTGAACCTTCTGCACATGAGGCGCCTCATCGGAGGTTTCAGCAGGAACAGGGGCAACCTCGGAGGAAATCTCCTGGTTTCCGTTCTGGTGGCCTAGTTCCTGTTCGCTCTTCTTTTCTTTTTCGCGAATCTTCGCCAGAGCCTTCAGCTCATCAGCGGTCAGCTGGTGGTTGTCGTCATCCTGGTCCGCGTACGCCTCATCAGAGTCGTTCTCTACCGGAATGACGTGGGGAATGAGCGAGCCCTCAGAGATTTTGAATTCGCCGTAGCCCATATCGGAGGTTTCCAGATCCATGGCACTAATGGAGTAGTAACCTTCGGCAGGCATCTGCGGCATGGTGAAAGTGAGCAGCATGGAGCCGTCAGCGGCACGCTCAGCCTTAATCTCGGTGGGCTCAAAGGTGTCAGAAGCCGCCATGGAGCCACTGGAGGTGTAGTACTGCATGACGAGGTAGACTCGCGACGCATCGCCTACATAGGCGCCCTCGTAGAGGGGTGCGAGCTTAACGGTCGCCTTGCCGTTCTCGACGGACTGCACAAGAACCTCTACGGTATCGACCTCAAGTTCAAGATTTTCGTAGGGGCAGTTGGAGGCAAATTCGCTATTCATCAAAGATGCCAAGCAGTCGTTTACATTAATTGCTTCAGCCTCGGTTGCGGAGGCGCCAGGAAGCACAAAAGCACTTGCCCCCAAAGCGGCGGCAAGCGAAAGAGCATGAATTCGTTTCGGAAGTTGAGTGATAGTCATGTGTGCCATTTCAAGCGATGTAGGCACAAAGCCTGGACTAGGGAAGGCTCACCACAAGCCGGTGTTTCTGATCCAGGTATTTGCGCATCAGTACGTCGGTTACACCCTAGACTAACACGGATATTGCACTTAATGTTGCATTGCATTCATGTGCTAAAACTTTATGTCGCAATAATTGCCAAAATAAAAGGGAATTAAATACTTTACTGAGATATAAATAACGCAAAATTCAAATACCAGAAAATATTCCCTACAGTGCACTAAAAAGAGATTTTTACACCATTCCCAACGCACAACAGCGTCAAATTTCCAGACACACAAAAGGTGCCCTACCGAGCACACACCCTATCAGTGCGCACCCGACAGGGCACCTCCCGCATCACAGCAGCCCCACAGAGAGCCTGCCTACACGCCTCACAGCACGAAGAAACAGATACGCTGAACTACTCCGCGTCCAACTCTTCAGCATCCTCAATGCGACGACGATACACATTCACCGCCACAGCAGTACCCACAAAGGCAACCGAACCCAGCAGAGCAATACTCAGCGGCAAAGTGCCCTCCGGCAGAGGGCCATTATCCTGGGCGCTCGCCTCCAGCTTCGAACCGGAAGAATCACCGCGCGACTTCGAACTACGAGTATAGAAACTACCCGAACCAGCAGCACCCACATTCTCCTGAGGAGAAGCAACAGTCACCGTTTCAGACTCCAACGGCTGATAGCCCAGCAGGTTCACCACGGTACGACCAGGCAATAGCGTCGCATAACCAGACATAATCATCGTCTCAGGAGCCTGCACAGAAGTATCAGCCACAGAGCTTCGAGCCTGCGCAGTAATCGCACGAGCAGAACGCTGAGCCTCAACAATATAGCCCAGGGCACCCTCCACCGACGGGATCTTGGCAACAGAATCGGCAGCAAGATCAGCAGACTCCACCGCAGACTCATCCACCATAGAAGGCGCAGAAGAAGCCGACGGAACCACACGACGATTCACCTCAGAAATCACCGGGCCCACCGGACGGGCACTAGACTCTGCAGGCCTCGGAGTGTGATTCACCGGAACAGCACGCTGAACCACGCTCACACCAAAAGCGGTGGTCGCCATGAGCTTCAGCTCCTCAGTGGAGTCACCACCCACCACAACCACACGGTAGCGCTTGCCGGGGTTCAACGCGGCACCGGGAACCTGCAAATCGGTGGAGAAAGCACCATCAGCAACCTGCTGAGGATTCACGTGAGTAGTAGCCAGAGGCGAACCCACAGCGCCACCATCAGTAGGCATTTCAAAGACCATCACGTCATAGCCCAGGCTGCTCTCCGCCACATTCCTAGCACTGACGCTAATAGGCTGAAAATCAGCCGACCCGCGCAGCTCTGCAGTAGAGATTTCCAGAGTCGCTTCACGAGTCCCTGCGGGGGCACGACCGTCAGGGCGGTTATGCACCAGCAGACGGTCCTCAGTCACCTCGGCAGGTGCCGCGTCATCAGCAGAAGAGCTCGCCGAAGCAGAAGCACTGGCAGACGCACTCGCGGATGCACTCACCGAGGCGCTAGCAGATGCGCTTGCAGAAGGACGCGCCGAAGCGCTCTGCGAGGCAGACGGCGCCTCAGAAGGTGCCGGGGCTACCGTCGGGCGCGGGCTATCCTTCGCGGCACTCGGGGATGCGCTCGGGCTTGCGGATACCTCGGGGGCGGGGTTCGCCTCCACCTTTGGGGCGCGGCGAACGCCGGGGGTGTCCGGGAAGAAAATGTTCTGGCGGCTAGCCATAATCTCGTCGACTGTTACACCGTGCTCGGGCATAAACTCAATGGAGACAGTCTCGCCGTTGCTCAGATTCTCAATTTCGACCATGTACGGCTGCTCAACATTGAGGCGCTGGTGGATGCTCAGCTCCATGTTGCCTTCTTCATTCTTTGAGGCAGTCAGCTGAGCAGCAGGTACGGTCATAGTCGCCACGACACCATCTTCAACGGAGATGGCAGACAGGCGAACCTTCACCTGATCCAGGGAAGTTACACCGCTGACCTGCAGGAGAGTGTAATCGCCAGTCTGAGCCAGCAGATCCAAGGAGATGCTGTGCTGAACGACGTCGGCGGCAACAGCGATGGGAAGCTCAGGCTTCGGAGACAGCTGAGTCTGCGCATAAGCGGCGGATGCAAAGGTGCCGGGAGCAAGAGTTGCAGGCGCGAGGGCACCCCCCAAACCGAGGGTTGCGGACGCTACTAGCGCCGCGCCGCGGCAAGAACGCTGCGTGGAAAACATGGTCACCTATTTTCGTGAGTGAGTGTGATGAATCGTCGTATGACTCCTGCGCCCAAAGGTCGGAAGTAGGCGCAGAATAACGGTTCTCTGATATCGGTGACCGGAGGCGCTTCACAGCGCTTCCCCACCTCGGGGTGAACGAGGCGGTAAAGAGTGATAGTGCTGTCTATGACAGCACTCTAAATTATAGGTATAACCTTAGGAAAAGTTAAAGATGAAGGGGCGCCCAAATCCCATGATTCGGGCACCCCTTCATCTTTGTGCATATTTTACCTAGTGAGGCAATAATTGACCCGTTTTAGCGGCGAGAACTGAGCTGTATCTCACTACGGCGACGGCGGCTCAAGTACACACCAGCAAGTAGCGAAAGCAACCCAGCGGCACTCATAACCAGCACATTGGAAGCACCGGTAGCGGCAAGCTGCTCACACTTCTGCTCGCTACCCTTCTGAGGTTCAGCATCCTGGGCCGTAACCGAGACATCATTCTTCTGCTCGGTAGCACTCTCCCCCGCCTTCTGCTGATCCACAGCAGGAGCAAGGGCCTCAGCAGGTTCAGTAGATTCGGCGGGTGCCAATGCATCAGCCGCAGGAGTCTGCGCAGGCCCGGTTACTTCGGGGGTATTAGCCACGGGTGCCTCAGCCTTCGGGGCAGAGCTTTCAGATGCCGACACCTCAGGAGTAGCGGGCACACCATCCGTGCTATCAAGAACCACCTTGAATCCACCAAGTACGGTACGCGGGGTGCCCTGCTCATCCTTAGCTACAGCACTCACGCGGTAGGTAGTGCCGGACTTAAGGGCAGCGCCAGGAATCTGCACCCGCGCCGTGAAAGCACCAGTGGAATCAATCTCCGAGACATCAGCCGAAGCAATGACGCCGCCGGTCACCACGCCGTGTTCATCCAAGGCGCTGACCATCAGCTGTACCGAGCTGATACCGGTGAATCCCTCGCCGTGCAGGGTTAGGGTCTTCTCGGAGTCGTTTTCGGGAACAACAGTTTCTTCTACACGCAGGCGGGCAATCAGCACGGGGTTAGCGGTGTTGTCCTGCTGCTGGTCAGCAGAGATGTCGCGAATACGGTCAAAGCGAGTGTCGCGCGGCAGGCTGTAGTGGCGGCGGGGGTCATCCTCGGGCAGTACGTGGTCGAACGGCTCTGCGGTGTTTACAGGTGCTGCACTCTCAGACGGCACGGCCTGCTGAGTCTGCGCATAAGCGGCGGATGCAAAGGTGCCGGGAGCAAGAGTTGCAGGCGTGAGGGCACCTGCCAAACCGAGGGTTGCGGACGCTACTAGCGCCGCGCCGCGAGAAGTTCGCTGCATGAAAAACATGGTGGTCACCTGATTTCGTGAGTGAATATAGTGAATGATCGTATGACTTCCACGCCCAAAGATTAGAAGTAGACGCAGCAACGGTTTTCTACTTTCGGTGACCGGAGGCGCTTCACAGCGTTTCCCCACCCCGTGTAAACGAGGCGGCAAAGAGTTACAGCAATGTATGCGACATCACCATAAATTATAGGCGTAATCCTAGATCAACGTAGGCTTAGCCTTAGGCAAAGTTAAAGATGAAGGGGCGCCCAAATCCTATGATTCGGGCTCCCCTTCATCTTTGTGCATATTTTGCCTAGTGAGGCAATAATTCGCGCGTTTTAGCGGCGAGAACTGAGCGGCATCTCACTACGGCGACGACGGCTCAAACGCATACCGGCAAGCAGCGATATCGATCCAACAGCACTAATAACCAGCACATTGGAAGCACCGGTAGCGGCAAGCTGCTCGCGCTTCTGCTCTGCCACAGCCTTCTGAGAACCAGAGGCCTGCGCCTTCTGCTCACCACTCTTCTGCGGTTCAACCTTCTGCGGTTCAACCTCCTGAGCGGGCGCATCCTGAGCACCGGTGTTCTGAACCGGAACCGAAGTATCATCCTTCTGGGCGGTAGCGCTCTCCCCCGCCTTCTGCTGATCTGCTGCAGGAGCAGTAGCCTCAGCAGATGCGGATGCTTCGGGTGCAGCAGCCTCAGCAGGCGCGGTCGCCTCAGCACCGGTCGCCTCAGGCGCCTTAACCTCAGGTGCAGAGCTTTCAGACTCCGACGCTTCGGAGGTTTCGGGCGCATTACCCACGCCGTCGCGGTCCACCTTAAAGCCACCGTTCACGATGCGTACGGTGCCCTGCTCATCTTCCGCTACAGCGCTCACGCGGTAGGTGGTGCCGGGCTTAAGGGCAGCGCCGGGAATCTGCACCTGTGCGGTGAAAGCCCCAGTGGAATCAATCTCTGAGACATCAGCCGAGGCAATTACGCCACCGCGTGCCACACCGTATTCGTCCACGGCGCTCACCATCAGGTGCACCGTGCCGACGCCCTCAAAACCTTCACCGCGCAAGGTCAAGGTCTTCTCGGAGTCAGTTTCGGGAACAACGGTTTCTTCCACGTGCAGGCGGGCAGCCAGCACGTGGTTAGCGGCATTGTCCTGAGGCTGTTCGGCAGAGGTGTCGCGAACACGGTCAAAGCGAGTGTTGCGCGGCAGGCTGTAGCGGCGGCCGGGATTGTCCTCGGGCAGCACGTGATCGAACTGCGACTGTGCAGTGTTCGAAGGTACTACGCCCTCAGGCTGTGCAGCCGGCTCAGGCTGCACCTTCTCCTCGAACTGCTTCTTCTCGAACTGTGCCTGCTCAGCCATAGCGCGTTCAGCGGTTGCAACCGGCGTGGAGGCGTGCTCTGCATTCCAACCATTCATGAAAGGAACCTCAACTTCCTGGGCAGTGTAGCCATTAGCGGCAGACGGCGCAATTTCAACACTGAGCACATAGCGCAGGCCGTCCTGGGCGCTCTGTACTTCTTCAAGCCTGCGACCCTCCACTTCGATACCGTCCAGGAGGGTTCCGTTCATGACGTCGGCACGCGCAGGAGAGGCAGCCAGCAGGATGCGGTTACCCTGGGTGTCAAGAGCGTACACGTAGGTCACGATTTCAAAAGCCTGAGCCTCGCCAAGGCCGGTCACCTTGTAAACCACCAGGTTCTTATCCTGCGGGATTTCCATCTGACCAGAGAGAATCTGGAGGTTCAGAGGCTCATCCTGAGTGTCTGCAGGCAGCAGCTCCAGGGGTGCGGAGGAGTTGTAGGATGCGTCCTCCGTTGCATAACCCTTGCCGGGATCAACCACTGCGGTCGCAACGACGTACTGCTGATTGGGGTCAAGTGTACCTGCGGGCAGGGTCAGCTGGGTGCTGAAGCGACCACCATCCACGTCGAGTTCGGGCACGAGGGTCATCGCTACGGCGGAGCCGCGACCCAGCGCGTAGAGGGGGTACTGGCGGTATTCGCTCACGTAGACTGCCACGCCGTAACGCTCAACAGCACCGCCGGTGAAGCCTTCACCGCTGACGGTGATGCTCTGGGAGCGTGCGGGGTTAATGACAACGCCCGGCTCTACATACACCTGCGGGGAATTCTGGGTAGCAACGTTTTCGATGGGGGTTACATCTTCCGCGGAGGGAGGGTTATCTGGCTCCACCGTAGTTGAGGAGGCGAGCCCACCGGGATTCTGTACCTGCACATCTGCGTGCGCGGCACCAGCACCGGTGACAGTCAGGACGGAAGCAGCGATAGCGGCTGTTGCTCGAGTTTTTGAGTGAGCGGGTTCGGGCATGAAACACACCTTCTTCTGTGAGTGTGAACGATACCCTTCGGCTGATGCCCCGGGTTGAAGATGCACGGGTGTTTCTTCGGGGTCGAGTGTTATAACGTACGGACTAGTCATAACATTCATGTAGTGGTGAAAGTTACCGCGAAGGGAATCGCTCTATTTATCGGTAATTCCACACTAACAATACTTTTGCATTTATTGCGGTAAATACGCTTTACCTTCTAAGTATTTTCCTGTGCAATAACCCACATAGAATATTTTTCACCTTTCAGAACACTATCAAGAGCACTCAAAATACATAGACTAGGCAAAACTCTTCAACTCTACCTTGAGGGTCAAAGTTTTCTTGCATGTATATGCAGATTTAATGGAATTGTGATAAAAATATTCTGCACTTTTATGCATTTAATTTATTTCTTTTAAGTGAAAAAATAGCAGGTCACGCCGCTTTCCCTACATTTTTTCACAAAGAGTACAGACCAATACTCCAGAAAAAATCTCCCCTCACCGTTGAGCACAACAAGCCAACCCCTCAACCGATATATCCCCTCCCTCAGCTATCCGCGCCCAGAAAGCATGGCAAAGAAAAAGTGCAGATACGCAAAAGTGCCGCCAATACTCTTTCTAGAGTATTGGCGGCACTTACTTCACTCACCTTGCGGTGAGCGTCAGATTTTCAGAGCCTAGCCTATAAGACTGATCTATTAGAGGCTGCGGCGGCGCAGGAGCATCAGTGCAGCACCAGCAATCAGAGCTGCGGCACCAACACCTGCGATACCTGCAACACCCTCAGCACCGGTGTTAGCCAGCTGCGGCTTCGAGGAAGCCGAAGAAGAGGTCGAGGTCGAACCCTTAGTGCCGGAGACACCTACAGTGTGACCCTTAGAGCTGGAGGAGGTAGCAGCGGATGCGTTACCAGCCTTAGCCTTGGGTGCCTGAGAAGTGGGCATGCGGGTCTCGGTTACGACAACCGAACCGTCTTCGCGCATTTCAGCGGTGAAGACGCTGGTGGTGCCGTCGCCGTTATCGCGAACGGTGGTGTTCTCGTCCTCGGTAGCTGCCGGCAGGGTCGGTGCGGGGTTGTTCGCATCGCTCACGGTAGCGGTGGTGACTGCCACCTGGTGCACCAGACCGTTGGGGTCACTGGTTGCCACCATTGCGTATGCGTAACCGGGCTGCAGCAGTTCAGCAAGAACGCTGACCTTGACACGGAAGGTGCCGTTCACGATTTCAGAAGCAGGCACGTCGTGGGTTGCCAGAGCTTCGCCGGTGATGTTGCCGTTTGCATCCAGACGGAAGATCGCAATCTGGACACCGTTAGCGACGGACTCGTGGGTGAAGCCGGAGCCGTTGAAGGTCAGAACGTTGTACTGGTCGTTCGGATTCAGGGAAGCATCCTCGGTGGTGAGGGTTGCGTTCTCGGGTGCTGCAGGAGTCTGGGGTGCAGGGGTCTCTTCCTTGGGAGCTTCCGGTGCCGGGGTCACGGGAGCGGGAGTCTCATCCTTGGGAGCCTCGGGTGCCGGGGTCACGGGAGCGGGAGTCTCATCCTTGGGAGCCTCGGGTGCCGGGGTCACGGGAGCGGGAGTCTCATCCTTGGGAGCCTCGGGTGCCGGGG
>ERZ773196.256-NODE-256-length-35157-cov-28.013931_pt1 | contig 35157 bp, 27 predicted proteins | sample MGYA00581009_ERZ773196 | MGnify/ENA primary metagenome ERZ773196 (study PRJEB29015, sample SAMEA2738162) | human oral metagenome | biome: human oral; feature: human-associated habitat; material: saliva | place: China | collected 2243 ... | reverse complement strand
ATTCTATGATTTTTAATAATATTTTTTTTTGTTAAAGGAAGAGGGTAGTATTGTTTAGGAAAGAAAGTAATATTGAATTAAAAGAAAAGCTATTTTTACAGTCTTTTCTACCCACAAAGAGTGGAAATTTGGATCGAAATATATTAAGAACTTTATTCTTTAGATATGAAAAAGCCCTTATATGCAACCAAACATATAAGGGCTATCTTGTTAATCTGCGCTGTTTATATAGAAAATTTTATATTTTCAGTAGATAAATTCTATAGCACAGCATCAACTTTTTCGTCATATTCATCTGTAGGAATGCTTTCGAGTTTCTGGAAATCGAAACAAATGCCTAATTTATAAGCTTGTTTTGCTTGTTTTAGAAAGCGGTCGTAATATCCTTTTCCACGTCCGAGTCTATTTCTATCGGTATCAAAACTCATTCCCGGTACAGCAATAAAATCAATATTTTTGTAGTCGGTAAAAAGTTCTCCAATAGGTTCTAAGATGTTAAATGAACTTATTTTCATATCTTTCGAACCAGTATAGCAACGTATTTCCATTTCAGTCTCGTTAATTACTACTGGTAAAAGCACTTTTTTCCCAGTTTTCACCATCTCGTCTACAAAGTCGTGTGTAAAAACTTCATCTGGCAATGAATGGTAAAGCATAATAGTTTTTGCCTCAATTAGTTTAGGGTGACGACGTAAACGATTAATAATAGGTTCCGAAAGTTTTTTTAATTCTTCTTGTGTATATTGCTGTTTACGGTTTCGTATTTCTTTTCTTAGTTCTTTTTTGTTCATAGTTATGGGATTGTGGGTGAATGTTTTATCTTTGTAAGAATAGAGACCTGTTGAATGTGAAAAACATCAGGTCCCTATTCGTCTTAGTATTATTTTTGTTCTAATTATTTTTCGTTGTATGTGCCTTTTTAATCGGTGCTTTTGGGAAAGCTTTGCCACTATCGAGCACCTTAATAGCCATTTTTATCATATCATCGTTTCTGTTTAGATATTCATTCCAAGCTTGTTCGTCGAGCATATTGTAGATAATTCGGCTACAAATATACCTTTCTATCAGTGAGTGCGATTTGTGAATAAGGTTGTTTCTTCGTTGCAATCCATTCTTTTCAGCAAAGTTCACAAAACTATTAACAAGGTTCTTACTCTTCAAATAGTTAGCCAGCGACTTCATTTCGGTATATTTATTTAAAGTCTGTCTATTATCATCGGTATATTTAAATGCATATTGTAAAAGAAGTCCACGCATTACAGCTTCCTTGTAATAAGAAGTTACATCGGTAGTGTCTTCTGGAACAAAAATATCTGGTGTAATTCCACCACCTCCATAAACAATGCGTCCATTGTTAGTATGGTATGCCGGACCAGTATGTTTAATGCTATCTTGATAAAAGAATTCTCCATGTTGATATCGTGTTAGCATATCTTGTTCGTATGCAGCAATACCTCCAGGTTTAAAAGGTTTTTGTATACATCTACCAGAAGGCGTGTAATAACGTGCAATAGTTAGGCGAATCATACTACCATCTGGGAACTGTATTTGCTGTTGAACCAGACCTTTTCCAAATGATCGGCGTCCAATAATAGTACCACGGTCGTTATCTTGAATTGCTCCTGCGAAAATTTCGGCAGCAGATGCTGTGCCTTCATTAATAAGAACTACCAATGGAATTTGTTGATAACTGCCTTTCCCACGACTACGGTATTCACGTCGTGGACTTTTTCTTCCTTGTGTATATACAACAAGTTGGTTTTTTCTCAAAAATTCTTCAGCCATTTGCACAGCACTTTCTAAGTATCCGCCAGAATTATCGCGTAAGTCTATAACAAGTTTGTCGGCTCCTTGCAAGTTTAATTGTTGCAATGAAGAAAGCATTTCTGCATAAGTTCGTTCGCCAAAATTCTTTACCCGTATATAACCAATAGAATCGTTTAGCATATAAGTAGCCGAAATGCTTTTCATTGGAATATCGTTTCGAGTAAGAACGAAATATCTTACTTTATTTTCGCCAAAGCGTTTTATACCAATCTTTACTTTAGAATCCTTAGGTCCCTTAAGTCTATGTTGTGCTTCTTCGTTAGTTACGCTATCTCCAACAAAAGGTTTGTTATCGATGCTTACAATTTTATCGCCAGCAAGAATTCCTGCTTTTTCAGCAGGTCCATTCTTTATAACATTTTGAATATGTAAAGTGTCTTGTTGAATTGTAAATTCTATGCCAACACCAGAAAACGACCCTTTTAGGTCGTCGGTTGCCATTTGTACATCTTTCGCACTAATATAAACAGAGTGAGGATCAAGCTCTGCAAGAATTTGTGGCAAAGCTTTGTCTACCAATTCATCTATATTAACAGAATCTACATATTGATCATCAATTATGTGAAGCAAATTACTCAATCTGCTACTACCACTGTTTATGATATTTAATCTGTTTCCTGAAAAATGATTGGCATAGAATGTTCCAACGAGTACACCTATAACAACGCATAATGCCAACCATAAAGGCATAAAACGATTACTTTTGTTCTGACTCATCATCTTCTATATTTAAAAATTCAATCTCTATATTGGCACGTTTAAGCAAGTCGATACCTTCAGTAAGTCTGTATTTCTCTCCATAAACCACACGTTTTATGCCTGCCTGAATAATGAGTTTGGCACATTCAATACAAGGAGAAGCCGTTACATATAATGTAGAACCATCGCTATTATTACCACTTCGAGCCAATTTGGTAATAGCATTTGCTTCTGCGTGTAAAACGTATGGTTTGGTAATTCCATTTTCTTCTTCGCAAATATTCTCGAAACCACTTGGTGTTCCATTATATCCATCGCTAATAATCATTTTTTGTTTTACTACCAATGCTCCAACCTTTCGCCGTTTGCAATAAGAATTTTCTGCCCAAACACGTGCCATACGAAGGTAACGATAGTCAAGAAGTTCTTGCTTTTCAGTCTTCATGTTGTCCAAATAGATATATGTATTGCTTGTTCTAGTTTACTTTCTTTATGCCATTACGTTCTAAAAGAGCATCGATAGTAGGTTCTTGCCCACGAAAACGTTTATAAAGTGTCATTGGATGTTCGGTGCTTCCTTTAGAAAGAACATTATCTCGGAAACTTTGAGCAGTAGTCTGATTAAATATACCATTCTTTTTAAATAAGCTAAATGTGTCCGCATCGAGCACTTCTGCCCATTTATAACTATAATATCCTGCTGCATATCCTCCAGACATAATATGAGAGAATTGAGTAGTCATACATGTTCCATCTATTTGTTCGCCAATAATGGCTTTTTCCCATGCTTTCTTTTCAAATGGAATAATATCTGCTTCAAACTTATCTTTTTGTGTATAGTATGCCATATCTAATAATCCAAAACTTACCTGTCGTAAACAAGCCATTGCAACATTAAAATTCTGACTGGCAATAATCTTCTCAATAAGTTCATCAGGCATAGGCTCGCCTGTTTCATAATGGAAAGCAAAAGTGCGTAAAAACTCTTTTTCTACAGCAAAGTTCTCCATAAATTGCGATGGGAGTTCTACAAAATCCCACCAAACATTTGTACCAGATTGGCTTTCGAATCGGCTATTTGCAAATATACCATGTAGTGAATGACCAAATTCGTGCAAGAAAGTTGTAACCTCGCCTAAGCGTAATAATGCAGGTTTCTCGTCTGTTGGTTTAGAAAAATTCATTACTAACGATACGTGTGGTCGTATGTTTTCACCTTCTTTCGTAATACGTTGTCCTTGAAATTCTGTCATCCATGCACCAGCACGCTTACCTTTTCGTGGAAAGAAATCAACATAAAGCACTGCAAGATATGAACCATCTTTATCGTATACTTCGTATGGTTTTACATCTGGGTGATAAACAGGAATATCTTTATTCTCTTTGAATGTAATTCCATAAAGTCGAGTTGCTAAGCCAAAAACACCTTTTATAACGTTATTCAGTTCAAAATAAGGTCTCAGAATTTCTGGGTCAAGATTGTATTTTGCTAATTTTAATTGATGTGCATAGTATGCAGTATCCCATGGCATCAACTTAAAATTGTTTCCCTCTTGTTCTTTTGCAATAGAACAAAGTTCGTTGTATTCTTCAATTGCAGTTGGTTTATAAGCATCAATAAGTTTGTCGAGCAATGTATAAACATTCTTAACGTTGCTAGCCATACGATATTTCATAACAAAATCGGCATAAGTATCGTATCCTAATAATTGTGCCATTTCTCTACGGAGATTCACTAAACGTTTGCAAACTTCGATATTATTCTCCGAATTAGCCTTAATACATAATGTATTGTGTGCCATATATAGCTCTTTTCTTAAGTCTCGTTGAGTGCTATACATTAAGAATGGACCATAACTTGGAGCATCTAATGTGAAAATCCAGCCATCAATACCTTGTTCTTTAGCAGTTGTTGCAGCAGCTTCACGAATAGAATCAGGTAATCCTTCAAGTTTTTCCTCGTTGGTAATATGAAGTTTGTATGCTTTGTTCTCTTTTAATACATTCTGTGAGAATTTCAATGCAAGCAAACTAGCTTCTTCTGTAAGTTTGCGTAACTTCTCTTTGTCGTTTTCATTCAACAATGCACCACTACGTACAAAGCCATCGTAACTCTCTTCCAATAACTTATTTTCTTCAGGAGTAAGTTCTCTATGTTTATTGTAAACGGCTTTTATACGTTCAAAAAGTTTAGGATTAAGACTAACATCGTTTGCATGCTTAGTTAGAATTGGATTCATTTTTTGTGCTAAAGCATCCATTTCGTCGTTTGTTTCTGCACTAAGCATATTGAAGAATGCACTTTCTACACGCGAAAGTAGGTCGTAATAATGCTTACGTCCTTTTACTTCGTCTTCGCGAATAAGTGTATTTTCGAAAGTTGGTTCTTCTGGGTCGTTTATTGTTTTCTCTATTTGTTCATCTTCTCGGCGTATTCCTTCTAACATTGCTTCCTCATAATCGGCAAGTGTTATTTTGTCGAATGGAATAGTTTCGTGTGGTGTATTATACGGTTCAAAGAAAGGGTTCAATCGTGTTTGCCCCTTTCTATTAATATTCTTTGTCATATTTTGCTTTCTCTAATATGCTACAAAGATACAGAAAAAACTATGTATGAACGAAAGAGTATATTAGATTTAACGCAATTTTTCTAATAAAGCAATGTTTATTTGTCCTCTTGTTAATGCAATTACATTATTTGCGTTTAAAGCGTTAAGCATTTTTGAAACATTAAGTCTACTTTCGTGTAACTCGTTTGCCAATGTTTGCATATTAATTTTTAGAATCTTTTTGCCTGCAGGATAAACACAATGTGTCCTTATAAAGTAAATAAACTTTTCTTTAATATCTTTTGGTTGTTGTTGCCACGATATTCTACTGCCACGTTGAGCCTGTGAAGAGAGCATATTTAGAAAATTTAATCGAAAGATTAAGTAATTCTTTATAAGATTTAAAACTTCGCTTTTATCAATATATAAGATATTGCATTTTGTTTTTGCTACAAAGGTTTTAGAATAATATTGCATAAGCCCGAATATGCGTTCTGGTTGTATGGCAGAAGGCTTCTCAACCTCTTCAATGATGCTATAACTATGATTGTCGGCATAGCTTTCTACGGATAATATCCCGTCCATAAGAAAATAGAGTTTCCCACTTTTTTCATTCTCTTTTGCCAATATTTCTTTTGGTTTTAATTTGAGAAATCCAAATCTTGTAGTTCTAACAATTTCTGCTAAGTCAGTAGCTCCAATTCCAAGGAACAAAGGCAATTCAAGAAGTCTATTGTATATCTGAAGCATTCTTTGAAGACGATTTTATGGCAAAGTCTTTATTGTATAATTTTCTTTTTTAGTTCAGGACTATACCAAACCTTAAGTGTTCCTTTTGGGTCGGAATAAATAAAATATGCCATTATTTCTTTATGGTTTTCCAAAACTCTTCTTGCTTTTTCTATTCCCATTACCATAAAGGCTGTAGCATAAGCATCGGCAGTTGCACAATCGTTTGCTAATACTGTTGCAGAAAGCAATGAATGTTGTACCGGATAACCTGTCTTTGGGTCGATAGTATGTGCAAACTTTTTCCCTCCTTTATAATAAAAATTACGATAGTTTCCACTGGTTGCCATTGCTTTATTGGTTATGCTAAGTACAGTTTGTATTTCTGTATCCATATTCGTACTATCTTCAATAGGTTTGTTTACGCCAATTTTCCATAGCTGATGTTTTTCGTTCATTCCACTAACAACAATTTCTCCACCAATTTCTATCATAAAGTTTTTAATATCGTACTTCCTGAGCAATCGTGCTACAACATCAGAACCATATCCTTTTGCTATTGCAGAGCAATCTATCATTATGTGTTGGTTTGTTTTCTTTATTTGTTTTCCAATAAGCGATATTTTGTTATAGCCAACAAATTGCATTAAGCTATCTATTTTTTGTTTTGATGGCTTTTGGTTTTCTTTTACTCCAAATCCAAATCCCCATAAATTTACAAGTGGTGCAACTGTAATATCGAAAGCACCATCGGTTTCTTTTGATATTATTTTTGCTTTATCAAAAACATCTATAAATAGTTCGTCGAGCTGGGTAGGTTCGTTTCTGTTTATTTTTGAAATAATAGATTGTTTATTGAACGTAGATAACGAATTATCCACTTTCTTTAACTCTGCTTCTATTTCTTTCTGTAGGTTTTCATTATTTTGATAAGTTATATGGTAGAACGTTCCAAAAATTTGTCCTTCATTGTATTGGTAGGGTGTAGAGTTTTGTTGTTTTATAATGAACACAGTTCCTATTATAAGCAATACTAAGAAAGGCAATTGCCATAATAGACTCTTATTTATTTTTTTTTCCATAAATTCATCTGAGTTTAGCGGTTGAACTAAAAAATATAGAAAACGAAAGAATAGAAATATGGAGTGTCATATTCCTATTCTATATTTACTTTATAAGTTTATTTCCTCTTCAATAAGATAGTCGTTTCGTCTATCGCTATTGCGACTGATTAAATCGCCTAAAAATCCAGCTAGGAAGAGTATTGTTCCTAAAATCATTGCTGTTAATGCAATGAAGAATGTTGCATGGTTAGTGAGCAAATCGCCATAAATACCATTGAAAAGATTTATGGTCTTTTCAATAATTAGCCAAAGAAGAGAGATAAATCCGACAAGAAAAACGAAACTGCCTAACAATCCGAATACATGCATTGGCTTCTTACCAAAGTTGGTTAGAAACCAGAGTGTTATTAAATCGAGATAACCATTAAAAAAACGATTAATCCCAAACTTTGTTGTTCCGTATTTACGTGCTTGGTGGTGTACTACCTTCTCCCCAATCTTTTTAAATCCAGCTTCTTTTGCCAGGTATGGAATATAACGATGCATTTCCCCATATACCTCAATATTTTTTACTACGTCTTTCTTGTACGCTTTTAGTCCACAATTAAAGTCGTGTAGATTTTTTACGCCACTAATCTTTCGTGCTGTTGCATTAAAAAGTTTTGTAGGAATGGTTTTTGTTAATGGGTCGTAACGTTTTTGTTTGTAACCACTTACAAGATCATAACCATCTTCAGTAATCATTTTATAAAGTGCAGGAATTTCATCGGGCGAATCTTGGAGGTCTGCGTCCATTGTTATAACCACATTGCCTTGTGCAGCTTTAAAACCACAGAAAAGTGCAGGACTTTTTCCATAGTTTCTACGGAACTTAATGCCTCGTACATTTTTGTCTTCTTTACTAAGGTGTTGAATAACCTCCCAACTTTTGTCGGTAGAACCATCGTTTACAAAAATTATTTCGTACGAGAAGTGGTTCGCATCCATTACTCTGCAAATCCAAGCATGCAATTCTGGTAAGCTTTCTTCTTCATTGTAGAGTGGTATTATAACCGATATATCCATATTGTTTATTTCTTCGAGTGTTATTTTCTGTTATTTCTTATTACGTGCCATTATAGCCGATACTATAAGACTAATAATAGCACCGAAAAGAACTTCGTACATTAAACTATTTACAGCCATTGGTGTTGGCGAAAAAGCTTCTGGTAACATTGCAATAAATTCTTTTCTATCTATTCCCATTGCAGCAAAAAAGCTATTGTATTCGGAAAGAGATGTTACAGAAGTTATTATGCGTATCACTTTTCCATTGTCTAAATAAGTCATATAAAGCCATTGCAATAAACTAAAAAGCAAGGCTGCATTTACAAAGACACGCATACAATAAAAATAGGCACGCTTAAACGAAATAACTCCATTCAAACCTATTTCTCTATATATTTTCAGTCGGTATGCTACAAAGAAAGGTGTTGATATTGTTAGCAATGAACTGAAAGTAGAGAAAATAGGAGACAATGGTAATAATAAAAAGCAAGTAAAGCTAACAGCCCATATTATTGCTAAGTATATTCCATCGTATCGTGCGTAAACGCGAAGTTGTTTTATTTCTTCATTATTCATACTGCAAAAATACGGAAATTATATAATATATAATGTATAGCCATCGTAAAATTATATTTTTTTGTTAAAAACGCAAAAAGAGGACCGCAAACTTGTTTTATTCAGAAAAAACTTGCTATCTTTGCACTCGCTTTTCAATAATGAAAAGAGAAATGGGCAAGTCTCTTACGGTCAGCTCCCTTTTAATCCCCCAGGACGGGAACGTAGCAAGGGCAGAAGGTTGTAGCGACGCGATAAGAACCGCTTGCCCACCTCGCCTCTTTAGCTCAGTTGGCCAGAGCACGTGATTTGTAATCTCGGGGTCGTTGGTTCGAATCCGACAAGAGGCTCAAATAAGAGTACTTTTAAATAAGTACTCTTATTTTTTTTGCATTATAGTTGTCTGTTTATGTGGCTAAACTTAGACTCTGTGAAGAAGAAAAGAGTATATTTTGAAAAGCTGGCAAATATAATGATTTCCGCTCCGATATAACAAAATTCTGAATAATGTGTTGTTGCTTAGAGGCTTATAATAATAATTAAATTAAAACAATGCAAATAAAAGATTTCCTAACTCTGCAGCAGACTAAATAACTATTAGGCATTATAATATAACCAAATAAAATCTGCAGCTTGTTATGATATCTAATTCGCAACTTACAGATATCTGAAACGAATGCGATAGATATCTGCGACGGAAGTTACAGATATCTGAAAGAAGAGTAACTAACATTTAGTTGTTGTTTCTAAATTCAGAAACATTCTATTAGATTGCTGGACAGACAGTAGCAACTGTTTATATTTCCTCTTTATTCTTTTTATAATATAGATAAGAAGTGATAGAAAGCAGCATAAGTAGGCAAATTATTATGCAATCTTTTAAAGATGGTAAATCTCTTACGTTGGCTGCCAAATAAAACGGAACAGAAATAAAGAAGAGCGAAGATAGCGTCTTAGCAAAGTTTGCAAAGTATGTTTTTCTGAACATTAAGTTAAGATCTTTAGTATCAATACCTTGATTTTTTTGCTCGAATATATTTCTCTTTATGTCATAATCTTTACTGTAGTGTTGTCCGATACCAAACCAAATGAGTGCCCACGATAGAAAAAAAGTTGCTGATATAAAACCTCCAGTTTCTTCGTCTATGAAATAACTAAATGGTCTTTTAGTTATATACAGATATGAACCCCAGACTACTATAACGAATAATATCCATAAACTCATAGATATTAGTCCTCTTTTAAAATGTTTATTCATAAATTTCACTTTTATTTTAAGTATGTAGCTATGTAACAAATATACAATAACTAGCGTAAATGCATCTTAATTCGGTTAAGTTGATAACTCTTTTTCCGAATTAAATCAGTTATGTAATATGTAATGAATTAACGTAAATTCATTTCTAATATTATAGAATGAGATTTTCTTTTTATACCATTTAATATTATGCAACTGTTTAGCAACGATAATCTATTAGGTAATTTTGTGTATCAAAGATGTCTATTCTAATATTTAAAATAAATATTCTGTATAAATAAAAATGTGAAGCAATGGTTGTTTTGCAATAATTATTAATTTCTTAGATATTCTTCTGCAATCTATATATATATAATATAATAAGGTGTAAATAGAAAATATGTGTATAGCTTGTTTTATTAGTTCGAATATTTTGTTTATTGCATAATTTGCTTTAACTTTGCTCAGTAGTAATAACCTTAGTGTTCTGAAACAAGAACAACTTATAACTAAAGACTGTATGAAAAAGTATATGAAACAAATGCTATTAGTAGCTATTTTTATGCTATTAGGCTCGTTGAACGTTATGCGAGCAGAACACAATCAGCCTAATACCCCTTGTGTGAAGATGCACTTTGCGGGTAAGATTGGTAGTAAATATGCACTCTTAATTATGGGTGCAGAAGAGGGAGAGTATACGCTTAATTGGGGCGATGGCAACTCTCACAAGGGAAAACTCAACAAAACTGCCACACGAATACAGGGAAACATCGAAACACAAGACCTTACTATTTATGGCAACATTGCAGTGTTAGAGTGTTCCAACAACCAACTAACAACGCTTGACGTTACGAAACTGCCTATGCTAACGCACCTTATTTCGCGAAAGAATTTTGTAAGAGACTTGGACGTATCGGGCAATCCAGAACTGAAACTTCTATACGTGCAAGACTCTCCGTTAGAAAAACTCGACCTAACGCATAATTCTAAGATAGATAGCCTTATTCTTACCAATAACCGACTTAAGGAACTGACGCTTGCATCGCACCCTACATTGGAATTATTAATGTGCACATCTAACGCGCAACTAAAACACTTGAACCTAAAGAACTGTCCTAAGCTAAAGCATCTTGATGCCTTGCAGACGCTTGTGGACGAATACGATTTGAGCAAGAACAGCGAACTGAGATATGTAGCCGTAGGGTTAGGGCGACCATTGCGCACACTCTCACTACCAACAAACAACAAGATTGACACGTTGATGGTGCCTGCTGCTGGACTAAAGGCAATAGATTTATCGCAAACAAAACAACTGAAGCTGTTAGGAATAGACAACAACTACGAGCTTTCTCAACTCGACCTAACGGGAATGACACAACTTAAAGCTCTATCGTGTGAAGGCAACGCTCTTACAAGTCTGAACCTATCAGCCTGCCGAAACCTTGAATCGCTGGTGTGTAACAACAATCAGCTAACTACACTCGACGTCAGCGGGCTGAATAAATTGGAAACACTTACCTGTTTCTCTAACAACCTTGCCACACTGAGCCTAACAGGCTGTACAAGTATGAAAAACTTAGACTGCTCGGTAAATCCGAAATTAAACACGGCAGATTTTCCACATTCGCTCACTTCGCTCAATTGCAGCAGTTGCAATTTTGCACAGATAGAAACAACAAAACTGCCATTGCTAAACAATCTTACTTGTGACGGCAACCAAATAGGCGCGCTCAACCTGACTGCACAAACAAAGCTCTCTGCTATAAATTGTGGTAACAACAAAATTGAACAACTCGATTTCAGCAACTGTACAAGTCTGCTCGACGTTGTCATTGCGGGCAATCCCATCAGCACTGGCATTGGTTTCGATAACTGTAAAAATCTGCGCTATGTTTCGGTGAACAACACAAAGTTAGATGCGTGTGCCCTGAATGCAATGTATCGTTCGTTGAGAGAAAAACGACCAGAAGACGACGAGAGCGATTTGCACGGCATTCTGCTATATAATAATGTGCCAGGAGCTGCCAAAGTGAGCAACACGAAGATTGCAACAGACAAGGGCTGGCTGGTTTCAGTAGTAGGCGATGGAACAGGCTGTCAGGAAGAAGAAGGTAATAGAATAAAGAAGGTAGTGGTAAGTGTGGATAAAGCAGGAGAACTTGAAGACAAAATTCCCGAGAATGTGTGGCTCGATGTTGTGGACACTCTAAAGATAGTTGGACCACTGAACAGTTACGACCTGCGTTGGGTAAGAAAGTTCTGCGGGGCTGATGAATATGGTGCGCTGATACCCACAACGCTGAAAAGAATAGACCTATCCGAAGTTTCCTTTGTATCTACAGGCGACACGTCGGATAGCTATTATATCTTTACCGACGATATGGGGAAGGACAGAAAGTATTTTGTTGATGGAACAAAACCCACCTTGCTGCCCGAAAAGTTATTCTTTAAGTGTTGCAGCATAGAGTCGGTGGTGCTTCCAAAACATATTCGAGAAATAGGCATCGGTGCATTCTTTAAATGCGTCAGTATGAAAGAAGTTGTAATTCCAGACGAAGTTACCGAGATACAAAGCACAGCATTTGGTGTTTGCGATGCATTGGAAACCATTCAGCTGCCATCTAAACTAAAAACAATGGGCAACTACGTGTTTACCTATTGTGCTAAGCTAAAGGAAGTGGCAATACCCGATGGCGTAACAAAGATAAACAAGCGCACATTCGACCAAACACCCATGCTAAAGAAGCTGACGCTGCCAAAATCGCTCCAAGACCTGGCAATTGAAGCTTTCTTTGGTGCAAACGGACTGGAACAGATTCAAATTCCTGAAGGCATCACCACCTTGCCCGAAGGTGCTTTTGGTATGTGCGAGGCACTGAAGAAAGCAGAACTGCCCGCATCGCTCACAAAGATAGACAAGAATGCTTTTCAAGATTGCCACAACTTAGAAACTATAGAACTGAAAGAAGGGCTAAAACACATTGCAGTATATGCGTTTCAGAACTGTAAGAAACTACACAACGTTACGCTTCCAAATTCATTGGAAATCATTGAAAACGAAGCATTCCTGAATTGCAACGATATGGCAGGGCTAAAATTAGGAAGCGGATTGAAAACGATTGGCGAGAAAGCATTCTTCCACAATCACGGCATAGAATCGCTCGAAATACCTATGGCGACAGAGATGATAGACTACGCTGCCTTTGCCGAATGTCTCGGACTGAAGCGAGTGGCGTTAGGTATGTCGGCTGCCAAACTTATAGACAATCCGTTCCTTGGTTGCGCTGCTCTCCAATTGTTCGAAGTTGATGCCAACAACGAAAAGTATGCTGTAGAGAATGGTGTACTTTACAACAAGAATTACACAACGCTCTACATTTATCCAAATGGAAAGAACGACAAGAACTTTACGATGAATGTCAGCACAAAGAAGATTGCCGACTTTGCCTTCTGGTACTGCAAAAATATTGAGAAACTAGAGTTTTCGCCAGCTTTCAACGAGTTCGGATACAGAGCATTCTGTGGCTGCAGCGGTTTAAACAGCTTAACAGTTAAGAACATTAAACCAGTAGAGAACACCTACACAGACGATGTGTTCGAAGGTGTAAAACACGAAACGTGCACGCTAAGTGTACCAGTAGGAAGCAAGCAGGCTTACAGCACCTCGCGCACTTGGAAAGAGTTTAACATTGTTGAAGCCACGCCAGATGCCGTAGAGGCTGTGAACAGCGAAACACCAACCGTGCAGAACAACGAAAACAGCATAGTTGTATCGAACGTATCGCACCACTTCAATACAGTTGCACTCTACAACCTTACTGGCTGTAAACTTGCCGAAGTTGCAATACATTCAGGCAATGCCCGAATAGATGCAACCAGCATACCTTCAGGAGTCTACGTTCTTACACTCTGTGGAGCTAAGCGCAGTTGTTCGTTGAAACTTATTCGGCAATAACCGCCACATTATATTCTACACAAAGTATGCCGTCCCGATACTTCTAGACGGCATACTTTGTGTTTGTAGGCATCATTGTATATACGAAACCCATCAAACTCGGTTCCCTACAGCTTACTTTTCTTCTCCGACTTACTCACTTGTTCGTATGACACATCGTTCAACGTGAAATATTTAGCCGATGGCGAAAGCTTTACCACAGCTTTCTCTATATGCACATTGGGCTTAAACTTCTCGCCCTTAGGCACCGCTTTGCTTTTAAACGATGGTTTAAGCGTACCCAAATCGCCAAATTCCACAATGTCGCCACTTGCAACAATCTCGCGTGCTATCTCTGTTGAATAGCTTAAAACAGCCGCCACTTCTTGGCGGGTGAATGTGGTAGCACGAGCCACTTGTGCACAAAAGTTTTCAAAATCAACCCGACGACGATTCGTAGGCTGTGCAATCTGCATAATCTGTTTGCCTTTCGGACCAACATTTAATTTGCGCTCTACCAAAATGTAACTCAATGATTTTCCTGCCATAAGTTAGTAATAACTCCTCCCTTATTCTGTCTTTCCGAAGCCGAAGGAATTAGTCTTCAGAAGCCTTTTTACTACATTAACAGCACAAAGATACTTAATTCCTTCGGTTTTTACAACAGATAGAGCCAAAAAAACTTATAAGCTATAAATAAAAAGCTTATAAGTTATTATCAAAAAGCTTATAAGCTATTCGCCAAAAGCTTATAAGCTATTTATAGAAAGCTTATAAGCTTTTAATCAAAAACTTATAAGTAATTGGTAATAAGCTAATAAGAAATTGCAAATAAACTAATAAAGAACAATGAAGTTATTAATAGTAATTGCTTGGAAACACACTGAATAGGCATTGTTTAGTTCGTAATGTTTTATGCGTTTAACCATTCAGCTCGTCGGTTTCACCTTATTATATATACTCTTTAACACCACCGTAATACGGGCTTCACAGCATTTACAAGGCGAAAAAACAACAGTAAGAAAGCACAAATATAACATAATGATTTTGTTTTTAAAAAAATAACATTACCTTTGCAAACAGTAATCTTTCCATTCTCAAACAACATCAAATGAAAACAGAACAAAATAGCAACAATTTAAATAAGCTAACAACAATGAAATCTAAGATTCTTTTAGCCTTGTTTGCGTTATTCAGTCTTACAACAATGGCGCAAACCCCAGTACGCTTTAGTGTACAACAAAAGAAAGTATCGCCAACAGAGGTAGATGTTATCTTTACAGGTAAAATCGATGCAGGCTGGCACGTATATTCAACAGGACTTCCAGCCGGAGGACCGACATCGGCTGCACTCACCACTGAAAAGGCAGAAGGTGCGCAGCCAATGGGCAAACTGACACCACGAGGTAAAGAAATAAACGTGTTCGACAAGGTGTTCGAAATGAAACTCCGCTACTTCGAACACAGTGTAAGCTTCGTACAGAAATATAAAATAACAGGCAAAACTTATAAGATAGCAGGCTATATGGAATATGGCGCATGCAACGACGAAATGTGTATGCCACCTTCTTCAGTAGAGTTTAGCTATTCAGGCAACGGACCAGCCGATGCACCAGCAGCAACAGAAAACACAGCAGCCAAAGAGGGAGAAAACGAAATAGGCGAAGTGGCAGCTGCACCAGGTGCAACCACAGATACAGCAAAGACAGCCGAATTGGGCGGAACAATGCCAGGCGACTCTGTGCAATCAGCAGGAACAAGTGCAGCAACAGCTTCAGAACTTTGGCAACCCGTAATTAAAGAACTGAAAGCGTTTAGCGCAGAAAAAGACAACAACGACAAGTCGTTATTGGGAATCTTTCTTATGGGTATCGTAGGAGGTTTCATAGCCTTGCTAACACCTTGCGTATGGCCTATTATTCCAATGACAGTAAGCTTCTTCCTAAAACGTGCTAAAGACGACAAGAAGAAAGGTATTCGCGACGCCGTAACCTACGGAATCTCAATCATCGTAATCTATATGGGCTTGGCAGCTGTTATAACAGCCCTGTTCGGTCCGCAGAAACTGAACGAACTCGCAACAAACGCACCGTTCAACATCTTCTTCTTCCTAATGTTGGTAGTATTTGCATTGAGCTTCTTTGGCTGGTTCGAACTCCGTTTGCCAGCATCGTGGGGAAATGCAATCGATAATAAAGCAGCAGCAACAACAGGCTTGCTTTCCATCTTCCTGATGGCATTCACACTTTCTTTGGTGTCATTCTCTTGTACAGCACCAGTAGTAGGACTTCTTCTTGTACAAGCAGCAACAAGTGGCGACTGGGTAGCACCAGCAATAGGTATGTTTGGTTTTGCATTTGCATTAGCCTTGCCTTTCACACTGTTTGCATTGTTCCCAACATGGCTGAAGCAAGCACCTAAATCAGGTTCATGGATGAATATGATTAAGGTAGTATTAGGCTTCATAGAATTAGCATTCGCTTTCAAGTTCTTGTCAGTTGCCGACCTTGCATACGGCTGGCGTATACTCGACAGAGAAACATTCCTCGCAATATGGATTGTTATCTTCGGAATAATGGGACTCTACCTCATTGGTAAAGTTAAATTCCCACACGACGACCAAACACAAACAGCTATGCCAGTACCAGCAATTATGCTTGGTATGATATCTTTAGCCTTCACTGTATATATGGTTCCAGGTCTTTGGGGTGCACCTTTGAAAGCTGTTAGTGCATTCGCACCACCTATTTACACACAAGACTTCAACTTGCACCATCAAGAAGTAGAACCAAAATACAAAGATTACGAAGAAGGTATGCGTGCTGCTGCACAAGCAGGAAAGCCAGTCTTGCTCGACTTTACAGGATTTGGTTGTGTAAACTGCCGTAAGATGGAAGGTGCAGTGTGGACAAATGCAGAAGTTGCAGAGAAACTTAACAACGACTACATATTGATTTCGCTCTACGTAGACGATAAAACTCCGCTGAAAGAACCTATTAAAGTAAAACGTCCCGATGGAACAACACGTACATTACGTACAGTCGGCGATAAATGGAGTTATTTGGAAGAATCTAAATTCGGATATCTGGCACAACCATTCTATGTAACGGTAGACAATCATGGAAAACCACTTAGTGGTAGTTTCGTTTACAAAGAAGACATTCCTGGTTATCTCGACTTCCTAAATAAAGGTATTGAAAACTATAAGAAGTAAAATACATTAGGAAACATATCCTATCATTATAACTTAATAAGGTAACACACACAACCTTATTAGTAAAAGCAATAAGAGTTAGTAAAAACAATAAGACCAACAAGGTTTAGTTCTCAGAACAAACACTTGTTGGTCTTTTTCTATCCTAAACATTCATTCTTCATACATTATATCTTATGTTCTAAAACAGTGTTTTATTTGTTTTTATATGAATATGAAATAAAACTACATGTAAAAAATCCTAATTAATTTTGACATTCAATACTTTTCATTTACATTTGCATCACTTATGGGAATTTTATATCTTGTACCAACACCAGTAGGGAATATGGAAGACATGACATTTCGTGCCATTCGTATTCTTAAGGAAGCAGATTTAATACTCTGTGAAGATACTCGTACGTCGAGTAACTTGTTGAAACATTTCGATATAAAAAACCATTTAATATCCCATCACAAATATAACGAACACGGAACAGCTGCAAAAATAGTAGACAGATTAAAAGCTGGCGAAACAATTGCGCTTATATCAGATGCAGGTACGCCTGGAATTAGCGACCCAGGTTTCTATTTGGCTCGTGAAGCTATTGCAGCTGGCATTACAGTTCAAACACTTCCAGGTGCTACTGCCCTAATTCCTGCCATTGTATCGAGTGGTTTTCCGTGCGACCGATTTTGTTTCGAAGGGTTCTTGCCACAAAAAAAAGGACGTAAAACGCAAATAGAAAGTCTTGCCAACGAATCTCGTACAATGATATTTTACGAATCTCCTTATCGTATCGTAAAAACATTGGAACAATTCATAGAAGTATTTGGTGATAGTCGTATGGTTAGTTGTTGTCGCGAAATATCTAAGGTGTACGAAGAAAGTGTTCGTGGAACTTTAGCTCAAGTGCTTGCACATTTCAAAGAAACTGCACCTAAAGGCGAGTTTGTTATAGTGTTGGCGGGAAAAGAAAAAGAGAAGAAACGAAAAGATATAAACGAAGATCAACACTCTTCGAAGTATAATGAAAATAGATAGAATATGAAAAAGCTATTAATTTATGCAGCTTGCGGTGCTATAGCACTTGCTTCTTGCAAACAAGAAAAGTCTACACTTAATCCAGCAGAAATTCAAAACGATTCTTTGCGTGCTATTATTAATGCTCGTGATAATGAAGTAAACGATATGATGGCTACGCTTAATCAGATTCAACAAGGATTTGCTGAGATTAATGCAGCAGAAAATAGAGTTACTTTAGCGAAAGAAGGAGAAAAAGGAGATAAAACTGCACAGATAAGAGAGAATATACAATTTATTGCTCAACGTATGCAGGAAAATCGCGAACTGATAAAGAAACTCCAAAAACAGCTACAAGAAACAGGATTTAAGGGTGAAGAAATGAAAAAGACCCTTACGCAGATGACTGCACAATTAGCACAAAAGGATAATGAACTTAAAGCACTTCGTGCGGAACTAGCTTCTAAAAATATCCACATTAAGGAACTCGACCAGACTATTACTGGCTTGAACAGCGATGTTTCTAACTTAAAAGCAGATAAAGAAAACCTGACTACTGCAAAGCAAAACTTAGAAACAGAAAAGGCAAACTTACAGACTGAGTCGAATCAAAAGAGCGAAACAATCTCTTCGCAAGATGTACAACTAAATACGGGTTGGTATGTTTTTGGTACGAAGAAGGAGCTTAAAGACCAAAAAATTCTCTCTGGTGGAAAGGTTTTACAAGGCAGTTTCAACAAAAACTATTTCACAAAGATAGATATTCGTTCTACACGCGAAGTTAAATTGTACAGTAAGAGTGCTACTATTCTTACAGCTCACCCTAGCAACAGCTATTCTCTTACGAAAGATGCAGCAGGACAGTATATTCTTCGCATTAACGATCCTCAAACATTCTGGAGTACAAGCAAATATCTTGTAGTACAAGTAAAATAGAAATATAAACTTATTAAGTAGGGAGGTAAGCACATTCACAGTTGTTTACCTCCTTTTTTATATATACTGTTTTTGTCTCTATTGAATGTTTTCTTTAATAGAATACAGCTTTTTATCTCTTCTATTACAATCCTAAGTGGTTATTCTTTGTTTTACACTTATTTACTGCCTCTATATTCTTGTTTTTATAAAAATATACGCATTACTTACCTCTATTCTTCGTATATTTGTAATAGAAATAGGATAGAAAAAGACAATAGTTTAATAAAGGTATATAAAGTATGAATGTACCTAAATACTTAAAAGGGAAAGTTGAACAGATAAATAGTCTGACTGGATATAAAAGAAATGGTTGGTTTATTGAACATAATTTGAAGCTCAAATTACAGATTAATGGAAATAAGCTATTTAGAATACTTTTCTATGGCATTCAAGAAAATCTATATATTGTGAATGAAGAAAATAAGCCTTTAGTTATTTTTGCGGAAACATCAGATGGCGTTAAATACCACTATTTGACTGCAAAAATTATGGCTTTGAGGCTCTTTTGATAGAAGATGACACAAAAACAACATTGCCAAAGGAACACTATTATGCTCCTAATGAAATGTATGAAGTTTATTTATGGTTCAACTATAACATAGATTTAGACGATGAATATCCTTGCGAAAATATAGAATTAATAGATGGGCGCATCGTAAAAAAAGAAGATATTAACTACCTACTATTTGATTCTTTTGGTATTATTTTAAGAAATCAAAACGGAGAATATATCGAAGTTCTTGAAATGGAATTAGATGGAGTGTGGAATATAATTATAAAAATAAAAAACATAATTATAAATTCAGAAGTTCTAATTATATTTTTAATAAAATCTAATTATGTTTTCTCCATTAGTTATATTCTCCCTCTCGAAAGGTTTTACTTTCTATTTGAAAAGTAGTGCTTTGTTCTTTCTAATAATCAAAAGAACATAAGCTTTATATAAGTCCCATTTTTAGAAGTTTGCCATTATCCATTGTCATTCTGCAACCATTTCCACAACTTTCTTACATAAACTCCAGTCTATATTTAAGGCAAAAGTTGTATCTTTGTACTTCAAAAAAGTAAAATCTAACAGTTTGTTGAAACGCAATGATTGCGATGAATATACAAGACATACAGAAATTATATGGGGTATTGCCGCAAGGCAATGCTTTGATAAAAACAATGGAAGAAAAATCGGTACGAACGGTTTTTCTTCAAGGATTATTGGCTTCTGCCACACCAATGTTCTTTGCCTCAATCGTAAAAAGATGGCAAAAAACACTACTATTTGTACTGAACGACAATGACGAAGCGGGCTATTTCTATAATGATTTGAAAACAATAGCTATGCCTGAAAATGAGAAAGATCAAACTGCTGAAGTTTTATTCTTTCCTTCCTCTTATCGCAGAGCTGTAAAATATGGTCAACGCGATGCCGGAAACGAGATTTTACGTACTGAAGTTTTGTCGCATTTGTCTGTTATTAACGAAGAGAAAACTACATCTTCGTTGCCTCTTTGTATTGTTACTGAACCTTCGGCATTGGCAGAATTGGTGGTTGCCAAACATAAATTAGACGAACATACTTTGTCTATAAGCGTCGGACAGACGATAGACCTAACAGAAACAGAGAAAACTTTACGCTCTTATGGCTTCCAACAAGTAGATTATGTGTATGAACCAGGTCAGTTTGCCGTGCGTGGTAGCATTCTTGATGTCTATTCTTTTTCGAGCGAATTACCATATCGTATCGATTTTTTCGGTAACGATGTAGACACAATTCGTACATTCGAGGTGGAAACACAGTTATCGAAGGATAAAAAAGAAAAGGTAGAAATTGTACCAGAATTGGCAACATTGAGCGAAGAGAAAATACCTTTTTTGCAGTTTCTTCCAAAAGATTCGGTTCTCGTTATGAAAGATTTGTTGTATATTCATGACACAATTGAGCGTATTTACAACGAAGGCTTCACTGCACAAGCACTTACCGAACAACTTGAAGGCAAAACAGAGATAGAACAAAACGAGTTGAGAAAGCAACTGCAGGCAAATCTTCAACTTGTAACGGCACAACAATTTAATGATGATGCTCTAAATTTTAAGCGAATTGAATTTGGAACAAAGCATACAAATGCGAAGGCTATTATACATTTTAATATATCGCCTCAGCCACTTTTCCACAAAAACTTTGAATTGCTTACGCAGTCATTGAAAGATTATCTGTTGCAAGGGTATAAACTTTATATTCTTGCAGACAGCGAAAAACAAACAGCTCGTTTGCGCGATATATTCAATAGTAAAGAAATAGATAGCAAAGCCGAAACAACTTCAGTAGCAGATAGCATTCCTTTTATACCCGTTAACAGAACCATTCATGAAGGTTTTGTAGACAACGATTTGAAAGTTTGTTTTTTTACCGACCATCAAATATTCGATCGTTTCCATAAATACAGTTTAAAGTCAGATAAAGCCCGACAAGGAAAGATGGCTCTTACAATGAAAGAATTGCAAGAGATGGAACCAGGCGATTTTCTTGTTCATGTTGATTTTGGTATTGGCAAATTTGCAGGTTTAGTGCGTGTTCCTGCTGGCGAATCTTATCAGGAAATGATACGTTTGGTGTATCAGCACAACGATATTGTAGATGTTTCTATCCATTCGCTTTACAAAATTAGTAAGTATCGCCGTGCAGATAGTGGCGATGCAGTCCCACGTCTTTCAGTTCTCGGCTCTGGAGCTTGGGATAGACTTAAGGAAAAAGCAAAGAAACGCATTAAGGATATTGCCCGCGATTTAATAAAACTATACGCTAAACGTCGGCATGAAAAAGGCTATTCTTTCTCGCCCGACTCGTATATGCAGCATGAATTGGAGGCTTCTTTCCTTTATGAAGATACACCCGATCAGCTGAAAGCAACGCAAGACTTGAAGCAAGATATGGAAAGTTCTCGTCCAATGGATAGATTAGTTTGTGGAGATGTAGGTTTTGGCAAGACAGAAGTTGCAGTGCGCGCAGCTTTTAAAGCTGCAACCGATGGAAAACAAGTGGCAGTGCTCGTTCCAACTACGGTACTCGCATTCCAACATTATCAAACTTTCAAGAAGAGACTAAAGGATATGCCTGTTACGGTAGACTATCTTTCGCGAGCAAGAACAGCCAAACAAACCAAACAAGTATTGGCAGATTTAGCAGAAGGGAAGATAGATATTCTTGTGGGAACGCATAAGCTGATAAGCAAAAATGTGAAATGGAAAGATATTGGCTTACTTATTATTGACGAAGAGCAGAAGTTTGGTGTATCAACAAAGGAAAAACTACGCCAACTGAAAAGTAATATCGACACACTTACTATGTCGGCAACACCAATTCCACGTACTTTACAATTCTCTTTAATGGGAGCAAGAGATATGAGTATTATGCGAACTCCACCGCCCAATCGTTATCCTATTCAAACAGAAATTGCAACTTTCTCGGCAGAAGTAATTGCAGATGCAATAAACTTTGAAATGAGTCGCAATGGACAAGTGTTCTTTGTGAACGACCGAATAGCAAACTTGCCCGAATTAGCAAGCCTTATCAAGAAAAATGTGCCCGATTGTCGTGTAGCAATAGGACATGGGCAGATGAAACCCGAAGAGTTGGAAGAAATTATTATTGGTTTTATGAACCACGATTACGATGTGTTGCTTTCAACAACCATTGTCGAAAACGGTATCGACATATCAAACGCCAACACCATCATAATAAACGATGCGCATAATTTTGGACTTTCTGACCTTCACCAAATGAGAGGACGCGTGGGACGTTCTAATAAAAAAGCTTTCTGTTATTTGCTTGCACCGCCATTGGCAGCTTTAAATCCAGATGCACGCCGTCGTTTGGAGGCTTTAGAAACATTCTCCGACCTTGGTAGTGGTTTCAGTTTGGCAATGCAAGACCTCGATATTCGTGGCGCAGGCAATCTTCTTGGAGCTGAACAAAGTGGATTTATGGAAGATTTAGGCTACGAAACATATCAGAAAATATTGAATCAGGCTGTAACTGAACTTAAGAACGATGAGTTTCAAGACCTTTATACGGAGGAAATGGCAGAAGGAAAACAGCTCTCTGGCGATGATTTTGTAGACGATTGTGCCGTAGAAAGCGACCTCGAAATGTATTTTCCCGATACGTATGTACCTGGAAGTTCAGAACGAATGTTGCTTTATCGCGAACTCGATAACATTGAAAACGATGTACAATTAGACGCCTATCGCAAACGATTGGAAGACCGTTTCGGACCAATTCCACGTCAAGGAATAGAATTAATGCAAGTAGTTTCGCTCCGCCGATTGGGTAAACACCTTGGTTGCGAAAAGCTTATTTTGAAACAAAGCACCTTGCAAATGCAATTTGTGTCCAATCTAAACAGTGCATACTATAAGAGTAACGCCTTCGGAAAATGTATCGATTATATTGCTGCAAACCCTCGCCGTTGCAACATTAAGGAGAAAAACGGTAAACGCTCAATGATAGTTTCAAACATAAAGACAGTTGGCGACGCCGTTTTCGTGCTGCGTGAGATAGACAAAGGACTATAAAATCCGATTCGTCTGTATAGTAAAGAGCAATTATAATCGTTTCATCAGCGATTATAATTGCTCTTTTTTATTCAGTAGATTATTCGTTTTTTACTTATTCTATTGCCCCCAGTTCTTCAGAAGCTTCTTGAATAAGTTTGATTTCTTCTTCGGAAAAAGATATAAGTATAGTATTTATGTCTTTATCAAAAAGATAAAAAACTGTTCCTAAGACCGTTTTTCCTGCGTTATTATCAGCACGATAATGATGCATAGCTTTGTATCCAATAAACTCACGTTTAGCATTTGCGATTTTTCTTTCTTTTACATTGTCTTTTTATAATATTTTTATACCTTTGCAACAATGTTAACTAACAATAAAATAATTATAAAAAAAGAATTTAAACGAAGTTATATGATAATATGAGCATAAAACATTTCTTTTCATGGGAAACACTCAGATGTGCATCTCCATGGTTGTTCCTGATTTTAGGAGTTATCGCATACTTCATTGGATATTTTTTACTGCCCCACAATTCTATATCCAAAGAAATTGTTATTAAACTTGCGGACATCTTTGTTATAGGAGTTGTCATTGGATATCTAACCAACGCAGCTCAGTTTCTTGGTGTCTTTAAGAAAGATTTACAAGATATAATATATGCGAAAGAATTTGTAAATAAGAGAAAAGACTTGCCTGAATTATGGGACTGTATATCTAAAGAAATGTTTAAGAATAAGTTCTCAAGCATCCATAATCAATTTCTCCAAGTAATGAAATGGTATTTCCCTACTAATGAAGTGAGCTATTACGACGACTATAATGTATATACTACAATAAGCTGGGTAGATAAAGAAAAGGGGATAGTAAAAGTAGAAGATTCAATAAGTTTTTATTTAATAAGCGAGTCTAAGGATAAGTTTGTTTACCCTATGAAATCGTGGCTTCTCGCAGCTCCAGGTAAAGACCCCCAATCAAGTATATCTGAAATTACAATTAACGAGGAGTCGTATCAGAATGTAAGTACTCCAGAACCTTACAAAGACCCTAAGACTGGATATATTTGTCAAGAGTTCAATGTAACTTTACAGGGAAGTACTCGTTATTCTGTTAAGTATCAGCGTGAGCAAGAGTATAACATCAACGATGACTATTATATTGGTTTTCGTTCTTTGTACATACTCAATGGTATGAAAGTCTGTTTGGATCTTCCTGAGAATATTAATGCTACTTTTTTGGAAAGAGGGACACAAAACCAGTTTGAAACTATTAAAAAATCAAAAAATAGAATAGAAATGAAGTACAAAGGCATTGTTCTTCCAAAACAAGGTTATATCTTTGCATTACAAACTACAACTATAACAGAATAATAAAATAAAAAATAAAAACTATGGTCACCCTTTTTAATGATTTTGAGGGATAATTATCCCCCTTTCTAGCATTTTATAGAATTTATCAATAGTAAATAATACATGAGCAGGAAAAATCCTGCTCTTTTTCCTACTGTGCCGGTTTTAGGACTGACCCCAATATAGTTCAATTCAGTAAAAAGCAGATATAAAAACAAACAAACTATTGGTGAATTGCCAATAGTTTGTTTGTTAAAAGTGGACCTGCGGAGAGTCGAACTCCGGTCCGCACAAGGAAACCATACGCTTTCTACATGCTTATTTCAGCCTTTGGTTTTCGAGCATTGGCAAGACCTGAACCACCAACCAATGCCTTATCCTCTAAATCTTCATCTGTGCAACGAGGCTTACACAAACTATTTCCGATTTAACCTGCACCGCTTTATCCTACGATTCGGAACAACATCTTTGGAGCAGTGTCTCGTTCAACTATCTAATAGTCGAATAAAGCCAGTAATCTACTGTACTTCGATTAGGCAGCGAGAGCGTAATTATTTTCGCCAATTAATTGTTCGATAACCGAGATTTAGGAGCCAGTCATCAATGCTCCGCATGCTTACATACCATTTCGTCTTGCCGTCAAATCCATACAAGCCCAAAAAAATATTGTAAATATGGGTGCAAAGGTATTGTAAGTTTCCGATATAACAAAACTTTAAGCTATCTTTTTAGGATATTAAGAAAGCTGTAAGGCTATAAAGTGTAATTGTTTTACAAAATATAAATAAATCCCTATCTCAAACAATCAGATGAGACAGGGATTTTTATGTGTTAGTATTGTTTTTTATGCTTCTTTATCGTATTCCAAATGGAAGTTGATAACGGCTTCTATGCCTTTCTTCCAAAGGTCTACTGGCATATTTTCGTTTGGAGAGTGTATTGCGTTCGACTCTAAACCAAAGCCCATTAGCACACTCTTTGTGCCGAGTAACTTCTCGAATGTAGAGATGATAGGAATACTTCCACCTATGCGAACTGGCAATGGACGCTTACCAAATACTTTTTCAAATCCACGTTCAGCAGCTTTATAAGCAGGGAAGTCGATAGGACAAACGTAACCGTAACCACCGTGAAGCATTTCTATTTTCACGCTAACAGTATCGGGAGCCACCTTATTGAAATAGTCTACAACAAGCTGCCCAATCTTTTTATAATCTTGATGTGGTACAAGACGTGAAGATATCTTTGCGTACGCCTTTGAAGGAATTACGGTTTTTGCACCTTCGCCTTGATAACCACTCCAAAGTCCGCATACATCGAACGATGGGCGATAGCCTGTACGCTCGATTGTGCTATAGCCTTCTTCGCCAAATATATTCTTTATGCCGAGCGATTTCTTATACTCTTCTTCGTTGAAAGGTATAGAAGCAACAAGTTCGCGTTCCTCTTTTGATGCTTCTTCTACATCATCGTAGAATCCTGGGAAACGTATTTTACCGTCAGGACCAGTTACATCTCCTATCAACTTACAAAGAACATTTGCAGGATTAGCCACTGCTCCACCGAATGTACCAGAGTGAAGGTCGTGGTCTGGACCTGTAACTTCTATCTGCCAGTAGGCTAAACCGCGCAAACCTGTTGTTATAGATGGTACATCAGCACCAATAAGCGATGTGTCGGATACGAGAATTACATCGCACTTCAACAAATCTTTGTGTTCTTCGATGAATGGACCAAGACTACCAGAGCCTATTTCCTCTTCGCCTTCAAAGATGAATTTCATATTATGCTTTAACAAGTCGTGCTTGTTGATATATTCAAAAGCTTTAGCTTGAATGAACGATTGACCTTTATCATCGTCAGCACCACGTGCCCAGATATGCCCATCTTTTATAACTGGTTCGAAAGGCTCAGTTTTCCATAGTTCAAATGGTTCGGCTGGCATTACATCATAGTGGCCGTAAACCAAAACAGTTTTTGCATTTGGGTCTACTATTCTTTCTGCGTAAACCATTGGATTGCCCTTTGAAGGCATTACTTCTGCTTTGTCTACACCTGCTTTCAAAAGCAATTCTTTCCATCTTTCAGCACAGCGTACCATATCTTCCTTATGAGCTGGTTGTGCACTTACGCTTGGAATGCGTATCAGGCTAAAAAGCTCTTCGAGCATTCTAGCTTCATTTTCATCTACATATTTCTTAATCATAGTCATTGATGTTTTGAGATTTCTTTTTCATAGTTGCATGCCGCAAATACGAATGCAGCGCAAATATACTACTTTTTTTCTAAACACAAGTAGGAAAGGTGTATTATATTAACGACTCTATAGATATTCTGTTTTAATGTGCATTCAAATGTATTAAGAATAGCTTCTATATTTAATTCACCAAGTTGTGTTGAGAATGGAAGCAATTTATAATATACCAAGCAACGTTTGGTATAGCGTTAGTAGTGTAGAACTCTATTTATAGTGTCTCTGAAGAATATGTATTTCTTATTATGAATTATCTCATAATAATATACGAGCACTATAAATAGAGTTCTTATAACTATAGGATACTCATTGTGTGAATATGAGTTATACTATGTTTGTTACATTTACTTAATTGTGTACTAACGTACCAATATCTTCGCCATCTATAACTTTCTTTAGATTACCAACAATGTCCATATTGAAAACATAGATAGGAAGGTTATTCTCTTTGCACATAGTAGTGGCAGTAAGGTCCATAACCTTTAATCCTTTGTTGTAAATCTCATCGTAAGTAATTTCAGAGAACTTAGTAGCTGTTGGGTCTTTCTCAGGGTCTGCTGTGTACACACCATCTACACGTGTACCTTTTAACATAACATCGGCTTCAATCTCTATACCACGCAGGCTCGAACCTGTATCGGTGGTGAAGTAGGGATTGCCTGTACCAGCTGAAAATATACAAACGTATCCAGATTCGAGTGCTTCTACTGCTTTCCATTTATTGTAGAACTCGCCAATAGGTTCCATACGTATTGCCGTCATCACTTTCGATTTAACACCAAAAGCACCTAACGCCGAACTTAATGCGAGCGAATTAATAACGGTTGCACACATACCCATCTGGTCGCCTTTTACACGGTCGAAACCTTTCTGGCTACCAGTTAAGCCACGAAAGATGTTGCCTCCACCAATTACGATACCAATCTGCACACCCATATCGTGTATTTCTTTAATTTGGCGTGCATAGTCTTCAAGGCGTTCTGTATCTATGCCATATCCTTGTTTGCCCATTAAGCTTTCGCCAGAAAGCTTTAGTAGAATTCTTTTAAATCTTGCCATACTTTATTTCTTTAAATTCGTAACTTCTAATAGTTCCTTCTTTATCTCGAAGAATTAAGTGTCCATCGTCTTCCACTTCAACGATAGCTCCTTCAAACACTCCGTTTGCATCTTCGTAAGTATAAAAACCTTTCGACCGATACAATGCATCGTGATACATTGCTGCAATTGTACCGTAGTTTGCACTACGAATAAGTTCGTAGTTGCGTTCAAATGCTTCAATAATATGTTGCAATAATTCTTCTCGATTAACTTCTTTTCCTAAGATTTGTTTAAGTGAAACCGGATTAGGTGCATCGCTTTTAAACTCCGTCTGGTTTACATTTAGTCCTACACCAAACACACAGTCTTTAATTCTGCCACAACTTAATTTGGTTTCTATCAGTGTACCGCTTAGTTTTTTGTCGTTCCAATATATATCGTTAGGCCATTTCAGCGTAATGCTACCATTGTTTACGTAGTGTAGCAATGCTTCTCGCAACGATAAGGCACCATATTCTGATAGTAGAAACTGACAAGCAACAGGTACTTCGAAGGGGTGTAAGAGTACAGAGAACAATAGGTTTTTGCCTGCTTCACTTTCCCACGAGTTAGAACCTTGTCCGCGTCCGGAAGTTTGGAAGTCAGCCACAGCCACCGTCATTTGTTCTGTTTCTGTAGGCGTATAAGTTTTTAAATAGTCGTTCGTGCTACTTACCGTTTCTAACCGCACTATTTTGGTTGTTGATATCTTTTCTTTTTGAAAAGCTGCTCGTATCTTTCGAATAATGTTCATACAAGTAAAAGTATAGTTGCTGTTTTTGTTTTTCCTCATCAAATAAATGGTAGAAAGGCATCTTTAACGTGTCGTATTTCGTGTTTATCGGGCACTCCAACAATGGTTATTATATCGAAACGTATTTCACGGTCTAGACAATGTCCCTTAATATATGCATTAGCTGCAATAGAAATGGAACGTATTTTCTGTGGTGTTACAGCAGTATCGGCATTGGCAAATTGTTCGTTTCTACGTGTTTTAACCTCTACAAATATGTAAACATCGTTTTCAATGGCTACTATATCTATATCGCGCTGACCATATTTCCAGTCTCTTTCTACAATTCTGTAGCCTTCGCGCATAAGATATTTGCATGCTATTTGTTCGCCCCATTTACCGGTTTCGTTGTGTAATGCCATACTATTCGAAATGATAGATTGTTGAAAAATAAAAGTAAACAGCTTGTCTGTTCTTATTGTGCCACAAAGGTATGGTTTTTTTCCCAATTATAAGATTAATATTGTAATTTTGCGTGCTATATATAAGAAGATATGAGTAGCGAAGAACAAATAGAAAAAGACAAGTTTTATATGGGACACGCCTTGATGTTAGCAGAAGAAGCTTTTAAGAAGGGAGAGGTTCCTGTTGGTGCTGTAATAGTGTGTCGAGATAAAATTATAGCACGAGCATACAATCTTACAGAGGCTCTGATAGATGTTACTGCCCATGCAGAGATGCAAGCCATAACGATGTCTGCTAACGAATTGGGCGGAAAATATTTGCAAGACTGTACGCTCTATGTAACGGTAGAACCTTGCGTAATGTGTGCAGGTGCATTGGGGTGGGCACAAATAAGGCGTGTTGTTTATGGTTGTAGCGACGAGAAACGTGGTTTTTCTGCCTTTGCTCCACAAGCGCTCCACAAACGAACTATTGTAACAAAAGGTGTGCGAGAAGAAGAATGTAAACTGTTGATGCAACAATTCTTTAAACAACGACGATAAACAGATAGAATAAATTGAGATATCTAATAGCAGCACGACAGATATCTGTAACGAACGTCACAGATATCTAATTTGCAAGTTAGAGATATCTAAAAAAATCAGTACATTTAAACCACTACCTTTACATTAGTGACCGGTGGAAACAAATGGAATAAACAAGATGTAATATGTTGTGGTCTAATGGCTGACTGATGTATTGTAGAGCAAACTATATTAAACTTTATGAACACCTATTGATTATAACATCTTAAATTTAGAGAAGTCGGTAATTCTTAAAAGCTCATCGAACGATACATTATTGTGTTCTTGCATATAGTTTTCTACTGCTACAACGTATTTTGTTCGGAATATACGATGCCCTAAAGCCTGATTAACTACCCAATGAATTTTCCCTATATGAAGATCGCGCTCAAACTGTGGGCGACTATCAAAGTCTTTTAATTGGTAGACGCTCATTAAATAAAACGATAAACAATCGGAGACTATATGGTCGCGTGTCATTTGCTGCCTTTGTAATGGTGTGTAGTATTTTAGATAGAGTGGAAAGTCCTCACCTAAATATTTATCAAGCGAAATTCCTACAGTTCCATTTCCCACAACAATGCTTTGGTCTAATGCAGATATCTGCGCATAGATACGTGGCACGTCTATATTTGGCAATTTATGTTTTAAGTATTTAAAAGCAGCACTAAGTTGTTCGTTTAAGTCATCGACATTTGCATATTCCGACTCTACAGACGCAATAAGCGCTTGCAGTGTGGTATCTTGATAGAACTTTAAGAATTTAGCATTTATATCGGGGTCGGTAGCACTCCCAAGTTCTACCACATCTTCTATAAGCGTACGTGTTTCCATTGGATATTCAGTGTTCATTTGTTGCAACGCCGAGAAATCGCCTGTAGTTAGGTAACGATATTCTAAGCGATCGTAACGTTCTATTTGCACAATGTTACTATTGTCTTCCTCTTCAGAAGAAATTTTTATATGGCAGCTTGTTAGAACTATACACAATGCAAACAATATGTAATAAACTCTTCTCACTACTTCTTTTTTTTGACTAATTTAATCTGTTCTTTAACTGCAAAAGTACTTAAAAATATTTAATCGTGCAACTACTCTGCTAAAAATCTTAAAATACAGCATTCGGTTTACTATCTTTACACATATTTTGTGCAATAGTTCTATGCCTATTCTTTTTCTAATTTACTGAATGTATCTTTTTTGTTTGCGTAGTATTGCCAGAGAATAGAGTAGGGGGTGCGTTTGTCTTTGTAGCCTTGTTGTTTAGTATGTTCAAACAAATTTCGCCATCTCTTAAAGTCTCGTCTTGCTTTTATAACGGCAAAGCAATCGCGCCAATTAAACTTTAATAGCAACATTTGTAGAGCCGCTATATAGTCTAATACCCATCTAACACGCATTACATGTTCTAATTCTTCCTCAGGAAGATTTTTCCATAGCATTGTTAAGTTGTTACGGAAGTTAAGGAAAGTTTTTCTTGGATTCGATTTTGGTAGTGTGCCTCCGCCTTCGTGATAAACACAACTTGTTGGGAAACAAAATATCTTTCGTCCCTTCAGTTGTAGTCGCCAGCATAAGTCTATTTCTTCGTTGTGTGCAAAGAAACGTTCGTCAAATCCACCTACCGACCAGTAATCTTTAGAGCGTATCATAAGACAAGCTCCTGTAGCCCAAAAAATCTCCGAATTTGTATCATATTGTCCGTTGTCTTCTTCTACATTTTCGAATATTCTTCCCCTACAAAATGGGTAGCCATATTTATCCAGAAAACCACCGGCAGCTCCTGCATATTCAAAGTTATCTTTATTGTAAACGGAAAGCAATTTAGGTTGGCAAGCAGCAATAGTCTGTCTTGCGTCCATTTCTTCTATTAGTTCTGTTAGCCAGTGGTGTGTTACCTCTACATCGTTGTTTAACAATATGTAATATTCGCTTTCTACCTGTTTTAATGCTTTATTGTAGCCTCCAGCAAAACCATAGTTCTGGTCTAACACAATGGTTCTTACCTTTGGAAATTCTTTGGCTAACCATTGTAGAGAATCGTCGGTAGAAGCATTGTCGGCTACAATAATTTCAGCTTCGTCTTGCGAGTATCTAACTACCGATGGTAGATATTTCTGTAACATCGCCTTACCATTCCAATTTAAAATAACAATGGCTACTTTCATAATAGTTCTATTTTTAATGCAGATTTATCGAAGTTAAATTCGCCGAGTTGTACTCTCATAATCTGGTTGTCGTACGATTCTTTAACTTGAGCAGGCGAAAGCTCTACCCGAATATAGTTTTTAGTAAATCCGTGCATTGCTTTTCCTCGTACAGCTTTCTCGAACAACACTTCTGCTTCGTGTCCTATGTGCTCTGCATAAAAATTGTGTGTCATTTGGTCAGAAAGTTGCAACAGCCTCTGTGCACGACGTTTCTTTTCCTTATTGTCTACAATATATGGTATGGAAAGAGCCGATGTGCCTGGTCGTTCAGAGTAAGGAAATACGTGGAGTTGTGTGATGGGTAACGATGAAATAAAATTGTAGCACTCATCAAACAGTTGTGGTTCTTCGCCTCTACAGCCCACCATAACATCAACACCAATAAAGGCATCTGGTGTAATTGTTTTTATAAGGTTTATTTTATGGGCAAACAGTGCTGTGTCGTAACGCCTATGCATTAGCTTTAGTACTTTGTCTGAACCACTCTGTAATGGTATATGGAAGTGCGGCATAAAAGCACGCGATTGTGCACAAAAATCTATAAGTTTATCATCAATAAGATCTGGCTCGAGCGAACTTATCCGAAAGCGTTCAATGCCTTCCACATTATCTAGAGCCTTCACCAAGTCTAAGAAGCTTTCGCCTGTTGTTCTACCAAAGTCGCCAATGTTTACGCCAGTCAATACAATTTCTTTTCCTCCTTCTGCTGCTGCCTCTTCGGCTTGTTTTACGAGTGAATCTATATTAGGATTACGCGAAAACCCACGTGCAAAAGGTATGGTGCAATAAGTGCAGAAGTAGTCGCAACCATCTTGAACTTTTAAGAAGTAGCGTGTGCGGTTACCTCTCGAACAACTGGGTTGAAACTTCACAATATCTTTTGTTTTTACCGAATGGTAGCTACCTTGTTTTGCTTGTCCGTCAAAGTTGTTCCATGCATTGCTAAGATATTGTATTAAGTCTGCTTTCTCGTTACTTCCTAATACCAAGTTTACGTTTGGAATATTGGCAACTCGTTCGCTTTCTAATTGTGCGTAGCAACCTGTAACCACAATAAAAGCACCTGGATTTTGTCTTGCCATACGGTTTATAACCTGTCTACATTTATGGTCGGCAACCTCTGTAACCGAACATGTATTTATAAGGCAAATGTCGGCTACTTCGTCCTTTTTGGCTTCTCGTACACCCATATCACGCAGCATACGAGCAAAAGTGCTAGTCTCAGAGAAATTAAGTTTGCACCCTAAGGTGTAATATTTTGCCGTTTTTCCTTGAAACGAAGATGTATCTATCATAGGTGCAAAGGTACAGTTATTCCATCGTTCTGCCAAATTCAATGTATACGTTCGTGTGTTTTATAGCTCAACTTCGGATATCTCTTATATAATAAGGTGTAAGTACTTTTGCTAATATAAAGAAAAAACAGCCTGAAACCACGGTAAACACGGCTCTCTGCCGATATTCTCTATACTTATTTTCGTGTTATTTTGATATTTTTTCTTAATTTGTTTGCAGTTTTTAATTAATATTGTTACCTTTGCCCCCAAATTAAAACAGATTTAACAAGTGATACAAATAAACCAACAAATTATAACATTGTTCTACGCCTTGTATAATAAAGGTGTAAATGCAACTGTTTCGCTTGCAAAATTATGTTTAGGAGATATATATTCTCAAAAGGCATCTGCTTTACTCTTAATGTTAAAGAAAGAAAATGATGAAAGAAAGATAGCTAAATATTTGGTAGTTCCAAATATTTGTATACTCTCTCTCTCTCTCTCTCTCTCTAGTAAAGCCAGGTCTAACTAAAATTCTAATTTTTTGCGTACGCGCGCGTGAAGGACCGCACGCAACCCTTGTAAACAAAGGACTCCTGTGAGTTTCCTTTGTTATTTTTTGTGTTTATGCCAATTGGTTGTAACACAAAAATAAGATAGTTTTTTATTTATAACAACAGCATATAAAACTTATACAAACTTATATATACAATTTTAAATGAACGTAAAGATGAAAACAAAAATTACGACTCTCATTCTACTCCTTTTAGGATTGTCGTCAGGAAAAACACAAGCACAAACATATTATCATTATACAGACGCAGAGGGATTAACTTGGACATTTGAATTGGATGGTGCTGGTGGTGCTTCACTTGATAGGGGAAATGATAAAATATGTGTAAGTGGTCCATTAATCACCTTTAATACAGAAATACGTGCTTATGGTCAAACTATTCAAGTGGCAAAATATAATGGTAATGTGTTGCATATTCCAGCTTATGTCAGTGATGGCACCAACACATATCCGGTACGTAATATTAATAATAATTCTTTTGATTACCGTTTCACAGCAGAGAAGGTAGTCTTACCTGCGACATTAACTGGTGGACCACAGACGGCTGATTATAGCTATAAAAAAAATTTGTATGAGGCTTTTGTTCATACGCGTATTAGACGATTTGTTGCAGAACCAGGTTGTCAATTACCTTATCTAAATCATCTTTCTTTAGCAGGCTATATTAAAGATTATCCAGATAATATGGAAGGAGCATTATATTTTGATTTTTCAGAATGTCCATTTGTTCAGTCAACGGAAAAGCCTTTTTATGAGACTCATGACAATGCACTTCTTTTTACAAACGCAGTGTCTAATCAAGCATTTCTTAATCGCCGTAAATCAACTTTCACAAGTACTGATAACGTAGTGCGCGCAGGAGTATGTGCAACTTTGCATATAGATGATGAAGAAAGCTTTGAAAGTCCACGTACTTTTACTGCAACACAGGCAAGCTATGACCGTGTGTTCTCTAATGTTGCTGGCAAAGCTGTAAGCACACTCTACCTTCCTTACCCAACTGACCTGCCTACTGGTATGCGTGCTTATACACTTACAAGTAAAGGTACTGATATTAATGGCGACAAGGCATTTATGTTTTCACCATTACCAGATGGAACTCGCTTGCAAGCAAACACCCCTTATCTGGTTCAGGTTACAGATGGACAAAGCCATACATTGCCTACAATGCATAATGTAACAGTTCCTGCGACACCTAATATAGACAACACTGCGGTTGTTGCAAGTAACGATGGCAATTGGAAGTTTTATGGTACTACATTAAAGATAC
>ERZ773196.254-NODE-254-length-35326-cov-5.144340_pt1 | contig 35326 bp, 49 predicted proteins | sample MGYA00581009_ERZ773196 | MGnify/ENA primary metagenome ERZ773196 (study PRJEB29015, sample SAMEA2738162) | human oral metagenome | biome: human oral; feature: human-associated habitat; material: saliva | place: China | collected 2243 ... | reverse complement strand
CAACCCGATAGTTTAGAGATGGATTTTTCTAACCAACCCGATAATTTATACTATCCTTTTAATCTATTTTAATATTTTCTTTACAGTTTTCTTTAGCACTGGAACAACATCTTGAACAAACCAAGGATTCTTTGCCTGCCATCTAAAATTCAAGGGACTTGGATGAACGATTGGAAAATACTTAGGTAAATACTCATCAAAGCACCTGACTGTTTCTGTAAGATTCTTCTTTGTCCTACCCTTGAGATAGTAATCCATAGAATATTTACCGATAAGAATTGTAAGTTCAATGTTGTTTAGTTCCTTAAGTATAGGTCCATGGTATTCCTGAGCAATAAATTTTCTAGGTGGCAAATCACCTGTTTTAGCCTTGCCAGGATAGTAAAAATCCATTGGAACTATTGCAATTTCTTTAGAATAAAACGTATCTTTATCTATACCCATCCAAGAAATAAGGGTTTCTCCAGATTTATCATTAAATGGAATAAGTGATTCCTCCACCTTTTTTCCAGGTGCCTGACCTACGATTAGAATCCTAGCTTCCTTATCTACTTGAAGTATTGGTGGTATGTTCTTATTTGTATATTCGGTATTTCTTTTGTCTAGTTCAATTTGCTTTATTATACCTTTTAGCGACATAATATAACCTCCGATACTAAAAAACAAATATCTCACCATCAAATAGTGAGGCTTAAATAATATGTAAAATCAATGGCTTTAGATAGTGACTTAACTATTCCCACTCAATGAGAGTAGATTTTATACAATTTAAATATATTGAAATCACTGGATTTCATTTTATATATTTTACGCTTTTCTATGATTAAAAAGCATATTTCATACAAAAATACGCCATTTTTACGCCAAATGGAGAATCTACTTTATCAAGTATCCATCTTTATTAAATTCATAGGTATTGCCATCAATAACTTGCTTACCAGTCATACAATAGCCTTTTGAATTAAAGTAAAACTTATTGTGATTATACTCAAGCCAACCCGTAACCATAGCCCCATCCTTATCGGGATTAAGATAAAACCATTTAAACCCTGACTTTAGCCAGCCAGTCCTTCTTTTACCCTTATCATAATAATACCACAACCCCTTCTCTTCCGTCCAGCCTACCTTCATATTTGTATCAGATATACTGGTATTAGCCTTACTATTGTAATCTTCTTGAAGAAGACCATAAGCTATAGCCTGGGCCATCTTCTCAAATCCTATTTTCTTAGCCAGGTCTGAATCCTCTTTATTATCACAAAAGAAAGACTCCACAAGCACGGCGGTTGGTTTAGTGTCATTAATCATATATAGTTGTTCAGTTTTTGTACCACGATTGGTAAAGCCTAAGCTACTGATATTCTTGCATATTTGACTGGCTATGCTATAGCCTTTTTTATCTCCAGGGTAGTGGAAAACTTCTACACCATGTCCTGCCCCATCTGCAGCATTTAAATGCAGTTCGCAAACAAGGTCATATTTTCCTGAATTTGCTATTGGAATTTTATAGCTATATTCACTTCTTTTACTTGGAAATACTCCTTCAGGACAAACTATCACGTCGCATGAATGACCTAGTGACTCTAGCACTCTTTTAACATAAGGTGCAAGCTCCTTATTATACTTATACTCATGGGTATATCCACTTGCACTTGTACACTCACCACTTTTTAAAATGGAATGCCCTACACTTAAAAATATCCTCATTCCTTTTGCCTCACTTTCTGAAATAAAAAGGTGGCCGTAAAGACCACCCCCTAAAAAAATTAATCACCCAATCCCTTACTTGTAGGGTTTATAAATACCCCTAGCACTGCCATAGCTGTGGTTCCTAGTAGGAATGGATTTGATACAGTCTTAATAACTAACTCACCTACACTTGCCCAAGTAGTTAGTGAGCTGGCTTCTACCTGCAGTGATGTAAGGAGTATACCACCAATACCTACCCAAAACCATGGATTCTTATATCTTTCTACATTGTTTGATTTTTTTTCTATGCTGTTTTCAATTCTACTCATGCCATTCTCCTTTATGTTTCTTAAATTCCTCATACTTACATTTCCTTGTTTCAAGCACAGATATCCTCATATCATGCTTTACCATGTTAGTCTTTAATACATCCAGCTCCTGTGTATGTTCTTTAAGTGAGTCTCCATGCGTAACAATGTCTTTTGTTTGGCTCTCAATAGTCGAGTTAAGCTTGACTATGCTAGAGTTTAATTTAAGCATTGGACTCACAAATGCTATTAATACAGGAACTCCTACTACTGCGCTGTATATAAATTCCTGATTTGTCATATATCACCTCGAATTTTTAAAAAATGGGTAGTTTTCAGACTTGCCCGGGTCCGTGCAAATACCTTAAACTTACTAGCCTATTCAACAGCTAGCTCTTCAAGATCCATAGCTATAAGCAATTCTTTAACTTTAGCCTTTAAAAACTGTGGGACCTGCTTAAAAGTTCTTACACCTGCTATAATGCATGTTACATAACACATTGCCATATCATTTCCACCTCCTAACTTATAAAATTTTATATAAAAAAAGAACCTAATATTATTGATAAGATTCTTCATATATAACACCTCTATTCAGCTTTTAGTAGTTCCTCAACTTCATTCTTAAGGTAGTCAGGAACATCTTTTATAGTTCTTTTCTTGTTTTTGATTAAATACACATATAAATTCGCTAATGCACTCATTATTATTTACCTCCTGAATTCATTTCCATTATTTCTACAATAGCAGTAGACAGCTCTAGTTTATCTTTTTCAATATTTTCAGTTAGTTCTGCTATTGCAGTCGCATACTCTAGCCTAATCTTTTCTATTTCGCTTTTGTTTTTTTCTTCGTATTCTTTTCTTCTTTTTTCTGCCTCGATATTGTCTTTTTTAGACTGTTCAATATAGGCCTTTACTATATCTTCTGCAGTGTTGCCCTTAAAGTTCTTCTTTAAGTCCTCTAAGAAAACTACCTCCAGACCATCTATTAGTATTAATGTTTCCTTTTCTGCCCTTGGATAAGATGAAAGCCATACACTTTTATCTATTCCGTTTAAATCACTTTTTCTATCCCAAATTTCAATTTTAGAACTCATGCTTAAAACAACTCCTTCATCTTTTTAACGTTAATATATTCTAAATTTAAAGCCACTAAACAATTAGTATTTTTTATCTTAGCTATTGTGCTATTACAAATTAACCTTGTTCCAACATTGACTACTTGTGTCGTTTTTGTATTTATGTCAAATACTGTAATCTTTGAAAATGTAGCTAAATCGGAAAATGGACTATCACTAACTATGGCAAAAATATAGATTTTATTATCATCCTGAGAATAAAATATTTTTGCATTTGTGTTATATAAATGACCCACTTTTATAGTGCTTTCTCCTGATTCTGTGTTTTCGTCTATATATGTATAAGCAAAATGTTTCTCATAAGATGATGCATATTTATAATAGAAAAACTCAGTACCATTACCTACAGAAAATAATGAAAATCCATAATTTGCAATGGTGCTTAGATTCATAGGACCCATCATAGTATCATCTACAAAATTATAAATATAGGTTTTTTCTTTCCCATAACCTTTTTCCTTAAGAGCCAAATAATTAGTTTTCACATTGCACATGGCATCTATTTCAAAACTTTCCCCATATAGTTCTACATTTGCGCCTTGTATATTTGATTTTTTGGAATACGTATTTGTCTTTAAGTTCCATACATAGGCTATATTATTTATGTCTGCTACAACACAAAAATTACCACGAATTTTTACAATACGCGATATATAAATATTGCTTTTCGCAAAAATATTATTACTATCACTATCTGATGTCGATATCCTAGTCATTGAGTTTGTAGATAAGTCAAGGAAACTGACTTCAACATAACTAGATGAACCATACACTTTTTCATAAACGAAACGGATTTTATTTTCGTATACATCATACATTTTTGTGCCAGATTTCATAGTTGGTAGTGGTATTTTTTTAAATTTTGTATCCAACTCACCTTTAAAATCGTAAACATTAACTGACGTATCTGTAAAATTGTTTCCACTGTCCAAAAAACCGAATATGTAGATTTTATTATCATCTATTACGTAATTTACAGGCTGTTTTGACCCTTGCATATAGGAATTACCTATATTTGCAACATACATACCTAATTCAGATGTAGGGATTGCCAGGTTATTAAACTTCTGTAACTTATCTCCATTTCTTTCCAGGTATTCTAAAAGTTCTTTAATAGTTGTTATCCTAGCATTACTATCTATCTTCTTAACCTCACCTACAATAGCAGTAAATTTGCTTGAAAGATTTTCGATTAGTTTTTTGTATACTTTTTCTCTAGACTTTATAGCCATACTTATATGCCACCTCTTATATCTTCAATATTTACTCCCAAAAGCTGGGCAAACTTCTCATTATCATCTTTTAGTAAGGTATCTACCCCGGTTAATTCATTATTTAGGGTATTAATACTCTTTCTATCAAGAATTTCTGCTTCCTTAACGTCCTTAATTGATTTAATTATTCCCTTTAATACCTCTTTAAGGGTTTTATTCCCGTCACTTGTAACGGTTATTTTTTCGTCTGTCAGTTCAATGGATCCTAGCTTTTTCCACAAGTATTTTATATAGTTGGTTAGTGATTTTTCACTGCTGACCTCTAAATCTTCGTCATACCCTTCCATATTTACTGAACTTAACTTACCAATAGAGTCATCAAGTAAAGTGAAGTTTTCCATAATAGGGTCTATGTCATATATATTATCGTTGGTTATTTTATTTAACCTGTTTTTGTCCGTTTTATTGTATCCTTCCATTAAGTTAAATGCACCCCATTTCTTACATCTTTCCAAGTTAAGCCTTTTGCCTTATACCACTTAGCTGGCTTGCCATATTCCTTAGTATCACCCCAAGTAATGTATTTGAATTCAAAGTCATAATTTAAGTGCGCCGGCTTAAGCTTGTCTATGATTTTTCTTATCTCACTTATTTTTTTTGGCACACCTATTATTCCTACAAATTTTATTGTAAATGCATACCTATCATAGTGCTCTATGACATCACACGTACCATTAGAGTAACTCTCAACTATGTTCTTAATTACTTCTATAGTAGTAGTTTCCTTGGCCTTCAGAGAAGCTAATATATTACTCCTAATGACATCTATAGGCAAATCAGCATCATAGTCTATCCCTGCAAACTTGCACCACATAGGTAGGGAAAAAGTAGCGGATTCTATAAAAAATTCATTTACTAAAGCATCTATACTTAGTTCAAGCTCTTCTAACTGATATCCATAGGCTGTGAATATTTCTTCTGTGGTAGTATTTATTAAATGATCAGGATATAAATCAATTAATTTAAACATTAGTCAATCACTCCCTTAGTAAGTGTTATGCTGCCAACTGCCCCCACCTGGTCAGTTACTAGTTTAATGTTTCTTGCAGCACCATTTATTGTTAAATTAGAGAAGTCTATGACCCCCTCAGTGCTTACCAGAAGCCCTGCTACTTTAGTGTAGGTGATTTCCTTCACTGACTTAACTAGGTAGTCATCTAAGGCTTGTATAAAGCCTTCCTTCACCTGATCAAGTGTGTAGTTATCATCTACCTCTACAGTAGCTGTTATGTTGATATCCAATATAGTAGGTGTAGTTACCGTTACACTAGCTCCTATAGGCCTTTTAACTTCAATATATTTCTTTGCAGCTTCTACTACTTCAGGTGCTACATTCCTATTATTCTTACTCATGACAATCACTTTTACAGTTCCATTACCATTCCAAAGCGGAACAACCTTGACATTTTTAACCCCATCTACTGATAGGGCCCAGTTGATGTAGTCATCTACATTTCCTGATGTCCCTTTGTGGGCCTGTAGATAAAAGAATCTTTCCTTTAGTTCATCATCAGTTTCAGGATCTACACCACCTTCAAGCGCGCCTACACTTCTTATGGATGTAACTTTATCATTTTCTGGACTTACTAGGGTAAATTCCACTGTGGATACGCTATTTACACTTGCACCAACATTCATAGATCTTATATATAAAGTCACTCCATTTTCATCATTAATCCTACCATCTTGATTATCTAGTACTTCATACTTATTTCCAAATGCGCTTATAACGGCCCCAGAAGGAATTTCTTGACCAACTTCACCAATAAATAATGCTTGTCCTACTGATTCTTTTCCTTCTTTTCTATAGACCCCAAATTCCTGGACTCTCTTATCTAAGTTATCCCCATAACTATCTTTTATAAAGGCTATATTAAGAAGCTTATCAAGTACTGTATAAATACTAGCATGTGCCAGTGCAATGGAACTGAACACACTATCTAGTACAGAACCCTCATTTTTAGCAATGGGGAGCTCTGTGCCTATTAGCATCTCATTTTTTAAATTTAAGTGCGTTTTATCTTCAAACATCTATATCAATCCCCCCGTATATGCTTTTTACTTTAATTCTAATGTGTAAATCATCACCAGTGAAGGTTATCCCCCTATTTTCAACATCGTTGATGTAAGGATTTATAAGCAATGCCTCTTTTATGAATCTAAAAGCCTCTGATTCAGTTAGTCCTCTGCTGAATTTTTGACCTATCAAGGTATTTAATTCAGTTCCATAGTCCCAAGAGTATATCTCATGGTTGAATCTAATTGTTTTGATAGCCATATATATCCATACCTTAAGAGCCTCTGCACCTTCAACCACCTTGAACTCTTTTGTATCTTCATCAATTATGAAGTCATCTCTATCAAAGTCGTATGCCAACTCTTTTAAAAGTGGTAACTCACTATTAGGTGTATAATTATAGTCTTCAGGCACTCCTATGAAGGGAAATATATCCTTTTTATCTTCCACTACCTCACCACCTTATCTAGAATCGTTACAGTAGAATCGTCACAATTAATAATCACAACGTCACCAGCTTTTATGCCACCTAAATCTACCAAGTGTGAATGTCCGTCACTCGCACTTGTCTTTAAGCCGTTTGCTAAAGCATAAGCCCATGATGTGTATCTTATCTGCACTGTTTCAATCTCAAAGTCATTATATTTTAGTCTTGTTTTTGGGTAACTGTTAATCACCTCAGCAAACTGAATAGAAGGTGTGTGGCTTCGCATACCCTCTGTATTTATTATTCCTAACAATTCATGTTCGTATGACACCTACCAACACCTCCTGATTTCAGTCCAACGCCCAACCCTTACTTTTGTTTTAGTAATAGGTCTGCCTGATGGCCCACCATTATGAATCACCATTCCATTTCCAATATATAGCATTACATGCCTGCCACTTCCACTTGCTGAAGACTGTGTTATTATTAAGTCTCCAGGAAGTGCCTGAGCCAGTGATGGGATCTTCTTTCCATTGTGTAACTGCGCTGATGTAGACCCACCAATAGTTATCCCTGCTGCTTTATGGCATGCGTACACAAATCCACTACAGTCTGAATTGTAGATACTCTTGCCACCCCAGGTATATCTACCCTTGCCAACCATGCTTTCAGCCACTTGTAGTATTTTTCTCTGTCTTTCATTTCCGCCACTTCCTGAAGTACTACTTGATATAATCCTGCTATTAGCTTCTTCATCTGAGGTTACACCAGTACCAAGGTTGGAGTCAGTCCAATCTTTACCAGTATGCTGTTTGTACCATGATTTCACTTGTCTAATATATCCAGCAGTATCATTACCATCACTTATTGGTGCCCACGTAGAAATTATCTGGTCAAACTTCCTACCCTTCTTATTTACATGCGATATGCCAATAAAATGAAAACCTCTTCTAATTCCTTCTTCTACTGATGAGTAACTACCAAATGACTTGTGTTTCTTGATATTTTTGTCGGGATCCTTTATTCCAAAAAAGTTAAAATGATTGACTGCAAGATTAGAATCAAACTTTTCTCCACATTCCATTCTAGCCACCAAGGCAACCATCATTGGATTGACTTTATACATATTTCCATACTTAATAAATAGGTCCCCCTTACCTGCAAGCGGACCTTTTAATAATTTATTTATCATATCAGCGGTGATTCCATGTCCCCAGTCAAGGGCTTTTCCTTCACCACTGGATGCTTTTGATTCATCCTTTCCTGCTGACTTTTCATCCATGATATTGTCAAAATTAAGTTCTAAATCTATGGAATACTTTCCGCCTATCCAGGAATGTTTATCCTTGTCAATGTAGAAGTCACCTATTAGACCTGTGTGTGAGTCTTTAACCTGGACCTTATACCCACTCTTACAAGTGATATCACCGTATCCATGTAGGTCACAAGTTCTATCTAATCCATGAAAGGCTGCATCTATATCTTCTGTCTTTCCATCTTTTTTCTGTTCAATAACTTTTGATACGGTGTGATATAACTTTCTGAATTCCTTATTGGTCTTCACCTGAAGCTTGTTACCCTGTTCATCCACTACCAAGACCCTGTTGACTACATTGGCTACAGACTCTTTGTAAGAACTGTATTCTATATTTTTGTCCTGTTCAAATACAATTCTAAGCTTAACCTCACCTTTTTCAATGACATTAAACTTATCTATATCAACATCTATCATGTATTTCTTCTTACTAGTCTTAGAGTGTTCTGTGTAGGCTGTCATGATGGCATCATATCTTGATACACCAATAAACATCTTGGTTATTTTGCTATCACCCTTAGCAATCTTACCTACTGGTAGTTTCATCTGGCCATCCTTACCAGCAAACACAGTCTTAGCAATTTCAGAAGCCGATTTATTTACAAAATTATAGCTTACTTCGTCCTTATGTAGTACATAGCCTATATCATAGGCGGTCACTCTTATACCATTATTACTGCTGGCTTTTTCAACCTCTATGATATTACCCCTGAATATTTCCTTACCGCCTACATAAAAGCAGCAAGTGGAATTGGCGCTAAGTCCAATACTTTTTACCTTGTCATCATTTACTGCCTGAATAAATTCAAAGTTTAGTTCTCTATAAGGGCTTTTAATACTACCGCTCCATGATACATTAACTATATCTGTAAGCCTGTAGAAGCTTCCACCACCCCTTATATGAACTATTAAGTCTATATCTTCCATCTTATATGTGGCCATTACGGAATCACCAACTTCCAATTACTGTATATTAAGTTTGATTTTTTCAGGCTAGGATATCTTTTAAGATTTTCTGCATTAGAAGTAATCTTCTTATATTTACGACCATCTCCATAGTATTTCTGTGCTATCAAGTATAGGTACTCTCCATGCTTTACTGTGTGGGACCTTCCTGGAACCTGCTTGCTTAGGTCTACCGTAGGCTTATTTCTTGAGTAGACCTTATTAGGGATAGGATTTTTAGGATTTCCACTAACTGGACCAGGTTGCCATGTGGGTATGTTTATATCCTCATCTTCCTTAAGGTCTAGGGTATAGTATACATCCCCACTAGAGTCTCTCTCGCTATATTCAAAGTGAGATATCCTGACTGGAACATTAATTGAAGTACCTGTTACTATATACCTAAGTCTTGTACCCTCTCTACACCACTTTTCAAGCTTATTAACATAACTATATGGGTCTCCACTACCTGTGGCAAAGTGATAGTTTGCCCCTTCATGAGGAAAAAAGCACGATATAGACATGGCGGAAGGCTCATATCCATTATAGATATTTACCTTCCCCTTTTTAACTATACTTTCAGCGCTTATATCAGCATTAACAATCTTGTTAAATTCAGATGGTACAACTGGTAGCCTTAGGTTATCCCCATCTCCATTTAAGTATATTTCTACCAATTACACCACCCCCTGTGCTAATTTAAGCTTCTTAACTAGCTTACCTATCATTAAATCAATGTCAGCTTCTTCTCTTACAGTAACTCCATTTAGGTTAATTACTATGCCATTGTTACTACCTCTGTTCTCATAGTCGTTGGCCTCTCTCTTAGTTAAGACTTTTTCACCCTGATGCAGATTAGCTGGGTAATTATCATAAGGTACTCGAGGCAGACCAAATGCATGGCTATACTGCGTTGGTCTAGTGTTTACCGGACCGTTTCCACCAGAAGAGTCACCACCAACACCAAAATCAACTGTTGGTATCTTAGGTATTTTCTTTTCAAACCAGTTACACATATCAGTCCATGCATTTTGAACAGCTCTTATAGAGTCTGTGATAAATTTTATAGTTTTATTTATTTCTGTGAGAATTGGGATTATTACCTTGTTTGCAAACTCTAATTTAAGCTGCATAAGGGCCCATTTCTTTTCCCAGTCAGACGCCAACAACTTAATTACATCTCTTATAAAATTAGGATTTTCTTTAAGGAATTTAAATACATCTTCAGCAACATGCTTGAAGAACTGGAATACATCCCCCATACCCTCAAATGCACCATTAACTTGTTGGCCCAATACATTTATTGCCTCTTGGGCTTCAGGCGAGTTAGTGATTATATGGTTATATACTTCATCTAGCATATCGGTAATCGGTTTGGCTGCAGTTTGTAATTTACTAAAATCAATACCGCCAAAATTGGTTACATCCATTAATCGCCATAGCCCACTTATAGCTTCTTCTGCCTTCGTGTAGATGCCTGAGAAGAAACTTTTAACATTCTCACTATCAAATATCTTCTGCACCCTCTCATACATTGGGCTATATACCTTAGCTTCAAGTAGATTATTAGCCATAACCCATGCATCCTTGAAATTCATAGGAATATTTTGGAACTCTTTATTAACTTCATCTGAGTGTTTAAGAATTGCACGCTTAACTAGATCAGCAGTAAGAAGCCCCTTCTTACCAGCTTCTTTTATTCCTGTACCAACTTCTTTTTCAATCATCTTGGCCATTAGTGGTGCATTTTCTCTTACAGAACGAAGTTCATCACCTTGTAGCGTTCCACTGGCAAGACCCTGATTTAGCTGATACATTGCTGCACTAGCCTCTTCATTAGATGATCCACCTTTTCTAAATGACTGCATGGCTGTCTGGTAGAACTTGGCCGCTTCATCCGGCTTACCGCCAAATACATCTGGTGACATCTGCATTAGCTTAGTCATTCCATTTCTTACATCTGACAAGTTAGATCTAGAGTTTCTTGCTACCCCTTGGGCTAGGTTGTCATAATCGCCTATACTCAATCCGCCCCTATCAAGAGAGTTAACCCTAGCCTTATAGTCAGAATAGTTGTTATAGCCTTCTACGGTGACCTTAATAACTTTATCCTTAAGTTTTGCTAGGCCTTGTTGAATCTTCTGTATGCCCCATGCGGTCATATCATGAAGGAATACCTTGACATCATCTTTCGCCTTCTTAGCAAGTACACCAACAGTCATTGTTACTGCAGCCAATACCGCAAGTGCTGGATGTTTGCCAAGTAGTTTTAGCGGAACTTTAGCCATAGGACCTAATTTGCCTAACTGACCACTTATGCTACTTAATCCCTTAGATGCCAAGTCTTTTATCTCAACTGGTATCTTGTTAGATTTTTTCAATCCCTCAACAAATGATTTCATCTTTTTAGACACACCTTCAACCTGCTTATTGGCATCTTTAGCATCCAGTTTTAGCTTCTTATTACCTTTTAGGCTCTTGTCAAAGTCCTTCTGTGCCTTGGCTACTTCCTTAGTCTCTTTCTGAAACTTCTTAAGTTCTGCCTGCATTCTTTTAAGTTCTTTTGTCATCAAGTCTTCAGCCTTAAATCTAGCTTTCAACTCTGTTGTATTTGTTGCCATTTTTTACCCCCTTTCTCCCATAAAAGGGCAAAATTGATTTTGTTTATCATCAAGCCTATCTTCTATTTCCTTAAATAAAAAGGCCTTCATCATTCGATATTCTCCAATATCTGTTTTTTTCTTTTGGTAAACTTCGGATGGAGTCAGATGTGCGTACTTCCAGAAGTAGTAGAAAGTACGCAGTTCATCATCCACCTCTATTAGTTTTTTATTTCATCTTCCTTGGGAACATTGTTGATTAGGTTGTCATAGGCCATGAATAGTGTATCTATCTCATCCGGAGTAAGAAGCACTAGTACCAGGTCAGTTGGAGTACCCACCTTGAATTTGCTTATCAGCTCAGTATTCTTAAATAAGGCTTCACCCTTATAGAATATAGAGTACACAAGAGTAAGTAGCTTCCTCTTCCTGTTATTTTCTGCCATTTGTAGCTTGCCTTTATCGGCCATCTTAAGCTTATAGCCATAGTCTTCTAATTCTGCTTCCTGCTCCAGGCTCATTCTACGCATCTCTACTATGAAAGGTTGACCAAACATAGTAGATAGGCTGCTTATCTCTATTTCTTCCTTTTTAACAAGGAAGTCATCTCTGTCCTTGCTTAGTAGTAGATCAATTAAATTAACATTCTTTTCACTCATAACTATCTCCTTATATCAAATCTATTGGCTCAAAATCATCAAATGTGAATGGTGCTTCAACCTTGCCTACTTCTCCATTTTTGAAGTCAGCAAGTGTTAGGTCGTCAAACTGTACACCCTTATACCTAATTCTTTCAGCTCCTACATTATCTGGGTCATCTAACTTAGATATTGCTTCAAAGTAGATAGTCTTCTGTTCTTTCATCCTAAGCCCTATTAGTTTGGTCATTCTTGATGATACCTTAGTCATAGTACAAGATCCTTTGCCCTCTGCACCAGTTGTCTTGTGTGCATCCATCATCTTCCTTGGCCTAGGCACTGCTGCCTTTTTAAAGTCTATCTTAGCCTGGAAGCCTTCAAGCTCAGCCACATACTCACCATCAAGCCATAGCTCACCAAAAGTGCCGCTTATCCCATCAGTACCTAATATTTCTTTTATCTGTTCCTTGTTTGTATCTGCCATTATTTAGCCCCCCCTTTTAAACGTTAATATTAATGTAGAAGTCTTCCATAGCGTCTACACCCTTTAGCTTGATGAATAGGAACACCTTAGATCTAGTATTAGCTTCCTTAAGTTCCTGCTCTGACATTGCATCTACATCTGCCCCTATTTCCTTCAGATATTTCTTCTGTGCATCTAAATCAATACCAACACTATGCCCTCTTTCAATTATTCCATCTCTTGCCAGGTCTTCTAAGAAGTTGCTAATCTCTGCTATAAGCAGGCACTTATTATCGTAGTTATTGGCTACTTTACCTACATAATAGTTAGATATCGACTTCTTAATGGCGTTATTAATAAACTTATAAGTTCTTACAAGTTTTATCTTCTTGAATGACTCCCCTTCATTGCCTGTAGGTGTTGTAAGTGATGTAACACCTCTTGCAATCTTGATATTGCCACCCTCTTTTGTCAAAATCAGCTTACCACCATCAATTAGCTGGTTTTTCTCTTCCTTGGTCTTCTTCGGAATAGTGCTAATAAATGGTACATTAGCATGCGTTATCGACTGTGTAAGCGGTGTGCCTGCGCATAGCCCACAAATAAACGGCAGTAGCTTAGTGGCTGTATAAGTTACATCACCTTCCTTAATGTCTTCAGTCGCAAACTCTATGACATCACTAGAGTTTGAAGGCTTAGTAGTTGTGATTACTAAATTTGCATCATAGCCGACATCAGGTAACTTCTTTGTGATGAACTCAATCAACTTAGGGTTATCTGTCTGGTCTGTAGCTTCAGGCATGCACAAATAGTTAAACTCATAATTTTCAAGAATATCCAGTGCATTATCTAGTGTGTCTGCCCCATTTATCGCGTATACTATTAACTTAGTAGGCGTGAAATTTCTTTCTTCAAGAACTCCACCAACTCTTACATCCTGCACATTGCCTATTAGGGCCTGTTTCATGTAAGTAAGATTTTCTGCCTTAAACTTAGCACCTTCTAGGTCCTCTAGTGAAGCGTATTCAGATAGGCCCTTTGCCGTACCATCTTTTAGGATTAGGCACACAACTCCAGTGCTGGCCCCATCTAAGGCTTTTCTCTTTATCTCTTTAAATACAATTTTAAGCTCTGTTAAGCCCATATATTATACCTTCCTTCCTCTTCTTCTCAATCTATCCCCATACCTGATATTAACTTCCTCTAATAGATCAAATTTATCTTGGACCTCAATACTGATGTTATTATTAATCTCTTTCATAACATATTCATCTACCTTATCAAAATAAACTTGTTCATGATAGCTTACTGATATACTAAAATGTAGGGTGTGGCCCACTTCATCTTTTAATATCAAGCCGTCTATCCCAGATATGTGAATGTATCTTCTTCCAACTTTTATGCTCCTTGTAAATGTCCTTTCCATTAGGTCTTTTAGGTCATACAAGCTAGCCTTAGCAGTCTTGTTGCCGTTGCCTGGAAAATACCTTATGTCAATTACAAGGCTTTTTTTATTGAAGTGTAAATTTACTGACTCTGAATCTGATGTGTTTACATCAATAAAAAAGCAGCTACCCTTATCTAGGTATAACTGCAGTTGTTCATCATCATCTGTAATTTTACACTTATATTCAGTATCCTTGATGGCATCATAGATCATATTCGATACTGACTTTATTAGATCGTTTACTTTAATCATTATCTACCACCCATCAAATCATCTAATATCTTCTTTCCCTCTTTGTCTAGTGTGGCTTTTCCCTTCTTCATTGCGTTTCTAAGCATGAATTTACCTGGTACGAATAGTATTTTACCCCCATCACTTCGCACAGCCTTACGCCGCTTTCTGGAGACTGAAAGACCCATACCTGCCCTTGTTCTATGACCATACTCAACATCCCAGGCGTAAAACTCACCTTTTGATTGGGCGTCATTGTAGATTTCAACCTCTTTACCTAAATCTCTGACCTTCCAACTTCTTCTAAGAGTTCCTGCTGTCATTGCCCTAGGGTCCTTATTGACTGGCGTATTCTCTATAACATCCCTTAATACTTCACTTGCTACTTTCGCCTTTAGCTTATTAAACTCTTCAGGTACTTTCTTCTCAATAGTATCTATCCTATTTATAAGGTCATCTAGGCCCTCAAATTCAAAGCTCATTACAATCTCTCCTTCAGGCTTACTGGTATTTCAAGATGTGATGGCCACTTAAATGGTATACCTGCTATACACTCATAATTCCTACCCAGGTGAGTTACTGAAAGCATATCGCCTTCCACTACATCCACTTCAGGCCTCGTATATACGATATAATCAACTACAAGCGTTTCATCATGGTATCCTGTACTGGACTTATCAAGCTCACAAGCCACATTAGATTTTATTATTTTCTTCTGCATGGTAGTAAGATGTGAATCACTATCTTCTACCTCTACATGTCTGATTATGTCCATTCTGTCGTGGTAGGTACTAGCTAATATATCTGATTCTCTCACCTAGTTACCCCCATTCATTTTAATAGTTCCCAGCTTCTTGAATCTAATAAGGTGTTTTTTGTACTTAGTGATTAAATCGTCAATAGATGTTATCTTGGTATTAGCACCCACATTATATTCAATCTTGGTATTTCCTCTGGTAATAGCCTTCACTTCGCCATTATTTTGGTTATCTTGGCCGCCGCTTGACAATGCCTTGTTGTATTCGCTTAACATTTCAACTATTACAAGTTCTAAGTCAGCCGGAATATCATCCCTGTTACAGAAGTTCTTAATCTTTTGAATAAGGATATCAAGAACGAGAGATATTGTACTCTCATTCTCTAATGTATCCTTACCTAGTAAGATTTTGAGTTTTGATATAATTCTCTCGTTCATTCTATCACCTTCCTATACTACGCACCCTTTACTTTGCAAGTGAAGTTTACAAGTGCCTTAGGCTCAATTACCTTAGTACCGTACACAAATAGACCCTTAACAGCATCAGCGAAAGTCTTTTCTGGTCTGTAAGATTCTATTTCTGTAATCTGGCCTGCGTAAGTTATGGCCTGTTCTGTACCTGCCATGATGGAGTACTTATTAGCAGCTACTGGTACATTATTTGACATTCTTAGCGTGAAGCCTGCTACATCTGCACCATCAATTACACCATTAGCTAACACCTTAAAGTCCTTAGTAAATCTTGGGTCCTTAGATAACATGCCTAGGTACCAAGCCGGTATAATAGCAAATCTTCCTGCTCTTGTTACGTTATTTTCATCAAGCTTAACTGCTAAATCAACTAGCTGGTCATATGCATTAGCTACTTCTACATCTATTGGTGTAGCTGTAGACCCTACCTTGATGCCTGCATCTTTCACAAAGCTAGCTATGTGCTGGTCTATAACATCACCTATAGCGTATGATGCTCTATCCATTGCCTTGTCTACCAGCTTAACATTAGCCTGTGCTGCATCTATATCATCTACCTTAAAGTTGAAGTACTTAGCCTTGTCTATTACAAGTTCCTGCTGTGTTGATGTTACTTCTTCTGGGTCTGCCAGCTTCTTAGGTGCGCCATCACCAGTTAGGTAATCCTTAATAGTAATTGGGCCTATCTGATTAATCTTAACCTTATCTCCCAGCTTCTTAATTTCCCCTTCGTAGTCATGATTAACGACATCTGCATACACTAGCTTCTTATCTAAGTTTGCCTGTAGTCTAGCCGACCACAGCGTTGGTATAAAATTCTTTATTGACATATTCTATTCTCCTTCTTTTATAATTTCATGTCTTTTATGGCATCCCAATTTGCATTGATCTCTGCCATAGACATGCCCCTTAGACTATCTGAAGATATCGGAGTATTCTTGTCTGTAGTCTTGGGTGTTTTCCCTTTTAACCTTTCATTGACTGCATTTTCAACAGCTATATCAAACTTTTCTTTAAATAGCTTGATATTTTCATTTGTGGACTCTGCATTTTCGCCCATTAAAAAAGAGCTAAACTCAACATCAAGCCCTTGCTTACCAAGTTCTTTTACTGTTTCTAGCTCTAGCCTATCTCTATTAAATTGGGCCCTGTCCTGTTCAAATTTAGTCTTTTCTTTTTCAAACTCTGCCTTGGCTCTTTCATCTGCCGACATCTTGGCCAGTTTCTCTGCTTCTGACTTCTCGTCTTCAAGCTTTTTCTCGTATTCTCTTTGCCACTTTTGTTCAGCAGTTTTCATAGCCTGGGTAACTCTTTTATCTGATTCAGATTGGATTAACTTCTGTAACTCCTCTTCTGTGTACGTCTTACCCTCTGGCTTCTTCTCCTCTGGTGGGTTATTTTCTCCACCGTTACCAGCTCCTGTATCCTCTGCCAGTAGCTGTAAATTCATCTTAAGTCCCTTATAGTTATTTTTCATCCCTCTAAGTTACCATCCTTTCTTTACAATAAAATAAGACCTTTTAGCGACTTGTCTGGGTCGAAATTTATGCACTAAAAAAAGCACCCACCTAAGTAAGTGCTGATTTTATTAAATTAATCTTTCACCTTTTTTTCATCCATTTCTTGTTGCTTCAATTCTTTTTCAGCAGACTCCTTGTCTTTATCATTTTGGGAAAATATACCTATCAGAGGAACTAACCCTACAAAAACAGTTGCAAATCCCACTATATTTTTTCCTTTAAACAACAAGAAACCTCCTAGCAATATAACCGCAAGAGTTAGTATGAAAGCAAAATAAGAATTTCTTTTTCTCTCTGAAGAATCATCAAAAACTATTTTTTCTTCAAGTTTAAATCTGTGATTTTGTTGATTTTCAGCCATTTTTAATATTCTCTCGGCTGCTCCTGGTACTATGTCATCATACCCTTTCATTATATCTGGGTGTGGCAATGGACCAGAAAAACTAATTTCTGATTTCTGAACTTCAAGCACCATCTTCCCAGTCTTTCTATCATCAGAGATTACTTCCGCCTCAATTTCAACAGGCTTTCCAATTACCTCTATATCACTATCTATCATATTTTGAATACTCCTCTAAAGATTTCATCATATCCTGTCCTACATATTTCCAATCTTCTTCTATAACTTTTCTATCACTTCTTCCTATTACAGTGTGAACATCATAGTTCCTTTTCCCACCACTTAGGTTGTATACATTTAAGAATGCCATTTTAAGTGATGTTAAAGTGTAAGAGTAGTTTCTCAATAACTTATCCATAATTTCCCCTCCTTAACACAGATAAATAACTTATCTATATTAAGTATACAATAGGAATCTTAATAAATCAATAATTGTTAAAAAGCACCCTAACTAATGTTAAAGTGCTTATATATATATATAAATGGTGCAATATCCTTTACATCCTTTAGCCCATTTTTAATTTTCTGCATTGTTAAGTTTTCCTGTAAAAACTCCATACCCTTAATTGTCAGTCTAGGCTCTATAGCTTTAAACCCATAGCCACCCACATAATTGACTCTTGTAAAACCATCAATTAATCTTTCATCAATCATTGATTGTAGTATTCTATTTCTTCTCTCTTCTGATATTTTTAAAGCCTCTAGAAAGGTACCATCAAATCGGCTACTATCCATAGATGCCTCAATTCCAACTAGTATCTTATATACTATTTTAAGATTATCCACTATATCACCTCTTTTATATCGTCTATTGTAATATCAATAGTTTCCCAAGTACTAGGATCGTCACCTACATCAGCAAGGAATTGAGTATCGCTGAACACTTCAACAACCGCTGCTTGTCTGCCATCTTTTAAAACTACTGTATCATATTGCTTTATGTCCACTTTACTTCACCTCCGTTATATATGCTGTAGTCATATGTGTTTTTCCATCACTTTCAATCCAAGCCACTAGTACATTAACTGGCTCTTTATTTTTGTTATAGAATATTATTTGTTGTTCATATCTTTTACCATGAGGGGTTGTCCCCTTAAATGTAGCAGGATAGTCTCTTGCTCTTAAGAGTATTTCCCTCTTAAATTTATCATAATTATCTATACTGTAACCTAATTTTTCTTCAATCAACCTACCTTTGTTGAGCCCTTTTTCATTTTCTCCAGCAAATAAATATTTTTCAAATTTGTTTTTGTCAATAGTGGCTGTGTCAACGTTAGGCAACTTTAATTCGGGATTATTTTTAAGCTTCATTCTCCTGGTGTAATCAATGCTTCTTAACCTTTTATCTCTTTCACTTCCATTATACTTTAAATCTTGATATTTATCAAATTTTTCAGGTACTTCAACGCCTGCACTTTTATATCGCTCGTGTTGTTTCTTGTCATTATGTCTATTGTTCCATTTCTTTTCCTCTATCAGATACTTAGGGTCAGACTCAACATACTTTTTATGCCACTCTTTATAGTTTAGTGACTTATCAACTTTGACTTCGTTATTAAACATGTCTCTGGCTGTCCTAGTCCCTTCCAAAGCCCCAGTATATGGTGCGGTTGTACTTCTACATCTAGGGTGCATTGGTGGATAATTTACCCCTGCTTGTGCATCCTTAATACTAAATACTTCATGGTCTAAATCTCTGCATATATCAGAGGTTCTTAAGTCTAGGGTAGCAACATAGATATATTCGTCAACACCCATTTCATTATAGGCTTTCAGTGTACCAAGGCTACTAAAATAGGCTTGTTCAGTGTGTACCAATGTAGCGGCTGCCCTTTTTGATACATCCATCTTCTTTGCTACACTTTCTATAGCTTGCGTGCAGTCAGCCCCTGATATAGCCATCTTTACTATCTCTTCTTCCAAGGCATCTTTTAGTTTGGCCCTATTCTTCCATATTCTTTCGCTGAAGTTCTTCCCTGACCAGGGCCTTTCAAATTCTTTTACTATTTCCCCTATAGTTAGTTTATGAAAATCTTTTATCACTGTTTCACCGGTTGCTACACCTATATCAAATATAACCCTATGATAGTTGGTCTGTAGTGACTCTTTCATGAGTGACTCTACAGCTTCGTGTTGATAGATATATGTCTTGTCTATTTGCTTTTGGATGTTAAAGAATGTTTCTTCAAGGTGGCTTATTCTTGACCTGGTGGATAAAGTGTTAAGCTCCAGTTGTATCTCTGGGCTGTCTATAAGGTCCATATACTCTTCTAATCCCATCCTAAAGCTTTTATACTCATCACCCGTTAGAAGCTTAGTAGCAAGGTCATAATCAAGCTCATTATCCTCTGCGTATCTGTAATACAAGACGGATATTTCTTTTTCAATTTCTTTCAAGCAATTATAGAATGCATCATTAATTGTCTTAACTACTTCATCTGCTGACCTAATATCTGCCCGTGACCTCTCAAGGGCCCTTTGAATCCAGTAGTTACTCTTCTTTGGCATCAGTATCACCACCCACATTATCTATATTGGTGAAATCATAACTACTTGTTATCTCCTCGTCTTCAGCCTTTTTCTTTTCTAACTCTTCCTTTGCATTTTCGACAAATGGAAGTTGGTTAAGTAATGTTTCACTGCTTAAGTAAGGTGATAAATTCTTAATAGTCTGGGATAACTCATATATATTCTGTGGTAGTGTATTGGCAAACTTGACATTAATGTCAGTGAAGAGGTCTATATCCTTTTCTAGGCTTAGAGAATTACAAATAAGTTCTATTCTTCGCTGTAGTCCTTTCTTAAATTTCCTTTCCTTGTTGCTTCTTATCTGCTCCATAGCTAAGATCTTATACCTAATTGATACACCACTTAGATTATTACCAAAGCTTTCATCTTGCATATCCGGAGTATATGAAAACTTATGGATATCTCTTCTAACTCTATCCTTGTAATTCTCTACCCACGCATCATTTATTTCCTTGATTAGCCACTTAGCATCACCATCATCATCAAGTAGCATTACTCTGTTTCTCTTAAGCTCATCTATTCGATCTGAGTCTGTACCAGCCATATTTACAAGTATCAAATATGCATCAGTAAATTGGTCCATGTCGTTTAAGGTATTTGACTGTGCCTTATTGTAAGCATCTATCAGCGTAATTACCTGCTCAAAGTCCCCTTGCTCTTCCTTGTTGTTCACGTATTCAACTACTGGCACATCCTTAAATGTATGTGGTGTTACTTGATCTAAACTTAAATCAGAATCCTTGCCCTTATATAGCGTACATACTTCTTTGTCGTATACTTCTGCATATGTTATCTTATCATTACCCTCACCCACATCATAATACCTGATAGCAAATTTAATGCTTGGTGATATTGTCATATCGTAAATAACAAACATCTGGTCTGGTCCAAATTCATTAAATCTTATTCGCGCATCTTCATCACGATATAAAAGTTCATAGGCCTTGCCTTTTATGCTGCATATCTTGGCTAGCTCTAGATTTTCTTCCTGCTCGTCTGAATAATCAAATATTGCCTGCAGGTCCTCAAGTAGTCCATCTTCTTCTTTGCTTGTGTAGCTTATAGGCTGACCCACAAAATAACCTACAAGCATATCGGTAATATATTTAGGATATGGATTTACTATTTTGTTATTAGGCTGTCCATCCCTAGATGTATGGTCCAGTATATCGTGCTTGCCTTCATAATATTTCTGAAGCTTAATATATCTAATGGACTCGGCCTTATGCTTCTTAATGAACTTTTGCACATCTTTAATGCTTAATTCGTCTTTATCGGTCCTATACATATCATCCCCCCTATAGTCCTAACTTAGCCTTGTTCATAGTCTTAAGGCCCTTTGATTTTCTCCAGGGCTCAATACCATACCTTAAGGCTGCTATTGCGTCATCAAAAAATGGAACTGGCTCATCTAGATAAGTACTTAGCTTATCGTCATACTTCCACTTCCACTGTCCTAACTCTTTTATTAAATTCACGCATGACGGATGTACATATACCATTCTTTGTTTTATCCAGTCTATCTGCGTGTTGATATATTTTTTATCTGTTGTCTTTTCTTTCTTGACCCCTTTGGCTTTATATCCAGCCTTCTGCCAAGTCTTTTTTCTATCTGGCTCTGCTGAATCGCAATACATTACTATTTTTTTATTAAGTTTACCCTCAACATCTTCAATAATTTCTGATGTATCTTTTTCATAGCAATAGTGTTCGTTCAGGATATATAAGTCACCGTCCTTATACGCTATTGTAAGGATGGCATTGGCGTGGTTATATCCAAAGTCCTGACCTATGCTTAAGTATTCATAATCATCTGTATCCTGGCTGATGTTCTTAACTTCCCAATTATTTAATATAAGTCCACCAACTTCTCCCCACTCACCGAGACCGTATATCCTATATCCGTCTGGATCTCGTTCTTTCCTCATCATCATTCTTTTGTGATAGGCTTTGTCTATGAAGCGGTTTTGCAGATAAGTTGACTGGTGTGTAAATACGTCCTCATGTATAATGTCAAAATACTTAGCCTTTATCCAGTGCCTAGAGCTTACAGGATTGAATGTAAAGGTCATCTGATAGAATAGGTTAGGATTGTCTAGCTGTCCTCTTAAACGGTCATCAAGGATATCTATATCGGCTTCTGTTAGTTCTGTGGCTTCTTCTACCCATATCCACACTAGCTTACCAGTTTTGAAGGTGATTGACTTTACCTTTTCTCGCTGCTTATCGTCCTTCATTCCCCTAAATATTATGGAATTTCCGGTAAGTAAACATTCAAGTTTTAGTGGTGACTGGGTCACCTTCCACACTCTTTCTGCCTGGTCTCCAAACATTTTATATATGGCACTTTGAAGCTCTGCAAATGTTGAGTCCCTGTTTGACTCGTCAACTTTTCTGACTACTAGCAAGTTAGCACCTTTATATCTTATATCTGACAACTTCTTAATATAGTCTTGTGCTATGTTAGTAGACTTACCACTACCCGCTGAACCTTTAAGGACCTTATATCTTTTGTGGCATTCGTTGACTGGCTTAAATACCTTATTCCACTGCAACTTTACAGTTCTAGATATCTTCTTCCCCATAGTCATCCTCAAATATCAATTCTATATTGCCAGATACATCTACCTTATCGGTCCACATTGAATATCTCTTGCCTAATAGTTCTGCTGCCTTTATCCTATCCTTAGCACCTACATCTATATTTGTCTTCTCCTGCCCCCACTCTGCGCCTCTTGAAATAAGTGTCTGTTCGGTGTGTTCTCCTCGCATTACAGAAGTAAGGTACTCCAGCACCTCTTTTTGGTCGGCTATCTTCTCTGAGTCAAGTTTTGCCAGTCTTTCGTCTATATATGTTTTAATTCCAACATTTTCCAACAGTTTATGGCTTTGTGCTTTCGCATATTTTTCACTGTATCCAGCTAAAATAGCTGCTTCACATTTATTACCGCTGATGATATACTCATCAGCAAATTTCTTTTGTTTTAACGTCAACCCATGGTATATCACCACCCTTCAATTTATTGTATGAAAAAAGAACCCATTACAGGTTCTTAATTATGCACCAACTTCATTATCATTACTACTAAACCATTTTTAGATTGATAATTTTTTATATCCTCAAATCCAAATTTTTTATAAAAACTAATCAACTTCTCTTTGCGTTCACACTCTAACCACACGTATTTTGCCTTTATTATCCTGCTAACCGCTAAAAGATTTTCATACGCCAAAGTTAACAAATCTCTACCAGATATAGCGTCCATTGGTATTTCTTCTGAATAGTTTTTCCCAATCTGTCCTATCAAATAACTGTTTATATAGTATGCCCCAGAATCCGTCTTATCACCTTTTTTGCAAAGTTTTTGTCGCTGGTTTGCAGATAAATTAGAATAGTTACTTTTGGATATTATTAGCTTTTTGTTAGCTAATGAAAAATACCCCACTAGCTTTAACCTTCCATCAAAACCCTTAAAAACTAAATGAGTTGTAGATATTGAAGCTTTTTCAAACTCGATAGCTTTACAATGTAAAAAGCACTCCACGTCATTCTTTCTATCACCTGGAATGCTTTTAAAATCAGTAATTATGTTTTTTACTTTCACCTCACCTATAGACTCAATCATATCACCTAGTGTAATAACCTCATACTCCATAAGCTACTTATCATCCTTCCTAGAGAATAGGTTTTTGATTTCAGATAAGTCACTAATTCGATTAGCCTTTAATGCCTTGTTAAGATTAGGCTTTCTGTCATTTTCTAGAACACGTAACAAATCAGTCACTGATTTCCTACTGAATTTCATATCGGTAGTAAAACTTTTAGTTGCCATACTACCCACCTCCTTCAAACTTTCTCCTTAAACTAATTGCTTTCTTCTTAACTACATTATACCATCTTTTATAGGCTTTTCAACACATTTTTTTAATTTTACTAGTAACGCTATCGTTACTTTTTATCACAACAAAAAAGACACCCTACTGGATGTCCTTTTCAAAATATATAAGTTAAGGAGGTTCTCGTAACTTCCTAATTTAATGGTGGAAGAAAATACAATCATCAAAATCATAAAGAAGCGGTAAAATATCTCCTCTTTCACTTCTTCCACACTATCATATTACCACTGTTTTTTTTCCCCGATGTTGCAAGTTATTTTTTTATTTTTTTTATGAAGTCATATTAACTTCAATCCCCTTGCAACCTGGTTAATAAACTTAGACTTATACCTTCCATAAGTCGACCTATCTGCACCTATAGGGTATGGCTTGTTGTATTGAATATTGCACCAAACCCCATCTCTATACTCTTCAGGAATATCTAAGAGCGATAGATCAATAGCTTCAATTTCCCTAATTAGATCACATCTCTTCACAGCAACATCCGCAACCTTATCCGTTAAGTTACTTCCTTTAGGCATACCATCATTCTGAGCCCCTCCACAAACTAACATGCTTTCTGCTTCTTCTTTCATTCGCTCATAGTCTCTAATCACCCATAAGGTCCTGTGATATACACTTTTAGGCAAGTAATACTTATTGTTTTTTCGTCTCTGATAATCTCTCATTACTTCCTTTTGTACCTCTCTCCTATATCAATTTGTTGGTAAACATCCTTAGATACACTATACCTAAGTAATTCCTTGTGGTTATCTTCAACCACTATATAGTAGGCTTCGTCAAATCTCTCACCGTTTTCTATCTTTTCAGGCACGTGTTCCTTTTCAATGACTTTGCCCACATATAACCTATCCTGTTCTTGCTGGACAACCCTACCCGTGTGGGCCCCAGCTAAGAATATGCTGCATAAAACAACTATGACTATTGCAACATAGTATATCTTCTTGGGCAATTTCCTATAGTCTAAATAACTCATATCACTCACCAACACTTTCCAAAGTCTCGATTGCAAAATCAAGATTCTTCCTAGCTTTTTTCAGGTCCTCAAGGCCATTTTTCTTTTCCCATCTAAAAATATATTTCATAGCATTGCCACAAGCCCAGTATACGTATCCCTTAGTGCCTAACACTGACTTTATCACATCCTTAGACTCTATATCTAATCCATCTAACTTATAATGTGCTGGACTGTTGACCATGTCAGGCATTTCACCCGCTATATATGGTGCCATCGCTTCATTCTTAATCTGTTCTTCTAATTCATTTCTTATCATACTTAACCCCTATCTAAACTACTTCCCATCTAACAACTTGATAAATATCACTTATTAGGTTAGAATCATAAAAACTAACAATGACGGCTTTTAGTGGAATAAGTTCATCTCTCTCATAACTTAAATCATGATTACCTGAACCATCTCTTGATTTAAACCTAACCCTAAGCTTTTTATTTTCTTTATACGCTATGTTAAGTGCATATATAAACTCACTTTTCTTATTCATCACTTACCACCTACAATTCATCTATCCTGATAAAAATACCCGGGATCACTGCCCAGAATTTTTCACATATCAAACTTGCCACCTGTGAATCATCTTTCCAGAAGCCCACGTCTGTCATACAATCTTGCAGTAGCTTTTGTGCATTGTCTAAATCTGGCTTAGTATCTTTGTATTGTCCGTCTGTCTTTCCATCTATCAGAGGATAGCACCACTTCACATATACCCTCAGAGGCCCTGACAGCTTTTCTACAGGCTTATGTTCCCACAGGTAACCTGTTAGCTTACTTCTTGCCTTCTTAAGCTCTACAGGCTCATAGAAGGCCTTATTTTTAAAGTTAATCTGCTTTTCTTGGTGGGTAGCAGTTGGTGGCTTCATTGCCATAAAAAACTCAATCATTTTTACACCTCACTTTTCACTTCAAATCTCCAAGGTATTCTCCAGCTAACTATCCAGCTGTTCTCAGACATTAAGTTATCATCAAAGTTCATTCTTACATGCGTATCTATAAAAACATGCTCATTGAAACTTTTATATATTTTAACGTACCTTTTTTCCTTTTCTCTAAAAACAACCTCTACTGGTTTTCCCTTCAAAAAAGCACCACCTATAAATCTTAAAAATTCTTCTTTCTTCGTCATGCTTACACTTCCTTAAAATTTATTATTAATTAAATTTCATTATCTTTTAAATTTCTTTGCAGGACAATTTCGCTTTAGTCTTTAGGCGACCGTGAAGAGTTATGTAGGGCGGTAGCTTACGCCCTACTAATCTTTCACAGTCTAGGACACTTTTGTGTCACGTGACAGAAAAATATATATATTATATATATGTTTTTGTCGTCCCACTGCGACAATAACTGAAAAACAGTTTTTGTCACAGGTTTTGTGTCACAGTGCGACAATAACTGAAATTTATGTTTTTGTCACAGTGTGACACGTGCGACAAATTCAGTTTTTGTCACAGGTCACGTCTTCCATTTTTCGACTAATTACACTTGGTTTTCCTGGACCTTTTTCCTCAGAATTAAATCCACCGTGCTCTTTAATTCGTCTCCAAACTGTCCTTGTTGTTACACCCATTTCATCTGCTAAGTCATTAATTGTGACTTCTTCTAGGTCCATTTCTAGGTTTGCAAAAGCAATTTCCAAGGCGTTAATTCTTTCTTCTTGCTTCTTTTCCTTAGGCTTTCTAGACTCTATGCCTTTTTGCCAAGGTGCCTTTTCAGACTCTGGCATGGTATCTTTTAAAACACCTGAATCATCTATTCTGTGTATTGGGTAGTCAAACCATACATTTACCGGATCAAAGCCAGCAAATTCTCTAAGAGTCCCTTCAATTCTCCAGGCTGTCTTCTGTCCTGCAGCTCTCATTACACCATCTATCCTTCTTTCAAGGTCTATAAATTGCGTCTTAGTAAGAGCCTTGTTAGCATGTGCCAACATCTGCACCCTACTTAAGGTATCATCTAATCCAACATTTTCTTCAAAATAGTCTGGATTTAGATTTTCTATAGCAAGACTGATATAGCTAGCAGCCGCTCTTTCCTTTTCGTGCTTGATTAACTCATCTGGGAGTGATAGCTCTGTTAAGTCAATTAGTGCATCCGGATCTCTTGCAAATACCCCTGAACCACTAGCCCTATCCATAGACCTCTTAGAGCCTTGATAGCCCTTTGAATGGTGGTGACAATAAATTACCGCACTACCTAAATCTGTACACACTCTATCAAATTGATTACAGAAATGAGCCATCTGGTCTGCTGAGTTTTCATCACCTGTAATAACCTTATATATAGGGTCTATTATTATAGCCGTATAGTTCTTCTTGTGTGCCCTTCTGATTAGCTTAGGTGCCAACTTATCCATAGGGACTGACTTACCCCTTAGATTCCATATATCTATGTTTTTTAGGTTGTTAGGCTCTATCTCCATAGCCGAGTAAACATCTTTAAATCTATGTAAGCATGAGGCCCTATCAAGCTCTAAATTTACATACATAATCTTTCCCTGCTCACACTTCCAACCCATCCATTTGTCACCTTCTGCAATGGCCACACATAGCTCGATAAGTGCATATGACTTACCGGCCTTAGAAGGGCCTGCCATCAGCATTTTATGGCCCTGCCTAAGTATTCCATGTATTAGAGGTGGAGCTAGAGGCGGAAGGTCATTGAAGAAGTTTTCCAGGCTTTCAGGATCTGGCAAATCATCATTGACACCTTCTATCCATTCAAACCATTCATTCCAATTAGACTTTCCAATATTTACATCTATCAAGAATTGCTTCTTGCCATTTCTTGTAACACCCGGCATTCTACTAAGCCTTGAAGGATTTTTATTCTGTTCATCTACTTCAAGGCCATTCTTTTTACAAACTGAGTAGAGATAATCTACTCTTTTTCTGTATTCATCATAGCTTGATGCATCAACCTTCACTATAGAATGAATAGACTTTTTCCCTGAAAACACCATACATGCTATTGGCAGTTCTAACTCCCTCATAATGGCGTTTTGCTTTTCTAGATCCATTGAATCTGACTCAACAAGTGCATATTTATATTCAGTCACATTGTCATTCTTGCAGCCCTTGCCGTCTAATGGATTAAATCTAATCCATGCTCCTGCCTCTTTCTTGTAATCACCTAGCACTGCGCCTATATCACCATTACACTTACTAAGCGCTTCTATAAGCTCTCCTGCTGTCCTGTCCCAGCTACCCTTAGTTGGTAGATACTTATCATCTTTGTTCCAAGTCTCTGTAACATAACCGACATTTTCAGATACATCAAATAATGTTTCTAAATATCTAATTAAGTCATTTACAGGGTCCCAGTTTTTAGGCTCTTCGATCTCTTTTCCTTCAAGCCAAGTTTGGTCAACCACTACTAGGTCGTCTTTAATTTCATCATCCCAGTCTAGTTCGTGTCCACCTGATTTCATAGGAATATAACCCCTATCAACTGCCATTTGATATATGGTGCCACCAGTAACGGGCGTTCTGGTTCCGTTAAAGCTAGTCCACTTAGTAAAACACTCTCCTATTTTATATCTACTATCTGCTTTACTCCACTTATCCCAGTCTGAGGCTGCATATCCTTCTTCTTTCAAAGCCATGCCTACATTTACCCATTCTTGATAAGTTAGTTTATCAGGTCTTATATATTCAATTAAGTCTAATAAATTAGAATGGTACTGCCTCATTTCCTACCTCGTTTCTAACAGGCTTATAATCTTTAGGTGAAATATCTCTAGGTATTTTCCACCCATTACCTGCAATTCTATCAATTAATTTTCTAGCACTGTCAAATTCCCAAGTACCTACATTTTTAAAGCCTCTTTGTTCTAAAAACCTAATCTGTTTAGGTGTTGTAAGGCCCGCATCTCTTCTTGCTGATAACCTGTCAAGAAGTAACTTGGCCTTACCTGCATTATCTATTTCATCAGGCATTATTCCAAGCTTTTCAAGAGTTTTTACCTGCTTATTAGAAGGCGGACTCATTTCCCAGCCAAAGGCCGGCACATAACTTGATAAATCTTCTGCCTGTATAGACATTTCAAATTGTAGAGGATCTACTAATTTTCTCTTACGTTTTCTCATTTCTTCAAGCTGCTTAGCTAGGGCTTCTTCTCTTTGCAGTATTACTTCTTCTTCACCCATCTTTTCAACTTCCATAATATCTTCAGGGCAGCCAGACTCTTCAATAATTTTAGTCATAGCCTTAGCAACTTCTTCATTTTGTGCTATCAAAGAGGCTGGATGGCACAACTCGTGTTTTTCTGTATGCCACAAAAAATCAAGTACTAATAAGTTTTCTTTTCCTGGATGTAACCTTGTTCCACGACCTACCATCTGACTATATAATGATCTAACCTTAGTTGGCCTTAAAACGATTACACAGTCTACAGATGGACAATCCCAACCCTCAGTTAATAACATTGAGTTACAAAGAACATTGTATCTGTCATTCTCAAAATCTTCCAAGACCTGGGCCCTGTTGTCCGAATCTCCATTGACTTCTGCTGCCTTAAATCCTTTTTCTTGAAGTATTCTTGTAAACTTTTGAGATGTTTTGATTAGCGGTAAAAACACAACTGTTTTTCTATCCTTACAATATTTCAACATCTCATCTGCTATCTGCTCTAGATATGGATCAAGTGCAGTTCCAATTTCACTTGCCTTAAAATCACCGGCTTGTTGACTTACTCCAGTCAAATCAAGTTTAAGTGGAATAGTTAAAGCCTTTATAGGCGACAAGTAACCTTCCTTAATAGCTTTAGGTAATGTATACTCATAAGCCAGACTCTCAAAGTATGAGCCTAGGTTTTTCATATCGCCTCTGTCAGGCGTTGCTGTAACTCCTAATACTTTTGCCTTATCAAAGTAACTCAAGACCCTTTGATAGCCGTCTGATATGCAGTGATGGGCTTCATCTATAACTATTGTATTAAAGTAGTCTTTATCAAACTTGTTAAGCCTTTTTTCTCTCATCAAAGATTGAACCGACCCAACCGTTATTCTATAAAAGCTACCTAGACAAGTATTTTCTGCTTTTTCAACTGCACATCTAAGGCCAGTTGCTTTATCTAGCTTATCGGCTGCCTGTTCTAAAAGTTCTCCCCTATGTGCTAATACTAAAACCCTATCGCCATTTTTTACTCTATCTTCTATGATCTTGCTAAAAACTATTGTCTTTCCACACCCTGTTGGTAAAACAAGGAGTGTTTTTAGCACTCCCTGGTTCCATTCATTTAATACTGCACTTTTAGATTCTTCTTGATACGGTCTTAGCTTCATAACTAAAATGCTCCTGGTGTAAACGTAGGTGCAGCATCTTCTTTAGGCTCATAGAATTTCTTAATCTCGTTTGATTGCATTTTATCTCCACTATTAGAGACCCAGTCTCTGACTCCAACTTTGCATCTTCCCTTGGCTCCAATAACTAGATTCCAGTTCATCTTAAGAGGCTGGCCCTTTTTCTTTTGCCCTATTGATGTAAAGAATTCAGATAGAAATCCTTCTGTCCTCTGGTGCAGTAGTAGGTTATGTTGAATAATATTTACACCCTCTGGTATCTCTATTTTTATTTTAAGAATTGCCTTGTTGCATGGTGGCATTTTTTCGCTGCCATTATGCCTAGCTCTTTCAAATGAAACTACTTCAAAATCATAATCTCCTGCAGGTAGGAGTACAAATTCGGGACCCTCTTTGCTTATCTCATCATCCCATCCTAATTCTCTTTCATTCATTAAATCTGCCATTATCTTCTCCTTATCTTGTCTGTATTTTTTTTGAGGGGAACTAGTCCCCTCACTGAACTACTATGATATAATTGTTATTCCGTCGATTTCTTTTAAGTTTGCTTCTAAATACTTCTTGATATTTAGCATTGCTTCATTTCTCCAAGCTCCACCGTCTGCCTCAAATAAAGCACAAGTTGGGCCTGACTGCATTCTAAATACAAACTGACTCTCTGGTTGTTCAACTTCAATAAAAGTTCTTCTTGGAACAAGGACTACTGGATTAGGGATTTTAACATCTTCTACAGTTGCTACACCTGTCTTAATTGTTGCAGCCTGACTGATTCCATCATCACCGATGCTTTGAATAGTTTCTTCTTTTATATTTCCAACTACTTTTAGCAATACTTCTCTATGCACATTTTCAATAAATGTACTCTGTAAAAGTATGTTAAAAGACTCTGTGTCATGGTAGTAGTCAAAATTTATTCTAGGAGTTAAAGCTCTTGCAAATGCAACTTTTCTTCTCTTACCATCAATATCCAACCCTCTTTCTACTGATATTTCAGTAGGCGACTTTACAACAACTAATAAGTTTTCTAAATGCTCTTTATCCACATTAGATTTTATGTAGTCTACTAATCCACTCAATGTTGAAATATGTAAGCAGTCAAGATCTACATTTTCATCTATTCTGTTTAGGGACTTATTTGTGTAATAAACTCCATCAACTTCTATGACATCTACTCTGTCTTCACCTAATTCAACCATATACTCTAGTGCTTCTTTTAAATTTTCCATCATTTTTTTATCCTCTCTTTTAATTATTTAGCTAATAAGTCTACAACTTTTTTACTTTCTTTATTAGTAGCATCTAAAATTTCATTCATGCTAACCTGTCCTTTCACCTGGTTGTTGTATTCTTTCGCAACAACCTTACCACTATGGAAGTCCTTTTCAACAATCATCATAGTTGGTTCTGATGTTGGTGGCGCAAGTGTAGTTTTAATTGATGGCGTAAATTCCACCATTCCCTCTGTTTTTGTAGGCTTAAATTTAAGTGTTATTGTTATCTGCCTAGTCTTTCCTTCGTCTACATTAGGGTCCTTAATATTATCAAAAACCCTCTGTAGTTCATAATTAACCTGTTCTGCTAAAACTCCACCCTGTAAATCATCTAGTTTAATATTTGCCATTTTTACATTCCCCCTTTAATCATTGTATATACTTGTTCCCACGCTCCAACTAAAACACCCTGAACAAAACCTTCGTCATAATTTTCTATAGGTGTACCAGCTGGATAATATCCTCTACTTGATACAACATTTTGTATCTGCTCAATAGTCACATTATTAGCCACCATAAGATCATTCAATTCTTTATTACTAACCAATCTTACAGGTTCTTGCCTTACTTCTTCTTTTGTTTCTTCACTAAATGGTGTAGCTTGGTTAGATTCTACAAAACTTATTTGTTCTGTTTTATTTTCTGTCTTTGTTTCTTCTGTTGGCTTTAATGCAGTTTCATCAGCCTTAGGTTTATTTGCCACAGGATTTTCTTTTTTAGATTCCTTAGGAGCCATTATTGATGCTACCCTATAGTCTTTTTCAAATATATGCGCTATTTCCTTGTAATCAAAGTCTAGTTTGTCTGCTAGGCCTTTTCTATTCTTAGCATCCCATGAAGGCGTGTGAGTTGTATACATAACTCTCCTGCCGCCCTGAGCCTTATTCTTGCCTTTAACAGCCCCTTGGTTATCAACATTTACAACATGAGTTTCATAGTTGGCAAAAAGTATCATATCTGCCCATTCTTTTAATAGTGGGGCTGTCTTCTTTTGTAGTTTGAGTTCCCACCTATCATAAGCGCCCAGCTCGTCTGGTTGTTCAAATTTATTAATCTTAGCATGCGCACATATAACAACATTTATTCCTAAGTCAATAAACTCTTGTAAGCTGTTTAAGAAGCGCCCAAACTCTTCTTCTAAGTAAGTGTATCCCTTACCCCAGCCTAGACCTTCTATTCCATCTATCTGAAATTTATTGCATATATCTTTACTTATCAGTCTTTCAGTCCAGTCTGCTGTATCTATGACAAGCGTTCTAAATGTCATAGGTCTTGCAGTTTTTATTCTTGCTATCATATCTTTTAGCATTGAATAGCTGGTAGGTGTTGGAGTTCTGGTAACGTCTAGATCGTTTGTTCCTTCTTCAACATCTATGAATATTGTTGAAGGAAATTGGGAAGCAAATGTTGATTTTCCAATTCCTTCTGTGCCATATATGACAACTCTTTGCGCCTTTTCAACTTTTCCACTTGATATACCTGGTATCATTAGAATTCACCTGCCTTCCATTTTGGCTTTTCTTTTTCTGTTTCTTCATTTTCTTGACTAACTACATATCCGTCTTCTATGATTATGCTGCATTCATCCCCCTTAGAAACTCTAGTAGCTATTACCTGAAGACCCTCTTTTTCAAGCCAACTTCCAAAGTCTTTTAATGTATCTAAATCCATCTGCTCAAGCTTATCCATCAATACAAAGCCACACTTAGGATTTAGCTTTCTTACTATGGCTGTTGATACTTTTAGCTGGTCTGCACCACTCATAGAATCCCATTTAAATCCCTTATAAATAAGCTCTCCATCCTCCACAGATAAGCCTTCTAGTGGTAAGTTTGCGTTATCAAGCAACTCTCTTTTTTGCTCTCTTAGATTAGCGATTTCTGTAGTTAATTTACTGTACTGATCTCTATATTCCTGGGCATCTTCTTCAGCTTTTTCCTTAGATAAATTCGCTCTAATCTTTTCATTAGTCTGCTCTATATTCTCTATGCTTGCTTCAAGTTCTGCAGTAGATTCATCTTGCAATTCTTCTACTGTTTTCTTAGCAAGCTTAATCTGCTCACCCCTGGTATTAATACGACTTCCAAGCTCACTTTTTTCATTTAGCAATTCTTCAATTTTAGCAGCAATTTGGTCATACTTTTCCTGATCTAATAGCTGGTTGGTTTCTAGTTCCCTAAGGTTTCTTCTGTGGATTTGATTCTGACCATTCTTAGCAAGTATCTCTTGCTGCTTCTTAATTAGATCACTAGCTGAAATTATTTCATCAGGGACATCTGGATAATATATTTGTTCCTTAGCATACTTCTCTTTTTGGTCCGCTATCTGACCTATTGCGTGCCTCTGGTTATATATTTCTCTTTCTTTTCCTTCTAACTCTGCTAACTTATCGCCTACACCTATAATCTGAAGTAATGTAGTTGCTTTTTCTTTGCTGGTTTGATTCATAAACTTCGGAAGGTTTAGGGCCAACTCTTCCACAAAACTATCTAGTAGCTGCTGCCCTGCTTTTTCACCTCTAGGATCTATGACTTTTAAGTCTGAGTTTTTACCTTTTCTTTCAACCACAAGACCATTACTCATGGTAATTTTAAGATTAGGTGGAATCACTGACCCTTCCCTTGTAGCATTTGATGGTTTGTATCGATTTCCACCTAGGGCCCAAGTAATTGCATCTAACACCGAAGTTTTCCCCTGATTGTTATTACCACCTATAATTGTTAGGCCTGTATCAGAAGGTTTTAACTTAACAGCCTTAACCCTCTTAACGTTTTCTATTTCTAATTTATTAATTTTTATTTGTTCCATTTGATTCTCCTTAACGTTTCTGATATAATTAAGTTGATTAACTTAACTATTTTTTTTAAAGCGATTGACTGATTTCCGATTATTAGTCGTCGCTTTCTTCGTATTGCCACCCAAGATAATCATCTGACTTTAGATACTCTTGGTAATCTAAGTAGTCTTTCAGGTCATCTATTCCTAAATCTTCGGCTCTCAACTCAATCACCCCCTAATCTTCATATTTAATTGCATCTAGCAATTCAATAACTTCAGTGAGTTTATCCCTTACGCCTTTTACACCTTTTCGCGTATCGACAAAACCTTCTTTTATAAGGGGTATTCCTACCTCTGCAATAGTGCTAACATAAGCCTCTACTATATTTAGAATCTCTTCTGGTTCGCCCTTTTCTTTTGCTTCAGCAATTACATTTTCATAATTTTTATTTGCAGCCTTTACAAATTCATCCAAAGCTCCCAATAAATCTTTCATTTCCTTTTCACAACAGTTCATAATTTTACCTTCCTTTACTTAAATTAAATATTTTGCCACTTACACCAAGCCATCTTGATGTACTCAAGCCCTATCAGTAGAGCGTATCCTATAGCCCCTAGAAAGTCATCTACACTCCTCAAATTAATCACCTCTCACTTATCCCATATCTTTCATAAAAATACTCTCTGGGTACTCTAGCCTGTACAGTCCTATACCCTTTAGCCTGTAACTCTGCGTTTAGCTCTCGTATTATCTTGTAGCCGGTACATATCTTCCGGTCTAATATGGAGCTAATTTCATCAGCTTTAATATAATAATCTTTCATTGTCTCACCCCTTAACATACTTATATATTTTCAATCTCCTTGTGCTATAATTTACTTACAGGCTCATT
>ERZ773196.252-NODE-252-length-35380-cov-22.938089_pt1 | contig 35380 bp, 31 predicted proteins | sample MGYA00581009_ERZ773196 | MGnify/ENA primary metagenome ERZ773196 (study PRJEB29015, sample SAMEA2738162) | human oral metagenome | biome: human oral; feature: human-associated habitat; material: saliva | place: China | collected 2243 ... | reverse complement strand
GCGAAATTCCTTGTCGGGTAAGTTCCGACCTGCACGAATGGCGTAACGACTTCTCTACTGTCTCAACCATGAACTCGGCGAAATTGCATTACGAGTAAAGATGCTCGTTACGCGCAGAAGGACGGAAAGACCCCGGGACCTTTACTATAGCTTGGTATTGGTGCGCGTTATAGCTTGTGTAGGATAGGTGGGAGACTGTGAAGTGGTCACGCTAGTGATTGTGGAGTCGTTGTTGAAATACCACTCTGGTTATAGCGTGTGCCTGAACCTTGGCCCGTGATCCGGGTTAGGGACAGTGCCTGGTGGGTAGTTTAACTGGGGCGGTTGCCTCCTAAATTGTAACGGAGGCGCTCAAAGGTTCCCTCATCCTGGTCGGTAACCAGGTGTTGAGTGTAAGTGCACAAGGGGGCTTGACTGCGAGACTGACAGGTCGAGCAGGTACGAAAGTAGGAACTAGTGATCCGGCGATCCCGTGTGGGTGGGTCGTCGCTCAACGGATAAAAGGTACCCCGGGGATAACAGGCTGATCCTGCCCAAGAGTCCATATCGACGGCATGGTTTGGCACCTCGATGTCGGCTCGTCGCATCCTGGGGCTGGAGCAGGTCCCAAGGGTTGGGCTGTTCGCCCATTAAAGCGGTACGCGAGCTGGGTTTAGAACGTCGTGAGACAGTTCGGTCCCTATCCTCTGCGCGCGTTGGAAACTTGAGAAGGGCTGTCCCTAGTACGAGAGGACCGGGACGGACGAACCTCTGGTGTGCCAGTTATCCTGCCAGGGGTATGGCTGGTTTGCTACGTTCGGGATGGGTAACCGCTGAAAGCATCTAAGCGGGAAACTAGCTTCGAGATTAGGTTTCCGTCCCATTTTGTTGGGGGGAGGTTCCCGGTAGATTACCGGGTTGATAGGCTAGGAGTGTAGACATTGTAAGGTGACCAGCTTACTAGTACTAATTGACCGATAACTAACAATATTAAAGTTTGTTTGATGGTGTTTGCGTCCACTGTGCGGTTCACGACCAACACGGCCTCGGGCCCCTTGTTTGGGGGTTTGTGGGTTGGGTTGTTAAGTGGATATATTGTTTCACTGACTGGTGAGTGATCACCTCCTTTTTTTGGGGTGTTGCTTATTTTGGTTGTGTTGGTGGTTTTAGCGAGGGGGTTACACCCAGTATCCTTTCCGAACCTGGAAGTTAAGCCTTTCTGCGCTGATGGTACTGCAACTGGTGGGTTGTGGGAGAGTAGGGCACTGCCAACCGTTTCCTTGAGTGAGTGGACCGGGGGATGCTGGCTTGTTTGTGGGTTGGTGTTTCCCGGTCTTCTTTTTTGGTGGTGGGGGTGTTTGGTCCTGTTTGAGGGTCGGTACCCCCACCACCTTTTTTTGTTTTGTTTGTGGTGTGTGTTTGGGGGGTGGTTGTTGAGACCACCCCCCATTTTTTTATGCGTTTATGGGGCGCTTGCTGTTAAAGGTAGTCAAAGACACGCCTGCCATTAGGCGACAGACATACTAGAACTGCACCTACCCGGCTAAACTTGATACTAGGTTTCTACGTATATTCTCAACTAAACAGGATGGTTTTGATGGCGCAACGCTTTGATGATTCTCGTTCAGGCGGCGATAGCCGCAATCAGGGGCGTGGCGGCGACCGCCATAGTGCTGATCGACGTCGTCGAGATGACGCACCGCGCAACCGTTCTGGAGCACGTGACTACCGCAGCGAAGGCCAGCGCGGACACTACCGCAACAATGATGAGCGCAGCCACGACCGTCGCCATGATGGCGAACGCTACGGCGAACGATCCAACTCCCCCTACGGTGAACGTCGTGACGGTGGCCGTAACTGGCGTGATGGTGAGCGTCGCGAAGATCGTCCCCGCCGTGAAGAAGGCCGCCGCGATGAGCGCAATTGGGGCGATCGTCCGCGCCGCGACGAGCGTGGCTGGCAAGAGCGTGGTCACGAGCGCCGTGAAGAGCGTCCCCGCCGCGAAGAAGGCCACCGTGAAGAGCGCAATTGGGGCGATCGTCCCCGCCGTGAGGGAGACCGTCGTGATGAGCGTCCGCGCCGCGACGGCGAACGCTCAGACTTCCGTCGTGGCCAGGGCCGTGGTGGCAACCGTAACGGCCGTTTTGACCGTGACCGCCTGCGCGGCGAGCGCCGCAACTCGCGTCCACCCCAGCGTAACCGTGTGCCCGAGCCGGAACTGCCTGAAGACGTTAGCGCCAAGGACCTAGACAGCACTGCCCGCATGGGGTTGCGTGCGCTTAGCCGCCTTAACGCCGAAAACATTGCCCGTCACCTAGTGATGACCCAGCGTCTGCTAGAAACCGACCCGGAAGTCGCTTACGCCCACGCTCGCTATGCTGCCTCACACGCCGGCCGTATCGCTATTGTGCGTGAAGCTGCCGGTATCGCCGCCTACGTGGCCGGACTGTACTCAGAGGCGCTGCGTGAACTGCGCGCCGCCCGTCGCCTCAGCGGCATGGACACCATGTACCGCGCCATGGAAGTTGACTGTGAGCGCGCCCTGGGCCGCCCTGACGCCGCACTGCGCTCAGCCCAGAACGCTCTACAGCTAGACCTGGAAGACGACGAGCGCGCTGAGCTGGCCATTGTGGTCACCGGCATCTACCATGACCAGGGCAATGACGAGCTGGCCCTGATCACCATTGAAGACGCCATCCGTAAGGCTCCCAAGGACACTGAGACCCTACGTCGCCTGCACTCCGTGCGCGCTGACCGCCTAGAAGACCTAGGCCGGGTGCGTGAAGCTGAGGCTATTCGTGAGCGCATTTACGTGCCCGAAGAGCCCGAAGTGGAGCTGTACGACATTGAGGAAGAATCCGCCCCTGAACTGGCCGAAATTGCTCGCCAGCTAGAGGAGCAGAGCCAGGCTGAGGCTGCTGAGCGTCGTCGTGAGGCTGAGAAGCTAGAGGCTGCCCGCCAGGAGGGTTCCGCCGACGGCGCTGCTGCTGATAGCGAGGCTGTGGACTCTGCTGTGGGTAGTGAGAGCGACGATGTCGTAGACGCCGTCAAGGACGCTGCGGATGAGGCGGATGAGGCGGATGACGCCGCAGCGACTGATGAAGAAGAGCCCGAGGTAGTCGCTGAGGAAAGCGAGCCCGAGGTAACTGAAGCAGCCGACAGCGCTGACGACGTCGTCGACCCCATTGCCGCCGAGGTAGAGGACGTAATCGAAGGACGCAGCAAATGAGCGCTACTCTGCTGGGCACCACCAAGCCGCTAGTTGAAGAATTTGAACTTGCCCTGCTGGACCTAGATGGGGTGTGCTACTCCGGCGCAGACCCGGTTGTGCACGCCACCGACTCAGTCATGGCGGCCAAAGGCCAGGGGCTACGCACCTGTTTTGTCACCAACAACGCCTCACGCACCCCCGCCCAGGTGGTAGCTAAACTTGCCGGCTTTGGCATTGAGGCAGATGAGCAGCAGATCTACACCGCCGCCATGGACGCGGTGGCGCTACTAGCGGAGCATGTGCCGGCCCCAGCAACCGTGCTAGTAGTTGGCGGCGCCGGGGTGGAGCAGGCCCTAACCGAGGCTGGATACACCACTACCCGCAGCGCCCTAGACAACCCGGCCGCAGTGGTACAGGGCTATGACCCCAGTGTTGACTGGGCGGCCATGAGTGAAGCCGCCTACGCCATCACCAACGGGGCCCTGCATGTGGCCACCAACCTGGACTCCACCTTGCCTACCGAGCGCGGCTTTGCGCTAGGTAACGGCTCGCTGGTGGCCGCAGTAGTGCACGCCACCGAACGCCAGCCGCTAGCTGCCGGTAAGCCTTTTGCCGGTATCTACACGCGCGCCATCGCCCGCTCCGGCGGCGGCAAAGCCATCGCGGTAGGTGACCGGCTAAACACCGACCATGCCGGGGCACGCCAATCCTCGCTGCCCTCGCTGCACGTACTTACCGGTGTGGCCAGCGCACGTGACGTGTTGCTAGCCCCGCCCCAGTACCGGCCTACCTTCCTGCACACCGACCTGCGCGGTTTGCTTGAGCCCCAACCCCAGCCTCAACGCACTGCTGCAGGCTGGCAGGTGGGTGACGCCGTCGCCAAGGTAGAAAACGGCGCCGTAACCCTAAGCTTTGACGGTAAAAACGTTGAGCTGGGCGGCCAGAGCGTAACTTTGAGCCTAAACGCCTACCGGGCCGCCGCCGTGGCTGCCTGGGACCTGGCTGATCAGGGCCAAACCCTAATCAACCTGCCAGACATCACGGTTGCAGAAACGCGTTAATGGCTAGGCTGACCCGCTTAGACACCGAGCTGGTACGCCGCCAGCTAGCACCTTCACGCAATCAGGCTGCCGCGCTTATCAGCGATGGCAAAGTGAAAGTTGACGGTCAGGTAGTTACCAAACCTGCTCGGCAGGTCAACCCGGCGCAAGCCATTTTGGTAAGCCAAGACCAGGGGCCTAACTATGTTTCACGCGGTGCCCACAAACTAGCTGGCGCCCTAGACATCCTGGCCCAGCGCGGGATTGAGGCTACGGTTGCCGGGCGTCAATGCCTCGACGCCGGCGCCTCCACCGGGGGCTTTACCGACGTTTTGCTGCGGCGCGGGGCGGCCCGGGTTACCGCCGCTGACGTGGGCTATGGGCAGCTGGCCTGGTCACTACAAAGCGATCCACGCGTAAACGTCATGGACCGCACCAATGTGCGCACCCTGGCAGCCGGGGATATCACCCCTGCCCCCACCCTGGTGGTTTCGGATCTATCTTTTATCTCCCTGACCCTGGTGTTGCCGGCGCTGGTGGCAGTGGCCGACGCCGCCGCTGACTTCCTGCTAATGGTTAAGCCCCAGTTTGAGGTAGGTAAAGAACTCATCGGACACGGCGGGGTGGTGCGTGACGTGCGCCTACACGCCCAAGCCATCACCAAGGTGGCCACCTGTGCGTTAGAGCTAGGTTTAAGCATTGAGGCCGTGGCCCCCTCGCCACTGCCCGGGCCAGCCGGAAACGTAGAGTACTTCCTGTACATGCACGCTGGCACTGAAAACTCCTTGACCGCTGCTGACTTACAAGCTGAGATAGAAGCAGCCATAATTTCAGGTCCGGCTGGAAAAGGTGCGAAAGCTAAGCTTCGCCGCTAAGCCAAGATAGGGGAGGAAGATTTTGGCCGCTGCGCGCACAACCTCACCGCGTAGAGTTTTGGTGCTCGAAATGAATCGAGCCTTGCCCCCATCAACTATTCGCAGCCCGCGTGAACCTTCTAGCTCACAGCTAGACACTGTCTCTAAGGCTTTGGCTAAACATGGGGTGCAGGTGCTACGCAAACGCAGCCAAGCTAACCAAGCCCAAGCCATTGTGGTGCTGGGCGGTGACGGCACTATCCTGTCTGCCGCCGAGATTGCGCGCGAATACGACATTCCTCTGCTGGGGATCAACACTGGCCACGTAGGTTTTTTGGCTCAAGCTGAGCCCGCTGAAATGCTTGACGCCATTGAGGCGCTAGCTGAAGGCGACTACACAGTAGAGCCACGTATGACCCTGGCGGTATCTGTGCGCCAACCCAACGGGGACACCAGCCACGGCTGGGCTCTTAACGAAGCAGCCTTGGAGCGGCGCGACCGGGCGCATATGGCCGAAATTTCTTTAGGTATTGATGGCCACGCCGTCTCCTCATTTGGCTGTGACGGCCTGATAACCGCCACCCCCACCGGCTCAACCGCCTACGCTTTTAGCTGTGGTGGGCCAGTGGTGTGGCCAGACACCCAAGCCATGCTGGTGGTGCCGGTGGCCGCCCACGCCCTGTTCACTCGGCCCCTAGTAATTGGCCCGCATTCACGCCTGGAAGTGCAGGTACAGTGGTGCGGCGATTATCCTTGTGAAATCTGGTGCGACGGGCGCCGTTCCATACCGGCTCCGGCTGGCTCAACAGTGAGTGTGAGCGTGGCGCAGCGCCCAGTGAAATTGATCCGTATTGGCCAGATGCCCTTCTCGGCGCGTCTGGTAGCTAAATTCGAGCTGCCCGTACGCGGCTGGCGTGAATCTAAGAGTCGTTAATGATTGAAACTATTTCCATAGAAAACCTTGGTGTTATCGCCCAAGCTGAACTGCCGTTAGGTCCGGGACTAACCGCCCTAACCGGTGAGACTGGCGCAGGTAAAACCATGGTGCTCACCTCCCTGAAACTACTGTTGGGCAGCAAAGCTGACCCGGCGATTGTGCGCGCGGGCACCCAGCGTTGCGTGGTTGAGGGGGCCTTTGCTTTAGAAGAAGACGCCAAGTGCATCCAAATCGCTCAGGAAGCCGGCTGCGAAATTGAAGATGATCTGCTGCTAGCCTCCCGGGTGGTACCTGCAACTGGTCGCTCGCGTGCACACCTAGGGGGTCGGGCCGTACCTGCCTCGGTACTTGGCCAGGTGGGTAGTCGCTTAGTGTCTATCCATGGGCAAGCTGACCAGCTGCGCCTGCGTACCGCCGCCGCTCAACGCCGCGCCCTGGACGCCGTCGGAGGTAGCGAGCATGAACAGCTGTGCCGCCAATACAGCAGCTGCTACCGCGCCTGGAACCAGGCCCGCCAAGACCTAGAAACCTGGCGTGAACAGGCCCTGGCTCGTGAAGGCGAAATTGCTGGCCTGCGTCACGCCCTCGAACAGCTAGAAGCCCTAGACCCCAAGCCGGGGGAGGACCAGGCCCTAGCTGAAGAAGCCTCCCGCCTAGAAAACCTAGACCTGCTGCGTAGTGGGGCCGCCCAGGCCGCCAACGCTATTAGCGGCGATGAGCTTAACGACGACGTCGCTAACGTTATCGCGCTAGTTTCCGTGGCCCGCCGCTCACTAGAAAACGCTGCCGACCACGACTCGCGCCTAGCCTCCCTAATGCCCCGTCTTAACGAAGTGGCAGCTTTAACCAGTGACCTAGCCATGGAGCTAACCGACTACCTGGCTGACCTCGATGCCGACCCTGACCGCCTGGCCTGGGTACATGAGCGGCGCGAACAGCTACGGCGCGGTTGCCTAGAAATTGGTGGCTTGGGCCAAGTATTTGCCAATGTAGATGAGCTACTAGCTTTTGGCCAGCACTGCGCCGCCCGCCTAGCTCAACTGGATGGGCCGCTAGATCGTGAAGCAGAGCTAGCAGCTGAAGTTGAGCGCACCGGTAAAGAACTAAAAACTGTTGCCAAACGCCTAAGCCAAGCCCGCACCAAACTCGCCAAGCTACTAAGCCAGCAGGTCAGCGCCGAGCTGGAGGGTTTAATGATGCGTGGGGCCAAGCTGCAAGTACGGCTTGACCCGTTAGAGCAGCCCGGCCCTACCGGCATGGAAGAAGTAGAGCTGCTGCTACGCGCCCACCCTGGCGCGGCGGCGCTACCGCTAGAAAAAGGCGCCAGTGGCGGTGAACTAAGCCGTATCATGCTGGCCTTGGAAGTGGTTCTGGCACAGCACACCGCCACCAAACGCCACACTTTCGTCTTTGACGAAATTGACGCCGGTGTTGGTGGGCGCGCCGCCGTAGAAATCGGCCGTCGCTTAGCTGCCCTGGCCCGTCACCATCAGGTGATTGTGGTTACGCACCTAGCGCAAGTAGCCGCCTGGGCCCAAACCCAACTGGTTGTAGTCAAACAGGTGGGACAAGCCAGTAATGAAGCCACAACCACCGCCGTCGAGACCGTAAGCGGACCTGAGCGAGTGCGGGAACTGGCGCGAATGCTATCAGGGCAAAGTGACTCACAAACGGCTTTACGCCACGCCGAGGAGTTACTTGAACAAGCGAACATGGCACAATCGAAACTGTGAAGCTACCCTTCCGTAAAAATGCAGCGTCCACCGCAGACCTATCACAGGGTCGAGTGCGGGTAGATACGCGTACCAAGAATCTAACCAAACGCCTACAACCAGGCGAAATTGCCGTCATCGACCACGGCGACCTAGACCGGGTAGCCGCCGAAGCCCTGGTGGAATGCCAGGTGCGGGCAGTTCTTAACGCCTCGCCGTCGGTGTCAGGGCGTTACCCCAACCTAGGCCCAGACGTGCTGCTAGACAATGGCATTGTGCTAATTGACGGCCTAGGCCCAGACATCATGACCCTGCATGAGGGCAGCCAAATACGCATTGAGGAAGACGGCCAGGTTTTCTCCAAATCCGGCAAGCTAATCGCCCAGGGCACGCTGCAAACCAAGGAAAGCGTAGCCCAGCTAATGGACCAAGCCCGCCAGGGCCTATCGCACCAGTTGGAAGCCTTCGCTGCCAACACCATGGACTATATGAAGCAGGAACGCGACCTGCTGCTAAACGACGTGGGTATGCCTGAGCTACGCACCAACTTCTCCGGCAAACATGTGCTGGTAGTGGTGCGCGGCTACAGCTACAAAGAAGATCTAAAGGCGCTACGCTCCTACATTCGCGAATATCGCCCCATCATCATTGGTGTAGACGGCGGCGCTGACGCGGTTATGGAAATCGGTTTCAAACCCGACCTGGTAGTTGGGGATATGGACTCAGTTTCCGACAAAGCCCTAAAGAGCGGCGCTGAGATTATTGTGCACGCCTACCGTGACGGGCGCGCCCCGGGGCTATCTCGGGTAGAAGAACTAGGGGTAGAGCACACTGTCTTTGCCGCCACCGGCACCAGTGAAGACATCGCCATGCTGATCGCCGATTCTGGCGGCGCCCAGCTGATCGTGGCGGTGGGCACCCACGTAACCTTGCTGGAATTTTTAGACAAGGGCCGTGAAGGTATGAGCTCCACCTTCCTAACCCGCCTTAAGGTAGGCTCCAAACTAATTGACGCCAAGGGCGTTTCGCAGATCTATCACACCCGCGTCTCTAACTGGCAAATTATTTTGCTGGCACTAGCTGGACTACTAGCCATTTTCGCGGCGCTATACGCTACACCTGCTGGTCAGACCCTATTAGGGCTGATGGCGGCCGGTATTGATGACATGGTTGATACCGTGCGTTCATGGGTTGGCCTACGCCCCACCACCCCCAATATTTAAGGACTACTACCATGATTGACTTTCGCTACCACCTAGTTTCTTTGATCGCGGTGTTCATGGCGCTAGCTGTCGGCGTGGTGTTGGGGGCCGGCCCCTTGCAGGGTACGCTCGGCAGCGCACTATCTGACCAAGTCACCCAGCTGCGTGCAGACCGCAACAGCCTCTCACGCAACCTGGAAACCACCCAGAAAGCCGTCAACGACCGCGACAGCTACATCAGCGCCAGCTCCAAGACCCTACTGGCAGGGTCTTTGTCTGGGCAGCGAGTGGCTGTGGTGAGCCTGCCGGGAGCCAACAGCGACGACGTCGACGCTACCGTAAGCGCCCTAACCAACGCCGGCGCCACCATCAGCGCCCGCGTAAGCCTAACCGACGCCTGGGTGAGCAAGAGCCGCGAAACTTTCCGCTCCACCTACGCCGCCCAGTTCGCCAGCTACCTGCCCGGCACCGTTAAGGCCGCCAGCGGCAACGAACTGCTGGGTCAGGGCCTAGCCGTAGCCCTAACCAGCCCCGAATCGCAGGGCTCAAACCTGCAGGATCTACTCACCGCCTCTGAAAACCCCCTGATCAAGGTGGAAAGCAAGGACGGCGTCGCCGGGCGCATTGTGGTAGTAGGCCCGCGCTCGGTTGACCCCAAGAGCGTCAACTCCACCGAGGCTTCAGCCCAAAACACCAACTGGCTCACCGCTCTGCGCGGCGTCAGCTCCGTGGCCCCCACCGTACTGGAGGGCGCCGCTAACAGCGATACAGACCTAGTCTCAGCCGCCCGCAGCGCCGGCACCACCCTAACCACTGTGGACAGTGTGGGCTCAGCCCCCGCCGCAGTTACCTCCGCCCTGGCCCTGGCCAACGCCAAGGCGGCCACCAAAGCCGCCTACGGTTTCGCCGCTAACGCCGACGGCCTCATGCCCGGCGTGGCCAAGTAGTAGCCAAGTAAAACAGGAGCGAATAAACAGGAGCTAGCCTTATGCGCCTTAGTATCAGCCCCCGTCAGCTACCCGTAGTGGGCGCCGGCATCGGGGTATGCGCCGGCCTTGGCTATGTGCTGCGCCGCAAACACATTAAAGCCAGCCAATGGGAGCGCACTAACTTCCACGGCGCCACCGTGAGCCTACGCGGAGGCGTAGCCATGGCCGGTGCCAGTGTGGCTAGTGCCGCCGTGGCCAGCGCACTCAGCGACCAGCCCCGCGCCGCCCTGGGTGGGGCCGTAGCCGCCTTAGGTGGGGCTGTAGCCGGCTATATCGACGACGTCGACCAAGGCGCCCACGACGGCGGCAAGGTAGCTAAAGGCCTCAAAGGCCACCTAGGCGCCCTAGCCCACGGCCAGGTAACCACCGGCGTAATCAAAATCGCTGGAATTGGCGCTAGCGCGCTCGCGGCCAGCGCCCTGGTGGGGTCTAAAGCCACCAGCGTGAGCGGGAAAGTAGCGGACCTGGTGCTAAACACGGTGCTGATTGCTGGCACCGCTAACCTGGCGAACCTGCTGGATCTGCGTCCAGGGCGGGCGCTTAAAGCCACAGTGCTGGTGGCTACGCCGCTAAGCTACTTCAGCTGCGCGGCTGCAAAGCCTGAGGCTTCAGCCTCAGGGGCTAGCGCCCAGCGTTTGCTAGCTAGCGGTCTTAACGCCGCCGCTATCACTGCCCTGGTGGAAGACCTGCAAGAAACCACCATGCTGGGCGACACCGGCGCCAACGCTGCCGGCGCCCTGCTGGGCACCTCCCTGGCAGCTAATGACTCCTGGAAATTGCGTCTGGGGGCCACCCTGGGCGTGGTGGGTTTGATTTTGGCTTCTGAGAAAGTCTCGTTTTCTAAGGTAATTGCCGCCAACCCGGCCCTGAACTGGCTTGACCAGCTATGGCGTCGCCCGCTGTAAAATCTCGCGGCGCCCAAAAACCTAGTGGCGCCCAGCAGGGCGAGATTTTGGCTAATCAAGGCGCTAAGACCGGCGCCTCCCTGGGGGCTAAAGCAGGCCAGGTGGGCACCTTCACCCTGGCCTCGCGACTGCTGGGATTTTTGCGCTGGGTAGTGCAGGCCGCCACGGTTGGCTCTGGCGCTATGGCCGGGGCCTACAGCTCCGCCAACCAGATCCCCAACGTGTTTTACGAGGTGGTGGTGGGTGGAGCCCTAGCCGGCACGGTAGTGCCCCTGCTGGCTGGCGCTATTGCCCACGGTAAACGCGAAAAGGTACGGGACACTGCTAGTGGCCTGCTAGGTTTAACCCTGGCAGTGCTGGTGCCCCTAGCGCTGCTAATGGCGCTATTTGCTGAGCCCCTGGCGCAGCTGCTGGTCACCAGCGACACTCGCATGGGCGCCGATAAGGCCGCAATTGCCTACTGGGGTGGCAGCCACCAGCTAGTGGTGGCGTTTTTACGCATGTTTGCCCTGCAAATCCCGCTTTACGGCTTGGGCGTGGTGCTCACCGGCGTGCTGCAGGCTTACAACCGTTTCACCTGGCCGGCGCTGGCCCCGATTTTTTCCAGCCTGGTTGTGATGCTCACCTATGGCATCTATGGCTTGCTTATAGATGCAGGTCACTATGCTCAGGCGGTGCTTGTCCTGGGGTGGGGTACAACCGCTGGCGTGGCCGCGCTGAGTTTGCCACTGCTGTGGCCGGTGCATCGCCTGGGGCTGGGACTGCGTGCGCGCCTGCGCCTGCCTGCGGGCACTTTCACCCAGCTGCGCTCACTGGCCGGGGCGGGAATTGCAGCCCTGATTGCCCAGCAGATAAGCGTGCTAACGGTGGTGGCGGTGGCGCGTCGCTACGGCAGTGCCGGCACGATCGCTATCTACCAGTACACCCAGGCTATCTACGTTTTGCCCTATGCGGTTCTCGCAGTGCCCCTGGCCACGGTGGTATATCCGCAGTTGGCGGCCCGTTTAGCGGCTAAGCATGTTTCACGTGAGACAAAGGATCTAATCGCTAACTCCACAGCTTTGGTTACTTTGGCGGCCTGCGTGGGGGCAGGGGCTTTAATGCTGGGAGCGCCGGTGGCCCAGCAGGTATTTGGGCTGATCACCACGGTGGACTATATGGGGGCCGCACTGGTGGCTTTCGCTCCGGGCCTGGTGGGTTATGCCCTGATTTATCAACTCACCCGGGTGCTTTATGTGCTCGACGCCGCCCGTAGCGCCGCCCTGGCTACTTGCCTGGGTTGGTTGGTGGTAGCCGGCGCTAGTTGGATGTTTAGTGCTAACGCTAAAGGCGCAGCGGTGCTGGTATATCTGGGCGCTGCCTCCTCAGCTGGTATGAGCCTGGCTGGGGTGGCGTTAGCGCTGGTATTAGCGCGCCGGGTAGGGGCTAGGGCCTTGGTGCCCAGCTTGAAAATAGTGACGCTGTATCTGGTAGTGAGCGCGCCGGCATTAGCGCTAGCACAGCTACTTGACCCCACTAGTGCGCTAGGAATAGTGGGCTTGTTAGCTTTGGCTTTAGCCGTAGCTGGCGTTATAGCCCTAGGTGGGGTCCGTTTGGTGTCCCAAAGCATTAAGGTGTTGCGCTCACGTAAAGCGCTGGCCAAGACTGAGCAGGAGTGAGCATGACGCGCGTTTTAGAGTTAAGCGCCCAGGCCGCCGGGGGAGTGCGCGCACACATCCGCCAGGTGTCCCAGCTACTGGCTAAAGACGGCCATCAGGTTTTGTTAGCGGGACCTAGTAACGTCATCTCGCCGGCCGACGACGCTGTGGGTGGTGCTTGCCTGCGCACTTACCAAATCAATATTGGCGCCCGCCCTTCAGGAGCTGACTTAAAAGCGCTGCGCCAACTAAAACAGCTGGCTGCTACCGCGCAGGTAATTCACGCCCACGGCCTGCGCGCCGGAGCTTTAGCGGTGCTAGCTGTTAAGCGTCTACCTGCCGCCAAGCGCCCGCGCGTAGTGGTGACCCTACATAACTTGCCGGTAGGCTCAGCCCCCACCCGCCTGGTGGGCCAGGCCCTGCACCTAGTGGTGGTTAAGGGCGCTGACTATGTGCTCACCGTCAGCCCAGATCTACTCGAAAAAGCTAAACAGCTAGGCCTTAAGGCAGGGGAAATCGCGGTTGTGCCCGCCCCGGCTCGTGACTGCGCGGACTGCGGTTGCATGGATCGCGCCGCCCAGTCAGAAATCAGCCAGGCTAGTGCGCAGAGTTCGGACGCTGGCTCTGGTGTTGGCACTGGCTCTGGTGTTGGCGCCGGTTCTAGTTATGGCGCCAGCTCTGCGGCTGGCTGTGGCGCTACCCCGTGCGTGCTTACCATTGCTCGCCTGGCCCCCCAAAAAGGCTTGGACCTGCTGCTAGAAGCAGCCACCCTAATCAAACAGCGCGGCATTGACTTCACCTGGCTAGTGGCGGGAGACGGCCCCCTTAAAGCGCAACTAAACCAGCAAATTACCGCCGCCGACCTACCCGTCAAACTGCTGGGGCGCCGTGAAGACATTGGCGTCCTACTGGCTCAAGCTGATGTGGTGGTGCAAACCTCCTACTGGGAAGGTCAGCCGCTGACCCTGCGTGAAGCTATGCAAGCGGGCCGTGCTATTGTGGCCACCGATGTTGGCGGCAGCGCCTACACTTTGGCCGGCTGCGGTCAGTTGGTAGAGCCCCAGGCAGGTCCGCTAGCCGACGCCGTCGTCGCCGTAATCAGCGACCCTAAGCGGCGCGAAAGCTTAGAAGCAGCCTCCCGCGCCGCCGTCGCCAAAATCCCCGGGGAAACGCAACTACGTGAGCAACTAGACCGAGTACTAAAACTTTAAAGGTCACTTTAGGGGGAGTAGGCTGGAAGTCCGTGATAGATGCATACGGAAACCACGGCCACGTAACCCGACACATTTTCGTAACCGGAGGCGTAGTTTCCTCCCTCGGTAAAGGGCTAACCGCCTCCAGTCTGGGGCGACTGCTACGTTCACGCGGACTAAGCGTGGCCATGCAGAAACTGGATCCCTACATCAACGTAGACCCGGGTACCATGAACCCCTTCCAGCACGGCGAGGTGTTCGTAACTGAAGACGGCGCCGAAACCGACCTAGACATTGGTCACTATGAGCGCTTCTTGGATGTAAACCTATCGGGCAAAGCCAACGCCACCACCGGGCAGGTCTACTCAAACGTAATTGCTAAAGAACGTCGCGGCGAATACCTAGGCGACACGGTGCAGGTCATCCCGCACATTACTGACGAAATCAAGCGCGTGATGCGCGCCCAGGCTGAGCCCGACAGTGACGGCAACGCCCCCGACGTAATCATCACCGAAATCGGCGGAACTGTTGGTGACATTGAATCCCAGCCCTTCCTAGAAGCCGCCCGGCAGGTGCGCGCTGACATTGGCCGTGCCAACGTGGCTTTCGTGCACGTATCGCTGATCCCCTTCCTACCCGCCGCCGGTGAGCTCAAAACCAAGCCCACCCAGCACTCGGTGGCCGCCCTGCGCAACATTGGTATCCAGCCAGATGCGCTGGTGCTACGCACTGACCGGCCCCTGCCTGAAGGAATTAAAGGCAAAGTGGCACTCATGTGCGACGTAGAGCGCGAAGCCGTAATTGAATGCAAAGACGCCGCCTCCATTTACGAAGTTCCCCCCACCTTGCACCGTGAAGGCCTAGACGCCTTCCTGGTGCAGCGCCTAGGGCTAACCTTCCGTGACGTGGACTGGCGCGAATGGAATGCGCTGCTAGAGCGGGTGCACTCGCCTAAGTACCGCGTTGAGGTGGCGCTGGTTGGTAAGTACGTGGACCTGCACGACGCCTACCTGTCTGTCTCTGAAGCTATTAAGCACGGCGGTTTTGCCAACAACGCCCATGTGGATATCCGCTGGGTGGCCTCTGACCAGTGCGAAACCCCCAACGGCGCGCAGCTGGCCCTGGCCGGGGTGGACGCCATTGTGGTACCCGGCGGTTTTGGGGTACGCGGCATTGAAGGCAAGCTGGGGGCACTGCGGTGGGCCCGTGAACACGGCGTGCCCACCTTGGGTATCTGCCTGGGCCTACAGTGCATGGTGATTGAAGCTGCCCGTAACCTGCTGGGGTTAAAAGCTGCCGCTTCCACTGAGATGGAAAGCGAAACCCCTGACCCGGTGGTTACCACCATGAACTCGCAGCGTGAATTTGTGGAAGGTGAAGGCGACCTGGGTGGCACTATGCGCCTGGGGGCTTATCCGGCTAAGCTCACGGCCGGCTCAGTGGTGGCCCAAGCCTATGGCACCTGTGAGGTTAGCGAGCGTCACCGTCACCGCTACGAGGTCAACAATGACTACCGCGAGCGCCTAGAATCTGTGGGCTTGCACGTGTGTGGTACCTCTCCAGATGGTAGTTTGGTGGAGTTCGTGGAGCTGGATTCTAAGCTTCACCCCTACTATGTGGCCACGCAGGCTCACCCTGAGTTTAAGTCTCGCCCCACTAAGGCTCACCCGTTGTTTGCGGGCTTGGTTAAGGCGGCTTTGGCTCGGCGTAGTGAGGTTTTTGCTTCGCCTAAGGTTCACTCACTGCCGCGTGAGGCTAGCTTGCAGGCGCGTGAGGCGGCCGCAGCTAAAAATGGAGAGGAACGCTGATGCAGTTGCGTGATGAGCGCGATCTTAGTCGGGAGCTGGTAAGTCACCAGCGTATGTGGTCTGGGCCGGTGTTTGCTTTGGATGCGGACACGTTGCGTCTAGAGCCGGGTGCGGATCCGATTGGGCGCCAGTATTTGGCGCATCATGGGGCTGTGGCGGTGGTGGCTTTGCGTGAGGGTGAGGATTCTTCTCAGATCGACGGCGCCCCTGAGGTGCTTATGATCCGCCAGTATCGTCACCCGGTGCGCGCTAACCTATGGGAGTTGCCGGCGGGTTTGATGGATCATGCGGGTGAGTCTGCTTTGGTGGCGGCTGAGCGTGAGCTGCGCGAGGAGACTGATATGGAGGCGCGCAGTTGGCACACCTTGGTGGATGTGTTTTCTTCGGCTGGCTGTTTGACTGAGTCGCTGCGGGTGTTGCTGGCGCGGGATTTGCGTCGCGTGGAGCGTAACGATTTTGTGCGTGAAGATGAGGAAGCTGATTTGCGTCCCACCTGGGTGCCTTTGGCGCAGGCGGTGGATGCGGCGTTAGCTGGGCAGATTCATAATGCGGCGGCTGTGGCTGGTTTGCTGGCTACGGAGCGGATGCGTGCAAAGGGTTGGCAGGGGCTGCGTGGTGCGGATGCGCCGTGGCTGCGGGCTCCTTATGGCTTTGAGGTTGAGCCTGAGCTTTAAGCTGTTAGCTAGCTGTTTGGCGCTGTAACTGGGGTGGGGTTGCTAGGGGGTGGAAATTATGAATGATTTTTCTGCTTTGGCAGCCTCGCGCCGTTCTGTGCGGGCTTATTTGGATAAGCCGGTTAGCGCTGAGGATTTGCGCGCTATTCTCGACGACGCCACTAGTGCCCCTAGCTGGTCTAATACGCGTGCTTTCCGGGTGGCTATTGCGCAGGGGGAGCAGGCCCAGCGCCTGCGTAAGGATTATGTGGAGCGGTTCGATAAGACGCTAGATATTCAGCATCACAAAGCTATGGCTGGCGCTAAGGCGGCGCTGCGTGGGGATTTGCCTGATGGGGATTTCCCGGTGTGGAAGCCCTATCCCAGTGAGCTGCGCCCGGCCCAGGTTGAGGTGGCTAAGCTGCTGTATGGGGCTTATGGGGTGGAGCGCTCTGATCATGCTGGGCGCGACGCCGCTAATAGGCGTAATGTGACTGCGTTTGATGCGCCGGTGATGGGTTTTGTGTTTGTTCACGAAAAGATGCTGCCTTGGTCGGCTATGGATGCGGGTTTGATGTTGCAGACCTTGTTCTTGTCGGCTAAGTCGCGTGGGATTGATTCGTGTGCGATTGGGATTTTGTCTACTTGGCGTTCCCCGGTGGAGGCTGAGTTTGAGATTCCTGAGCATTACAAGCTGATTACTGGTTTTGCTTTGGGCTATCGCGATCCGCAGGCTCCTATTAATGCCATGGCGGCTCCGCGCCCTGCGATTGAGCTATTGCCGTCTAAAAACTGATTTGTGCGGTCTAATTAACCGCTCTTTGGGCTTACATCACCTGCCGGTAGGTGGTGGCGTAAGCCCTACTTATTTAAGGACATAGGTCCTTGTCTGCTATGCTCGCTGCTAGCCGAATGTGGCCAAGTGTTCAACTTGGGTTTGGGTGGGCTTAGGGGAGTGGCTAAAGCGTGAAATTGTGCAGGTAAACCTAAGTTAGGTTGAGCAAAGTTGGCGTGTTTCCGCTCTCAACAAAGCGGTTTTAGTATTTATGCAAGCCTAATCTTCGCTATTGTTGTCGGTGCCAGGTATGCTGGAAGCAACCAGGATATATGGCATCCCTAAGTTAGTTGCGGGCGATGCGTAAAGGAGGACCAATGAACTACGGCGACGACGCCGGCACTAGGGCTAAAGTCCTTGATCTCATTGTTGAGAAGGGGCCTATTACAGCCGCCCAGCTCGCGCGCGTACTTTCACTAACTCCAGCCGCAATTAGACGTCATATCACCGCCCTAGAAAACACCGGTCAGATTGAAGTCCATGACCGTCTAGCGGCGGGTAGACGCGGACGCGGGCGCCCCGCACGCCACTATGTAGCCACCGCAGCCGCCCGCACCAACCTCCAAGAAGGTTACTCAGAACTTGCTAGTCGGGCCCTTTCCTACCTCTCCCAAATCGCTGGCGAAGACGCGGTAGATTCCTTTGCTGCAGCTCGCGGGCGAGAGTTAGAGCGGCGCTACAGCGGCGTCGTCGAGAGCGTGGGCAAAGACCCGGCAGCACGCGCACGCGCCCTAGCGGACGCACTTAGCGCTGACGGATACGCAGCCACCGTTCGCGAAATCGGGGACGGTACCTTTGCGGTCCAACTGTGCCAAGGTCACTGCCCAGTACGTGAGGTAGCTGGCAAATTTAATGAATTATGCGACGCGGAGACCGCTGCGTTCTCCAGGCTACTAGGGGTGCCGGTACAAAGACTGGCCACCCTAGCGGGCGGAGAACACGTGTGCACCACCCATGTGCCACTAGCGATGCCTACCGTGCGCGCCAGGGCCATCAGGCACCCACAGGAGCCTGCCAACTTACGCAGGCAAAAGGAAGGACAACGATGACAAGTACCACGAATGAGGCACAACGTAGCGACGAGGAGATCATTGCGTCTATCTCCACGTCCTACGACTACGGGTGGCATGACTCAGACGCCGCCGGCCAAAGTGCCAAGCGTGGACTGGACGAGCAGGTGGTACGAGACATCTCGGCCATCAAACAAGAACCGCAATGGATGCTCGAACGCCGCCTGAAGGCATACGAAATTTTTGAGCGCAAACCCATGCCCACCTGGGGTATCGACCTATCCCAGCTAGACATGGACCAGGTCAAGTACTACGTGCGCTCCACTGAGCGTCCCACCAACAGCTGGGACGACCTACCCGAAGACATCAAAAACACCTACGACCGTCTAGGCATCCCCCAGGCCGAACACGAGCGTCTGGTGGCTGGTGTAGCCGCGCAGTACGAATCTGAAGTGGTTTACAACCAGATCCGTGGCGACCTAGAAGAACAGGGCGTTATCTTCGTCGACACCGACACCGCCCTAAAGAAGTACCCCGAACTATTCAAGGAGTACTTCGGCACCGTAGTTCCCGCCGGCGACAACAAGTTCGCCGCCCTAAACACCGCCGTATGGTCAGGTGGTTCCTTCATCTACGTGCCCCCGGGCGTACATGTAGAAATCCCTTTGCAGGCCTACTTCCGTATCAACACTGAAAACATGGGCCAGTTCGAGCGCACCCTAATCATCGCCGACGAGGGCTCATACGTGCACTATGTAGAAGGCTGCACCGCCCCCATCTACTCCACCGACTCGCTGCACTCAGCCATCGTGGAAATCGTGGTCAAAAAGAACGCCCGCGTTCGCTACACCACCATCCAAAACTGGTCTAACAACGTCTACAACCTAGTCACCCAGCGCGCCACCTGTGAAGAAGGTGCCACCATGGAATGGGTAGACGGCAACATCGGCTCCAAGCGCAACATGAAGTACCCGGCAGTATTCCTGCTCGGCCCCCACGCGCGCGGTGAAGCTCTCTCCATCGCCTTCGCCGGTGAAGACCAGCACCAAGACACCGGCGCCAAGATGGTACACATGGCGCCCTACACCTCCAGCCACATTGTCTCTAAGTCCATCTCCCGTAACGGTGGACGCAGCGCCTACCGTGGCCTGGTAAAAATCATGCCCAACGCGCATCACTCCAAGTCAAACGTGCTCTGTGACGCGCTACTAATCGACGAAATCAGCCGCTCAGACACCTACCCCTACGTTGACGTACGCAACGACGAGGTAGAAATGGGCCACGAAGCCACCGTCTCCAAGGTAAGCGCAGACCAGCTGTTCTACCTGATGCAGCGCGGGCTAACCGAAACCGAAGCCATGGCCACCATCGTGCGTGGCTTCGTCGAGCCCATTGCCCGTGAGCTACCCATGGAATACGCCCTGGAACTTAACCGTCTAATCGAGCTACAGATGGAAAACTCGGTCGGCTGACCGCGAGGAGAAGAAAATGAGTCAAAACCTAGCAACCGACCATTCCCAAGCCAAGCTCGTCGGGGCCCACTCACACGGCGGCCCACGTTACGTCTCCAGCCGCGCAGACCGCAAAACCTCCTTCGACCTAGCGGATTTCCCGATCCCCACCAAGGAAGAAGAATGGCGCTTCACCCCGCGCAAACGTTTTGCCCCACTATTTGACCTAGAGGCCGTCAGCGCCGCCAAAGACCAGGTAAAGGTAGCCACCAACCAGGTTGAAGGCATCAGCGTGCAAAACGTTGAGCGCACCGATGAGCGCCTAGGCCAGGTAGGCCAGCCCGGCGACCGCGCCTCCGCAGTAGCCTGGAACGCCTTCAACCAAGCCACCGTGGTGACCATTGGCGCCGGCGTTCAGGCAACACAGGCCCTGGTAGTGGAAATTACCGGCCAGGCTAAAGACGCCGACGCCGCCGCCGCTCACCCCAGCGCCGGACACCTACGCATCATCGCTGAAACTGGCTCCAAAGCCACCGTGGTGCTCTCCCACAAAGGCATGGCCTACTACACCCAGGGCGTCGAAGTTAGCGTAGCCCCCGACGCCGAGCTAACCCTGGTCACCAGCCAGGAATGGGACGACCACGCCCTACACGCCAGCCAACACCGCGTCGAGGTAGGCGCCAACGCCACCCTCAAACACGTAGTAGTCTCCCTAGGCGGCGACGTACGCATCAGCCCCGAGCTGGGCTTTAGCGGCGAAGGCGGACACATCGACGCCTACGGCGTGTACTTCACCGACGCCGGACAGCACCAAGAACACCGCCCCTACGTGGCCCACACCGAGCCCCACTGCTACTCGCGCGTCACCTACAAGGGTGCCCTGCAGGGTAAAGACGCTCACGCCGTGTGGGTAGGTGACTGCCTCATCGGCCGCCGCGCCCGTGGCACCGACACCTACGAACTCAACCGCAACCTGGTGCTAACCACCGGGGCCAAGGCTGATTCAGTACCCAACCTGGAAATCGAAAACGGCCAGATCGAAGGCGCCGGTCACGCCAGCGCCACCGGCCGTTTTGACGACGAGCAGCTGTTCTACCTGCGCGCTCGCGGTATTCCCGAGATTGAGGCCCGCCGCCTGGTGGTGCTGGGCTTCTTCAACGAAATCGTGGCCGAAATTGCCGTGCCCGAGGTGGAAGAACGCTTGATGAGCGCCATCGAAGCAGAACTTGAAGTCAACGGGCTGCTGGAAGCCTGATCCAATCAAATAAGTTAAGGAAAAAGACGTGAGCACCCTAGAAATCAAGAACCTACACGTACAGGTAGAAACCAACGATGGCCCCAAGCCGATTCTGCGCGGCGTAGACCTAACCATTGGCTCTAACGAGGTACACGCCATCATGGGCCCCAATGGTTCAGGTAAGTCCACCCTGGCTTACTCCATTGCCGGTCACCCCGCCTATGAGGTCACCGAAGGTGAAGTACTGCTCGACGGCGAAAACCTGCTGGAGATGAGCGTGGACGAGCGCGCTCGCGCCGGCCTGTTCCTGGCCATGCAGTACCCCGTGGAGGTACCCGGCGTAAGCGTGGCTAACTTCCTGCGCACAGCCAAGACCGCTATGGACGGTCAGGCCCCCAAGGTACGCCAGTGGATCGGTGAAGTTAACGCCGCCATGGAGCGCCTACGTATGGACCCCGCCTTCGCTCAGCGTGACGTGAACGCCGGCTTCTCCGGTGGTGAGAAGAAGCGTTTTGAAATCTTGCAGATGGAACTGCTGCGTCCGCGCTTTGCTGTGCTTGACGAAACCGACTCTGGTCTGGACGTTGACGCGCTACGTATCGTCTCTGAGGGCGTCAACCGCCTACATGGCGAGTCCGAGGCCGGCTTCCTGCTAATCACCCACTACACCCGTATTTTGCGCTACATCAAGCCTGACTACGTACACGTGTTTGTTAACGGCCGCGTGGCCGAGCAGGGTGGCCCCGAGCTGGCCGACCGTCTTGAAGAAGAAGGCTACGACCGCTTCTTGAAGTAACCTACTAGCTGCTTAGCCAGCGCGTAGGCGTAAAGCTCCTAGCTGGCGTGGTTGGATAGGCCAACTGGGCTATCCAACCACGCCGCCACCGGCTAGGTGCACACAAATTTAACCGGCCCGCCGCAGCTTCAAGCTACGGCGGGCATAGACCTAAGAAGTTAAGAATCCTCATGACGCAATTAACTGGAATTGGTATCGCTGCACGCGACAATGTGGCGCTTAGCCAGTCAGAGCTGGCAGCTATTGTGGCCGATTTTCCGACCCTAGCTACCCCGGCCCGTGATGGTGGCCGCCTAGCCTACCTGGACAGCGCTGCCACCAGCCAAAAACCTAACTGCGTCATCGACACCGTCACCGAATTCTATGAGCGCTCCAACGGGGCGGCAGGCCGCTCCACCTATGAACTGGCTGACCGCGCCACCGCCGCCTGGGATGACGCCCGCGCCGCAGTGGCCAGCTTTGTGGACGCCCGCCCCCAACAGCTGGTATTCACCAAAAACGCCACTGAAGCCATTAACCTGGTGGCGCTGGGCATCGGTAACGCCTCCCAAGGCGTAGCGGGAGGTGACGGGCCGCTGGATCTAAACCTGGGCGCCGTCGACGAAATCCTAGTAACCCGCGCCGAACACCACGCCAACCTGGTGCCCTGGCAGATCCTGGCCCAACGCACCGGGGCGAAGCTACGCTGGCTGGAACTAACCCCTGACGGGCGCATTGACACCAACCCGGAGCTGCTGGCCCAGGCTATTAACAGCCGCACCCGCGTGGTGGCGCTAACCCACGTTTCTAACGTAACCGGCGCAATCACTGACCTGGAACCCATTTTGGCGGCAGTGCGCGCCCAGGAGCGCAAGCCCGTGGTGGTGCTAGACACCTGCCAGTCCAGTGCTCACCTGCCGCTTTCTTTTGCCCAGCTGGCTAGCGCCGGGGTGGATGCGATCTGCCTGTCATCCCACAAGATGCTGGGCCCCACCGGTATTGGGGCGCTGGTGGCCACCCAGGAGCTGCTTTACAGCCTGCCCCCGGTGCTCAGCGGCGGCTCCATGATTGAGCTGGTGGATATGGAGCGCTCCACCTATATGGCTCCGCCGGCCCGGTTTGAGGCGGGCACCCAGCCGCTTGCGCAGGCCGCCGGTTGGCACAGCGCCGTCGATTACCTGCGTGAACTTGACCTGTCGCGTTCCATGCTCAATGAGCATGAGCTCACCGGGCAGCTACTTGAAGGCATGAACCAGGTTGAAGGCGTGCGCCTACTGGGCCCCGCCAACACCACTCAGCGCCTGGGGGTAGTGGCCTTTGAAGTGGAGGGGGTGCACCCTCACGACGTCGGCCAGGTGCTAGATGCCAGCGGGGTGGCGGTACGCACCGGTCACCACTGCGCCCAGCCAATCCACGCCCACTTCGGGCTGCGTGCCTCCGCCCGCGTCTCGCTGGGGGTATACTCCACGCCCGCAGACGTGTCTCAATTCCTCGGCGCGCTACAAAACGTACGTAAGTATTTCAACCGCTAGGTAGCTTATGAATGAATTAGATCAGCTTTACCAGCAAGTTATCCTCGATCACTCGCGTGAACGTCACGGTCAGGGCCTGCTAGAGGCACCCCAGGGTGACTCTTTCCAGGTCAACCCCACCTGCGGCGATGAGGTGCAGCTACAGGTGCGCCTAGAGGGGCAGACTCTAGCCGAGCTGGGTTGGCAGGGTAGCGGCTGCTCAATTTCGCAGGCCTCCATCTCTGTGATGAACGATCTGGTGGTGGGCAAAAACCTAGAGCAGGTGCGTGAACTAGAGGAAGACTTTGACGCCCTGATGCATTCACGCGGCCAGGGAGTGGATGACGCGGTTTTGGATGCGCTTGACGACGGCGCAGCTTTCGAGGGCGTGTCTAAATACCCCAACCGGGTTAAGTGCGCCCTGCTGGGCTGGATGGCTTTAAAAGACGCGGTAGCTAAAGCAGTAGTTAACGGCGAAAACCAGGTTGCTAGTGGCAGTGCCAGTGCTGCTCACTGTGACGAATAAAGGAGTTAGTAGATGAGCGACAACCCTATGGCTGCTAGCTACACCCCGCGTGTGGCTAGTCAGGAGGAGGTTAAGGCCGCCTCCCAGGCTCAGCTTGATGGCCAAAGTGCAGCCCGACTAGCGGCTGATAACGCTTTTGCCCCGCGCGCTGAGCCGGGCAGCTTTGACGTGGCCGACGTCGAAGAGTGCCTGCGTGACGTAATTGACCCGGAGCTGGGCATTAACGTGGTGGATTTGGGTCTGCTTTACGGGGCGGAGATTGGTTCTAGCAACGAGATCACCCTGGATATGACGCTGACCTCGGCTGCCTGCCCGCTCACCGATGTGATTGAGGAGCAGGCCCGCCAGGTGCTAGATCACCTTTCCGACGACGTACGGGTGCAGTGGGTTTGGCTGCCGCCGTGGGGCCCGGACAAGATCACCCCTGAAGGGCGTGAACAGCTACGAGCTTTAGGCTTTAACGTATAAGCCTGAGCCAAGCAATTAGGGGCGTTTAGCGAAATGCTAAACGCCCCTTTGTAGTTTCAGGAAAACCACTCGTAGTTTGTATTAAGGATCTAAAATGATGGACAAGTTAAGGGAAGGGGACGTAATGGCTGAAACACTTGATCTTGATAAGCGCTGGCCAGAGCTGTTTGCCCAGCTTGATCAGGCTCAGCACATGGCTGTCATGCAAGCTTTGGCTGCTAGCTGGCATGAAGGTGCGCAGCATACGCGTGAAGACGTAGAAAATCTGACTGACTATGTGCGCGGGGCGATTGATAAAGACGAATATCGCCGCCGGGCTCATGAAACTGCGCGCCAAGGCTGATGTTTTAGCTGAGTTAGGTCGTAAACGTACGACAGGTTCTACTAACTCAGCCGATAAGCGCCTACCGAACCCTGGCAGGACAGTCAAACGCTAACTAATTAGTCGTCGGAGCGATTGTCTTCAGCCAGGCTGTTTTCCTCATCCTCAAGGATTCGGTTCATACCGCCTTGGGCCATATTTAGCTGAGTTTCAACGCGCATTTCAGAGCCATCAATTAGCTTCAAAGTAAGGCGATAAACGTCAGAAGTAATTGTGCCCTTACGGTTTTGCTCAACTAAAGCCTCACGTTCAGCGCGGTGCACTTCCAGCTGGTATTTGCACATCAAAATACGCACTTCCAAGGCCACCAATGGGTCCTCAATGCGGTGTGCATTCCATTTACGTAGCTTGGCGGCAACCGTGTGGGAGTCGCAGGGGCCAATAATCTGCGTTAGCTCCTCGGGCACATCCACGCTTTCCTTAGCTACCTCAATAAGCTGGTAGACAGCGTCAAGCTCATCTGGGGCGTAGCCGCCAGCGGTGTCAGGTTTAATCCAGCGAATAAAAGCCGCCAGAGTGCCGCCTTGAATAATCAGTGAAATAGCCGCCACCAAAAAGGCGGTAAACATCAGTAAATTGCGGTTCGGCGTCGACAGTGGGAAAGTTTGCGCCGCAGCCAAAGTAACGGCCCCGCGCATACCAGCCCACACCATAGTTAGGCCCTCACGGTAGCCCAGGTGAGCTTCCTCGTAATACTGCATATCCGCGCGGCGTCGATCCAAACGCATACGAATCCGCTCTAAACGCTGCTGAGAAGTGGGGGTGCGCCGGCGTACCAAGTTTGGCAACTGCGGGCCGTAAGGTAACCCCTCAGGCAGTTGCCCGTCGTCGACCTCATCAAGAATCAGTTCCCAAGAGTCAAACTGGGCGCGCTTAGAAATCAGATTTCGGGCACGGAAACGCGTGTAATAGGTGGTAGCAAAAACCACTATTAGGCGCATTAAAGTAAGCACTAGCAGAGAAATAATTGCGGCTTTAAAAGCTAGTGAAAGTTCATAACCGGAATCTTTAAATGAGCTCAAAATATTGTTCAGCTGCAAGCCCATCAGCAAGAACACTAAAGACTCAAAAATCAACCCAAAGGTTTGCCACGAGTTATTTGAGATCATGCGCTGGGCGGGGCTGAGTTTATTGTCGTGGTGGTAGGAGGTAACCAGCCCGGCCACCACCGCTGCCACCAGGCCGGAAGAGTGCATCTCTTCAGCGGGGATAGAAGCCGCAAAAGGCACAATGAAACTCAAAATCGTGGCCGCCCGGGCGTCCCCAATGTGTGAGCGCAGCCAGAGCGTCAAATGCCCCACGATCATGCCCACCACCAGTGCGCCCACAACCGACCACACCAGCGATTGGGTTACGGTCAGCAAGCTAACCGAGCCAGCCATTGCCCCCAGCGCACTACGCAGCAGCACCAGGGCGGAGGCGTCGTTAATTAGACCTTCACCCTCCAAAATTGTGACAATACGCCGCTGCACACCCTGGTTTTTAACAATAGTGGTGGCTACCGCATCCGTGGGGCTCATAACCGCCCCCATGGCCATACCAATTGGTAATCCCAAGCCCGGGATAATCGCGTTAAGAACAAAGCCCAGCGCCACTGTAGAGGCAATCACCAGCAAAAAAGCCAGCGAAGTGATCGCGCTTAGGTTACGACGAAAATCCTGCACCGGGGTATTAACTGCAGTAGCAAACAGTAGCGGCGGCAAAATTACTTCAATAATTAAATCCGGATCCACTTCAAATCCGGCAAACTGCGGCAGAAAACTTAAAGCGCCCCCAATCACCAGCAAGATGACGGGCGTGGCCAGGCGCAGTTTCTCGCTTAAAGGCTCGGATAACGCGATGATAGCTAGGGCGCTCAGCGCGATGATGAGAGTTTGCGTCATAGTCATAGCTTCCCACACATCTACAGACTCGCTTAGCTTTGCGGTAGCCTGAACACGTGCTTTATAACCTGCTCTATAAAAGCGTCTTAACCCACACTGATCCGGAAAAAATCCACGACCTAACTATCAAAGGCTTGCAGGTAGCTGCAGCTGTGCCGCTAGTGTCTGACCTTTTGCGTGGCACTTGGGGTTACCTGCCCGGGCGTCGTCAGCCCACTATTAGCGGCCCCTTTGCCCGGCCTGTGCCCGGGGTGCTGGGCCTAGCTGCGGGTATGGATAAGGAAGGCAAAACCGTTGTCGGCATGGACATGCTGGGCTTTGGTTTTGTTGAGGTAGGTACGTTTACCGCTAAGGCCCAGCCGGGCAATGAGGCGCCGCGACTGTGGCGCTACCCGGATGTGCGCGCAGTGCGTAACAAGATGGGCTTTAACAACTCCGGCGCCGATGAAGCCGCAGCTACGCTGCGTAAACTGCGCTCCACTAAGCGTGGCCGCTCCATTATTGTGGGCGCCAATATTGGTAAAACTAAGGTGACACCGCTGGAAGATGCGGTAGCTGACTATGTTTACTCTGCGCGGGCTGTGGCGCGTTGGGCCGACTACCTGGTGGTTAACGTCTCCAGCCCCAACACCCCGGGGCTGCGTAACCTGCAAAGCGTAGATAGTTTGCGTCCCATCCTCACCGCTGTGGGTCAGGTGGCTGATAAGGCAGCCGGCCGTCACGTGCCGCTGTTCGTTAAGATCGCCCCCGATTTGGCTGATGAGGATATCGACGCCGTAGCTGAGTTGGTACTTGAGCTTAAGCTCGACGGCGTGGTGGCTACTAACACCACTATTGCCCACAACCTGGGCGAGGGTGGCCTCTCTGGTGCCCCGCTGCGTCCGCGCGCCCTAGCAGTGGTACGTCGCCTACGCGAAAAGCTAGGCCCTGAGCCCACCATTATTGGGGTGGGTGGAATTTCCTCCATCCAAGATGGCCGCGACATGCTGGCGGCTGGGGCTAACCTGCTGCAGGCCTACAGCGCTTTCATTTACGGTGGCCCGGCTTGGCCCGGACGCATCAACCGCGCCCTGAGCGCCTAAGCATAAGTGCCCTAGCGCTGGTTGCAACTAAAAAACGTGAGGCCCGCTTAAAGCGGGCCTCACGCAGTTTTATAAGTTGGTTTACTTGGGGAACTGGCGACGCTTTACACGTGGCTTGGGCTGACGCCAAGAGCGGAACTGGAAGCAGCGGCCAAAAACATAGAACACATAGCTCCAAGGCAGGTGCTTGTCCGGGTACTTCTTGGCCAGCTTGTGGCGCACAATGAACCAAACCACCAGGGCATCAATGATCGCCAACACGAACATGATGTAAATAGACATCAGCACCACGAAAGAAGTCATGGTGGCGCGGGTGCCGCCCTGACCGATCACCAGCAGGGCAATCAGGATCGCGAAAGATAGCGGCACAAAAATCTCGCCAATGGAGTAACGCGCGTCGATGTAGTCGCGAATATAGGCTGCTAGCGGGCCTCGGTCACGGGTGCGGAAATAGCGTTCGTCACCGGCCATCATGCGCTCATAGGCGTGCTGCTGCTCGGCACGTTTTTGCTCACGAGAAGCCTTATCCGCAGCTTTGCGGTCAGCAGGAACTAAGGGCCTGAGGTTGCGTGCCTCAGACTGGCTACGTTTAGGGGTGGGGCGTCCCTTAGGCCCCCGGCCGCGCACAGGCTTGGCTTCTACCGCCGGGGTGCTTTTTTCAGGCTCCGGCTCGGACTTCTTAAACCACTTCACATGCTTAGATTAGCCGCTTGACGCGATACCCTGAAGTTATGGCAACAACTGAAGCACTCCGCAAGCAAATTTCGCAGGCTATGCCGGAGATTATTGATGAACTAACCGAGCTGGTAGCTATCCCTTCTGTGGCTTTTACCGGCCATGACCTAGCTCAGGTACGTCGCAGCGCTGAGCACGTGGCAGGCCTATTTGAGCAGCTAGGCGGCCAGGTGGAGATCCTTTCCGCCCCCACCGACAGTGGCGAAAAGGGCCAGGACGCCGTCGTCGCCCACTTTGAAGGACCCGCCGGAGCCCCTCGCGTACTGCTATACGCCCACCACGACGTACAGCCGGCAGCAGGCCAGGGCGGCTGGGACCAGGCCGACCCCTTCAAGGCTGAGCGTCGCGGGGACCGTCTTTACGGGCGTGGCACTGCTGACGACGGCGCCGGCGTAATCACCCACGTTGAGTCACTGCGGGCGCTCAAGGCCCTGGGTGAATTGCCGGTAAACGTCACCGTCTACATTGAGGGTGAAGAAGAAGTTGGCAGCCCCTCATTCGTTAACTTCCTAAACACCTACCGTGAGCGCCTAGAAGCCGACGTGATCGTGGTGGCTGACTCCTCCAACTGGAAGGTGGGCACGCCCGCGCTGACCACCTCGCTGCGTGGCGTGGTGCAAAGCGACGTCACCGTCACCACCTTGGACCACGGTCTACACTCGGGCCAGTTTGGTGGGCCGGTTCCTGACGCCACCACCACCCTGATCCGCCTGCTAGCTTCACTGCATGATGAGGCCGGCGACGTGGCCGTTAAGGGCCTGGTCAGCCAGGGACAGGCAGACCCAGACTTCCCCTTCTACCCGGAGGAAGATTTCCGCGCCGATGCTGGCCTACTTGAAGGCGTGCAGCTGATGGGCACCGGTGATCTAACCGCTCGCGTATGGACCAAGCCCTCCATTACTGTGATCGGCATTGACACCCCCTCAATCGCCCAGTCTTCCAACACCCTCACCCCCAGCGCCAGCGCCCGCATCTCTATGCGCATTGCCCCTGGCCAGGACCCGCGTGAAGCCCATGCCGCGCTAGAGGCCCACCTGCTTGAGCACGCTCCTTTTGGGGCGCAAGTGACGGTTTCTAACCGTGAGCTGGGTCAGCCTTTCAAGGCCGACGGCGACAGCGAAGCTACCGTGGACGCTATGGAATCCCTGGCTGCTTCCTGGCAGAGCGATGCGGTAAAGATCGGTCAGGGTGGCTCGATTCCTTTCATCTCTGACCTGCGTGAGGTGTTCCCGCAGGCCCAGGTGCTAGTGACCGGCATTGAAGACCCCGACTCGCGCGCTCACAGCGCTAACGAATCCATGCACCTAGGGGAGCTGGAACACATTGTGTTGGCTCAGGCTCTGCTACTGGCGCGACTAGGTGGCGCGCTTGAAGACTGAGCTATGCGCGTAGTACTAGCCCCGGGCTCGTATGCTTACGAGCCCGGGGGAGTGCCCCTGGTTGCAGGCTCTTATAGCGCCGTTTGGGTGGCTGATTGTTTGGCTCGGGGCTGGCGTGCCAAGCGCCCTGGCGATCGCCTTGATCTGGCTGGCCAGCCCGACATGGCGGTGGAATCTGGCCTCTATGGGCCGGTGGTAGCCGCCCGCGGCCAGCATTACATTGATTTAGCGTGCCTGAGCCCGCTGCCAGCTGATACGCACCAGGCCGGCCTGCAAGCTGCTAGCGGCTCCACTTTTGCTTTGGGGCTCGCTTTTAAAGCGGCTTTAGCTCAGCTTCCGGCGGGCTCAACCGTGGTGGTGGGGGCAGCTCGCAGCGCTATTCACGACGGCGGAGCCGGGTTCTTACAGGCCCTGGGTGGGGCGCAGGCGGCTTGGCAGCTAACTGCGCCGTACCAGCTGATTGTGGCTTTAAGTGACGCCATGGCCCTGTCTGGTTTAAGTGGGGCCGGGGCTAACCTGAGTGCGCTAACAGATCTAGACGCTGTCCAGGTGCAGGAAATTGATCGGCGCGCGGGAGCCGCTAGCGCCCAATGCCTGCGCCAATTAGAGGCGGCTCGCCCAGCCCATAGGCGTCAGCTGCTAACCCAAGGCCCGCGTTCTAGCGCTTGGGGTAGTGGCGCGCTTGGAGGTGTGAGCCTAATTTTGGCGGCTCTGGGAGCTAATTTGGTTTTGGCCGGCAACTATTACGCCCAGGCCACCGGTTTGGTGCAGCTAGCGAGCCAAGCGCAGCTGTTAGTTACCGGCTATGGGCAGGCTTTCGACGTCGTCGCGGGCAGCCCCCTAGAAACTGTGGGGCAGGCAGGGCTTGAGCATGGGGTGCCGGTGGTGGCGCTACTAGGGCAAGGCACTTTGGGACGCAGCGAGCTGGCTGAAGCTGGCATAACCCGCCTACATACGCTTGATGAGGTACTAGATACCCCCTGGTGGCAGGCTAGTAGTGAGCAGGTAGCCCAGGGGCTTGAGCAAATTGGACAGCGTCTAGCGCAGGCTTGGTCGCGCTAAAAAGGGAAACTTATGGAATTTATAACTGGTGCTTATAGGTCTCATGATTGTGAGCGTTACCTGCCTGAGGCCAGTAAGTCGGCTGAGCGTACCGCCTTTGAACGTGACCGTGCACGCGTGCTGCACTCTTCAGGGCTGCGCCGCCTGGGCGCCAAAACCCAGGTTCTTGGCCCTACCAGTGATGATTTTGTACGCACCCGCCTAACCCACTCGCTGGAAGTAGCCCAGGTAGGCCGCGCCCTAGCCGGTGAGCTGGGCTGCGACCCTGACGTGGTGGATACCGCCTGCCTTAGTCACGATCTGGGCCACCCCGCCTACGGTCACAACGGCGAAAAAGCCCTAGACATAATTGCCGCCGACATTGGCGGATTTGAAGGCAACGCCCAAACTTTGCGTCTACTTACCCGCCTAGAGCCCAAAGTGATTGCCCCCGATGGGCGCAGCTTAGGGCTAAACCTGACCCGCGCCAGCTTGGATGCCACCGCTAAATACCCTTGGGCTAAAGGCGCCGGGCCTGGGGGAGAAGAAGGTAAAAGCGCCCGCAAATACTGCTTTTACAGCGACGACGCCGATATTGCGACCTGGATGCGTCAAGGCGCCCCCAGCTTCAAACGCTGCATTGAAGCCCAAATCATGGATCTTTCAGACGACATCGCCTACTCGGTGCATGACGTGGAAGATGCCATCAGCTTAGGGGCAATGGATCCGGTAGGGGCAGATAAAGACAGTGAGTTAGAGGGATTAATTGACTCCACGCTTTCCTGGTACCACCCCGACTTTAGTGCCGATGAGCTAGGCCATGCCTGGCACCGCCTGCGCAACAGCTCCTACTGGCTAACTAGCTATGACCATTCACGCATCGACCAAGCTGACCTTAAAACCATGAGCTCCCAGCTCATTGGCCGCTTTGTAGATGCCACCGTGCTGGCTACGCGCCAGTGCTACGGGGCCGGGGCGCTTACCCGCTACGCCGCTGATCTAGTGGTACCGCGCGAAATTCAAGCTGAAATCATGATCCTTAAAGGCGCCGCCGTGCGTTACGTAATGGCGCCACGTGAACATGAACCCACCTACCTGCGTCAGCGCACTATCCTTTTTGACCTGGCCCAGGCCATGGAAGAAGGCGGCGAAAAGCTACTTGACCCGGTGTTTCGCGCTGACTGGCGAGCTGACACCAGCGACAGTGCCCGCAAGCGCGTAATTGTGGATCAACTCGCCTCACTGACTGATAACTCGGCACGGGCCTGGCATGCGCGTTACTGCGGCTGGTTTAGCCAGATTTAACCCGCCAGGGAAGTTAAAAATCAGGCTAGCTAAAACCCGCTAGTATGGGCTCGTGGCTGGCAAGATCCTACGTGAAGACATTGATGAGGTCCGCTCACGGGCAAACATTGAAGAGATCGTGGGCCAGCACGTCACGCTCAAAAGCGCCGGGGTGGGCTCGCTAAAAGGGCTGTGTCCTTTCCATGACGAAAAGACCCCCTCCTTCCATGTGCGCCCGCAGGCCGGTTTCTTCCACTGCTTTGGTTGCGGTGAAGGTGGAGACGTAATCACTTTCGTTGAGAAAATCAACCACCTGACCTTTGCTGAGGCAGTTGAGCAACTAGCTGCCCAAACCGGGGTAACCCTGCGCTATGAAGAAGGTAACGCCCCCACTAACGCCATTGAACCCGGCACCAGACAGCGTCTAGTGGCTGCTAATCGCGCTGCTGAAGCCTTCTATCGCAGTCAACTAACCAGCCCAGAAGCGGCCGCCGCCCGCCAATTTTTAGGTCAGCGTGCCTTTGACCGCCAGGTGGCTGAGCGTTTCGGTATCGGCTACGCCCCTAAAGGCTGGGACAACCTGGCCCGCCACCTGCGCTCACTGGGTTACACAGAGGCTGAACTAACCGACTCGGGCCTGTGCACACCCGGTAAACGCGGCGTCTATGACCGTTTTAGAGGCCGCCTGATCTGGCCCATCCGCGACATTACCGGGGTCACCGTGGGCTTTGGGGCCCGCAAACTCTATGACGATGATGAAGGCCCCAAATACCTAAACACTCCCGAAACTGTTTTATACAAGAAAAACCAGGTACTTTACGGACTAGACCTGGCTAAAAAAGCTATCGCCTCCACCCACCAGATTGTGGTGGTTGAGGGCTACACAGACGTGATGGCCGCCCAGCTGGCCGGGGTGGAGACCGCTGTGGCCACATGCGGCACCGCATTTGGGGAAGGCCACGTGCGCATTGCCCGGCGCCTAATTGGTGACTCGGCTGACCCGGCCGCCGGGGTGTTGCTGCGCTCTGGTGGGGCCCGGGGTGGGGAAGTGGTTTTCACTTTCGACGGCGACGCCGCCGGGCAAAAAGCCGCCCTGCGTGCCTTTGGTGAAGACCAGCACTTTGCTGCCCAAACTTTCGTAGCTGTCTCTCAAGGCGGCATGGACCCGTGCGAGCTGCGCCTAGCGCGCGGCGATGAGGCAGTTAAAGCCCTGGTGGCTGGGCGCAAGCCACTGTTTGAGTTCGTTATCCGCAACGCCCTTAAAAACGTTGATTTATCAACCGCTGAAGGGCGGGTTAACGGTTTGCGCGCCGCCGCCCCGGTGGTGGCCGGAATCCGTGACCGCGCCCTGCGCAGCGAATACACCCGCTCCCTGGCTGGCTGGCTGGGGATGCGTGAGGCTGAAGTAGCTGGAGCCGTGCGCGCCGCTGAGCGGCGCGGGATAGGGCCCAATGGCGAACGCGCTGGCGTCCCCGGGGCGGCGGAAGCTGCCAGTGCTAGCGAGGCGCGGCGTCGGGCCATAGAAGCAGACCCACTGCTGCGCCTACAGCGCCAAACCCTAGAGGTAGCCCTGCAGCTGCCCCAACTGGCCGCCCAAGCCGGGGTAGATAACTGGACCCGGGAACTATTTGACCTGCCTAGTTACCGCGCCGTGTTTGACGCCATCATGGCTGCCGGCGGCTACGCCAAATACACTGAAATTGCCCGCGAAATTAGCGCCGCCCACCCGGGTCTACCTGAGGCTGAACGCGAGCGCCAAGCCCTGCAACAGTGGGGCGCGCAGGTACGCGAGTTCACCCCGCAAATAATTGATTCTTTGCTCACTGAGTTGGCGGTGGCCCCCCTGCCGGTTTCTGCTAAAAACGACGACGTCGCTGGGCAGATCAACTATGGTGCCGGGGTGCTGCGCTCGGCAGGGGAGATGTCTTTTAACCGCCGTTTGGCCGATCTGCGCTCACGCCAGCGCCGTATGGCCCTGGACGATCCTGAATATCGCCAAGTGTTTACGCAGATCGTGGAGCTGGAAACGCAGCGTCGCCAGCTTTTCCACCATGACCGTTAGGGTTATTGGGGTTTACCGGCCCTTTTATAGGCCCTTTTCGCGCAGCTGACGCATGGCCTGCACGCGGTACTTGCGCTCTAGGCGGTCAATGTAAAGCTTGCCTTCAAGGTGGTCGGTTTCGTGCTGCAAGCAGCGGGCCATGAGCTCTTCACCCTCAACCACTACCGGCTTGCCGTCCAGGTCGATGCCCTCCACGCGGGCATACCAGGCGCGCTCGGTGGGGAACCATAGGCCGGGCACGGACAGGCAGCCTTCGTCGCCGTCCTGGTACTCGTCCTTGGAAACTTCCACCAGCTTGGGGTTGAGGACGTAACCGATTTCGCCGTCGATGTTCCAAGAGAAAGCGCGCAGCCCTACACCAATCTGGTTAGCGGCCAGGCCAGCGCGGCCTTCATCGTCAACGGTTTCTAGCAGATCTTCAACAAGCTGCTTAACAGTGTCGTTGATGTCAGTGATCCAGTCACATTCAGTGCGTAGTACAGGGTCTCCAATAATACGGATATCGCGGTAAGCCATGGGCCTATTGTCTCACGGCTTAAGGAACGGTATAAACTATCCCGGTTAGCGCTTAAAGCGCCCTACATAGCTAGGTCATCCCCCTAAACGGCCTGCTCGTAAGGTTTAAGTTCCCATCAACCCTAAAGGTTCATATGCAGGTTTCACGCCGTAATGTAACTCGCGCGGCGCTTTGGAGCGCGCCGGCTTTGATTGCTACCTCAGCGGCCCCGGCTCTGGCAGTTTCTGCTGATAAGCAGGCTGGCCAGGTGGTGGCTGTGCTGTGGTCTAACACTTTCTCTGATGTTGGCCAGGGTAAAACTACCGGTACCGATAAGCACTACCAGCCGTGGATTATTTACCCCACCGCCACTAAAACTGGCTCAAATACGCTGGTGGTGACTAATGCCACGGCGGCTTCTACGCTGGGTTCAGCCCAGAAGGGTACCGGCAAGCTAACGCCTGCTCCGGCCAGTAAGAGTGGCTACTACGAGCAGGTTGGTAGGGGCCAGCAGATTCACGTGGTGATTGAAAACATTGGTGATACCTCATCTCCCGGTTCGGATGAGTATGCTGATGTGCCGCGCATTAGTCAGGAGGATGTGCCTAGGGGTACGCGTTACACTCGTGGCACGGCTGCTAACCCAGCTTGGCCTTCGCTAGTTATGCGTGACCAGGGCTGGTATTCGGTGGTGCAGGGTACTCGTTCCACTTCGGATGGTAATCACTGGTTTGGGGTGCGCTCTAAGGGTGCCAATGGCCGCACTAAGTGGGATTTGACCTTGCAGCTCAACCAGAACTTCACTTCGCCTAACGACGGCGCCAGTGCGGTTACCTTCGATCTGTTCTGGCCTTCACGTCTGCCGGCTACATTCCCCAAGCGCATTAGTGCCAAGCTGATTTACCGCGTGACGGTTACCAGCCCGTGGGGGACCGTGGTTTACACCACCAGCCCCATCTAAAGCGTTCAAGTTTACTTAGCCCCGCTTGTTTGCCCGTTTTGAACTGCGCCCCGAAACTTGGACGCGTTTAATGGTAGCCGTTATGCGGCTTCCTGTAGGGCCTGGTCCCGGTATTCTGCCGGGGTCAGGCCCTTGAGCTTTA
>ERZ773196.249-NODE-249-length-35509-cov-10.701726_pt1 | contig 35509 bp, 26 predicted proteins | sample MGYA00581009_ERZ773196 | MGnify/ENA primary metagenome ERZ773196 (study PRJEB29015, sample SAMEA2738162) | human oral metagenome | biome: human oral; feature: human-associated habitat; material: saliva | place: China | collected 2243 ... | reverse complement strand
CCGTCATCAGCCTGTCCGCCAAAACCGGCGCGGGTCTCGATTTGCTCAAACACGCACTGTTGCAGGAAATCGGCTGGCAGGGCGAAAGCGAAAGCCTGTTCCTCGCCCGCAGCCGCCATCTCAACGCCCTGCACGAAGCCGAAGCCGAGCTGGAAAACGCCGCCCTCTGCGACAACAACCAAATCGAGCTTTTCGCCGAACACCTGCGCCTCGCCCAAAACGCGTGCAGCGAAATCACCGGCGAATTTACCGCCGACGATTTGCTAGGCGTGATTTTCTCGCGCTTCTGCATCGGCAAATAAGATTAAACCTTATCCATACGCGAAAGGTCGTCTGAAAACCAAGATTCAGGTTTCAGACGACCTTTTGTATGTCTTGCTCAGAGCGGTTTTTAATCCGCGCCTTTGAGCATTTTATTCAAAACGGGAACAAGCAATAACAATACCACACCGGTTATCACGCCTATGCCGCAAAGCATCCAGTAGAAATCCAGCGGTGCTTTATCGTTGAATCCTTCTTTAAACAGCACGCCGCCCAAAGTGAAGCCCAATGAGAGCCCTAAGAAATTGAGCGCGACCATTTGGGTTTTGAACATGGGTGGGGCGATTTTGGTGGAAACGGAAAGCGAAATCGGAGAGATCATGAGTTCGCCTATGGTGATGGCAAGCAGGATCAGCGCGAAAACGATGATCGGCATGGGCGTGCCGGATGAGATATACGGTACAAACCCAAGATAGGATACGCCGACGACAATCATCGCCAATGTAAATTTCAATGGGGTTTTCGGCTGGTGTTTGCCCATTTTCGTCCAAATCGCCGCCATCACGCCGGAAAAGAGAACGACCCACATGCTTTGGATGGAATCTTTCCAGGCAACGGGGACAGTCCAGCCGCCTATGGTTCGGTCAACCGTTTCGTCAAAGTACACCGTTGCCACAGTATAAACTTGGAACCAGACAGCCCAAAACAGGCAGATGGTCAGAAACAGCGGAATATAGGCGGTGATGTAGCGTTTGTTTTCAGACGACACATGGCTGCTGCCGAGCAGTCGCGCGAAATAGGCGATGACGGTGAGGATGACTGTGCCGAGCAGGAATTTGGAGAAGTTGTCCAAATTGAGCGTGTCTGACGCAATCAGGCTGCCGACAATTAAGACAATCAACACACCTATTGCCGCAGCGGTTTTCACTTTTTCAGGACGCAAAGGATTGGGCGCAGGCGTGTGCGGCAGCAGTTTGCGCCCGACGGAGTAACGCCACAGCCCCAAAGCCATACCGACTGCCGCCGCGCCGAAACCATAGTGGAAACCCATCTCGGTTTGCAGCAAGCCGGTCAGGAGCGGGCCTAAGAAGCCGCCGATGTTGATGGAGATATAGAAAATCGAAAAACCCGCATCGCGCAGGGGCTTCATATCGTCCGCCTCATAAAGCGAGCCGACCATCGAGCTTGCCGACGATTTCACGCCGCCGCTGCCCAATGCGATAAGTACCAAGCCGCACAGCAGACCGTAGAGACCCGGTGCGATTGCCAAAACGATGTGTCCGAGCATGACCACGATGCCGGAAATAAACAGCGTTTTTTCCGCGCCCCAAATCCGGTCGGCAAGCCATGCGCCGAGTATGGTGGACAAATAAACACTGCCGCCGTACGCGCCGACGATGCCGCCGGCGAGCGACTTGTCTATGCCCAAACCGCCTTTGTCGGCAGTGTAATACAGATAAATCAATAAGATACCCTGCATACCGTAAAACGAGAAACGTTCCCACAATTCGATGTGGAACAGAGTAGAAAGCTGGATGGGATGCCCGAAGAAGGTTTTTCCCTTGCGGGCGGAGTAGTTGTCAGACATAAAAGTTCTCCAAAGGCGTTGAAACCGCCTTTTATTTTCAGTTGCGGCACATTTTGCACCGTCCATTTTTCAGCCATATATGGCATAACCTTTTTTAACGTAATATTAAAAAACTGTCAAACTGATAGATTGCCCGGATAAAGCAAAAGGTCGTCTGAAAAACAGATTTCTATTTTTCAGACGACCTTTTTCAATAATCGGGACATACAGGCCGGACGGTAAGCCGGGTTCTGTCTCGGACAGTCATTCCTCTAGGCACACCATTACTGATGCACTCCAGCAACCTACCCGAACGCTCGGCGAGCAGCGTCAATGCGTTCTGTTTGGTCTTGCTCCGGATGGGGTTTAGCCTGCTGCGCCTTGTTACCAAGTGCACGGTGCGCTCTTACCGCACCTTTTCACCCTTACCCGTGCCGCCCGAAGGTGGCCGTCGGCGGTATTGCTTTCTGTTCCACTTTCCGTCGCGTTTCCGCGCCCGGCCGTTAGCCGGCATCCTGCTCTGCGGAGCCCGGACTTTCCTCCCCGTATGCCTTACGCGATACGCGGCGACTGTCTGTCCGACCTGTATGAAGTGCGGATTATAACACAATAAAAACATACCGTTTGAGTATAAAAAACGACCATTTATCACGCTTTTTGCATATTTTACACTAAAAAAATGCAAATAAAATAAACCGTTTAACTAAAAATAATACCTTTCGTCGCAAAAATCAGATGACATAAAAATGAAACACGCATAGAATGATTTTCACATAACTACTTTAAATTGAGAACATTACGATGAAAACGCCTTACCCTCATATCTTATCTTGTATTGCCGTTTCAATATTAACAGCCTGTGGAGGAGGTGGCGGAGGCGGTACACCGTCTGTCGCTCCAACCCCGACTTACCCGATTGTCCAGCCGGGCAATATTCCGAATCCATCCGGACAAACGGAAAGAACGGCAACCCCTCCTGCCGGTAATCAAGCTGATGCAAATAATGCTTTAGAAGCATCTGAAGAAAATATCCATAAAGAAGTCGAAGATTCCGTAAATTCAACACAAACGTCGTCTGAAAACCAGAATCAAGACGTAAAAGCGGATAGCAACGACAAAGCCGAAGCGGAACGAAAAGCTGCGGAAGAAGCCGCCAAAGCTAAAGCCGAAGCCGAACGTAAAGCTGCTGAGGAAGCTGCAAAAGTTAAAGCTGAAGAAGAACGCAAGGCCGCTGAAGAGGCTGCCAAAGCTGAAGCCGAACGTAAAGCGGCAGAAGAGGCTGAAAAAGCTGCAAAAGCCAAAGCTGAAGCTGAACGCAAAGCGGCTGAGGAAGCTGCAAAAGCCAAAGCTGAAGCCGAGCGCAAAGCTGCCGAAGAAGCTGCCAAAGCTAAAGCTGAAGCTGAACGTAAAGCTGCCGAAGAGGCTGCTAAAGCCAAGGCAGAGGCTGAACGTAAAGCCGCTGAAGAAGCTGCTAAAGCCAAAGCTGAAGCGGAACGTAAAGCTGCGGAAGAAGCTGCTAAAGCTAAAGCAGAAGCCGAGCGCAAAGCTGCGGAAGAAGCTGCTAAAGCCAAAGCTGAAGCCGAACGTAAAGCTGCTGAGGAAGCTGCAAAAGTTAAAGCTGAAGAAGAACGCAAGGCCGCTGAAGAGGCTGCCAAAGCTAAAGCCGAAGCTGAACGTAAAGCTACTGAAGAAGCTGCAAAAGTTAAAGCTGAAGAAGAACGCAAGGCCGCTGAAGAAGCCGCTAAAGCTAAAGCTGAAGAAGAACGCAAAGCCGCTGAAGAAGTTACCCCAAAAGCGGAGGTTGCTCCGGCTATGCAATCAATCGGCGGTTTTTACACCATGTTGTCGGTTGACGGTGCCGATAACAAAGTGATTAACAGAGTGGGTAATCCTGATGTCCTCGAAGTCAACGGACAAAAAATCAACCTGCTGCCACAAACATTTGACGCGGCAAACGGTATGCTGTCCTTATCGGATAACAAAATTATCCGCGCCATCGGTACGCATCTGCAATACGGCCATTACGGTTTTTACGGAAGCAAAAAGGACAACGGCGAGCTCAATTCATCCCTGGTGTTCTACCAAGGCCTGATGACGCCTGTCGAAGCCATGCCGCAAACCGGTTCGGCTATCTACCAAGGCAATGCGTTCTACAATGACGCATCCAACATCAACACTGTCGGCTCATCCTTGTTCAATGTTGATTTTGGTGAAAAATCGCTGACCGGCGGTGTTTATTCGGCAGAAGGACGTTTTAACCCCGTAATGCTCCAGGCCAATATCGCCGGTAACCGTTTTGTTTATGTGGACGGGACAACTAAAAACAGTATGTCGGGCATTTTCCTGGGTCCGCAGGCGGAAGAAATGGCCGGCCGCTTCGACCATCCGAGCGAAGGCAAGAGCGGTACGTTCGGCGCCGCCATGCTGAAAGACTGATTTTTACCGTATCATCAGCTCAAAAGGTCGTCTGAAAACTTGGAAATCAGGTTTTCAGACGACCTTTTTCCGTTCCTGACCAAGAAGCAGCCCATAAAATGCTACAATACCGCTTTGATTTTTTGCCCGCATCATCATGAAAAAAGCCCCCAAATCCTTTGAAGAAGCCCTCGCCCGCCTCGAAACCCTGACCCAGTCCATGCAAAGCAGCGAAATGCCGCTGGAAGATGCTCTGGCAGCCTATCAGGAAGGCAACGAGCTGGTCAGATACTGCCAAACCAAGCTGGCGGAAGTCGAACAAAAACTGCAAGTATTGGACGCGGGCGAACTGAAGGAGCTGAACCTTGAACCCGGCGAATGAATTGAAAGCATGGCAGCAAAAAGCCCAAGCGCAGACAGAATTGCTGCTGGAGCGTTTCCTGCCGTCTGAAAACCAAGTGCCGCACACGCTGCACGAAGCCATGCGTTACGTTACCCTCGGCGGCGGCAAACGGCTGCGCCCGCTCTTGGTGCTCGCCGCGTCCGAATTGGACGATGCCGACCAAAACGCCGTCGAACAAGCCATGGCGGCGATTGAAATGGTGCACGTCTATTCCTTGGTTCATGACGATATGCCCGCAATGGACAACGACAGCCTGCGGCGCGGCAAACCGACCTGCCATGTGAAATACGACGAAGCCACCGCCCTCTTGGTCGGCGACGCGCTGCAAACCCAAGCCTTCGACGTATTGAGCCGTCCGACCGGACTGCCCTCCGAACGCCAAATCGCCATGTTGTCTACGCTCGCCAAAGCATCCGGCAGCCTCGGCATGGCGGGCGGACAAGCCATCGACCTTGCCAACGTCGGCAAAGCCATGAATCAGGCGCAGTTGGAACAGATGCACAGCCTCAAAACCGGCGCCCTCATCCGCGCCGCCGTCGTATTGGGCGCGCTTGCCTGCCCCGATTTGGATTCAGACGACGTCCGCACCTTGGACAACTACGCCGCCAAACTCGGCTTGGCGTTCCAAGTCATCGACGACGTGTTGGACTGCGAAGCCGATACCGCCACCTTGGGCAAAACCGCCGGCAAAGACAGCGACAACGACAAACCGACCTATGTCAAACTGATGGGTCTGCAAGCCGCCCGCGCCTACGCCGAAACCCTGACCGCCGAAGCCGCCGCCCTGCTCGAACCCTTCGGCGCAAAAGCCCTGCATTTGCGGCTCTTGGCGGAATTTGTTACTGCGCGGAAAAATTAGAGTCCGGCAGACCGAAAAACGACCTTTATGAACGATTTCGAACGCATTTACAACGACTGGCACGAGTTTGCCAAAAACCGCGACACCGCCCGACTGATCAGCCTGTATGACGACAACGCCGTTTTCGAAAGCCCGCTCGTTCCCCTTATCATGCAGCGGCAAAGCGGCATTTTGCGCGGCAAAGCCGACATCCTGGCTTTTTTAGAAGAAGGAACGCGCCGCCGACCGAATGAATTGGTACGCTGGTATCGTAACGGCACGCATTTCACGACGGGGGACACGCTGGTTTGGGAATACCCGCGCGAAACGCCCGACGGCGATCAAGTAGATATTTTGGAACTCATGCAGATTGCCGGTGGAAAAATTGTCCATCACCGCATTTACTGGGGCTGGTTCGGCACGCAGATGCTGATTCGTTCGGCACTGAACCGTGCGGCGGAATAATCCGCGAAAAGAAGAAGAGGTCGTCTGAACCCCCAAAAATAGGTTTTCAGACGACCTCTTTTTTACGTCAAACCGCTTACGCGCCGCGTTTTTCCAAAGCGGCTACGGCAGGCAACTCTTTGCCTTCCAAGAATTCGAGGAACGCGCCGCCGCCGGTGGAGATGTAGCCGATTTGGTCGGTAACGCCAAATTTGGCAATCGCCGCCAGCGTGTCGCCGCCGCCCGCAATCGAGAACGCTTTGCTTTGGGCGATGGCTTCGGCAAGGGCTTTCGTGCCGCCCGCGAACTGATCAAACTCGAACACGCCGACCGGACCGTTCCACACCACAGTGCCTGCGGCTTTAAGCAGTTCGGCAAGTGCGGCGGCGGATTTCGGGCCGATGTCCAAAATCATATCGTCTTCGGCAACGTCGGCAATGTCTTTCACGACTGCTTCAGCATCGGCGGCAAAGGCTTTGGCAACGACGACATCGGTCGGCAGCGGTACGGAGCCGCCTTTGGCCGCCATTTTCGCCATAATTTTTTTGGATTCTTCCACCAAATCATGTTCCGCCAAAGATTTGCCGATGGCTTTGCCTTCCGCCAACAGGAAGGTGTTGGCGATACCGCCGCCGACGATGAGTTGGTCGACTTTGTCCGCCAGCGATTCGAGGATGGTCAGTTTGGTGGACACTTTGCTGCCGGCGACAATCGCCACCATCGGGCGTGCAGGCTGTTTCAGGGCTTTGCCTAAAGCGTCGAGTTCGCCCGCCATCAATACGCCGGCGCAGGCAACGGGCGCGGCTTGGGCGACGGCTTCGGTCGAGGCTTGGGCGCGGTGGGCGGTGCCGAACGCGTCGTTGACGAACACGTCGCACAAGGCGGCATAGGCTTTGCCCAGTTCCAAATCGTTTTTCTTCTCGCCTTTGTTGATGCGCACGTTTTGCAGCATGACGACATCGCCCGCGTTCAGGGCGGGTTTGTTTTCACGCCAGTCGTTTAATACTTTCACGTCTTTGCCCAACAGGCTGCCCAAGTGCGCGGCAACGGGGGCGACATCGTCTTCGGGGTGGAACTCGCCTTCGGTCGGACGGCCCAAGTGGGTCATCACGATAACGGACGCGCCGTTGTCCAGGCAGTATTTGATGGACGCGAGCGAGGCGCGGATACGGGTGTCGTCGCTGATTTTGCCGTCTTTGAACGGCACGTTCATATCGGCGCGGATGAGGACGGTTTTGCCCTGCACGTTTTGTTCGGTCAGTTTCAGAAATGCCATGATGTATCCTTTGTCAAAGTTGGAAACGGAAATGGGAATGTTCTCAATTATCCGCGAACGGGACGCATCGGTAAAGGCGGGATTTGCCTGCGCTTGATTTGCGTCAGCGGCAGCGTCGATATAAAAAGTCGTCTGAAACCTTAAATCCCCTTTTTCAGACGACCTTTCCCCCGTCTCGCCCGCACGATTTACGGTATAATTCCCCATCTTTATCCATTGTTTTCCCAAGCATAAACCATGACACGCAAAATCCTCGTTACCTCCGCGCTGCCCTATGCCAACGGCAGCATTCACCTCGGCCACATGGTCGAACACATCCAAACCGACGTTTGGGTGCGCTTTCAAAAACTGCGCGGCCACGAATGCCACTACTGCTGCGCCGACGATACCCACGGTACGCCCGTGATGCTTGCCGCGCAAAAACAAGGCATTGCGCCCGAAGACATGATTGCCAAAGTGCGTGAAGAGCACCTCGCCGACTTCACCGGCTTTTTCATCGGCTACGACAATTATTACAGCACCCATTCCCCTGAAAACAAACAGTTTTCCCAAGACATTTACCGCGCGCTGAAAGCCAACGGCAAGATTGAGAGCCGCGTCATCGAGCAGCTTTTCGACCCCGAAAAACAAATGTTCCTGCCCGACCGCTTCGTCAAAGGCGAATGCCCCAAATGCCACGCCCAAGACCAATACGGCGACAACTGCGAAGTCTGCGGCACGACCTATTCCCCGACCGAACTGATTAACCCGTATTCCGCCGTTTCCGGTGCCAAACCCGAATTGCGCGAATCCGAACACTTCTTCTTCAAACTGGGCGAATGCGCCGACTTCCTCAAAGCATGGACTTCCGGCAACAACCCGCACGACGGCAAGCCCCATCTACAACCCGAAGCCCTCAACAAAATGAAAGAATGGCTGGGCGAAGGCGAAGAAACCACCCTGTCCGACTGGGACATTTCCCGCGACGCGCCGTATTTCGGTTTCGAAATCCCCGACGCGCCGGGCAAATACTTCTACGTCTGGCTGGACGCGCCCGTCGGCTACATGGCGTCGTTTAAAAACCTGTGCGACCGCATCGGCGTCGATTTTGACGAATACTTCAAAGCCGACAGCCAAACCGAGATGTACCATTTCATCGGCAAAGACATCCTCTATTTCCACGCCCTGTTCTGGCCCGCCATGCTGCATTTCTCCGGCCACCGCGCCCCGACCGGCGTGTACGCACACGGCTTTTTGACCGTGGACGGACAAAAAATGTCCAAATCGCGCGGCACGTTTATCACCGCCAAATCCTATCTGGAACAAGGCCTGAACCCCGAGTGGATGCGCTACTACATCGCCGCCAAACTCAACAGCAAAATCGAAGACATCGATTTGAACCTGCAAGACTTTATCTCGCGCGTCAACAGCGACCTCGTCGGCAAATACGTCAACATCGCCGCCCGCGCGTCAGGTTTCATCGCCAAACGCTTTGAAGGTCGTCTGAAAGACGTTTCAGGCAGCGCATTGCTGGCAAAACTCGCCGCCGAAAGCGACAACATAGCCGAGCAATACGAAAACCGCGAATACGCCCGCGCCCTGCGCGACATCATGGCATTGGCAGATGCCGTGAACGAATACGTCGATGCCAACAAACCGTGGGAACTCGCCAAACAGGAAGGTCAAGACGAACGCCTGCACGAAGTATGCAGCGAACTCATCAACGCCTTCACCATGCTGACCGCCTACCTCGCCCCCGTGTTGCCGCAAACTGCCGCCAACGCCGCGCGTTTCCTCAATCTGGACGCGATTACCTGGGCGAACACGCGCGAAACCCTAGGCGAACACGCCATCAACAAATACGAACATTTAATGCAACGAGTGGAGCAAAAACAAGTGGACGATTTAATCGAAGCCAACAAACAAAGCATTCAGACGACCCCCGCGCCTGCCGCCGAAGACAGCAAATACGAAAAAGTCGCCGAGCAGGCAAGCTTCGACGACTTCATGAAAATCGACATGCGCGTCGCCAAAGTATTGAACTGCGAAGCCGTCGAAGGAAGCACCAAACTCTTAAAATTCGACCTCGATTTCGGTTTTGAAAAACGCATCATCTTCTCCGGCATCGCCGCATCTTATCCCAACCCCGCCGAATTGAACGGCCGCATGGTCATCGCCGTCGCCAACTTCGCCCCGCGCAAAATGGCAAAATTCGGCGTATCCGAAGGCATGATCCTCTCCGCCGCCACGGCAGAGGGCAAACTGAAGCTCCTCGACGTTGACGCAGGCGCACAGCCCGGGGATAAAGTGGGCTGATACCTTTTACCACAGCACAAAGCAAAGGCCGTCTGAAATTTTCAGACGGCCTTTTACTAAAATATGCTTCTCAAGCAATGGCTTGGATGTTAGAATAACAACATTGTTCCCAATAGGGAACAATAGGTTTTTCAGGGTAAGTCAGACTTGGATTGCCCTTATTTTTCAGGCGGAAGCCTTGTTTTTTATGTTAACCCCCGTTTATCTTTGTGAATATTTGTAATTTAGATATTGGCCATTTTAAGCATTTGAATTTAATAAAGAAAACACCCCTCCGCTCTCTGAAAAACCTCCCCACCACATGGGGATTAAGACCATATTGCATAATGCGTTTGACTTCTTCTAATGGCTCTGAAAAACCTCCCCACCACATGGGGATTAAGACGTCGATAAACGCTTTGAACGCGGAAATATGACGGTTCTCTGAAAAACCTCCCCACCACATGGGGATTAAGACCTTCCAGCTCACTCTCTTTTTGCTTCTTGAAATTAGCTCTGAAAAACCTCCCCACCACATGGGGATTAAGACACCTTTAGTAATACGTCCTACTGCTAGGTTTACTCTCTGAAAAACCTCCCCACCACATGGGGATTAAGACGTATTGACTGAAAGATATACTTCCGCCTTTGCCCCTCTGAAAAACCTCCCCACCACATGGGGATTAAGACGCAACCTTCCATACGTTTATCAGCAGCTTGTAACTCTGAAAAACCTCCCCACCACATGGGGATTAAGACCGAACGTTCGCTCACAATCTACTTCCCACCCGTTCTCTGAAAAACCTCCCCACCACATGGGGATTAAGACTTCATTGTGGTAGATATTATCAGAACCAAATGACTCTGAAAAACCTCCCCACCACATGGGGATTAAGACGTATGCCCATTGTTTGATAATTGGCGGATACCAATCAACTCTGAAAAACCTCCCCGCCACTCGGGGATAATTCAACGGTAAACAAATGCCGTCTGAAACCTGTATTTAGGGTTTCAGACGGCATTTTTTATAAGAAACGGCCATCTATAAGCATGGCCTTTGGTTTATCAGCCTGACATGACCGGAATATGGCCGCACAATACGATGCCTTCTGCCAAGAGGCTGCCTTTGAGTTCGTAGATGGGGCTGTGCGGGCTGAGCGGATAGATACGCAAATCGTCTGTCTTATCCAACATTCCGGTCAGTTTTTGAAACAAATGTTGCGTTTCTTCTTGTGTGCCTTTAAAAATAAAGACGCTGTTTTGCAAATGTAGCGCTTGTCCGCTTAAAAAACGGTAAGCCCTGCCCAATCGTTTACGGTCGGTAATATCGTAGGCTATCAGCCAGTTTTGTTTCATGATGCCGCGCTTTCTTCATCGGTTTCGTTTTCTATCACCATCCAGTCGCCGTCAAGGACGATATCTGGCTGACGACTGACTGCCGCCAGATACTTGAGCAGGCGGATGCAGCTTTGACGGATGTCTTTGCGCCATTCTTTTGCTTGTTGTTCGTAGGCTTGGTAAAAGCGGATACGCGCTGCTTTTCCCATTTGGCAGCCGTTTTTTTCATTCGTACTAAAATCTTGTTCCCTTAACATTTGGGTACGGAAAAGCTGTAAGGCCCATTGGTCATATCGTGGACGGAATGGTTCCAATAGGTCGCTGGCAAGCGATTCCCTGCCATGGACAGGCTGATGGTAAATTCCGATATAGGGGTCAAGCCCGGCCAGATAAAGCTGCCGTACGATATCGAAATGCAGCAATGTATAACCTAATGATAAAACGGCATTGACGGGATCTCTGGGCGGCCGTCTGTTGCGGCCTTGAAAACTCAGACTTGATGGTAGAAAGGTTTGCCAGGCTTGAAAGTATTGTGCGGCGGCTATGCCTTCTACCCCTCTGATTTGCTCTAGGCTGTCTGAAGCTGCCACTTGATTTGTTAATCGTTTGATGTTTTCCAAGATGTTTTTTCGATGCGGGGCGCTTTCCGGGTAGAGGATATCAATATCTGCAAGCATCTCGGCTTGCCGGTTGATTTTTTCGCTCACCAGACACTTTGCTATTTTTAGGCTGTATTTGGGTGTGCTGATAATCTGGTATTGGGCGATGCGACGGCGGCTGTCTGTTTTGGGACAAGGAAGTATGATATTTGGCTTTTGCATCCTGCCACTTAACACGAGCAGGCCTATTCCTTTCTCTCCGAGCTTGGCTAAGACGGAGGTGCCCAGTCTGGTTTCTCCTTTAATGCAAATCCGCTCAAGGACGTTGAGTGGCACGGTATTGATGCGTTTGTCGCCTTCCCTAAATATAAGGGCATCGTGTTCTACGGACAAAGACAGGTTTTTGCGATCGATATATAGCGTGGACATCATGTTTCTTTCTTATCAGGCAATGATAAAGGTTTCATAACGCAATGGTTGGGCGGCACCAAACAACATGGCGTGTTGTTCTGTCTCAGGCAGGCAAACGGCATTCAGCTTGTCTCCTTCTTGGAGCAGATTGGGCAGACGGCAACGCAAGTCTTGCCATTCTGTTTCGGTCAGCCAGCATTCGTACAGGGATTTTTGGCTGCCTGTGGCATAGCCTTGTAAGATGTTGCGGACTTGATGCTGTCTGCCGCTATCGCTTATGTCATAGGCAATCAGATAAAATCGGCGTATGCTCATGTTTTTATTTTGGGCTTGATGCTTACAGATATTATCGGCAGATTGTATGTTGTATGCATTGATGACAAATTTGTGTTTGATGATGGTGTCTGAAATAGCAGATATGATGCGGTTTTTAAATTAACGGGGTAAGGTTCGGATGACTGTTTGGTTTGTTTCTCGCCACCAAGGTGCTATTGATTGGGCGGTGCGTGAATCAGGCTTTGCGATTGATCGTTTTGAGCCGCATTTGAATACGGATGAAGTCGCTGATGGCGATGTGGTATTGGGTACGTTGCCGCTGCATTTGGCCGCGGATGTATGTGCCAAAGGTGCGGTATTTTATTTTTTACAGTTGCCGCACGAGCTGTCGGGACGTGGGTCTGAATATACGGCCGATGAGATGGTATGTATGGGTGCGCGTTTACGCCGGTTTGATGTATCGAGCCGCGAGGATTAAGGCGGCATATTGACAGGGAAAATGAAAATGAAAGAAAAGATTTTGGTCGTGGTGTCGGGAATGACGCCGCAAATTATTACGGAAACTGTGTTTGCCCTTGCTCAGAAGCAATGGATTCCCAACCGTATTGTGGCGCTGACGACTTTGGCCGGTGCGGAAAAAATCAAAAGCCGGCTGCTGGGCGAAAACGGATATTTCAGACGGCTGCGTCAGGAATATGATTTGCCGGATATTCACTTTGATGAGCATTCTATTGAGATTATCCGTGATGAGGATGGCTCTTTGGAAGATATTCGTACGCCGGAACAAAATAATGCGGCAGCAGATATGATTGTGCGATGGATTCGGGATTTGTGTGCCGATAAGAATACGGAGTTGCATATTTCGATTGCAGGCGGACGAAAATCTATGGGTTTTTATATCGGCTATGCTTTGTCGCTTTTTGGCAGAAAACAGGACAAGATGTCCCATGTTTTGGTGGAAGAGGCTTTTGAAACGCATCCGGAATTTTTCTATCCGCCTAAAAATGAGCTGTTTTTAAACACGAGCAAGCATGGGATGATGGATGCCTCTAAGGCACAAGTCATGTTGGCAGAAATTCCGTTTGTCCGCATGGGTGGCGGAAAAGTGGATTGGACGCTGACGGAAGGACAAACTTTTTCTCAAGCTGTGATGTGTATACAAGAAATGTTGGATGATACGCAGGTTGTTATTGATGTGGAAAAAGGGCACATCCACTTTGGTACGGTTTGCGTGGAAAATCTGACTCCTCGAGAATTTTCCGTCTATCTGACAATGGCGCAACTGTGTATAGACGGCCGGAAAATCAAGCAGGAAGAAGAAGAGGAATTGGCACGCTTGGTTTGGGCAAACTATAAAAATCGCCGCAAAAAATCTGATGAGATTACATTGGAAAAATGGTTGGAAGACGATGGCGTGAAATTAGGCTCATTCTTTTGGGCTCGATTCGGGGAAGACCGCTCAAACATTGCGAAGAAATTCCGCAAGGTTATGGGGGAATACGGCAAACAATTTACCATCCATGCGGAGGGAAAACGTAATAAGCTGTATTATTTGCCTCTAGAGCCATCTTCTATCAATATTCAAAACAAGTCGTAGCCCAAGCAAAGGCCGTCTGAATTTTTCAGACGGCCTTTTTATTTATCCAAACGCTTATTTCCGTTAAAACTTTATCTCAACAATTCATCGGTAACACGTTGCAGAAATTCGATGCGCTCGGGTTTGGCTTCGCCTAATTCGGCAGCGGCTTTGACGGCGCAGCCGGGTTCGGCGCGGTGAGTGCAGTTATGGAAACGGCACTGGCCGATAAGGTGGCGCAAGTCGGGGAAGTATTGCAATAAATCGGCGGCTTGGAGATGGTGCAGGCCGAATTCTTGCAGGCCGGGGGAGTCAATGAGTTGGGTTTCTGCGTTTAAATCGTAGAGTTGGGCGTGGGTGGTGGTGTGTTTGCCGGAGTCGAGCGCGGTGGAAATATCGCCGGTTCGGGCGGCTTGGTTGCCGAGTAGGGCGTTGGTCAAGGTGGACTTGCCCATGCCGCTTTGTCCGAGCAGGATGTTGGTTTGCCCTTCTAAAATGGGACGCAGGATGTCGGCGTTTTCCAAGGCGTTGGTTTCGACCACGGAGTAGCCGAGGGTTTCGTAGAATTTGAGTTTCTCACGCCATTGGGCGGTTTCGGGGAGATCGGCTTTGTTGAGGACGATAACGGCGTCGATACCGGCCGCTTCTGCCGCGAGGAGGGCGCGTTGCAACAGGGCTTCGCTGGGTGAGGGGCTGGCGGCGGTTACGATGAGCAGTTGGGTAACGTTGGCGGCAATCAGTTTGGTTTTCCACGCGTCTTGGCGGTAGAGCAGGCTTTCGCGCGGGAGGTAGTCTTCAATCACGACTTGTTCGCCGTTGATGGGGCTGATGCGGACTTGGTCGCCGCAGGCAAAATCGACGCGTTTTTTGCGGGTGGTAGCGTCATATGTTTGACCGTCGGGAGTGCGGACAATATAGCGGCGGCCATAGCTGGTAATGATTTGGGCGGTATCAGTCATGATGGGGTTTATTGTTTAGAATGGTGTGATTGTACCGAAAGTCGGCTATGGCCGTCTGAAAACTTGTTTGCACCTTTTAACTTTCTTTGGCTTGGTTTTTTGGTGTTTCTGCCCTATATTTGCAATGTATTTGTTTTCAGGAGATTTTTTATGGATTTCAGTCAGTTGCTCAATCAGGTTTTGGGTGCGGCTCAAAAAGGAGGCAAAGCGGTGGCGGACAGTCCGCTCAATTCTTTCGGCGGCGGCGCGCTGACAGGTGCTTTGGCATCGATGCTGTTGAAAAAGAAAAACACGAAGAAGCTGGTAAAGGCCGGCTCGGTCGCTGCTTTGGGTTTTCTGGCTTATAAAGGCTATCAAAACTGGAAACAAAACCGCCAGCAGGATGAATTGCCGCAAAGTGCGTTCCAACCTGCCGGTCTGATTGGCGAAAACCACAGTCGTGTGATTTTACAAACAATGATTGCGGCGGCGGCTTCAGACGGCCTGATTGACGATGCGGAACGCGCGGCGATTGAGCGTGAAAGCGGCAGCGATGCGGAAACGGCGGCATGGTTGCAGGCGGAATATGCGCAACCGGCCTCCATCGAGCAAATTGCCGCTTCTGTCGGCAGCGACGAGGCTTTGGCAGCCGAAACTTATCTGGCGGCCCGATTGGTCTGCGCGGACTTGTCACGCAAGGAAATCGTGTTCCTAAGCCGTTTGTCCCAAGCTTTGAATTTGGACGACCAACTGGTCGAGAGTTTGGAAAAACAGCTCGAATTGGCTTGAGCTTGATTTAAAAGGCCGTCTGAAACCTGATTTCAGACGGCCTTTCGACTAAATTTGAGAGTAGAATAACCCTTTCGACATATTAAAGGCTGTCTGAACATGAATAAACTTTTTTCCACATTCAAAACGTTTTTAGCCGCTTCGTCCGTCTTGGTATTGGCTGCCTGTCCGAGTGGCAACGCGCCGCAATCCAAACCTTCTACGCAGGGTCAAAATACGGTTTCGCATCCTGCACCCAAACCGAAAGCCACGGTTGCGCTGGCTTTGGGCGGCGGCGCGTCCAAAGGCTTTGCCCATATCGGAATTATTAAGGTTTTGAAAGAAAACAATATTCCGGTCAAAATTGTTACCGGCACATCCGCCGGCTCGATTGTCGGCAGTATGTACGCTTCGGGAATGTCGCCCGACCGCCTCGAATTGGAAGCGGAAATTTTGGGTAAAACCGATTTGGTGGATTTGACCTTGTCCACCAGCGGCTTCATCAAAGGCGAAAAACTGCAAAACTACATCAACCGCAAAGTCGGCAACCGCCCGATGCAGCAGTTCCCCATCAAATTTGCCGCCGTTGCGACCGATTTTGAAAGCGGCAAACCGGTGGTGTTCAACGTAGGCAATGCCGGACAAGCTGTCCGCGCTTCTGCGTCGATTCCGAACGTGTTCCAACCAGTCGTTATCGGCAGCCGCAAATATGTAGACGGCGGCCTGTCGCAGCCCGTACCGGTCAGCGCGGCGAAAAAACTGGGCGCAAACTTCATCATTGCCGTCGATATTTCCGCCCGTCCGGCCAAAAATGTCAGCCAAGGCATGTTCTCCTATCTTGACCAAACCTTCAACGTGATGAGTCAAACTGCGTTGCATCAAGAATTGGGACAAGCCAATGTGGTCATCAAACCGCAGGTTTTGGAGCTGGGTTCGGTTGGCGGCTTCGACCAAAAACAACGCGCCATCCAATTGGGCGAACAGGCCGCACGCGCCGCCCTGCCTGAAATCAAACGTAAACTGGCGGCATATCAGTATTAATTATCCGCCGTTTGAACAGGCCGTCTGAAAGTATGTTTTTCAGACGGCCTTTCTTGTGCAAATCTGCTAAAATCACGCGTTTCCTACAAATCATAAAATCCTAAAAAAAATGAATATCTTTTACGAAGAGTCCGGCCAATTCAAAGTTGCCTCCATCGTCCAAAAAAACGACGCTACCTACCAAGTCGATACCCAACACGGCAAACGCACCAAAGTGAAGGCAAACAATGTCTTTGCCGAATTTGACGGCGATATGGCGGCATTTTTGGAGAACGCGCAGGCGCAGGCGGCGGACATCGACACCGATTTATTGTGGGAAGTATGCGGCGAAGAAGAATTTTCCGCCGAGGCGATTGCCGAAGAATATTACGGCCATGCGCCGACCAAAACCGAGCTGGCGGCGACCTTGATTGCGCTGTACGCCGCGCCGATGTATTTCTACAAAAAAGCCAAAGGCGTGTTCAAAGCCGCGCCCGAAGAAACTTTGAAACAAGCGCTTGCCGCCATCGAACGCAAAAAACAGCAAGATGCGCAAATCGACGCTTGGGCGGAAGCCTTGAAACGCGGCGAGATGCCGTCTGAAATCGCGGCGGATTTGAAAACCATCCTGCACGCGCCCGACAAGCAGTCGCTGACCTACAAAGCCTTTACCAAAGCCGCCGACGCGCTGAAAACCTCCGCCTACGAATTGGCGAAAAAAACAGGCGGCATTACGTCCATTCCCCAATATCTGCAAGACGGGTTTGAAATCAAATACTTCCCCAAAGGAACAGGTTTCCCCGACCTCCCCTTACCTGAAATGCCCGACCTGCCCAAGGCTGACGTTACCGCCTTTTCCATCGACGACGAATCGACCACCGAAGTCGATGACGCTTTAAGCCTGACCAATTTGGGCAACGGCACGAAGCGCGTCGGCATCCACATTGCCGCGCCGTCGCTTGCCGTTAAACCGGGCGACAAAATGGAAAAAAACATCATGGAACGCTTGAGCACGGTCTATTTCCCCGGCGACAAAATCACCATGCTGCCCGAAAACTGGATTGCCGCGTTCAGCCTTGATGCGGGCGCGTACCGTCCTGCCGTCAGCATTTATTTTGATGTGGACAGCGAGTTCAACGTCGGCGAGCCGACCTGCAAAATCGAAGCCGTCAACATCGCTGAAAACCTGCGCATTCAAACCATCGAGCCGCATTTCAACGCTGAAACCGGCTTGGACGAAGCCGGCGAAATGATGTTCGCCCATCATCAAGACCTGATTTGGTTGCACCAATTCGCCGTCGCCCTGCAAAAAGCGCGCGGCAAATACGAACCCGACCGCGCACCGCAATACGATTACAGCATCGAATTGGATGAGGAAGGCAAAGTCTCCGTCGTCCGCCGCGAACGCGGTTCGCCCATTGATACGCTGGTCAGCGAGATGATGATACTCGCCAACAGCACTTGGGCGCAGATGCTCCATGATAACGACCTGCCCGGCCTCTTCCGCGTCCAACCCGCCGGAAAAGTGCGCATGAGCACCAAATCCGAGCCGCACATCGGCATGGGCGTGCAACATTACGGCTGGTTCACCTCGCCACTGCGCCGCGCCGCCGACTACATCAACCAAAAACAACTCCTCAGCCTGATAGACGACACCGCCGAGCCGCTCTTCCGGCAAAGCGATGCCGAACTCTTCGCCGCCCTGCGCGATTTCGACACCGCCTACGCTGCCTACGCCGACTTCCAACGGCAGATGGAAGCCTATTGGAGCCTCGTGTACCTGCAACAGCAAGGCACAAGCGAGCTGACCGCAACCATCCTCAAAGAAGACCTCGTCCGCATTGAAGGCCTGCCGCTGGTAACCCGCGCCACCGGCATCCCCTTCGACGCGCTGCCCAAATCGCAAGTCCTGCTCAAAATCACCGAGCTTGATCCCGAAAAGCAGTTTATCGCGCTGAACTATGTGAAAGCCGTCGCTCCTGCGGTTGCGTAAGTTTGCCGTTATGAAAAAAGGTCGTCTGAAAACCTGTTTTACAAGTTTTCAGACGACGTTTTTTTATTTCACAAAGACAATTCCGATTGCCTACCCTATCTCAACAACTCATCCGTTATCCGTTGCAAAAATTCGATGCGTTCGGGCTTGGCTTCGCCTGCTTCGACGGCGGCTTTGACGGCGCAGCCGGGTTCGGCGCGGTGGGTGCAGTTGTGGAAGCGGCATTGTCCGACGAGGCGGTTCAGGTCGGGGAAGTATTGCAGCAGGTCGGCGACTTCGAGGTGGTGCAGGCCGAATTCTTGCAAACCGGGGGAGTCGATTAATTGGGTTGCTTCGTTTAAATCGTAGAGCTGGGCGTGGGTGGTGGTGTGTTTGCCGGAGTCGAGCGCGGTGGAGATGTCGCTGGTGCGGGCGGTTTGGTTGCCCAAGAGGGCGTTGGTCAGGGTGGATTTGCCCATGCCGCTTTGTCCGAGCAGGATGTTGGTATGCCCTTGCAGGACGGGGCGCAGGATGTCGGCGTTTTCCAGCGCGCGGGTTTCGATGACGGGATAACCCAGCGTTTCGTAGAATTTGAATTTTTCGCGCCAGAGGGCGGTTTCGGGCAGGTCGGCTTTGTTCAGGACGATGACGGCTTGGATGCCCGCGGCTTCGGCGGCTAGGAGGGCGCGTTGCAGCAGGGCTTCGCTGGGCGAGGGAACGGCGGCGGTAACGATAAGGAGCTGGCTGACGTTGGCGGCGATGAGCTTGGTTTTCCAAGCGTCTTGGCGGTAGAGCAGGCTTTCGCGCGGCAGGTAGTCTTCGATGACGGCTTGTTCGGCGTTGATGTTTTGGATATGCACGCGGTCGCCGCAGGCGAAGTCCACCCGCTTTTTGCGCGTGCTGGCTTCGTAGGTTTTGCCGTCGGGTGTGCGCACGATGTAGCGGCGGCCGTAGCTGGTAATGATTTGGGCGGTATCGGTCATGAACGGTTGGGTCGGGTGGATTGGATAAAGGGAATGTTCGCAGCGGCGTGGCAGCCTTGCGGCGAAAAGGTATTGTACCGAAATAGGCAGGGGTCGTCTGAAACGATTCTATAGTGGCTTAACTTTAAACCAGTACGGCGTTGCCGCTTGGTCTTGATTTCAACGCAACCCGCGAGATTCGGAATGTTTTCAGACGACCTCTCAGCCCATCACAATCCGAGCGACCACGCGTTGACGCCTTCGGAAAAATCTTCCAAGCGGTTTTCGTAGTGCGCGAAGATTTCTTCGATGATTTCGTCTTCACCGTCAATCAGTCGGATTAAATCCATATCCGCTTCCGAAATCAGCCCGCGCCCGAGCAACTCTTTGCGTATCCAGTCCAACAAGCCCGACCAGAAATCCTTGCCCACCAAGATAATCGGACGGTCGGGCGTTTTGCCTGTCTGCACCAGCGTCAGGCTTTCAAACAGTTCGTCCAGCGTGCCGAAGCCGCCGGGCATGACCACATACGCCACCGCGTGCTTTACAAACATCACTTTGCGCGGGAAGAAATGTTGGAACTTGATGGACAAATCCTGATACGGATTGGCTTTTTGCTCGTGCGGCAACACAATATTCAGCCCCACCGCCGGGCTTGCGCCCGCAAACGCGCCTTTGTTCGCCGCTTCCATAATCCCCGGCCCGCCGCCCGAAATAACGGAAAAACCGGCATCCGAGAGCTTGCGCGCCAGACGCAGCGTAAATTCATAATCGGGATGGTTTTCCGGCGTGCGCGCGCTGCCGTAAATGCTGACCGCAGGCTGAATCGCCCGCAGCTCCTCGCCCGCCTCGACAAATTCCGAAATAATCTTCAAAACATGATACGACTCCCGCGCCTGAATCTCGCGGCGCGCCTCATCGGTCAGCATGGGTTTGGGCAGTTTTTTGAGCAGGCTCACGGTTTTTCCTTCATCTTGTTGAATCCCCACATTGTAACCGACAGAACCCGAGGTCGTCTGAAAACGCAAACATGAACGGCAGCAAGTGTTCCTTATTTGAACCGAATCATGCGTTCCAGCCCAAGATTGTCGTCTCAGCCGCGACCGCTTGCGTTACAATCCCCCATTTCCGCCCACATCCCGCCATGCTCGACATCCTCTACCGCGACAGCCGCACCATCGCCGTCAACAAACCCGCCGGAATGCTCGTCCACCGAAGCTGGCTCGACCGCCACGAAACACAGTTCGTCATGCAGACCCTGCGCGACCAAATCGGACAACACGTCTATCCCGCCCACCGCCTCGACCGCCCCACATCCGGCGTCCTCCTGTTTGCCCTCGACCCCGAAGCCGCCCGCCTGCTGACGCAGCAGTTCGAACAAAAAACCACACACAAAACCTACTGGGCAATCGTGCGCGGATATTTGCCCGACGACGGACTCATCGACTACCCCCTCAAATATCAGCCCGACAAAATCGCCGAATCCCAAACCGAAGCCACCCTCCAAGAAGCCCAAACCCGATACCGCTGCCTTGCGCGCACCGAATTGCCCTTCCAATCCGCCGCCCGCTACCCGACCTCGCGCTACTCGTGGGCAGAACTCATCCCGCACACAGGCCGCAAACACCAACTGCGCCGCCACATGAAACACATCTTCCACCCCATCGTCGGCGACACCAACTACGGCGACCTGCGCCAAAACCACGCCACCGCCGCCCACCTCGGCCCCACCCGCCTCATGCTCCACGCCCGCAGCCTGTCGTTCCAAAGCATCGAAAACGGCGAAACCCTGACCGTCTGCGCCGATACCGACGAGAGCTGGCGGATTTGGCTGAATACGTTTGAGGCGTAAGCGAAAAGTCGTGCCAACAGGCGGATTGATGATGCTGCAAAGTCGGACATGGTTTTCAGACGACCTTTATTCATCAAAACACGCTTTGAGATAACCGAACCCCGTAGCATGGGCTTTGCCCGCGAGCTTTGCTGTTCGTCAGTCTGATTCGGGTGTGTGTACTTGTATTTATTTTGTGGGTATAGCTGAATTACTTTATTTTCGGTATGCAACTTACCGGTTGTCGTCATTCCCGCGCAGGCGGGAATCCATTTTTGAAATTCAGAAACTGTTTTTCAAATCAAGGCTTCTCAGATTTTACGATGGATTCCCGCCTGCGCGGGAATGACGGCTGGTGGTGGGTTCCGTATCAAAAACTAAGCCCGTAGCGTGGGTTTTACCCACGAATGAATAGAAATGATTGGACTCAGATATCAAGGCTGAAAGTCGTGGGCAAAGCCCACGCTACTCTTAATTTGACGAAAGGTCGTCTGAAAACCCTGAATCTTGGTTTTCAGACGACCTTTTGTTTCAACTCAATCTCAAATCATCAAGGCTGCATCAAATCCGTTTCGCCAATTCTTCCGCCTTGCCGATGTACAGCGCGGGGGTCAGGGCGAGCAGTTGGGATTTGGCTTCGGCGGGGATTTCCAGCGATTCGATGAAGACTTTCAGCACTTCGGGCGTGATGCCGCCTTTGCCGCGTGTCAGGTCTTTCAGTTTTTCGTAAGGATTGGCGACGCCGTGGCGGCGCATAACGGTTTGAATCGGCTCGGCGAGCAGCTCCCAAGTGGCATCCAAATCGGCAGCCAGCGCGGCGGGGTTGGGTTCGAGCTTGTTCAGGCCGCGCAGGTGGGCAGCGAAACCCAAAACGGCATAGCCTACGCCTACGCCCATGTTGCGCAGGACGGTGCTGTCGGTCAGGTCGCGCTGCCAGCGGGAGACGGGCAGTTTTTCGGACAAGAAGCCCAATACGGCGTTTGCCATGCCGAGGTTGCCTTCGGAGTTTTCAAAGTCGATGGGGTTGACTTTGTGCGGCATGGTGGAAGAGCCGACTTCGCCCGCTTTGACTTTTTGTTTGAAGTAACCCAATGAAATATAACCCCAAACGTCGCGGTTGAAGTCGATCAGGATGGTGTTGATGCGGCTGAGGGTTTGGAAGAATTCAGCCATGTAGTCGTGCGGTTCGATTTGGATGGTGTAGGGGTTGAAGGTCAGGCCGAGGCCGATTTCGACGAAATTGCGGCAGTGGGTTTCCCAGTCAATGTCGGGATAGGCGACCATGTGGGCGTTGTAGTTGCCGACCGCGCCGTTGATTTTGCCGAGGAATTCTTGCGCCTGAAGGTTTTTAAACTGGCGTTGCAGGCGGTACACGATGTTGGCGGTTTCTTTGCCCAAAGTGGTCGGCGTGGCGGGCTGGCCGTGGGTGCGGCTCATCATGGGGACGGCGGCAAGGTCGTGCGCCATGCCGGTGAGTTTTTCGATGATTTCGGCAAGTTTCGGCAGGATGACGGTTTCGCGCGCTTCTTGCAGCATCAGGGCATGGGACAGGTTGTTGATGTCTTCGCTGGTGCAGGCGAAGTGGATAAACTCGCTGGCGGCGGCGACTTCGGGCACGCCGGCAAAGCGTTCTTTAAGCCAGTATTCGATGGCTTTGACATCATGATTGGTGGTCGCTTCGATGGCTTTGACGGCGGCTGCGTCTTCCAATGAAAAGTTTTCGATAACTTTGTCGATTTCGGCAAGCGTGAAATCGCTGAAGGCGGGGATTTCGGTGATTTTTGATTCGGCGGCGAGGGCTTTGAGCCAGCTCAATTCGACTTTGACGCGCGCCCTCATCAGGCCGTATTCGGAGAAAATCGGACGCAATGCTTCAACAGATTGGGCGTAGCGGCCGTCTAGGGGGGAAAGTGCAGCGATAGGGTTGATCATGTCGGAGTCCTGTCGGTAGGTCGGTCAAACGGTTAAATCAAACAGTCAAATTGTTTGCAATTATACATGATTTAACGATATACATTCGGGTCGTCTGAAACTACAACCTACCCTTCAAAGCGTTTTTGACAAACGCCGCCGACTCGCGCAATACCGTGAAACCATAGCCGCCGTAAGGCTCGGAACAAAACGGCGCGGCATACACCTGAATATCGTGTCCCTGCCACTGCTTGTCCGCCATCATCCGCGCCCGCGCCAAATGAAAACCGGCGCTGACAATGACGACACGCGGGCTGTTTTCAATAAATTTTCGGCTGAACACAATATTCTCAAACGTATTGCCCGCTTCCCGTTCCTGAATAATGACCCCCTTCGGTACGCCCATTTTCTCCGCAATCATCTGCATATTGCCTGCGGAAGACTGCAAATCACGGCTGACTCCGCCCGTCATCACCAGTTTTTTCACCTTGCCGGCACGATACAGCTCGACAGCCGCTTCAACGCGCGCCACCAAACAAGGATTCAGACGACCCCCTTCATAAGCACGGGTCGAAAGCACAACCGCAGCATCCGCCGGACGCACCGTATCCGCATCCAACCGCGACACCCAAAAATCGCGCCACATGATCCACAGCGGCAAAAGCGCGGAGGTAAAGAATAAAACCAATATAAAAACGAGGGTTTTTTTGAGCATCCGAATCCTAAAATGATGAAAGTAGTTGGAACGCGGCTGTACGGGCAGGTTCCGATTATTCCTTAATTTTACGAAATTCATACATCAAAAGGTCGTCTGAAAACAGGATTTTCAGACGACCTTTTATTTAGGTTTAGGTTATCTTTCTGTCGTAGCGGAAAGCTTGTGTGGCGTAAGAGGGTGGGAGTGCATGTCAGGGACCTATATCTGATTCAAAAGTCCGACCTGCCTAAACTGCACAGTATATCGGTTTAAAATAGAAACCACTTAATGCCGTCATTCCCGCGCAGGCGGGAATCCAGACATTCGGTTGTTGCACAAGAAAGGTTAGATGCTAAAAACACAAGCGAAAAAGACTGCACTTTATAAAAAGTGCGGTCTTTTTTGTAATGTTTTGATAGTGTGGTTTCAAACCCCGTTATTGGATGAGTCCTTCATTCCATAATGCGATAACCACATCAAGTTGGCTATTATGTTTCTTTTCTTCTCCAATGATTTTTTGAATTTCTGCCCAAAGTTCAGCTTTTTTATTTGCCCAAGACATATCTTTTTTTAATAAATGGATGGCAAGAATTGCATATTCTGCATTTTTAGATTCTTTCTCTTGTGGTGTTTGAATAGAAATTCCTTTTATTTTTCCCGCGTAGCACAGCCCGAAGAAGGCATTTTTAGGACATCCTTTCACTCTAGCTGAATAACTGTTAGTAAACTCTTGAACTGCTTCCGTCCATGCTTTTTTAATATCGTGTGTATAAGCGAATAGCTCTACGGCTTTTACAGCTGTTTTTCCATATAAATTCATATGTTCAACTCACGCAAAGCGCGGATTTTAGCATTGGCAGAACAGCAAAAACAACAAATCGCCTGAGAAAATCAAGAGCAGAAACATCGTAAACGGCTCGAGCAACAAGAGCGTGAGACCGCACTTTATGAAGAGGCATGCCAGAATGCGCAAGAAGACTTGAATATGTTCGTGAAATGTTGGACTCAATAATCTAATTTATATGTGTTATAGAAAAAAGGTCGTCTGAAATTTCAGACGACCTTTTTGACGTTTGGCGAAACACCGAGTCTTCAGTCTTTGCGGCGGCTGCCTAAGTCGGCGGCGGCGGTAAAGAGTACGTCGGTGGAGGAGTTGAGGGCGGTTTCGGCGGAGTCTTGGATTACGCCGATAATCATGCCGACGCCGACGACGCGCATGGCGAAGTCGTTGTCGATGCCCAAGAGGCTGCAGGCGACGGGGATCAGCAGCAGCGAGCCGCCGGCAACGCCGGATGCGCCGCATGCGCCGACGGTGGCGACGAGGCTCAGGAGCAGGGCGGTGGGGTAATCGACGACGATGCCTTTGGTGTAGGCGGCCGCCATGGCTAAGACGGTGATGGTAATCGCCGCGCCTGCCATGTTGATGGTTGCGCCCAGCGGGATGGAGACGGAGTAGGTGTCTTCATGCAAGCCGAGTTTTTTCGCCAATGCCATGTTGACGGGGATGTTGGCGGCGGAGGAGCGGGTGAAGAAGGCGTAGAGTCCGCTTTCGCGCAGGCAGGTGAAGACCAGTCCGTAAGGGTTTTTGCGGGTTTGCGACCAGACGATGAGCGGGTTCACGACGAAGGCGATAAATGCCATGCTGCCGAGCAGGACTGCCAGCAGGCGTCCGTAGCTGAGGAAGGCGGAAAAGCCAGTTTCGGCGACGGTTTGGGAAACCAGTCCGAAAATACCCAAGGGGGCGAAGCGGATAACCCATTGTACGACGGTGGTAACGGCTTCGGAGAGGTCGGAGACGACTTGGCGGGTGGTGTCGGAGCCGTGGTGGCGCAATGCAGAGCCTAAAACCAACGCCCATGCGAGAATGCCGATGTAGTTGGCTTGCGCGATGGCGTTAATCGGGTTGGACACGAGCTTCATCAAAAGTTCTTTGAGGACTTGGACGATGCCGGAGGGTGGTGCGAGGGTGGAGGCGGCGACGTCTTTAAACACCAGCGCGGTCGGGAATGCCATACTGGCGGCAACGGCGACTGCGGCGGCGGCAAATGTGCCGACGAGATACAGAATAATGATGGGTTTGATTTTGGCTTCGCCGCCTTTGCGGTATTGCACCAGCGCGGCGGTTACTAAGACAAACACCAATACGGGGGCGACGGCTTTCAATGCGCCGACGAACAATTCGCCGAGCAGCCCTGCGCCTAAACCTGCTTTCGGGGAGATGGTACCGACCAATACGCCCAACATCAAACCGATGATGATTTGCGGTACGAGTCCGATACGGTTGACTGCGTTTAGCAGTGGATTACCACTTGCCATGATACATCCTCTTACTTTATGTGTTAAGAAACGTTGCATTTTAAAAGAAAATATCAATTATTGTGCAGGTTTACATATTGAATTGATTATCGTGGCGCAAAATGCTTGATTTTTTGGAAAATTGGGCAGTTTGTGCTGTATTTTTCGGATTGGAGGGAGTTAATGTGTTTTGCTTCTGTCGCACAGAGGCAGGCGCATCCGCCTTTTCAGACGACCCCTCCGTCTCGGGCGGGTTTTAAACCCGATTGAAAATAATGGTAGAATTTAGAACCCTTCTGCCGTTGAAACATTTTTTGCCATGACCAGACTGACTTCGCCCATCCTGATTGCCTCACTCGCCCTTGCCTACGGACACGCAGCCGCAGCAGACCTGCCGCGTGCCGAAGACTACGAACCGATTCCCGGCTTCAAGCAGGGCGGGCAATCCGAGCAGGCTGCCAAAGCAGGCAAACTGACGCCCAAGTTTCCCGTCAAAATCGAAACCAAAAACAGCGAAGTCAAATCCATGCTCGAAGAATACCTGCCGCTGATTACCCAGCAGCAGGACGAAGAATTGGATAAAGAGCAGGTCGGCTTCCTCGCCGAAGAAACGCCCGACAACGTCAAAACCATGCTCAAAACCAAAGGCTATTTCAACGGCAGCGTCAACGTCCAAGACAACGGTTCGAGCTACACCGTCGCCGTCAATCCCGGCCCGCGCACTAAAATCGACAACGTCAGCGTCGCCATCCTCGGTGACATCCTTTCAGACGACAACCTTGCCGAGTATTACCAAAAAGCCATGCTCAATTGGCAGCAGCCCGTCGGCGAATACTTCGACCAAGACGGCTGGAGCGGCAGCAAAACCTCCGTCCTCAGCGCAGTAACCCGCAAGAAATACCCGCTTGCCAAACTCAGCAACACCCAAGCCACCGTCAATCCCAACAACAACACCGCCGATCTGAACGTGATCGTCGAAAGCAACCGCCCCATTTATTTCGGCGACTTTGAAATCACCGGTACCCGCCGCTATCCCGAAAACGTCGTAGCCGGCCTGGCACGCTTCAAACCCGGCGCACCCTACGATCTCGACCTCTTGCTCGACTTCCAACAAGCGCTCGAACAAAACGGACATTACTCCGGCGCATCCGTTCAAGCCGACTTCGACCGCCTCCAAGGCGACCGCGTGCCCGTCAAAGTCAACGTTACCGAAGTCAAACGCCACAAACTCGAAACCGGTATCCGCTACGATTCCGAATACGGCCTCGGCGGACGTATCGGTTACGACTATTACAACCTCTTCAACAAAGGCTACATCGGCTCCGTCGTTTGGGACATGGACAAATACGAAACCACCCTCGCCGCCGGTATCAGCCAGCCGCGCAACAGCGAAGGCAAATACTGGACGACCAACACATCCTACAACCGCTCGACCACCCAAAACCTTGAAAAACGCGCCCTGACCAGCGGTATTTGGCGCGTGCGCGACCGCAACGGCATCGAATCGCGCCTCGGTATCGAATTCATCACCGAAGACCGCAAAGTACCCGATACCAATTACGACCTCGGCCGCAGCCACGCCACCATGCTGACCGCCTCGTGGAAACGCCAAAACATCGAAACCGAGCTGCGTCCCGAAAACGGCTACTACCTCGACGGCAAAATCGGCGCAACGCTGGGCAACTTCCTGTCCTCCACCGCCATGGCGCGCGCCACCGCCCGCGCAGGCTATTTCTACACACCCGAAAACAAAAAACTCGGCACCTTCATCGTCCGCGGGCAGGCAGGCTACGTTTATGCCCGCGAAGGCGAAGACGTGCCTTCCAGCTTAATGTTCCGCACCGGTGGCGCCTCTTCCGTACGCGGTTACGAACTCGACAGCATCGGTTTGGAAGGCCCGAAAAATTCCGTCCTCCCCGATAGGGCATTACTGGTCGGCAGCCTCGAATACCAGTTCCCGATTACCAAAAGCGTATCCGGTGCCGTCTTCCATGATGTCGGCGACGTTACCAGCAACTTCAAAAACATGAGTATGCAACACGGTACCGGCGTCGGCGTGCGCTGGTTCAGCCCCGTCGCCCCGTTCTCCTTCGACGTCGCCTACGGACACCAAGACAAAAAACTCCGTTGGCACATCAGTTTGGGTACAAGGTTTTAAGGTCGTCTGAAAATGTGGGCAGGCTTGCTGCAAAACCAATCAATATCCAAATTTCCAACCATTCTTTAACCATAAATAAAAATCATGAATTTCGATTTTGAAAACCTCTCTTCATTCTCAGGCTGGGAACGTCTCGTTGAAACCGGCATGGCATTCGGTACCAACCTCGTTGCCGCGCTGGCGATTTTCTTTGTCGGCAGATGGATAGCCTCCCGCCTCGTTATTTTGATGAAAGCCGCGCTGACCCGCGCCAAAGTGGACAGGACGCTGGTAAGCTTTCTGGGCAATGTAGCCAATATCGGTCTGTTAATCCTGATCATCATTGCCGCGCTGGGCAAACTGGGCATCCCGACCACGTCGGTTACCGCCTTAATCGGCGGTGCGGGCTTGGCGGTGGCTTTGTCGCTGAAAGATCAACTGTCGAACTTTGCCGCCGGCGCGCTGATTATCCTGTTCCGTCCGTTTAAAGTCGGCGACTACATCAAAGTCAACGGCTTCGAAGGCTTTGTTAGCGAAATTAAAATGGTGCAGACCGCGCTGAGTACGCCGGATAACGAAGAAATCATCCTGCCCAACAGCGTCGTCATGAGCAACAGTATCGTCAACCGTTCTTCCATGCCGTTGTGCCGCGTGCAGGTAGTGGTCGGCGTGGATTACGCCTGCGATTTGAAAGCCGCCAAAGCCGCCGTCCTGAAAGCCGCCACCGAGCATCCTTTGTGCGTACAGACTCCAGGCAAAGAAGCGGTAACATTTATTACCAACTTGGGAGACAGCGCCATTGAAGTTACCCTTTGGGCGTGGACGAACGAAGCCGATTTGGGCGCGTTCCGCTTCGGGTTGAACGAGCAGGTGGTGGAAAATCTGCGCGCCGCCAATATCAATATTCCTTTCCCGCAGCGAGACGTGCATATCATCCAGCAGCAGGGGTAAGGGTAAGTTTCGGGTTGGAGAATCCGACCTGCTGAAACCGCGGGCATACGATGTTTGAAACCCAAAAGCCCATCCGAGGTCGTCTGAAAAACTGTCTTATGGTTTTCAGACGACCTTTATTGTTCCCGCCGACAGGCATACAATCAAAAGTACAGTACCTTTCATTGATTCAATACAAGGAGACAGTTATGCGCGGCATAAAATCAGTTGCATTGTTGTGTACTTTGGCATTGGGTGCGCCGGCGTTTTCGGCGGGTTTGACCAAAACGCTGCCGGGCGATTTGACGACGGCTCAGGCGCAGGCGGTGGTGCAGGCTTCGATGAAAAAGGCGCGTGAAATCAAGGTGCCGATGAATATCGCGGTCATGGACGCAGGCGGTAATTTGAAGGCGTTTGCGCGTATGGACGATGCGTTTATCGGCAGCATCGATATTGCGCAGAAAAAGGCGAAAACGGCGCGTTATTTCAATATGTCCACCCGCGATTTGGGCAAGGCTTCGCAGCCGGGCGGCGAGCTTTACGGCATTGAGGTGACCAACGACGGTTTGGTGATTTTTCCCGGCGGTGTGCTGCTGGTGGATAAAAACGGCGTTATCGTCGGCAGTGTCGGCGTGAGCGGCGGCTCGGTCGATGAAGACGAAAGCGTCGCGAAAGCAGGTGCGGCGGTATTGTCGGGCAGGTAAGCCGCAGCTTGAGGCAACCCGCCGCGTTTCTTTTCATTGATTTGCGTTGGGTTGCTGAAATACGCAGAGGTCGTCTGAAAATGCGGGTCTAAACTCCCGCTGTCTTTTCAGACGACCTTTTTGCATTTGTTGACATTTTTACCGCTTCGGGCATGACGTTCGGGCATATGGGGTCGTCTGAAACCTGAAATGCTGTCTTTCCCAAGCACAATTCGCTGCAATGGGATATGATTATCCTTTTTCAGACGACCTGTCCTGATATGGGGTCGTCTGAAAAGCCGATTCCGTCGGGTGCGGCGGAGTCCTGAGAAGCCGTTAAGCCATACAAGAAAGCCAAGATGTCCGAAACAGCAGTCCAAGAAACCCAAGAAACGCCAAACAGTGTGCCTACGTCGTCTGAAACACAACCCACCCCGCCCAAGCGCAAGAGGCGCTGGTTGCGGGTTCTGTTGCTGACGTTGGTTGTGCTGGTGTGCGCGCTGGCGGGCTTTATCGGCTGGCTGGTGGGGACGGAATCGGGTTTGCGTTTCGGTTTGTACAAGATTCCGTCCTGGTTCGGCGTGAAGATTGCGTCGGAAACGCTGGAAGGTACGCTGGTTAAGGGTTTTCACGGCGATAAGTGGATGATTGAAACGGATGGGGCGGATGTGAAAATCAGCGCGTTCCGTTTTGATTGGAAGCCGTCCGAGCTGTTTCAGCGCAGCCTGCACATTACTGAAATTGTGGCGGGCGATATTGCGGTCGTGCCGAAGCCGACGCCGCCGAAAGAGAAAAAGCCGTCCAAAGGACTGCCTGAGAGCATTGATTTGCCTGTGTTGGTGTTTATCGACCGTTTTGAGACGGGCAGACTCAGCGTGGGCAAAAATTTTGACAAGCAGACGGCCTATCTCGACCATCTGAATGCGGCATACCATTACGATCGGAAAGAACACCGCTTGGATTTGAAAACCCTCGATACGCCGTGGAGCAATTCGACGGGTTCGGCGGTGGTCGGGCTGGAGAAGCCGTTTGCGCTCAATACGACGGTTCAGACGAAGGGCGAGCTGGAAGGCGAGACGATAGAGGGTAAGGCGCGTCTGTGGGGCAGCTTGCAGGACGTGCAGACTGAAATCCTGCTGGACGGCGACGATGTGCATTTGTCGGCGAAATCTACGGTGCATCCGTTTGCCGCTTCGTTGGACAAGATGATCGGTGAGGTGCTGATTAAGGGTTTCAACATCAACCCGACTGCTTTCCTGCCGTCGCTGCCTAAGGCAAACCTGACGTTTGACGCGACTGTCGTGCCTTCGTTTACGCACGGTATCGCGCTGGACGGCTCGCTCGACTTGGAAAACAAGGCGGCGGGTTTTGCCGATGACAAAGCCATTCCGGTACGCAATATTTTGGCGGACTTCACGATTAACGACAACGGCGTGGTAACTGTCCAAGAGTCTGAAATCGGGCTGTTGGAGGAAGGTTCGTTCAATGTTGCCGGTACGGTCGATACGGTGAAAAACGCGCTGGCGCTCAAGATTAATGTGAACAACCTCGTTTCAGACGACCTCGTCCGCACCAATGTTGCCGGTCAGTGGAACGGGTTTATCGGCGTCAAAGGCGAAACTTCATCGCCCGCTGTGGACTGGAATCTTGAAAGCAGCAACGCGCAACTTTCCGGACTGCTGTCCTTCGCCACCGACAGACAACTCGGTCAACGCACCCTCAAACTCGACCGCGTCCGCGTCGCTCCGCAAAACGGCGGCGAACTGACGGCGCAAGGTTCGCTCGAGCTTTTCAAAGACCGCCTGCTCAAGCTCGACATTTCCAGCAAGGCGTTCAATCCGTCCCGCCTAGACTCAAAACTGCCCGCAGGCAGCGTCAACGGCACCATCAATCTCTCAGGCGAACTGGCGAAAGAAAAATTCGCCGGCAAAATGCAGTTTGCGCCGAGTACGTTAAATAATGTGCCTCTCAGCGGCAAAGCCGACGTCGTTTACGAATCCGGACACCTCCCGCGCGCGCTGACCGACCTGCGTTTGGGCAACAATATCGTTAAAACCAACGGCAGCTTCGGCAAAAAAGGCGACCGCCTCAATATCGACATCACCGCTCCCGACCTTTCCCGTTTCGGTTTCGGACTGGGCGGGCTGCTCAATACGCGCGGCTACATTTCAGGCGACCTCAAGGGCGGGCTGAAAACCTACGAAGCCGACCTCTCCGGCGAAGCGCGCGCCCTGCGAGTCGGCGATGCCGTCAACATCCGCATGCTTGATTTCAAACTCAAAGGCACGCCCGACATCAACCGTCCGCTTGCCGCCGACATCAAAGGCAGCCACATCGCCCTTTCCGGCGGCGCGACCGTCATCGATGCGGTCGACCTGTCCCTCAACGGCACGGGCGCACAACACCGCATACACGGCAGCAGCAGCATGGCGTTGGACGGCAAACCTTACAAACTCGAAATCAACGCGGCGGGCGGTCTGAACAAAGACTTCAATCAGTGGAAAGGCAGCGTGGACACGCTCGACATCGGCGGCGCGTTCAACCTCAAACTGCAAAACCGCATGAACCTCGAAGCAGGCGCGGAGCGCGTTTCCATGAGCGCGGCGCGCTGGAGCGTGATGGGCGGCAGCCTCAACCTGCAAAACTTCGTTTGGGACAAAAAAACCGGCATCACCAGCAAAGGCAGTGCGCAAAGCCTGCACATCACCGAGTTGCAAAACTTCGTCAAAATCCCCGTCGAACACAACTTGGTACTCGGCGGCGATTGGGATTTGGCGTACAGCCAAAATGCCCGCGGCTACCTCAACATCAACCGCCAAAGCGGCGACATCATCCTGCCGAACAAAGACCCGAAAAAACAAATGCCCTTGGGTTTGAGCGCGCTCGCCCTGCGCACCCGTTTCCAAAACGGCCGCATCGACAGCACGCTTGAAGGCAATACCCGCTTCGGCAGCGTCAACGCCGATTTGGGCATCAGCCAGCAGTTCGGCAACAAAATCGCCAACGCGCCGGTCAGCGGCAAAATCAACCTCAACGTCCCCGACTTGGGCGCAATCAAAACCTTCCTGCCCGCTACCGCGCAAGGCATTACAGGTCGTCTGAACGCCGCCGCCGCCATAGGCGGGCGCGTCGGTTCGCCCACCATCGCCGCCACCCTGAACGGCACCAGCAACTACGGTACAGCCGAAGGTACGGTCAACATCGGACAGGGCGCCAGCATGGACACTGCGCCTTTGAGCGGCAAACTCAACCTCAACGTCGCCGACCTCGAAGTCTTCCGCAACTTCCTGCCCGTCGGACAAACCGTCAAAGGTCGTCTGAATGCCGCCGTCAGCCTTGGCGGACACGTCAGCGATCCCCAGTTTTCCGGTACGCTCAACGGCGAAAAGCTCTACTACCGCAACCAAACCCAAGGCCTCATCCTCGACAACGGCGTTTTACGTTCCCATTTGCAGGGACAACGCTGGATTATCGACAGCCTCAAGTTCCACAAAGGCGGTACGCTCGAGCTTAAAGGCTCCGTCAACCTTGCCAACGCCGATCCGGACGTTGACGTGGATGTCGTCTTCGACAAATACGACACCCTCTCCCGTCCGAACCGCCGCCTGCGCCTCTCCGGCAGCGCGAAAGTGCAATACAACCAGGCCAGGGGCTTCATCCTCAACGGCACATTGGGCAGTGATTACGGTATGTTCGGTTCGCAAAAATCCTCCATGCCCTCGTTGGACGACGATGTCGTCGTGTTGGGCGAAGAGAAAAAACAAACCGCCGCCGTGACGCCCATCAGCCTCAACCTGACGCTCAACCTCAACGACAACATCCGTTTCGTCGGTTACGGCGCAGACATCACCATAGGCGGCAAGCTGACCATCACTTCCCGCCCGGGCGAAGCCATCCAAGGCGTCGGTACTGTCCGTGTTGTTAAAGGCCGTTACAAAGCCTACGGACAAGACCTCGACATCACCAAAGGTACGGTTTCTTTCGTCGGCCCGCTCAACAACCCCAACCTGAACATTCGCGCCGAACGCCGCCTTTCCCCCGTCGGTGCGGGCGTCGAAGTCCTCGGCAGCCTCTCCAATCCGCGCGTAACCCTTGTTGCCAAAGAGGCGATGAGCGAAAAAGACAAGCTCTCTTGGCTTATCCTCAACCGCGCCAGCAGCGGCAGCGACGGCGACAATGCCGCCCTTTCCGCAGCGGCAGGCGCGCTCCTTGCTGGACAAGTCAACGACAGGCTCGGACTGGTGGATGATTTGGGCATCACCAGCCAACGCAGTCGCAACGCCCAAACCGGCGAACTCAACCCCGCCGAACAAGTGCTGACCGTCGGCAAACAGATTACCAACAACCTCTACGCAGGTTACGAATACGGTATTTCCAGTGCCGAACAGTCCGTCAAACTCGTGTACCAGCTCACCCGCGCCATCCAAGCCGTCGCCCGCGTCGGCAGCCGTTCATACGGCGGCGAGTTGAAATACACCATCCGTTTCGACAGGCTCTTCCGTTCGGATTACGAAAACGACCGAAAAATCGAAGAAGCGGAAAAACAAAAAGCCGCGCAAACGCAATAACGCCGACGGAAAGGAAAAGGTCGTCTGAAAACCACACTTTAGGGTTTTCAGACGACCTTCTTTATATTTTTAAGTCTGCCTGCTTATTATCAAGCCAAATCAAGCTGCTTTTCCAAATTTTCCACCAACTGGTCATCCAGTTTCAAGGCTTGCGACAGCCGGCTTAAGAACACGATTTCTTTACGGGATAAATCGGCACACACCAATCTTGCCGCCAGATAGGTTTCTGCGGCCAAAGCTTCATCGTTGCCGACGGCTGCTGCGATTTCCTCGACTGTTGCCGGTCTTTCATATTCGGCGGCAAGCCAGGCGGCGGTTTCTGCATCTGTACCGCTTTCACGGGCAATAACCTGTTTTTCCGCTTCATCAATCAACCCGTCCGATGCGGCGGCTGCAATCATGGTGCGCAGGATGACGCGGCTGTGTGTTTCGGCAAGTTGGCCGACAGGTTCGAACGCTTGTTGCGGCAATTCGGGTTGGTTGCGGTTTTGCTGCCAGCTTTGATAGCCTTTGTAGGCAATATAACCCAAAGCTGCGACTGAACCGGCTTTGACCAGTTTTTTGGTGTTTTTCTTTTTCATCAGCATAGAAGCCAGTCCTGCCACTAATGCACCGCCGCCGAAAGAATTAAGCGGGCTGTCGGCGACGGATTTGCTATTTTTTTGAACCGTTCCCAAAATTTGGTTGAGCAGGTTGTTGAAATTCATTGTGATTGTCCTTTTTGAGGGTGGGTTTTTAAATCATATGGGTATTCAGACTTAAAACAAGGCATGGGGGTGTTAAAGGATGCAAATGCTTATGAAGTATAGGGGAAGTCGTCTGAAAATCAAATCGGGCAGGGTTTCTGGATTGTTAAGCATTACCTGCAAAAAGGATGGCGAACTGTCGGCAAGAGGTAAATAAAACAGTAAGGAACAAAACACAAATAAGAATCGTTATCATAAACTTATTGAATTTATTAAGATTTTTTTGCAGGTTGACCGACATTTACCTTTTAATGGATTTTGAAATTCGATAAAATAGCAGGATATTAAGATTTGTCTGTCAACCAGTTAGGCATAAACCCATGTTGGCCAGTTACTTTCCCGTCCTCGTATTCATCCTCGTCGGCCTTGCGGC
>ERZ773196.247-NODE-247-length-35671-cov-10.194239_pt1 | contig 35671 bp, 27 predicted proteins | sample MGYA00581009_ERZ773196 | MGnify/ENA primary metagenome ERZ773196 (study PRJEB29015, sample SAMEA2738162) | human oral metagenome | biome: human oral; feature: human-associated habitat; material: saliva | place: China | collected 2243 ... | reverse complement strand
TGTCGAACCTGGTTGACTACGACTTCACGGCATCGATGGAAAACGATCTGGACCAAATCGCTGCGGGAAGCGAAGATCGCCACGAGTTCTTGAGCACCTTCTACTTCGGTGCAGATGGTAAGGGCGACGCTGACGGCCTGAAGTTCCAGGTTGAATCCCTAGGAGACGATATTGATGCCCGTGCGGTGAACTCCATTGACATGGGAAATGGCGTCACCTTGCGAGTGGGTCGTTACGGTCCCTACTTGGAGAAGGCCGATGGGACGCGCGCAAATGTGCCGCCCGAGGTCGCTCCCGACGAGTTGACCGAAGAGAAGATCACGGAACTCTTTGCGCTTGCTGCAGATGATGGACGCGAGCTGGGTATCGATCCCGCAAGCGGACATGTGCTGGTTGCAAAGAACGGCCGCTACGGTCCCTACGTGACGGAAATTCTGCCCGAAGAAGCTGAAGAAGCGGAAGCTTCTGAAGACGGGAAGCCCGCGAAGAAGACCCGGAAGAAGGCTGCGGCAAAACCGCGCACGGCCTCCCTGTTTAAGTCGATGGATCTGGCGACCATCACCCTGGAAGACGCGCTTGCACTGCTTTCGCTTCCGCGTGAAGTTGGCGTTGATCCCTCTGACGGTGAGGTCATTACCGCGCAAAACGGTCGCTACGGCCCGTACCTGAAGAAGGGAAGCGATTCGCGTACCCTTCCCAGCGAGGACCAGCTTCTGACGATCACCTTGGACGAGGCGCTGGAGATCTACTCTCAGCCCAAACAACGAGGCCGTGGGGCAGCAAAGCCTCCGCTGCGTGAGTTCGGCGCTGATCCGGTTTCGGGGAAGAAGGTCACCGTCAAGGACGGTCGTTTCGGTCCCTACATCACCGATGGTGAAACCAACGTGACCGTTCCGCGCGCCGAAACCGTCGAGGATCTGACCGCTGAACGCGCGTATGAGCTGCTTGCAGACAAGCGCGCGAAGGGCCCAGCTCCCAAGCGCACCCGTAAGACCACTGCGAAGAAGACAACAACTCGACGCACGACGAAGAAGACTTCGGCTAAGAAGTAACGAGAAGGAATTTTCTTTCGCCCACCCGCTGCCAAAATGGACGCAAATGCGGGTGGGCACTGTCAAGATAGAGACATGAGATCAATGGGTAGTGGTGCACAGGCGGGGCGCGGACTCTTCATCACTTTTGAAGGTGGTGATGGGACCGGTAAAAGTACCCAAATTCAGCGGGTCCGCCAGTGGTTTGAAGAACGCGGACAACAGGTGGTTGTCACGCGAGAACCCGGTGGAACAGAGCTGGGGACGACTCTGCGTCAATTGGTTCAGAACGGGCCGGAAGATGTTGATCCCCGCACTGAAGCACTGCTGTATGCCGCTGATCGTGCCTACCATGTCGCGACCCTGATTAGACCGGCCCTTGAACGCGGGGAAATTGTTCTGGTCGATCGCTACATTGACTCGTCTTTGGCCTATCAGGGAGCTGCGCGCAGCTTGGGTGTGGATGAAATCCGCAGCCTGTCCATGTGGGCAACGGGAAGTTTGCTCCCCGACCTCACTTTGCTGATTGACGTTCCACCGGAAGTTGCCGCCAGACGTCGCGGTGGTGAACCGGATCGAATGGAACGCGAATCTATGGAGTTCCATGAGCGCGTTCGTCACCAGTACTTGGCGCTTGCGGATTCTGAAGCAGATCGCATTGTCGTCATTGATGGCGTAGGTACCGAAGATCAGGTCTTCAGTGAAATTCGCGGAGTTCTGGAAGAACGTGTTGATGCGGCATTCCAGGGATTGCCTGAAGAAGCTGCAGAAAATGCCAAGCCCGTTGAATCTCAGGCAACGCTCTGGGCTCTTCTGGAAGAGGATGGCATTCTTCTGTGAGCGTTTGGGATGAATTGGTCGGCCAGGAACATGCCCTGGCGGTATTGCAACAGGCAGCTCAAGGCGCCCGGGCAATCGTCGACCATGCCCAAGAGGCACATCCAGGTGCGGACACTTCCGGCTCCGTGCGCGCAGATGCCTCGTCGCTTACTCAGCCCACAGATGACCCATCTCGCTCAATGACCCATGCGTGGCTCATCACCGGGCCTCCCGGTTCGGGGCGTTCGGTTGCGGCAATCGCTTTCGCAGCGGCCCTCCAGTGCACCGGAGAGTTCCCCGGATGCGGACAGTGTCCAGGATGCCGCACCACAATGGCTCGGACGAATGGCGATGTCTCAATCCTCACCACGGAATCCACGCAAATTCGTATCGATGAGGTTCGCCAGATCGTCTTGCGCGCACAGACTGCACCCTCGCAGGGACGTTGGCGGGTCATCGTCATCGAAGATGCTGACCGCATGATGGAACGTACAGCGAATGTTCTTCTTAAGGCAATTGAAGAACCGCCAGAGCGCACGGTCTGGCTGCTCTGTGCTCCCAGTGCAGAAGACATGATCACCACCATTCGTTCGCGTTGCCGGCATCTGGGACTGCGAATTCCAGATCCGCACGCCGTCGCGGATCTTCTTGTTCGTCGTGACGGTGTTGATCCTGCGGATGCGCTATCTGCAGCCCGTGCAGCCCAATCGCATATCGGCTTGGCTCGAGCCCTCGCCAAAGACCCCAAGATGCGTCAGCGCCGCCGACAGATCATCACTGCCCCGGCACAGGTGCGTTCTGTTGGTGAAGCGGTCTTTGCCGCAGAGGACCTCCTCTCCATTGCGAAAACTCAAGCAGAATCCCAATCTGAAGAACGCAATGCCCGCGAAAAGGCAGAACTCATGCGCCAATTGGGAATGGAAGAAGGCCAGAGTCCGGCCTCGCATCAGCGTGCGCGTATCCGTGAACTTGAAGAAGACCAGAAGCGTCGCTCAAAGCGAGCCATTCAAGATTCTCTTGATCGAGCCCTCGTCGATCTCTTGGGAATCTATAGGGACGTTCTCCTGCGTCAATTGGGAACGGATCAAGAGCCAATCAATGATGACTGTCTAGATCTCATCGACCAGCTCTGCGCTCAATCCACCCCGCAGCAGACCATGAAGCGAGTCCAAGCGATTGAGGAAGCTCGAAAGCGCCTGACAACAAACATGTCAGTCCCTCTGATTTTGGAATCGATGGCGCTCTCACTTCGACCGCAGGTCTAGACATCGAATAGGGTAGAGGCATGAATTCACGCTCCCGCCTGATCGTCTCCGTGTTGATCGTCCTTGCGCTTGCCACAAACTTTGGCATCGCATACTACGCGAAGAATGCCATCGATCAGGCTGCCACCAGTGCCGCCGCAGGCTCCTCAAACAGCCAAAACAAGGTGACGGTCGCGCATGCGGCAGACCCGCTTCCCGGCAAGCCCACGAAAGAGCAGTTCTACTCTCAGCCGCTCAATTGGCGACAGTGCGAGGCCTCGGAAATCACAAGCACCGGGGTGTCTGCACCGCGCGATATCGACAAGTACCAGTGTGCGTCGCTGACCGCACCGCTGGACTGGGAGAACCTCGACGGGAACCAAATCACCCTTGCCTTGGCGGTCCACCGCGGGGATCAGAGTGAAGGCAAGGCTCTTTTCTACAATCTTGGTGGTCCCGGTGGAGCATCGGTGTCCTCAATTACCTCGCAGGTCACCACCTCTTTGGGTACGGGGCTTGTCTCGGCTTTCGACATCGTTGCACTGGATCCGCGAGGCGTCGGAGCATCAACCCCTGTCCGTTGCCGAACTGATGAAGAGCGTGACGGCGACGCAGCTGGAACGCGAAACCCAATCGATCCGAATGCAACTCCCGCAGAAATGATCAAGCTCGCAGAGGATACTTCTCGAGATCTCGCCAAGGGCTGCCAAGACCTCAGCGGTGACATCTTCAAGCACATCGACACCGTGAATGCGTCGAAAGACTTCGATATGGTTCGCGCGCTGCTTGGTCAAGAGAAGTTCAACTACCTGGGCTACTCCTACGGAACTTTCCTGGGTGCCACCTACGCCGAGCAATTCCCCGGAAATGTCGGCCACATGGTCCTCGATGGTGCACTTGATCCCTCGGTCAGCGGCGATGAGCTCTCCGCCATGCAAATGCGAGGCTTCGAGGCCTCCTTGCGTCACTGGGTGGAGGATTGCCAGGCAGCACGTAACTGCCCGCTCAAGGGCGATGCAGATGCCGGCATGAAGCAGATGAAGAACTTCTTCGATCGCCTGTACAACACCCCGCTTCAAACCTCAGATCCGAACCGCCCGCTCACTCACGACCTTGCAATGAGCGCTGTCGTTGGGCTGCTGTACTCGACGCAGACGTATTCAATCCTCACGCAGGGAATGCAGCAAGCGCTGAATTCCGAGGACGGCTCGACGCTGCTCTACGTTGCAGACTTGCTGAGCGAACGCAACAAGGACGGAAGCTACTCATCGAATTCGATGGATGCGATCGTTGCTATTAACTCCCTGGACTTCGAACCTGTTGGTGACGCAGCTCAGTGGGAGAAGGACGCGACAGCACTTAAGCAAGAGCTGATGATCTTTGGCGATCTTGCCGGCTACACCTCCGCCGGACTTGAAGGTTGGCCGACCACGCACGCGAAGCGCCACGCAATCAAGGCTGAGGGAGCAGCCCCCATCATGGTCGTTGGTACGACTCATGATCCTGCAACCCCCTATGTGATGTCCCAGAATCTGGCGAAGCAGCTGTCGTCGGGCGTGTTGGTGACTTGGGATGGTTGGAATCACACCGCGTACTCGAAGAACGGAAGCAAGTGTGTGGCGACAGCTGTCGAAGGTTACTTCCTGCGTAATGTTGTTCCAAGTGCCGATCTTCAGTGCGGGGCTGATTCTTAGACTCGCTGGTTTTTCAAAGACCGCGTCGAAATGACTGGGACCGGCTAGGTCTGAATAGGCTTGCCCTGTCGCCAATTTCCTCGCTGGCCTTGGCAGCTGGGCCTAGGCTCGCTAACGTTGAGCTATGGACTTCTTCGGTGATGACGAAACAGAAACCCCCGGTCAGAACACGGATAGTGTTGAAGCCGACGTGCTCATTGACACCACCATCGAGAATGCCTGGGCCTTGGTCTCTGAGCCCGGCTGGTGGATCAATGATGGACCGCTGGGCGACCATGATGTTGAGCATGGCGATGACGGGCTCTACCACGTTACCGACCCGGAAGCGGGAACATGGCTTGTCGAGAAACTCGACGAAGATCCCATGGATGTCGTGCGATTCCGCTGGTATCCCGTGGCCAGTGATGAGTTCCCCGAAGAAATGCTGACGACTATCGAGGTCTCACTCTCAGAAGAAAAAGGCAAGGTCGCACTTCACGTTGAGGAATCGGGAATTGCCGCCCTCAGTGATGATGAGGACGAGGCCTACCAGCTTTGGGAAGACGAAGCTGGCTTGTGGGACCAGGCCGTTGACAGCGCGAAGGATTACTTAGAGCGTCGGTGACGCTCGATATCCTCTGCTGTTAAGGGGCCCTGCGTGGTTCCGGGAGCTTCCTCACCATCGCTCGGATTCTTCCTCATCCACGCAACCTCAAGCCCGTCGCGATACCCAAAGCGAGCCAGGTGAATCCCGACGACAAACTCAAGGTGCTCCACGGCCTCGGGAGAAGTCTTCAGCTCAAGACGCAAGTGCTGGTCTGTGCACGAGATTGCGCACTCACCGCCGGGCATCCCCTCGCGAGTGAAGATCAGCATTCCGCGCGCTGAATCCTCATCCCACTGTGCGTCGATTTTTCGCCCCATGTGCGAGGCAAGCTGATGCCCATATCGACGTGCACGCTCGGTGGGAACATTGGCGACAGAAATCATCACTTCACTCATACAAACCATTTTCTCCCATCTATCACGTTGGGGCGTGCTAGCGTGGAAAGCTCAACTGAGAGAACGGATCACAATGAGCACCAGCGAACACGATGAGCAGAGCTTCGGCGACGCCTCGGGCCGCGAGCTTCAGCGCAATCTAACGAACCGCCATATCCAGCTCATCGCTATTGGCGGCGCAATCGGTACCGGCCTGTTCATGGGCTCCGGAAAGACCATTGCAACGGCTGGTCCCTCGATCCTTCTGGTCTATCTGATCATCGGCAGTGCCCTCTTCCTGTTCATGCGTGCGATGGGCGAGATCCTTCTTTCGGATAAGAGATACGGCACTTTTGCCGATATCATTCGACACTTCCTTGGCCCAACTATGGGGTTCGTCATGGGATGGACCTACTGGCTGTGTTGGGTGGTCACAGGTATCGCTGACGTCGTTGCCATCACCGGTTACGTGCGCTTTTGGTTCCCGAACCTCCCTGCGTGGATTCCCGTTCTTGCTACGGCGATCCTTCTCTTCACTCTCAATGCGATGACCGTCAAGGCTTTCGGAGAGACCGAATTCTGGTTTGCGATGATTAAGATCGTCGCAATCATTGCGCTGATTGTGGTTGGCGTCGTCATGATCGCAATTGGCATGCACGACAGCAACGGAACAACCGCGGCGGTTTCAAACCTGTGGAGTCACGGAGGCCTATTCCCCACGGGATTGAGCGGATTCCTGGGTGGCTTCCAGATCGCAGTTTTTGCTTTCGTTGGTATCGAGCTTGTTGGAACGACCGTTGCCGAGACCGCGAACCCCACGCAAACTCTTCCCAAGGCAATCAACTCGATTCCCGTTCGCGTTGTTCTGTTCTACATCTGCTCTCTTGCGGTCATCATGATGGTGACGCCCTGGGATCAGATTGATAAGGCCCAGTCGCCTTTCGTCACGATGTTCTCGATGACGGGGCTGGGTGCGGCGGCTTCACTGGTGAACTTGGTAGTGCTCACTTCTGCGGCCTCGTCGGCCAACTCGGGGATCTACTCCACCTCGAGGATGCTCTTCTCCCTCTCACTTCAGGGTGATGCGGCCCCCTTCTTTGGTCGTCTGTCAAAGCGTCACGTCCCCCAGAACGCGCTCTTCCTTTCGTGTGTGTTCTTGCTTTCCGCCGCTGTTCTTCTGGCTTTTGGCGATTCAATCCTGAGCGTTTTCACTGTGGTGACCTCAATGTCAGCCACACTCTTCATGGTCGTGTGGGTTTTGATTGTCATCGCCTACCTGTTCTACGTGCGGAAGTACCCGAACAAACATCGCAGCTCGACCTTCCCGCTTCCTGGCGGTGTCTTCTCCGCGTGGCTCTTCATTGCCTTCATTGCTGCAATGGTTGTCGTCCTTTCCCTGGAAACCGAGAGTCTGCAGGGGCTACTGATGTCGGCCGCGTGGATGCTTGGCATCACCGTGGTCGGCGTGATTCGGCGCCACCGTTCTCTGGGGCGCCGAGGCCGTACATCCCTCTCAGCTTGATGCGCTATGCTTGCTGGGTAAGACAGGGGAGCCCACCGTGGGCTGAGAGTGCGAATGCAGACCCTTTCACCTGATCCGGATCATGCCGGCGTAGGAAGTCGCAATCTCCAGACTGCCTCCCCCGAGGCGGCCTAGCCCTCCACCATTAGCGGAGGATGAAAATGTCTACTTTTTCGACGCATCGTCGCGTCCGTTTGATCGCATCAACTGCGACATTTTTGGTTGCGGCAAGCTCTCTTGCAGCTTGCGCGGGAAACACTAAAGATGCTGCCGCAACGCAGGCTGGCACGGCCTCGGCACAGGGTGAACAAAGCGTCACTATTCTTGCCTACGATTCATTCGACTTCCCCCAGGACCTTCTAGATATGTTCCATGAGAAGACCGGAATCACTGCGAAAATCCAGGCGATTGGTAACGGCGGCGAGCTGGCAAATCAGCTGGTTCTTACCAAGGATGCGCCCCTGGGAGACGCAGTTTTCGGCCTAGACAATACGGTTTCAACCCGTATTGGTGGTCAGGGAATCATCGAGGATGCACACATCACCTCCCCCAACGCAGATGACAATTTCCAGGGCGAACCCGGTCTGGTTCCCATCGACCGCGGCGATGTCTGCGTGAACTACGACAAGAAGTGGTTTGCCGACCACCAGCTTGCTGTACCGACGAGCTTCGAAGACCTGACAAAGCCTCAATACAAGGACATGCTTGTCGCCATGAACCCGGCTTCTTCCACCCCCGGAATGGCCTTCATGCTGGCAACGATTGCAAAGTTTGGTCCCGATGGCTATGCGAACTACTGGAAGTCGCTCAAGGATAACGGCGTGAAGATCACCGAGGGCTGGTCCCAGGCATTCAACGTTGACTACAGCGCCGGTGAAGGCAAGGGCAGCTACCCCATGATGGTGTCCTACGGTTCTTCTCCCGCCTATGCGGTCAATGACGCAGGAACCGAAAGCTCGACCGGTGTCATCACCGATACCTGCTTCCGCCAGGTTGAATATGCCGGCGTACTCAAGGGGGCAAAGAACCCCGAAGGAGCGAAGAAGTTCATCGAATTCCTGCTCTCTGACGAAGTCCAGAGCGCAATTTCGAAGGCAACCTACATGCACCCCTACAAGGGACAGGAGCCCGAGGCCCTACAAAAGTTTGGCCCCCTGGCCGATAAGCCCCTGCGTGTAGATCCCCAGGAAATTGAGAAGAACTCGACTGCTTGGCTCAAGACCTGGCAAGAAACGGTTCTTGGGTGACAGATTTTCGGCAGCGTGCGCTTAGGGTGGGCGCCGGGGCAGTGGCCCTCGGCGTCCCCCTAGCGTTTCTTACGCTGTTTTTTGCGTGGCCAGCGGCAACTCTCATCGCTAAGGGATTTAGCGCTGAGGGCGGCGGAATTGACCTCTCGGGCCTAGGTGAGCTTTTGGGGGCTTCTCGAACCTGGAAAGTCATTGGCCGCACCCTGTGGATGGCACTTCTAGGTACGACTTTTTCATTAGTTCTGGGGATTCCGGGTGCCTACGCGCTGTACTGCTGTCGTTTCCCAGGACGTCGTTTTCTTCGCGCTGTCATTTCGGTGCCCTTTGTTCTGCCCACGGTCGTTGTGGGTGTTGCTTTTCGCTCTCTTCTTGCTCCTCAGGGATGGCTAGGTTTCTTGGGGCTCGATGGCACGATGACCGCGGTCGTCGCTGCAATGGTGTTTTTCAATTACTCGCTGGTTGTGCGTAACGTTGGTAGTTTTTGGTCCCAATTAGATGAGCGTCCCGCTCAGGTCGCCTCATGTCTGGGGGCACCTCCACGCCGAGTATTCCTGAGTGTCACCCTCCCGGCGCTCCTCCCCGCGATCGCCTCTGCGGCCTCGTTGGTCTTCTTGTATTGCGCAACTTCCTTCGGGATTGTGTTGATTTTGGGCGGTTCGAAGCTCACGACCGTCGAGTCCGAGATCTACATGCTCACCACGCAGTTCTTGGATCTTCGCAGCGCCTCGGTACTGTCCATTGTTCAGTTGGTCGTCATCGCGCTGTCCTTGATCATTGCCGAGGCCGCGCGCAGGCGTGGGAAGAACGCGGCAACTTTGGGTGCGCCCCGGCCACAGAAGCCTGTGAGCGTGGGAGACCTGTGGGCGCTGGTTTTCAGTGGTTTCGTTATTTGTGTGCTTGTCCTTCTGCCCTTGGCCGCACTGGTGTGGCGTTCCCTTCACCGACGAGGCCGTTTGACCTTTGAGCACTACGCGAAGTTGGCAGATTCTTCCTTTACTCCCGCTCTTCGTGTCTCACCCCTGCAGGCTTTGGGACATTCTCTTCTTGTCGCCCTTGTCGCAATGGTTATTGCTTTGAGTGTGGGCGTTTGCGTGGTTCTTCTTGTCACGCGTCATCCCCGTTCGCGGGTGGGACGAAGCGCGTTAGCTGTGGTGGAAAGCGTCTTTATGCTTCCTTTGGGTGTTTCTGCCGTGACGGTTGGTTTTGGATTCCTCATCACCATGAATCGCCCGCCGCTAGATCTGCGCAGTTCCTGGATTCTGGTGCCCTGTGCGCAGGCCGTTGTTGCTCTTCCTCTGGTTGTTCGCCTGATCGCGCCCTCTTTGCGAGCAATTAATCCCCGACTTCGCGAAGCCGCGGCAAGTTTGGGTGCCAGCGATTCTCGAGTTTTGGCAACAATCGATGGACCGGTCCTTGCGCGCTCCGTGGGTATCGCTGCGGGTTTTGCGATTGCGACGTCACTGGGTGAATTTGGTGCGACCTCTTTCCTTGCCAAGGGGGACGCAGTCACGCTTCCCGTGGTGATCTACCGTTTGATTTCACGCCCTGATGCCCTAGATCAGGGCGTGGCGATGGCTTCTTGCGTCCTTCTTGCAGCAGTGTGTGCACTGCTGATTACCTGTATGGAATGGCTGCGGCCTGCAGAGATTGGAGACAGGCTATGACCGATTCGACGGCTTTAGAGTGCATCGATGTGAGCGTTGATTACGGTTCTTTCCGCGCGGTAGATGGTGTCTCTTTTTCTCTTAAGGCCGGCCAAATCACTGCGCTTCTAGGCCCAAGTGGATGCGGGAAGTCGACTTTGTTGCGCGCAATTGCGGGTCTTGAACGCCCTGAAGAAGGCGATATCCAATGGGGTGGAGAGTCAATTCTTCGCACTCCGACGTATCGGCGCGGTTTTGGCTTGATGTTCCAGGACGGACAGCTCTTCCCGCATCGCAGTGTTGAAGGAAATGTCGCCTACGGCCTGCGCGGTCTTCCTGCAGCCGAGCGTTCTGCGCGCGTTGCAGAGATTTTAGAGGTTGTCGGTTTGGAAGGTTTTGGCCCGCGGAGTATCGATTCTCTTTCGGGAGGCCAGGCGCAGCGAGTGGCGCTGGCCCGCGCCTTGGCTCCACGGCCTCGTCTCCTTCTCTTGGATGAACCGCTTTCGGCGCTGGATCGTTCCATGCGCGAAAGTTTGTCGATCGAATTGCGTGAAATCATCACAGGCGAAGGAATCACAAGCATCTACGTCACCCACGACCAAGATGAGGCTTTTACCGTTGCCGATCAGATTGGCGTGATGATCGCCGGGCACCTTCGTCGCCTTGATAGTCCCGAGGCCGTGTGGGAGGACCCGGGAGACGCTGAAGTTGCGCGCTTTTTGGGAGTCGAGAAGGAAGAACTGGAGCTTGCCGGCGAAGAGGGCGAGCTCTGGGCGGTTGTGTGCGGAGATGTGCTGAGCCGCGGTCGGGGATTCTCTGTGATTCCCGTTCAGCTGGAATCCTCTTCGAATGCTGAGCCAGAGTTGATGCGGGTTCCCTTCGGCCATCCAATCCCTTCTCTGGGGCAGCGAGTTCAGGTCCGGGCATCTCGGGGGACAATCCACTAGGCTTCACTCGTGACCAATCCCTTTCAACACGCGACAGATTCCTATGGTGCTGTTCGCCCAAGCTACCCGCACGAGGCGATCGATACGATTCTTGCGGGGGAGAAAGCCTGGGAAATCACCATCGCGGATGTCGGTGCGGGAACGGGAAAACTGACCGCGGAGCTTCTTGGGCGCGGGGCGAATGTGATCGCAGTTGAGCCAGCTCAGGCAATGCGTGAACAACTGGTGGAGCTCCTGGGACACGATCAGAACCTGCAGGTCGTTGATGCCTGCGCTGAAGTAACAGGGCTACCGGACGCAAGTGTTGACCGTGCCGTATTTGCACAATCGTGGCATTGGGTGGATCCGCAGGCTGCGGGGCAAGAAATGCACAGAATTGTGCGTCCTGGTGGGCAGCTGATGATTGTGTGGAATCAACTGGATGTGACAATCCCATGGGTCCACAGGCTCACGAGAATTATGCGTTCGGGTGATGTTCACCGGCCCGACCGTCCTCCGACAGTGGGGGAGCACTGGTCCCAACCGGTATTGAATCGTTTCGATTGGAATGATTCCATGACCCCCGAAGCCATTATGGAACTGGGGACAACGCGCTCGTCCTACTTGCGCTCCAGCGCTGCGGGGCGCGAAAAAATGCAAGAGAATCTGCGCTGGTACCTCTATGAACACCTGGGCTTTGAGCCTCACTCCACTGTGAAACTGCCCTATTTCACGCTCGTCTGGGTTGCAGATCGGGCAGAATAAGACATACCCAGAGGAGGTGGCATGGATATTTCACTAATCGGCGTCGTCGGCGCACTGGTGATGTACGGAGTATCCGTTTCGCCTTCTCTTCTTGCCCGTTCATGGCAGTGGCACGCGGTCGCCTCGGGCGTTCTCTCGGCTGTTGGTTACATCGTTGGACTGACGATCCAGCGTTTCTATGCCTTGGTTGTGCCCAGGCTCGGTGTTCAGATTACCGCTCCGCAATCGGTATCGATTGCTTTTAGGGCTGTACTACTGCTGGGGTTCTTCTTATGGTTCCTCCGCTGGTTGCTCCAGTCCTATCGCGAGCGCAAGCGTGCCAATCATCTGGTCGGAATGCGTGGTGAGACCTTAGGGGAATACCTCCTCGGGACTTTCTGCGCCTTCCTCTTGATGCTGGCTTTGCTAGGGGTTGCCTGGGGACTTCAGTGGATTGGCCGGGCGATTGTGATTGTTCTGAGCCAGTGGATGCATATGGTCTTCGCGCTGGCTCTTTCCCTGCTCATTCTTGTTGTCATTGTGTACGCCTTGACCTCGCAGGTCCTGCTGAAACTGGGGATTAATTTCTTCACCCGTCATGCGCGAAAGATGAATAACCGCACGGCGAAGGGGATTGTCCAGCCCCAGGTGCCTGAGCGTTCGGGTTCGCCGCAGTCGCGCTCCTCCTGGCGTGCCGTGGGCGGGCAGGGTCGCGTTTTTCTTGGTCGAGGTCCTAGCTGCGCCGATATCGAGGCCGTCACGGGTTGCTCGGCTATGGAACCCATTCGCGTGTATGCGGGGATGCCCGAAGAAGGGCAGAGCCTGCAAAGTGCCGCTGACCTTGTTGTCGAAGAATTGCATCGGACGGGTGCTTTTGATCGCGCTGTCATCTTGATTGCCACTTCGACGGGATCTGGATGGGTTGATGAATGGCAGGTTCAACCCCTGGAGTATTTGACTCGCGGGAATTGTGCGACGGCTTCGATGCAGTATTCCTTCGTTCCCTCCTCGATTAACTTCCTGACAGATCTGGATGTTTCTGAAGAAGCAGCAGTCATTCTCTTTGAAACGATTCGTCGTGCGGTGGACGAGATTCCAGAAGACCGAAGGCCAGCACTTTTCGTCTGCGGAGAATCTTTAGGGGCCTACGCCTCGCAACATGTCTTCTCGGGAATTGTCGATGTTTTAAGTCGGACTGACGGTGCACTCTGGGTGGGAACTCCTGCGTTTACGCCGATGCACGCGGAACTGACCGCCATCCGTCACCGAGGCAGTCCCGAGGTTGCGCCCGTTGTTGCAAATGGCCGCCACGTTCGTTTCGTTAATGTTCCAGAGAATCTGTGGGCAGATGTTTACGGTCGCGAACTCGGCGATTGGAACTATCCCAGGGTTGTCTATGCTCAGCACCCCTCGGATCCGGTGGTTTGGTGGAATTCGGAGTTAGTGTGGCACAAGCCCGACTGGATTTCAGAAAAGGTTGATGGGGATGTCAGCCCCCATATGCAATACACGCGAGGTGCAACCTACATACAGGTCCTCGTCGATATGCCGGTTGCGGGTACAGCTCCGGGTGGTCATGGGCACACCTATCACGAAGAACTCATTCCGCTGTGGGAGGCGATTTTAGGGCTTCGTGAGGATGAGAAGAACGCGGGATTGCACTTTGGCTTGGATTCACGGTGGATTCAGGGTGATACCCACGAAAAGATCGGCCGGGCTATCCGCGACAATCTCTCACGTTCGGAACGTCAGTAGAAAAACTTAAGCGTTCCGGCCGTTACTGGCTGCCGCATGTTGCGTCGATATGTGGCAAAGTCAGCAGGATCAGATCAGGTTTCGCTTCTGCATGATCTTCAGGGCCACCCAACCGAAGGGAGCGCGGCCGTAGAAGGTCACCAGACGGTAGATGATCGCGGTCGGAAGAGCCATGGACACGGCGATTCCGGCAACTTGAAGACCACCGGTGAGTGCGGCCTCGACCGGACCGATGCCACCGGGGGAGGGGACAACAGAACCCAGCGAGTTCGAGGCCAAATAGGTGATGGAGAGCGTCACCAAGTTCAACGACCCGCCCATTGCAGTCAAGGAAGCCCAGAAAGCTCCAACGAAACCGATATTCATGAGCAAGTTGCCACCGAGCACTGCGAGAAGGCGCTGAGGCTGACCGGCAACCCACAGAAGACGCGGATACACCTGCTTCCATGTCGGTTCGATCTTCGACCAGATGAACTTTCGGATCTTCGGAATCGAAATGCACACGATGACAATCACCGCCACGACTGCAGTTCCGGCAATAATCGCGCCGTAGGGGAGCGAAACCGAAAGCGACGAACCCGAGAAGAACAGCACGATGACCAACAATGAAACGGTCACTAGGAACTGGGAAATCTGCTGCAGAGTAACGGTGGTGACGGCAGCTGCTGTCGACATCTTCTGCTTTGTCAGGAAACGCAGGTTGAGTGCTGCCGGACCAATTCCAGCGGGGGCGACCAGGGTGATGATCGATGCTGCGATCTGAGCCAAGATCGCGTCGCCAAATTTGACCTTCTCTTGGCTGAAAGCGACCAGGGGAACGGCTCCTCCAACCCAGGTTGTTGCGGCGAAGGCGAAAGCGACAGCGATCCAAATGGGGCTTGCCTGCTTTACCGCAGCGACGATATCGGAGAAGTTGAGCGAACCCATCAACACGACAACAGCAACTGCCAGAACGCCGAAGGTAATCATTGTCCTGGGTGCGAAGCGCTGAAGGTTCGCGGGCTGAACGGATTCTTGCGGGGTGTCGGCGACGATCGCCTCGCGAAGGCGATCCAGAAGATCGCTGCGTCGAAGAGTGGAGGAAACCTCGGAAGGAAGGACCGGCTTTTGAAGGACCGGCGCGCATGCGACCAATTCTGCCTCGCTGAGGTTTCGCCGTGCCGAGGCCAGAGCTCGTTCGGGCCCAGCATAGATGGCAAGCAGGGTGAGGAGCTGAGCGATATCGATGCGTTGGTTGAGCTCAGTAGTTGCAACCTCGCCTTCATCCCAGTGGATCAGCCAGACCTGTGAGGACTGGTCGAGCACGACAGAGGAAGGGGCGATGTGGCGATGGCTGATTGCGTGAGAGTGCGCCAAAAGGAGTTGCTTCCACGCCTGATCAAGAATGTCATCGCTCAGTGCGTCGGTGTCGGCCAGATCTTTGAGGGAGGCTGTCGGGGGAAGGGCTCGCATCGCTGTCATGATCGAGTCGCCGGCTTGAGCGATACCCATGGGTTCAGGCAAGTGAACACCGGAACGTTTAGCTGAAATAGCGGTCAGCATGGAACGCTCTGCAGCTGCTTTCACCGAGGGGGAAACCCAGCGAGAAATCCCGCGCAGGCGAACGTTGTTCCATACTTCCAGGAGTGTGCCGGCCATACCGCGGCCCGGATCCAAAATAGTGATTTCGTATGGAACGCCGTAGGTATCCCAGACCTGGTAGTGGCGGTTTCCATCGACCGGTGGGCGGCGGGCAATCGTGTATTCCGCTGAATCAGCTTCAGTGGTCTCCATGCGGAAGTGACCGTGTGGTGTTTCCGCAACAGTCCACGTATCCAGCGTGACTCCGGCGGGAAGAAGGTCTGTGCGAATGACGCGTGAGGGAATAATCCGGATCGAAAGCAGCGCCTTCACAATCTGGCCGCCTGAGGCGCTGCGGTCTTGGAAGCCCAAGAAGAAACGCGATGAGACGCCAAAAGTGCGACCAAGAAGAACGGAAATTAACGCGGATGGAAGAGTGAGTTGGCCGCGAAGTACCCAGATGACAATGATGATGCCCAGAGCCCAGTAGGACCAGCGGACTGAACGAAGTGCTTCGGATTCGCCCGCGGCTGTGAAGAGGGCAATGAGAGCGATTGCGACCAGGTTGATCGCGATGTGCGAGGCCGTCTGTCCGTTTTCCACGTTTGTGACCCTGAGTGGGCCGGTGATGGTTTCAGGAAGTTGGCGAAGTCCTAGCAAGATCACATACGAGGCCACGCCAGCGATCATGGAGGTGGCGAGAGCTTCGATGGCGGTGGAGACCTGTCGGCGGAGAAGCAGCATCCCGATGACGGCGATGGGGGTGACCAAGATGGTCAGGCCCTCCAAGAGCGATAGGGGCATCAGGAGGAGATCGCGGATCACCGTGACTCGTAGAACGTCTTGCGCGACGCCTTCTGTGGTTGAAGAGGCGACGAATCCCAGGCCCCACACAAGGACAATTCCCACAAGGCACATGATGGCCTCGTAGAGATCGGCCCGGCGCCGACGACGGGAAAGCAGACGATCGGCGAAGAAAACGGGTTCGGGAAGCCGAGAGCGCGAGGAAGTGGGTGCAGTCGATTCAGGTGCATCCTCAAACTCGGATTCAGCGGGATCCACCGGTGGTTCCACAGAGGTCGTGGGGACCTCGGGTGTGCCAGACGTGACCAGTTCCTCGGAATTCTCCATGGATGACATCCTATCTGTTGTGTAAAGACCGGTAGGGTTGACTTAAGTAACATGCCGTGCACTTTGTCATTCGTTGTACCCAATTGAAGGAATTCTGCATGCTGAACGCCATCTTGGTGAACGCCTCAGGGCTTGACACCTTCATTAACTGGTTTAAAGACCCCGAAAGCCTGCTGGTCGCAATGGGACCGTGGGTTCTGTGGGGGACGATGCTCATCGTCCTCATTGAGTCGGGTGTCCTTTTCCCGGTTCTTCCCGGAGAATCTCTGCTCTTCACGGCAGGTTTGCTGCACGATCGACTGGGCCTGCACCTGCCAACCCTGATCATCATGGTTGTTGTTGCAGCATTTATTGGCGCGCAAATTGGTTACTTCCTGGGTGCGAAGTGGGGGCGCAAGCTCTTCAAGCCGGATGCGCGGGTACTGAAGACCGAGCACTTGGAGAAGGCCGAGCACTACTTCCGTGATTACGGCGGTCGTTCGCTGGTGATTGGTCGTTTCATTCCCTTCGTGCGAACCTTCATTCCCTTGGCCGCAGGAATTGCGCGCTACCCCTACAGCAAATTCTTGCTGTTCAATACCCTGGGTGCACTGCTGTGGGGCGCGGGCTTCATTCTGGTTGGTTCGCTGCTGGGTAATGTCCCCTTCGTTCACGACAACCTCACGCTGATCTTGGGCGTCATTATCCTGGTTTCGGTTCTGCCTGTGATCCTAGAAATCATTGGGCAGAAGCGTAATGGCGGTGCTCAAGCCAAGGACGCGACCGAGAATCTCGCATCCGCGCAGGAGGATCGTTCCGAGTGAGCACCTTGCGAATCGCATTTCTTGGCCCATTTGGAACCTTTACCGAGCAGGCCCTGCGCCAGGTTGCTCCCGAAGAGGCAGAACTCATTCCGCTCACTTCTCCGCCTTTGGCTATGAAGGCCGTGCGCGAGGGAAGGGCAGACTGGGCAGTCGTACCCATTGAGAATTCCATCGAAGGTGGCGTCAATGCAACGCTCGATGCGCTGGCAGACTACCCTCAGCTGGTGATCCGTGCGGAAATGCTAGTGCCGATTACCTTCCACTTGGCTGTTCGCCCCGGGACGCGCGCGGAAGACGTTCGCAAGATTGGAACCCACCCGCACGCGTGGGCGCAGTGTCGAAACTGGGCTGAGGAAACCTTTCCCGGAGTTGTTCACGTCCCCACGACCTCGACTGCTGCAGCGGCTGAGACCTTGGGCGCGGGAGAAGGCGCCTTTGACGCGGTTCTGTGTAACGCAACCTCGGTGGACCGTTACGGTTTGGAATCGCTGTTCACAGATGTTGCGGATAATCCGGGTGCGATCACGCGTTTTGTGTGCGTGAGAAGGCCGATTGAAGGTGCTCTGACAGCTCCGACCGGACATGACAAGACGACGATTCAAGTTGCGCTGCCTGTGAACCAAGCGGGATCGCTGATGCGTTTGCTTGAACAGTTCTCGGTGCATGACGTTGACCTGTCGCGAATCGAATCGCGTCCCAGTGGTGATGGTTTGGGTGCCTATACCTTCTCGATCGACATGGTTGGACACATCGCTCAGGAACATATTCAGGCGGCACTGCGCGGGCTGTATCGCGTGTCTCCGGATGTGCGATTCATGGGTTCGTACCCCAGCTCGACGGTCAATAGTGCGGATGTCCCCCAAGATGACGAGGACTACCGTCGCGCGCGAACTTGGGTGCGCGAGCTCCTTGCGGGTGTTGAGCAGGACTGAACTGCTAATTTTTACGAGGCCGGTTGGCGCTTAAGGGCGTCAGCCGGCCTCACAGTTTGGCTGAGCAAGGTGCCGCCTCGGTTAAGCAAGGTACGCAATGTGCCTGCTTTGCGCATGAGGCTGGCCAGGCCTCGGTAGGTAAAACAAAAGGACCCAGCTTTCGCTGGGTCCTTACTACGTGCGCGAGGGGGGAGTTGAACCCCCACCCTATCACTAGGACACGGACCTGAACCGTGCGCGTCTGCCTATTCCGCCACTCGCGCGTACGTGGAAACTTTAGGGAATGAGGACGCAGAAGTCAAACCGAAGTATGAAAGGCGGCGCGCATCACTTCGAGACATGTGGAGATGCGTCTGCCATGCTGCGTGCCGTCTGCGTGTGGCTTACTTCCGTTCGTCTTTTACTTTGCGAGGAAGCGCTGGACGAAACTTTCGGGTACATACAGGTACTTTTCTACAAGTCCCATAAAGGTCTCAAAGTCGATCTTTGGATTGCTGAAAAGCTCGTGAAGTTCGGGATTGTCACCCCGGGTAATCGGGCCGAATTCTCCGGTGGGTAGGCAGTAGAAGATATCGCGACTGATCGCGAAACCGTTGTTATTGCCGAATTCTTCCATGACCGCGAAGCGCATGTAGTCGGCCATTTGGAGTATCTGTCGTGAAATGTCTTCCGGATCGATGGGCGCATAGAGCAGGACGGATCGTTGAGGAATAGCGAAGAACAAACCGTGGGGAGCGTCAATTTGGAGATTGCTTACCAAGGCACCGATGTTTGCCGCTTTGCCGGCAATGAATGGTGATTCTCCTAGAAGCTCGGTGAATGGACCCACCTGTTGCTTGGTGTCGATTGGCTCATTATCGGTGTTGATCTGGCCGTAGTAGAAGAGCTCATCGACGGAAAGCGGGTATTGAGCAAGACTTTGATCCGTCACCAATGACACGCTGTTTGGGAAATCCAGATAGAGAGCTTTGGCTAATCCGGCGACGAATGGGCGAATGTAGGTGATGGGCAGATCTGAGCTCTGTCCGCCCCGGATGATGCGTGTGCGAATTCGTCGGCGAAGCTCGTCGGGATCATTAAGCGAGTACTCGGGCATTCGCAGAGTTTCGATCATGAAGGCAACCCAGCGTTCGATTCGTTCCTGGTGCTGGGCTGGGTCGGAGCGCGATAGATCCGAGAGAAGATTTTCAACGTTGAAGCGCATGGTGTCGACGGTCAGAATGTAGCCGTTTGTTTGGGGGTCAACTTCGGGAGTCGCATTGATGCCAGCATCTTCCAGACGCTTCAAAAGATAGGGGAATGTGCGTTGAATCAGTTCATTGCGGTCCATAGTGCAAGTATAGCGTTCCTTGACATCTGCAATAGTGGAGATGGGCGTGCCGTTGGCTTGTACCTTTCTGGCGAATTGGAACTCGAGGTGGAAGGTGTGGCTGATACATAAAACATGTTAACCGGTTGCCATATTGTGATGTGATGCGCTATCATGATGACCGTCCAATCCAAATCTGTGCATTGTCGCATGGATGGTGTGGTCGATCAGCGGTAGAAACATGGATTTATATCATTGTCGAGCGAAATTTTCTCCTTCCGTATGTTAATCGGTTGAAATACGCTTCGACTATTCTCAATGGAGGCGAAGGTGCCATGAAAGCAAATCATAGGGCTGGTGCACTGGCGGCCAGCATGGTCTCTGTATTACTCGTCGCAGGTTTAACAGGCTGCAGTGGCGGGTCTGATACCTCGCGATCTTCGAGTGATCAGAGCGGAACAACGGTGATCAAATTTGGAATCAACGTTGCAAACCCAGAGAAACAAGAACCTGCGACATATGCAATTGTTCAGGCCTTTAACGAGGCAAATGAAGGAAAGTATAAGGTCGAATTTCAAGCGGCAGACACTGAGTCGCACAGTAAGAACCTCAAGCTACATGCTTCAGACGGTACGCTTCCGGAGGTCTTCTGGGTGGATGGTGCTCAAGTTCAAGAGTTTGCAGACTCAGGTGTGCTTTTGGATCTGAATGATTACCTGAAGCAGAATCCTGATATTGCAAAAGCCTTGGATGGCGCACAGGATGCTTTTAAGGGCAGTGATGGTGTCCAGTTTGGCCTCCCGTATCAGAGCAATGTGCAAGGATTCTTTTACAACAAAGAACTCTTCGACAAGGCTGGTATTTCCTATCCCACTGACGCAACTACTTTCGATGACTTTATGAATATGGTGAGTGCGCTCAAGGCAAGCGGTGTTACTCCTGTATCAATTGGGTCGAAGAATAGTTCCTTCGCGATGTGGGAATTTAACCTGTGGCTGACGCGAAGTGGTTGGTCAGAAAATATTGATTCGATACTGACTGGAAGTAGCAAGTTTGCATCGAGCGATATTGCGGGCGCATTCGACAAGCTGCAAAAACTGAGGGATGCAGGAGCATTCCCCGATAACATTTCGACTCTCGAATATTTTGATGCAAAACAGCAGTTTGATGATGGAAAAGCTGCGATGTTCGGAAGCGGGCAGTGGGATTGCGCTGAATTTGATAAGTCACTGGGCGATAAAGTCGGGTTCTGGTGGGGACCGAAGTTTACTGATAGTAAATACAGCCAAGATGTTGACATGAAGGTGCCGTCGGCGCCGATTGCAGTGAGCGCGTCTGTAAATGATGACGCTAAGGCTAAGGAAGCAACTTTCGCATTTCTGAACTTCTACTACTCAAAGGACGCTGCAAAGCTCTCCTATGAGAATTCGATGTTCCCTGCGACATCGTATGAAGGGCTTGCGCCTGCGAGCGACAAGTTTGCAATGAATGCAATGACTGCGGCGTTGGCTAACGGTTACAAGTCGCCAGCTGCGGCCCCTGATCTCACGGTTCCGCCTGCAGTTCAGTCAGAACTTTACGATGCCTTGTTCGGTGTTATGCAGAAGACATATACCCCTGCAGAGGCGCTAGAAAAGTTGGATCGGGCAGTCGAAAACTCAAAGTGAGTCTAAGTGGCCGGGGGCGTAATGCCCCTGAAATTCAGACAGGAAATTTAAGGTAAGCGCTCCCGGCCAGTACCCTGTGTTCGCATTGTCATTAGGAAGTACAGACTTATGCATTGGCTCAGTAAAAGGCGGTATAAAATCGCATTTCTGATTCCATCGTTGCTTGTCTACACGTTGTTTATCGTCGTCCCAATATTTGTTGGTATCGGATACAGCTTCACGAAGTACACCGGGATTGGGAAAGCAAGATTCACAGGACTGAGTAATTATCAGCGTCTCTTTCACGACAAACTATTCTGGACTTCCTTACGCAATACCGTACTGATCTTTGTCGTGGCATCAGTCTTATTACTTGTGCTCTCCTTTGCGCTGGCGTTGCTTCTCAACAGTAGATTGAAATTTTCTGATACATCGAAAGCATTGATTTTCTCGCCGGCAATCATTGCACCCATCATCGTGGGAATCATCTGGGTGTATATTCTGGATCCCAAGATTGGCCTGATTAATAGCCTCTTGCATGTCATTGGACTAGATGGTCTTCAGCAGCAGTGGATTGGTGGTGCCACGCTTACCCCCTACTCAATTGCGATTATCTTCTTCTGGCAACAGCTGGGTTACCTAACGACAATTTTTATTGCGGGATTGAAGATGATTCCCGAAGAGATTCTTGAAGCGGCGCGCGTGGATGGCGCCAATGCTTGGCAGCGAACACTGCGAATAGTAATCCCGATGATGCGGTCCACAATTTCGACAGTTGTAGTTCTAATCATTACAGGGATTTTCAAAATCTTCGAAATTGTTCAACAAACAACAGGTGGTGGGCCTAATCACCTGTCGGAGACACTCGTAACCTATGCCTATTCGGTCACCTTCCAAAATGGCCAATACGGTTACGGCATGTCGATAGCGACAGTAACCTTCGTGATTTCCCTGGTTATTACGGGAGCATATTTGCTTCTCTCACGTGATAGGGGTGAAAACTGATGTCGAAGAACACGCGGATCCTGCTTTATGTATTAATGGCGCTGATTACTCTAGTCGTCGTTCTGCCCTTTGCGTGGATGCTTTTGATGTCCTTTAAGAGCAATGGAGAAATTTTGTCTTCACCGCTCTCTAGGCCACGAACAATCAGCTGGGACAACTATTCGAACGCACTGAAGACACTAGATTATCCACGGTTGTATGCGAATACGTTCGTAGTGTGTGCGCTGAGTATTGTGATTGAGCTGAGCATTACTTTCTTGAGTTCGTTCGTCCTCGCGCGTTTTACTTTCCGTCACCCAGGATTTGTGCGTCTGCTTTATATGTTTCTTATCGCAGGGCTTGCTGTGTCCCCATTCATCCTGCTTTTTCCGGTATACAAGATTAATTTGTTCTTCGGCCTGAAAGAGCAGTGGGCGCTTGTGATGCCCTATGTTGCATCATCGATTTCCTTCAATACGTTGTTATTTGTCAACTATTTAAGGGCGTTGCCTAGTGAGATCGACGAGGCTGCAATTATCGATGGATGTTCGATTTGGGACCTTCTTTTCCGAATCGTCATACCGATGGCAAAACCTGTGATTGCTACCGTGGTGATCTTTAATGTGCTCTATATATGGAATGAATATCCATTTGCCTCGGTTATGCTGCGCGAGCAATCTGACTACACGCTTGCGATGGGAGCGTCTTTCTTTAAAGGCACATACACCGTCGATTACGGAGGCATTGTTGCCTCGAGTGTCATGATCATCATTCCGCAGCTGATTTTCTATGGCATTTTTCAAAAGAAGATCGTTGGCGGCATGGTAGCTGGAGCGGTAAAAGGCTAGCCTCGCTGAGTTTATAAGAGTTGATATCAGGTCCGGTTTTATTTCCGGTGAAGAAAAGTACTACAAGTCATAGGAGACTAAGATGACACAGGTTACGGGTTTACTTGGAGACCTCACGACTGTCAAGCATGCACGCAACGGGCGGCTTGCAAGTTGGGATCAGCGAGGAAAAAATCAGGATTACTGGGAGATTCCCGCTGGTGAGTCCATCTCTTTGGGTGAGATCGAGGGCCCGGGTTGCATTACGCACATTTGGATGACCTCATCATGCCGACGTGTCGTCGCGCCGTCAATTCTCAACCCTGAGCAAAATGCCTCCGCAGCTCCAGTCATGGAGATCCATCCGGCACTAGGTGTTATTTGGGATGACTACGATCCCTACTACTATAGGAAGGCGCTCATTAAGATCACTTGGGATGATCAAGACGTGCCTAGTGTTTTAGTGCCTTTTGGGGATTTTTTCTGCATCGGCAACAGCTTTCCAGGAAACTTTTCTTCACTTCCCTTTAATGTCTCGCTCAAGCCGGAGGAAGCCGGGCGATATGGGGCCCCTTGTTCGGTATCGTGCTATTTCCCAATGCCTTTCAATAAGAAGGCAAAAATCGAGATCGTCAATGAGAACGAACTTCCGTTCATCCTCTATTTCAATATCGACTATGAGATGTATTCCGAACCGCTGCCTGAGGAGACGGCATATTTCCATGCATCTTGGCACAGGGAGAACCCTTGTGATGGCTGGGGGCCAGATCTACAAGTCAACTCCCCAGAAGTGAACAATGTGTCGAATCTTAGTGGTGAAGGGAACTATACCGTCCTTGATGTTGAGGGACGCGGACACTATGTTGGCTGCAACCTAACAGTGAAGCATTTTCAGGGAAGTTGGTGGGGAGAAGGAAATGATATGTTCTTCATCGACGGTGAAGAATCCCCAAGCCTGAACGGAACAGGTACTGAAGATTACTTCAACCATGCTTGGGGAATGCAACGTAATGCCTACCCGTTCTTTGGCACCATCGTGCATGAGGGTGATACCGATGGATTCCAGGTTTCATACAGGTGGCATATCTGCGATCCTGTTCGTTTCGAGAAGAGTTTGAAAGTAACGATTGAACACGGACATGCAAATCACCTTGCTGATGACTGGAGTTCAACAGCCTATTGGTACCAAGTACTTCCGACGGTAACCCCGCTGACAATTGCGAGTGTCGAAGACCGTCTTCCTGTTGTCCCAGTGCTTCCAGCCCGTGAACGCCCGCAGGTCGATCTCTCTGAGGAGCAACGTGCAGCACGCGATGCGTATGAAACTCGGTGGGAAGAATATAAGCCTCGCAGGGAAGCGCAATTCCGTATCAAGGAAGATAAAGCGCGCCGTGAATCAGTGCTTAATACCGCATTCGCAGCGCAGCTTCGCAAGGCCTACACGGAACAGGTAGAAATGATGCAAGAAGGTCGGTCTGCTGATGAATAACCGAAAAGAGCAGCAGATGCTGCGACGGGGTAATGAGTTCATTGCTGCGCATGCATCCTCTGTTGCAGCGTCAGTACTGCGTCAGCGTTACCACTTCATGGGGCCGGGAGGATGGATCAACGATCCCAATGGGTTGGTTTTCTTTCGAGGACAGTACCATTTCTTCTATCAGTTCAATCCGTTTGAGCCGTTCTGGTCCCACATGCACTGGGGGCATGCAGTCAGTGATGATCTGATTCACTGGAAACATCTTCCAATTGCTCTAGCCCCTTCTGAAGAATACGAGTGCCATCCTCGAGGCGGCTGCTTCTCAGGAAGCACAATCGAAAAAGACGGACGTTTGTATCTGATCTACACAGGAACTTCAAACCACGGGAATGGATTTGTCCAGACCCAATGTGTTGCCTGGACTGATGATGGTATTAACTTTGTGAAATATGAAGGCAATCCTGTTCTTCGTGCCCCACAGGGAGTACCCACTGACTTTTTCCGCGATCCGAAAGTCTTCGAGTACGGGGGAAAGTACTTTTTAGTCTGTGGTGCGCAGAGAGAAGGTCGAGCGCAAGCGTTGTTGTACTCTTCGCAAGATCTTCTTCAATGGGAGTTCGTCAATGTGTTGTTCGAATCCCGAGGTGAATGGGGATTCATGTGGGAGTGCCCAGATTTCTTCCCTCTAGGAGAGAAGTGGGTATTCGTGTGTTCTCCGATGGGAGTTGGTGAGCGGACCTGCGTTTATTTCGTTGGCGATTTTGATGCCGAGCGAGGGCGATTCTTCCCTCAGGTGAACGGAGAGGTTGATTGGGGGTTTGATTTTTATGCCCCGCAGTCTCTCCAAACTCCTGATAATCGTCGTGTGATGGTTGGATGGGCAAATGGTTGGGATTGGATGCCCTTCTGGAAGGATTGGGGGCCGACTTGGCGTGATGGATGGTGTGGTGCTTTTGGAGTTCCGCGCCAAGTTACGCTCGATGAGTCACTCCATTTGGTGTCAAAACCGATCGCTGAGATTAATACCCTCCGCGATCTGGGAAAGAAGACCGAACATGCTTCGCTAGCAGTTGATTCGACGTACAAGCTCAATGTGGGGGATGGAGTTTCCTATGACCTTTCCTTCGAAGTTGACTTGGAGGCTACTTCGGCTTCGTGTGCTGAGCTCTTGTTGAGGAGTGACGGAGAAGAAGGATTGCGTATCCAATGGGATTTTGACAATGCTGAGCTGCGTGTTGAACGTGATCGTGCCGACGGATGGAGCACAGGGGTTTCACGTAGTCCGCTGTGCCTCATGGGTAAGTCCCAGCTTGACGTCAGAATCTGTGTGGATGTGTGTTCAGTCGAGTTATTTGTTGATGGGGGAAGAATTGTCCATTCGATGAATGATTTTGCTCCTCTTGAGAACAAGGAGATCAGATTCAAAGTCACTGATGGTCAGCTTGTTATAAAGAACTTGACTGGTTACCCCATGAAAGCAGTTGCCGACCCCGCATTGACCTTCGAATTGCACTGAAATAACGGCTGTGCTGGCTAGACTGGAGCAAGTATTTGCGGCTGTCTAGCCAGCACCCCGCGAAAGGAACGATCATGGTGACGATCACCGATGTTGCGCGTTTAGCTGGGGTGTCTAAAAATACAGTTTCCCGTTATCTCAATGAACGTGGCTACATTTCAGACAAAACGCGTCGTGCGATCGCGAGTGCTATCGATGAGCTGCACTATCAACCAAACCAGATCGCACGGAGCCTGTATACGAGTCGTACGAATCTAGTTGGTCTTGTAATCCCGAACGTTGAACACCCGTTCTTTGCTGCGGTGACGAGTCGAATTGAGGACGAGCTCGATTCCCGCGGATACAAAATGATTCTTTGCAATACCTTGCATTCAACACGCAAGGAGCGTCAGTACATCGATATGCTCACTGCGAATAAGGTCGATGGGATCATCATCGGTTCGCACTCGATTGATATTGACTATTCCGAGGTTGCTGCGCCTGTGGTTGCGCTAGATAGATATCTCGCGGACGATATACCGGTGGTTGCATCAGACCATGCTGAAGGCGGGCGAATTGCTGCGCAAGCCTTCATTGATCGACATTGTCACAAGGTGGCGCAACTTGTAGCTTCAGGGCGTGTGAGGACTCCTTCTAATCTCAGACATGAGGCCTTTGCAAATGCGATGAGATTGAATGGGATTACGTGTATCACGCATGAGCTGCAACTTAACCAGTTCCAATACTCAACATATATTGAGACTGCGAAACAAGTGCTGGACGAGTATCCCGGTTTAGATGGGGTATTCTCGGCGGATCCAGTCGCCGTTGCAGTTCAGCAAGAGGCTCTTCGGCGAGGCATGTGCGTTCCTGATGACCTGTTTGTTTATGGATATGACGGAACGTATTTGGCCGAAGCCGTATACCCACAGCTACCTAGCATTGCTCAGGACTATTCAGCGCTGGCACGGCAGGTGGTGGAAGTGTTACTTCTGCAGATTGCTGGGAATGCGTTGGAACGGCTCGAATATGTAGTTCCCTTGGCAAAGTAACCGGTAGGCGTCGTTGCGGCGTCGCGGAGGATCACTCTGGTCAGAGTTGTCTGATGAATATGCTGCGTTTTGCAGCTCGACCTGTCAGACTTATCAGTGCGTGTCCCCACGACGGCGACATCACCACAGAAGGATGATCACAATGACAATCCCATTCATTATCGGAGCCTATGCCTCGCATCCAGCGTTGGAGCTGCAAGAGGACTACTACAAACTTCTCGCTCAGCAGCCGTGGATCAACGGCCTCGAAATGCCATATCCCGGACAGATTGCCACCGACAATGAACTTCTCGCCGGCTTGCTCGCCGCGAACTGGGATTTCAATACCGTCACCGCCATCCCCGGCACCATGCAAAACGTCGGGAAGGACGCGAACTTCGGCTTGGCCTCGCCAGATCGGGAGGGTCGCGAGGCCGCGCTGGCTTTCACCCGCCAGCTGCGCGAGGACGTGGGCAAGCTGTGCGAGCATGCCGACCGCAATGTGGTGACGCGCATCGAGGTGCACTCGGCCCCCACGCGAACTGCGCAAGGGGATGCATTCCGGCGCTCGCTGGAAGTTCTGCGCGAATGGGACTGGTATGGAGCCCGGCTGGTTATTGAGCACTGTGATCGCTTCATTCCAGAGCAAAAGCCAGAAAAGGGATTCCTCTCGATCGAAGAAGAAATCCAGATCGCTGCGGAATTTGAGGTCGGTGTCCTGATTAACTGGGGACGCTCCGTTCTAGAAGAACGCAGTGCTGATGCTGCCTACGATCACATCGTTGCAGCCGGAAAGCGCGGGGTTCTGGATGGTGTTGTCTTCTCCGGTGCAGGTCCCGAGGAAACTCAATACGGCTATTCGTGGGTTGATGGGCACCTGCCCGGCCAGAGCGATGAACCGGCATCGCTGATGAGCGACGCAGAAATTAAGCGCTGCGCACAGGCCGCGATCGAAGGTGGATGCAATTATCTGGGCGCGAAGATGTGCGTTCCCAAGGATGCAACCTTGGAGGAACGTCTTGCGATGCTGACCCATGTCTACAAGGCGTGCGATCTTAAGTAAGTGCGTGCCTCAGCGCTCATTGAAGATGTGTCGTGGGGGTGGAGCCAGGGAGCGGCTCCACCCCTACTCTTTGTGTAAACATGTATAAAGATCACATGCATGAAAAATGGGAGCGGACAATGGAGTGGCCGCTTATGGTTGTTGCCGTCGTTTTCTTGGTTGCCTATTCTGCGCAAATCGTGACGGATGCAAGTGGGGTCGACTACGAGCGTTACGAACTTGTCTTGAATATTTGTTGGGCCGTATTTGGCGTCGACTATCTGGTCAGGCTCATCACCGCTCCTGAAAAATGGCGGTGGTTTAAAGCGAATCTGGTTGATTTCTTCTCTGTCGCCCTACCTTTCCTTCGGCCACTACGCCTTGTGCGTTTGGTAGCGCTATTGCGAATCTTTCAGCGTTCTGCAGATGCGGAACTGCGAAACAAAATTTCTCTCTATACGGGAGCGATATCTGTGCTGCTCATTTGGGTTGGGGCGCTCACCGTCCTCGAGGCCGAGCGCCATGCCGAAGGAGCGACACTGACAGACCTGGGACGAGCACTGTGGTGGTCCCTGGTTACGGTGACGACGGTTGGATACGGCGATATCGCACCTGTAACAGTTACAGGACGTGTGGTTGCAGCGATCTACATGCTTTTTGGGATTGCACTCATTGGAATCGTGACCGGCATTTTCTCCTCTTGGTTCCTTGAAAGGATTAAGCAAGAAGAGGGAGTGAAGAATGAAGAGCCGGCAGTTACCAGCGCCGCTGCAGTGCAACAGCTAGCAGTTAATCCTCAACTAGAAAAGCAGATCGCAGAGCTGACCCAAGAAGTTCGATTACTCCGCGCAGAAGTTGTTGCAGCGCAGGTGAAATCTCGCGAAGGCTAAGAGCGGGCACTCCCTAAGATGGGGCACTCACCAAATCGTGAGTGCCCCCAAAATCGTGAGTGCCCCCGGGTTCTGCCAACCTCCGTCTCGTCTATCTGAGCATCGACGGAACGATAGTCTTCGACCTACTCCACAGTGACGGACTTGGCCAGGTTTCGCGGCTGATCAACATCCAGCCCCTTCGCCGCAGCAAGCTCACACGCAAAAATCTGCAGCGGAACAATTGTCAGCAGTGGCGCATACAGCGTTGGAACCGGGGGAACGCGGAAGACAACTTCTGCGAACTCATCAACCGATGCGTCGCCTTCCTCTGCAATGACAATGGTTCGGGCTCCGCGCGCACGGACCTCTTGGATGTTCGCCAAGACCTTCGCGTGCAGTTCGGGGCGGCGCGGAGTTGGCACAATGACCACAACCGGCTGGCCTTCATCCACCAGAGCGATCGGCCCGTGCTTGAGCTCGCCGGCCGCGAAACCCTCTGCGTGGATGTAGCAGATTTCCTTGAGCTTGAGCGCACCCTCAAGTGCGACGGGGTAACCCACGTGACGACCCAAGTAGATCACCGAGGTCGCATCCTTCATCGTGCGGGCGAACTGGCGAATGCTCTCCCCACTATCCAAAACCTTCTGAATCGCCTCGGGCACGCGGGCGAGCTTCTCCATGTAGTCGGCGATCTCATCGGCGTACTTGTTTCCGCGAACCTGAGCCAGATACAGACCAAGGATGAAGCAGGCAGTGACCTGTGATGTGAAGGCCTTCGTCGAGGCAACAGCGATTTCGGGCCCCGCATGGGTCAAAATCACGGCATCGGATTCGCGCGAAATAGTCGAACCAGGAGTGTTGACGATCGCGACGACCTTCGCGCCTTGTTCGCGCGCGTGGCGAATCGCTTGGATGGTATCCATCGTTTCGCCAGACTGAGAGATTGCGACAACTAAGGTCTTCTCGCCAACGACCGGATCGCGGTAGCGGAATTCGCTGGAGAGCTCGACTTCGACGGGAATTCGGCACCAGTGTTCGATCGCGTAACGGGCGACCTGTCCCGCATAAGAAGCAGTCCCGCAACCAATCATGATGATCTTGTCGATTCCGCGAAGCACGTGTTCTGGGATTCGAACTTCATCCAATGCCAGGTGCTCGTGGGAATCCAGACGATCAGCCAAAGTATCCGCAACGCCTCGAGGCTGCTCGTGGATTTCCTTCTCCATGAAGGTCGGCCACCCACCCTTGGTTGCACGATCCGCCGAAAAATCGACTTCATATTCCTTCAGGGGAACCGGGTGTCCATCTGCACCGATGACCGTTACAGCGGAAGCGCTTACGACAACCAGCTGGTCTTGCCCAATTTCTACCGCGCGATTTGTGTGCTCGATAAATGCCAGCACATCCGAGCCAAGGAAGTTCTCTCCCTCGCCCAAGCCAATAACCAGCGGCGATGATCTGCGCGCGGCGACAATGACATTGGGAGATTCAGTAGATAGTGCGAGCAGTGTGAAGGTTCCTTCAAGCTTCGCGGTCACTTCGCGCATGGCGACGACCAGTCGGCGCGCGACGGCCTCGTCAGTGCCGCTGAGCTGCGCAACTTCACCCGTGTACGAGGCCGGCTCCGCCTGGTCATAGGAGTGTGCAAGCAGGTGCACAACTACTTCCGTATCGGTTTCCGAGGCGAAAACCGCGCCTTGTGCGCGCAACTGGGCGCGCAGGTTATCGGCATTTTCGATAATCCCGTTGTGGACCAATGCAAAACGTCCATCGGGACTCACATGTGGGTGTGCATTCGCAACGGTTGGGCGACCGTGGGTTGCCCAACGTGTGTGTCCGATTCCAGCGAAAGCGTCAGCGGGCGCATCCTGATCAACGGCCTCGCGTAGGTTAACCAGCTTTCCTACGGCCTTAATGACATTCAACTTCCCCGGGCTTGCCAAGGCAATTCCCGCGGAGTCGTAACCGCGGTATTCCAGGCGTGAAAGCCCGTCAAGAACGACCTGACGGCTCCGCTGAGAGGCTTGGCATGCAACGTGTCCAACAATTCCGCACATGTTCTCATTGCAACACAGGAGCCTTGCTATCGCTTGCCGGATAGCTATGTGGGGCCTGTGAAAATTGCTTAGGGAAGGGTGATCGCTTGATCCTTCCAGTGAATCGGATCGTCCACAATCAGGTCGAGGACTCGGTGTGCGCCACCACGCAGTGACAGATCTTCCGAGTGGGGGAGGATATCGATCTGCGGTGTATGCCAGGGTGCTTGAAGGACTCGCGTCGCAAGTTCCTCGCGAAGACTTGGCAGCAAGTAGGGTGCAATCTCAGCAACCAAGCCGCCCAAGTAGACCTGAGAGATATCAACAGTATTGACGACTGCGGACAGTGCCTGCCCCAATGCGTGGCCGGCATGGGTCATGGCCTCTTGAGCGCGTGAGCTGTGGCCCGCGTGCTGGAGAATCTCGCGTGTGCTTGCGTTGTCGCCCAGTCCAGCCGCATGGCCAAGAGCTTTCAATCCCGCAACAGTTTCCAAGCAGCCGCGCGCGCCACACGAACAGATATCGCCTTCCGGTTCCACGCAAATATGCCCGATTTCTCCCGACCAGCCGTGTGCGCCGCTCAGTGGCTGATGGTTGATGATCAACCCGCCGCCGATGCCGACTTCTCCTGAGACGTAGATAAAAGAATCCGGCCCTTCGGGGACCCCGGGGCGAGGGTAGGCAACAGCGTAGGCTGCCAAGTCGGCCTCGTTCGCAACGAGGGTGACGTCAAGGTCGTGAAGGGGGTGAAGGAGTTCCTCGCGGGGGATATTTCGCCAGCCAAGGTTGGGGGCGATGGTCAGGGTGTCAGCGGAGAAGAGACCGGGGAGGGCAAGTGAACTTCCCAGGAAAAGTGCACCTGAACTGCTTCCTTCACGCAGGACACGTCTGGCGATTCGTGCGAGTTTGCGCAGGGTTGAGGTCGGGTCTGCTCCTGAGAAGTCGCCGCTCACGTATTCGTGGGCCAAGACCGTCCCGCTCAAGTCAACAAGGTAAGCGCCGAGCGCTGAGACGTTGACCTGTAGACCCAGCGCAATAACCTTTCCCGAGGTCGGGGAGAGCACGCTGGTGGGGCGTCCCCTTTGTCCGGTTGAGAGTTTGTCTTCGCTTTCTTCGACGAGGCTGGAGGCGATGAGTTCGTCGACAAGCCGCGACATCGTTGCGCGTGAAATTCCGGTTTGGGCAGCGATGCCCGCGCGGTTGATTGCGCCGGGATTGGCCAGAATATGGCGCAATGCTAAGGAAAGGTTGTGGGCACGCAGGGATTGATTGGTTGCCCCGGAATCGGGGTTCGATGTGCGTGCGGCGGTAGACATATCTTGACTCTATCGCATCTGGAGGATTATGTTATGAGTCATAACAAAACGTGACGCAGTAGTCATTTAATCTATGGAAGGCCATGCTATGGCGTATGTACCTCGCCCCGAAGATCATTTCTCTTTCGGCCTGTGGACCGTGGGATGGAATGCAGTTGATCCCTTTGGAACCGGAACGCGTCCGGTGCTTGACCCGTGGGAATATGCTTCAAAGCTCGCAGAAATAGGCGCATGGGGAATTACCTTCCATGACAATGACGTCTTTGATTTCGATGCGTCAGATTCGGAGCGACATCAGCGGGTCATGCAGCTGAAAGATGCTGTCGAAGACGCCGGCCTTGTTATTGAGATGGTCACGACGAACACCTTCACGCACCCGGTCTTTAAAGACGGTGGCCTGACCAATAATGACCGAGAGATCCGCCGCTTTGGCCTGCGCAAGATCTTGCGTAACGTCGACCTTGCCGCGGAACTTGGCGCAACAACATTCGTCATGTGGGGCGGGCGCGAAGGCGCCGAATACGACTCATCAAAGGATCTAAACGCTGCCTTTAATCGCTACCGCGAAGGCCTCGATACCGTTGCGGGATACATCAAGTCCCGCGGATACAACCTTCGCATCGGTCTTGAGCCCAAGCCCAACGAGCCTCGCGGTGATATCTTCCTGCCGACCGTCGGTCATGCTCTGGCACTCATCGCGCTGCTCGATAATGGCGACGTTGTTGGCCTCAATCCTGAAACCGGACACGAGCAAATGGCTGGCCTGAACTACACGCACGCCTTGGCGCAGGCGCTGAACGCCGGCAAGCTCTTCCACATTGACCTCAATGGGCAGTCGGGAATCAAATACGACCAGGACAAGGCTTTTGGTCACGGAGATCTAGCCAGTGCCTTCTTCACGGTCGACCTCCTTGAGAACGGCTTCCCCGGGGGCGGGCCTCGCTACGAAGGGCCTCGCCACTTCGACTACAAGCCCAGCCGAACCGAGGGTATGGAAGGCGTTTGGGAGTCAGCTCGGGCCAATATGGACATGTACCTGCGTTTGGCTGAGAAGGCGCGCGAATTCCGCGCTGATCCCATCACTCAGGAGCTCATGGAAGAGGCCTCTGTTTACGAACTCGCCCAGCCCACCTTGGATCCGGGCGAGACGATCGATGACTTCCTTGCTGACCGCAGTGCCTACGAGGATTTCGATGCTGATGCGAAGGGAGCGCGCGAATACCACTACGTCGAGCTCTACCATCACGCAATGCGACACCTGATCGGCTGAAACCATGAGTGAGAGCAGGCCATTCGTCGCCGGAGTCGACTCCTCCACGCAATCGTGCAAAGTTGTCATCTGTGATCCGGTCACCGGAAGGATTGTCCGCGAAGGCCGCGCCTCGCATCCCGAGGGAAGTGAAGTCAACCCCCAGGCATGGTGGGATGCCTTCCTCGAGGCCGTGCGCGCGGCTGGTGGATTGGATGACGTACGGGCGCTCAGCGTGGGCGGCCAACAGCACGGAATGGTCTGCTTGGATGAGCGAGGTGAGGTTATCCGCCCGGCGCTTTTGTGGAACGATACCCGAAGCGCCGAGGCCGCGCGGGAGCTAGTCCTTGAACGCGGAAATGGAGATAGTGAAGCGGGGGCTCGCTGGTGGGCGCATGCCACGGGACTTGTTCCCGTTGCCTCCTTTACGGTCACAAAACTTCGCTGGCTTGCAGACAATGAGCCGGAAAATGCGCGAAAGATTGCGGCAATCTGCCTGCCACACGACTGGCTGAGTTGGAAGATCCGCGGCGGTTTTGAAACTGTCGGATTGGAAGGATTGTGCACCGACCGTTCCGACGCCTCAGGAACGGGCTACATGGACCGGGCTGACGCAGTCTACAGGCGCGAAATCTTGGCTCAGGCGCTACGAATCTCGGTGGAAGAGGCAGAGAGAATCATCCTGCCGAAGATCTGCGAGCCCGTGGAAGCCATGGGATGTGGGGATCCAACGCAAGGATGGGGAGAAATCGCCATCGGCCCGGGATGCGGGGACAATGCCGGGGCTGCGCTCGGTGTTGGCCTCGGTGTCGGCCAAGCTCTGCTCTCACTGGGAACCTCAGGAGTCGTATCGGTTGTCAGTGAGAGTCCTATTGAAGACCCCAGTGGTCAAGTCGCCGGTTTTGCTGACGCGAGCGGGCACTGGCTTCCCCTCGCGTGCACGCTCAACGCCTCGCGAATCCTTGACGCGGTCGGCGCGATGAGTGGTCTCGGCTATGAGGAACTGGACGACGCGGCACTGTCGGTTCCCGACGCGGGAGGGCTGCGCCTCATTCCGTATTTTGAAGGCGAACGCACGCCGAACCTGCCCGATGCCACTGCCCGATTGGAGGGAATGACGCTCAAGAATTCGACGCGCGCGCACCTTGCTCGGGCCGGTGTCGAGGGACTGCTTGCCCACATGCGTTTCGCGCTCGAATGCGTGCGTGAGCTGGGGGTTCCGATCGAGAAAGTGCTCGTTGTCGGCGGCGGAGCGCGCTCGCGGGCAGTGCAGAGCTTGGCGCCCGAATTCTTGGGGGTGCCCGTTGAATTTCCCGAGGCGGCAGAATACGTCGCCCTAGGGGCCGCGAGGCAGGCGGGGATGTTACATTCGCCCACGATGTGAACAAGTCGCGCGTGGCCCTTATCTGGGCCATAGCATGAGGCTATGTTCCAGCGAATGCGTAGCTGACCCACGCGTCAGCTTTTGACCAGGCCTACTGATGGCTAGAGATTACTCGCCCGGGTCGTACGTCTTTGCGTTGGAAACTGCCGCAATCGCCAAATCGTGAGCGTAGCGGCTCGACCCCTCAGCCATCGCCTCTCCTCACGTCACAAGAATCAAAAACGTGAACACTAGGAGAAGTAACAATGGGCGCAATTGAGGCAAAGGACACCGACTACCAGAACTCTTGGGCATTTGAGACCAAGCAAATTCACGCAGGTTGGGACCGCGATCCCCAAACCGGTGCAACTTCCATCCCGATTCTTCAAACCACTTCATTTGCCTTTGACTCTGCGGAGCGCGCTGCAGCCCGCTTTGCCCTTCAAGAACTTGGCCCCATCTACACTCGCTTGGGCAATCCGACCAATGATTACGTCGAGTCCCGAATCGCTGCCCTCGAAGGCGGTGTCGGTGCACTTCTGACTTCCTCTGGCCAATCTGCAATTACGCTTGCAATCCTGAACCTGGCATCTGCGGGGAACAATATTGTTGCCTCGCCTTCGCTTTACGGTGGTTCAACCTCGCTGCTCAACAACACCCTGCGTCGCCTCGGAATCGATGCCCGCTTCGTGAGCGATCCCTATGACGTTGAGGAATGGCTGTCTCTGGCCGATGAAAACACCGTTGCCTTCTACGGTGAAACCATCCCCAACCCCAAGGGTGACATCTTTGACATTGAGAAGATCGCGCAGGCCGCGCACTCCGTTGGCGTTCCCCTGATCGTCGACAACACCGTCGCCACCCCCTACCTGACCAGGCCCATTGAATGGGGCGCCGACATTGTTGTTCACTCAGCCACGAAGTACCTGGGCGGCCATGGCACCGCGATCTCGGGTGCGATCGTCGATGCCGGTAACTTCGACTACACGAAGGACCCCAAGCGTTTCCCCGGT
>ERZ773196.246-NODE-246-length-35748-cov-4.809935_pt1 | contig 35748 bp, 27 predicted proteins | sample MGYA00581009_ERZ773196 | MGnify/ENA primary metagenome ERZ773196 (study PRJEB29015, sample SAMEA2738162) | human oral metagenome | biome: human oral; feature: human-associated habitat; material: saliva | place: China | collected 2243 ... | reverse complement strand
TAGGCTCTGGCTTAGGCTCTGGCTTAGGCTCTGGCTTAGGCTCTGGCTTAGGCTCAGGTTGAGGTTCAGGTTGAGGCTCTGGCTTAGGCTCAGGATTAGGCTCAGGCTTAGGCTCTGGCTTAGGTTCTGATTGAGGCTCTGGCTTAGGTTCTGGTTGAGGCTCTGGCTTAGGCTCAGGTTTAGGCTCAGGTTTAGGCTCAGGTTTTGGCTCTGGCTTAGGCTCAGGTTTTGGTTCTGGCTTAGGTTCTGGCTTAGGTTCTGGCTTAGGTTCTGGCTTAGGCTCAGGTTTTGGCACAGGTTCATAAATATGCGTCACATTGCCTTTCTCATCGACTTTTGTTTCCACATAGCGATAATCAGGAATATCTTTCTTATCTTTCTTACCTTTTTCAGACGGTACCAAATCTTTACCAGATTTATCCACGAAACGGGTCACCACTTGTTTGTAATAGTGCGTCGTGTCACCATTATCTGTTTTTGTTTCAACGAAATAATAACCCTCAAAGCTACGTTTTGGTTGCGTACCTTTTTCAACCTCGGCTAATTCTTTCTTGGTATCAATGTCCACATGACGCGTTACCACTTGCACATAATAATGTTTAGTGTCGCCATTCGGCAATTTTTCCGTATGATCAAAACGATAACCTGGAATATCTTTTTGAGGTTTTGTTCCCTTATCAAGTGGCAACAAATCCTTACCAGTCACCTTATCGATATAACGCGTTGTAATTTGTTCATAGACATGACGGGTATTACCATTGTCATCGCGCGTAGTTTCATAGTAACGGTAATCAGGAATGTCTTTCTTAGGTGTTGTTCCTTTTTCAAATGGTGCAATTTCAGCGCCACTATGACGGTCTACAAAACGCGTCACCACTTGACGATACTTATGAATAATATTGCCGTCGCCATCTTTACTGGTTTCAATGTAACGATAGTTTGGAATATCATCTTTCTTAGGCTTAATCCCTTGTTCAGACTTAGCCACTTCTTCACCTGTCAAGATATCCACGTGTTTCGTCACCACTTGAGCATAGAAGTGACGCAAGTCCCCATTAGGATCCGTCTTAGTTTCCACAAAATGATAGCCTGGGAAAGTACGAGAGCCATGAAGGCCTTTTTCAGCAGCCGTTAATTCCTTATTCGTTGCTTGGTCAATATGACGGGTCATGAGTTGTTCATAGACATGTTCGGTATCCCCATTAGGCGTCTTACGCGTTTCTACAAAACGATAACCAGGAATATCTTTCTTCCCATGAGTCCCCCTCTTAGGATCACTAATCGATTTACCCGTTCCCTTATCAATGAAACGTGTTTCCACTTGTTCATAATAATGCGTCGTCACCACACCATCCACTTTGGTTTCCACAAAGCGATAATCTGGGAAGTCGCGTTTTGGATGCGTCCCTTTTTCCGTCTTCGCCAACTCTTTCAAAGTATCTTTATCAAGATAACGTGTCGCTTGTTGACTATAGAGATGACGGCGGTCACCATTAGGGTCCATACGTGTTTCCACATAAACATAATCAGGAATCTGACGTTTTTCCGTCAAGCCTTCTTCCATAGGTGACAACTCTTTACCTGTTAGCAAGTCCACATGACGCGTGTTCACTTTTTCATAAACATGTTCGGTATTGCCGTTAGGCGTCTTACGTGTTTCCACAAAACGATAACCTGGAATATCCTTTTTACCTTTTGTCCCTTTATCAGGCGGTGTCAAGTCTTTACCCGTCTTCTTATCAATGTAATGGGTTTCAACTCGCTCATAGATATGACGGGTATCCCCATTAGGGTCTTTTTTGGTTTCCACATAGCGATAATCAGGAATATTATCTTTCTTAGCCGTCGTTCCTTTTTCCATAGGAGCGACTTCATGACCATCTTCTTTAGCCACATGACGAGTCACCACTTGTTCATAGTAGTGTTTGGTGTTTCCGTGCTCATCTTTCTTAGTTTCCACATAACGGTAGTCAGGAATGTCTTTCTTAGGCTTGGTGCCTTTTTCACGAGACGCAATTTCTTTACCTGTTGCCTTGTCAATGTATTGCGTACCCACTTGTTCGTAACGATGCGTCGTGTTTCCTTTATCATCTGTTTGTGTGTCTACAAAACGATAGTCAGGAATATCCTTCTTGGCAAAGGTACCTTTTTCACGATCCGCAATTTCTTTACCGTCAGCAATATCGATATAGCGCGTGTACACTTGCGTATAATAATGCGTTGTCACAATACCTTCTGTCGTCGTACGCACATAATGATAAGTTGGAATATCCTTCTTATCTTTCTTCCCTTTTTCTTCAGGAGACAAGACTTTGTTGGTTCCTTCTTCAAGGTAACGTGTCTTAAGTTCTCGTGTGTAGTAATGCGTGGTCACATTACCTTCGACCTTAGTTTCCACAAAGGTATAATCAGGAATCGCTTTCTTATCATGTTTGCCTTTTTCTTCAGGAGAAAGAACAGCATTCGTTCCTTGTTCAAGGTAACGTGTCTTCAATTCCTTGGTGTAATAATGTGTGGTCACATTACCGTCAACCTTAGTTTCAACAAAGGTATAGTCAGGAATAACTTTCTTATCTTTCTTTCCTTTTTCTTCAGGAGACAAAACGTTATTGGTTCCTTGTTCAAGATAACGGGTCTTCAATTCCTTGGTATAATAATGTGTGGTCACATTACCATCAACCTTAGTTTCTACAAAGGCATAATCAGGAATATCTTTCTTATCTTTCTTTCCTTTTTCTTCAGGAGACAAGACTTTGTTGGTATCTTTTTCAAGATAACGTGTTTTCAATTCCTTCGTATAATAATGCGTTGTCACATCACCATCAACTTTGGTTTCCACAAAGGTATACTCAGGGATATCTTTCTTATCTTTCTTTCCTTTTTCTTCAGGAGATAAGACTTTGTTAGTTCCTTGTTCAAGGTAACGAGTCTTCAATTCCTTAGTATAATAATGCGTAGTCACATCACCATCAACCTTAGTTTCCACAAAGGTATACTCAGGAATATCTTTCTTATCTTTCTTCCCTTTTTCTTCAGGAGAAAGAACTTTGTCTGTTCCTTTTTCAAGATAACGTGTTTTCAACTCAGCTTCTTTTACAGAAATAGACACAGGAGCCGACAAAATATGAGAAGCCGTATCTGTTGTGATATCTGTACGATACACATACTTAGCACCTGGTTCATTGGTCACTGCAAGTGGCACCTTAAACGTTGTTATCGACACTTGATTAACAGGTGCTGTCGCCACATATTTAACAGCTATTACACGAGAAAAATCACTTGGCGTTTCTACAAAATTCAATTTCGCATCAGCCTCACGGTTACCAGACACTTTATCCGTTGTATAAAGCACTTTCCAACCTTTAGGAGCTGTAATCGCGCCCGTCAATTTAGCTGTTGCCGTAGAACCATCGATCCCTTTTTGTGGAATATAAGCTAAACTTTCCCACTTAGCAACATTAGAAGACGTCATATTCATCAAATTTGAATTAACAACCGCTTCTTTATGAGACGCATCAAGAATGGCACTTGTTTGATTTTTCAAACCTGCATAATCAATATCAGACGTTGATAGCAATTCTTTCGCTGTATAAGCTACAAGCGTAAATGTCGATACATTATCTGTCGGATTGACAATAAAAGGTGTTAATTTAGAATCAAAATTAAACGTAAAAGGAATCTTATAAACACGTGTTTTTGCAGGCAACGTCGATATCACATTAACAGATAAACGACCACTCTTTCGTTCACTATCCATATTCAAAACTGGATTTTTAAAACGAAGCGTATATGACTGGCCATCTTGTTTAACAATATCATACCCATTAGGACTATCATTAGGTTTCAATACCAATCCATCAGGAAGTGTAAATGAAACAATCACACCATTAATAGGAACCTCACTATAACTAGTAGAAACATCTTTAGAAATCATTAAATCTAATGACGCGGACATACCTGTTTCAGAATCTTGTGGAACAAAACGTTCCAAATCTTCATCCCTACCTTTAATTGTCAATTTATCTAACAAAATCGTATGTGTAGATGTAATTGACGCATCATCATATGACCCTTTAACTTGACGAACCACACGACTCGTTTCATTTTTATCAGCCATATCTGTAGCTATCGTAACAGCATCATCGCTATCACCCGTAATAGACACTGACATATAACTACGAGAATCAACAGATCCATTAATTACGGATGGTACTTTAGGAGCAATACTAATCTTAGTTACCGAATCAGGCAATACAAGAGAGTTTGTACGTGAACTACCATACATCAGCTCACCTAAAACTTTCCCCGTTGCAACATCCGTTACAACAAATGGAACTTTTTTAACAGAATTGAACATCTGCGTTAAAGAAACTGTTCGATTTTTAATAACAGAATCATCTTTTAAATCAAAAACCAAAGGTTTCAACGTCGTCACAACATCACTGTCAATAGATAATGTCCCGTCAATACCGTTACTCACAGCACTATAACCAAAAACAGATGCCGTTACATTACTTTTTTGAGCATAATGGATTTTCCCATCTGTCGCTTTAGAAAGCGTCACCCTTGTAAATAATTTAACAGGCGTTGCCGTTGCCAAAACTTTAGACACATTATCTTTATCTTTATAAGATAACTTAACGGACACGTCTGAAACAACGGTTCGATCAAAAATAGACGACAATCCTTGTTGAGCCACCGTTTTACGACCTAATTCAGATGAATTAAACACAATTTTAGAATACGTACCCCCGTCAGCTTTTTCAAAAACAGCTTTTGGAATATGGTAATGATTACCTGAACGATACTCTGAAAAAATAGATTTAGTAACATCATCAGCGGTATCTTTGATTGCCAGTGACACGCCATCAGGAACATCAATATCAACAAACACATCCGTAGCACCAACACCTTCTAAACGATCCGCAGTCAAAGTGACAGGATTACGTAAATCTGTCAATGTCATACGTTTAACACCTGCATCTGTTGACACATCACCACTTGACTGATACGTTGCCGCTAATTCTTTTGAACCATCTGAAACAACAGAATATGCTGACCCAGAACTATCAATCTCAAAAGCAGACACACTACGCGTAACGACACGTTTCGAAGACACCGTACTGACAGACTTACCATCAATCAATAAATCATACGTCATTGTTACCGTTAACGAAGGTTGTTTAGAAAGACATTCTCCAAGACTAACAACAAGCTCTGTTAATTTCCCAGGAGCCATTCCTGACACATCAAGTGAATAAACGCCATCACCTTCAGACACCAATGATTTACCCTCGATAGTTGGACTTGATAACAAACTTGATGGATCCGACAAACCAACCTTAATTTTCAATTTACTCCCCACTGGCAATGATTTATCACCAGATGTCGTCAATTGCAACTGATCACGTTCATAAGGAAAAACATGTGGATTCTCTTCTGTCGTTCTTTCTTTAAGTTTATCACTCATTAACTGAAGACTACCTGTTACTTCATCCGCACTCACAGAACTCGCTAAAAGAGCGCCTGCCGCTGCTGTCCCATAAAGCACACGCTTGACGCCACTTGCTCGCTTAATTTTCATAAGAAAACTCACTTTCTTTACATTTTTTCATAATTCTATTGTACGCTTTTCACCTGACACTTGTCAACTTAAAACCGCTAAAGCAAAACCTAACGGTTTTGCTTATTTTTTGCGGGATGGCGACCTCACGGTCGCCCCCGAGACCCATTTTTTAGGTTTTGGAGAGACGCAGTAACGAAACAATAGACAATTAGGTAGAATTATTGTATACTATAAACATACAAACAAATTAGATAAGGAGGTGATATCTCATGGAATTAACAAGAAAAGTAGCTTTATATCCTAACCAAACAATGACAAAAGTTCTTGATAATTTGTGTAATTATCGTCGTTATTGTTGGAATCAAGGATTAGAATTGTGGAATAATCTCTATGATCAACGCATTAAAATGATTCCTATTGATCTTCGAAAAAAATTACAATTAGCTACTGAAGATAAAACAATTACTTTTTCTAAAGAAGAACAAGAGTTATTAACATTATTTCCATCAGCATCACATCACGTTGTTCGAGATATATTAGTTGCAGATAAAGCTGACTGGCAATATTCTTTATCTTCACGTATTTTGCAATTAGCAATAAAAGATTTAGCAAATGCGTGGTCTGCTTTTCGTGAAAGTAAAAAACCTAAAAAGAAAAATTCTAAAAAGAAAAAACAAAAAGTTGGAAAACCTTCTTTTCGTTCTAAAAAGAATCCAAAACAAGGGTTTAAAACGGACCGTGCGTCTATTAAAAATGGAAAACTTGTTTTAGACAAACCTCGTGCCTATAAAAATGCTTGGTATGGGATTTCTTTTAAAGGCTATGATTTACCTGATGGGAAAATCAAACATTGCGCCATCACCAAAATCGGAAATTCTTATTATGCATCTATTACAATGGATTGCCCTAAACAACCATTACCTAAAACAGGCAAAAAAACAGCTATTGATGCCAATATTAATCATTTCGATTATACAGATGGGTCTTTTACTGTTTTTCCAAAAAAATTAGAATCTTTATACAATCAAATCAAGCACTACCAACGTCTATTAGCACGAAAACGTCACAAAAATGGCAAAAACGCTACACGTTCAAAACAATATATCAAAGTGAGAACCAAACTTCAAAAATGTTACAAACGTGTCACAGCCATTCAAAATGATTTACTTCATAAATTTACAACAACAATCTATCAAAATTATGATACTGTCGTCATTGAAGACTTAGATGTACGAGATATGCAAATGCAAAAGAAAGCTAAAAATTTACATCGTTCTTTATTTGGTCGCTTTCGTTTGTATATGGAATATAAAGCTATTAAATTCAATAAAACACTTATTTTAGCTGATCAATTTTATCCATCAACACAACGTTGTTCCCGTTGTGGTCATGTTAAAACAGGCGATGATAAAATTGGATTAAATGGCAATAAGAAACACGGAACAAAACATAATGAATATATTTGTTATTCGTGTGGCTTTGTTGGTGACCGTGATCAAAACGCGGTATTAAATCTATTAGCATTAGCTTAAACTTATTTTATTGGAGGCTGGCTCAGTCTCTGAAGATAATTTTTATCTTCTTGATGTGTTAAGAGATTACCTCTGTCGTTACCTGCTTTTTGCAGATATGGGAATGTAATTGATGACGAACATGAGAAAAAAGAACCATCTAGATTGTAAGATGAAGTATCAACAAATAATAACTTTTTTCAGAGCAGAGACGCTATATCGTGCGCATTTTCATATCATACTCACATAACATCTTATTTTAAAACTATAAAAAAGCGTCCTTTGGACGCTTTTTTAACACTTATTTAACCAACATGACAAAACCCCTTTGTATCTTTCATACGCCTATTTAAACCTTGTACTAAATTTAATACTTCCACTATTTTTATAACATCAAAAATAATATCGCCAATCCATTCAAAAAATTTTATCAATAAACTATCTTAACCTCGGTACCAAAATTACTCACGAAAGGAGACACCAACTCATGACCCAAGAACAACAATGGGAACCTATTAAATATGTTGCCAGTAACAAAAATGTGCAAGACTTATTAACCTTACTTTATAACCACGGTAGCGCTACTTACGACCAAATCAAACATTTAGCCAATAGCTACGTGATTGAACAACTCGACAAATTCAACCTTATCACTTACGACCAATCACGCGCCTTTGGTCTCACCAAAGAAACCGTTATCAAAGAATCGACCTACCAATTAAGTACCAAAGGAACCAATTGGTACCGTCTTATCATGAACCTCGCTAATTTAAGTAACGACACCGTTATCGTTCAACTAAGTATCGGAGATTTCAAAAAATTCATCACGCATCTTACCAACTTCATGTATTCTGAAGATCCTAAAACCATCAAAGACGCTTACGAATTCCTACTTGATGACACCACAGGAAACTTCTATCAACGTTGTGACGCTAAACTTAACCACCTGCGCGACAGCGCTAGTCGCTTGCAGGCAGAACTCATCACCATTCAAAGTGAAGCCAGCATCGCTAAAACTATTGACCACTTATCCGCCCACATCAATGAATTTAGCAATGTTGCTAAAGATATTTTAGAAACACTACTTCAAGACGATAAACTCATCGAACAACGCTTAGATGAACTTAAAGCCCTTGAACACTCAAAGTTTTATAAAGACATTGCCCAACACATCGAAGGTGTTACGGCAAATGAGACAACTGCTGAACGCATTAAAAACAACGTCACTCGCTTTATCGAACAACTCACTAAAAACAATATTTATAAAAATTTCATCTATAAACTCACAACCATTAGCGACACTCTTCTCGCCATTAATGATTATCTTCAAAACATTCGAACAAATCTTGAAACCAAAGGACAACTCATTAAACTCGCTAAACACTTCTTCAATGAATCTTCCCTTGAAAGGTGTGACAAAGACTTTAAAACCATCATGGCTGATAATTGTATACACCATGTCACAACTAACGCTATCACTTCCCTAAACGGTCGTGAAATGCTTATCACCATGCCTGATGCCAAACCAAAACCTAAGTCTCGTCCAAAAGTTGATGAGAAAAAACGCCAATACCTAATGAATCAATCTAGTGTTCACGATTTACGCAAACACTTGAAAAAACTTAAGATCCATCAAAAACTTCTAGAAAACCCACATTTATCTGGACACTATGACAGTGATACCTATTTTGCTATTCGTCAAGGTCTCTTAAATGACGATCCTGAACAACTAAAAGCCAACCCTGAACTCATTGGCATTGAACCTATTGATAGTAACACCACTACCATCATCGAAACACTACTGCCAAACGGTAAAACGGCTTGTTTTACTATTCCAAATCTTTCCCTGGAGGTCAAACCAAACAATGCTATCCAAACACGTACAAGAAACGTTGAATCAGAACTTGCCAAACTTACTACAGAAATTGCTGACTACGAACGTCATCAGAAAAACAGATAAAGACTATCGCCTACTCAAAAAAAGCTATCCTGTTCTTAAAGACCAACTCTATGCAGACACTGGTCTTGAACTTGTTCAACTCCCAAACGCTTTTAAATTACAACTAGTAAACGAAAGCGATGAACCTGTCTTTTCATCATCATTTGCTTATGGTCTCTATTTTCTCATCCTATCAACTCTTGTCTCTGAACAAAAAGACACACCTATCCCCCTAGAAACCTTTGCCCAACAAATCATTGACGCCACACCAGATATTCACAAAAATCGTGACGTTATTTTTAAAAGCGTTATCCAAAAACTCAAAAAAGACAAACTCATTGATACGGATAGCGTTGACGACAAAACTGTCATCATCAAAAAAAAAGACCCTGCCATTTCTTTTGACAAGTTACCAAAAGAGCCTCTACCTCCCACAACACAAATCATTAACTATTTGCTCACCCATCCATCCATGAACAAACGTGACCACAAACACCTTTGGAAAAAAGTCACCATAACTGACATCCGTAGACAATTAGAACCTTATTCTAATGACAGTGCAGGTTATGATATCTACACCAATGGCGACAACATCCGCCTCATCAGTAAAAATGACAAAAATGCCTTTCCTAAAAAAAGTGCCTCTCATCTCGTCACACTTGACTTTATGTGCCATTATCAAAACAATGAAACCCTTGATGATTTCATTGACAAATCACCCCATAAATCACAAACCCTCACCGATGAAGACGTTAAACAAGTCATTGCTGACTATGATTTAACCTCTCTACAATTTAAACAACTCTAAAGGAGCTATATATGCAAAAACTTACTAAACTAGGCGTTGTCAACTTCGCCGACTACCCACAACAAGACATCAACATCAAAGGAAATGCTGTCGTCATCAAAGCCAGTAACGGAACAGGAAAAACCCTTCTCATGACCGCTCTTTATCCTGCACTTTTGACCCTAGAACTTCAAAAATCCCTAAATATGGGTCAAAAAACTAACCGTAAACTAGGTGATCTCTTAAATGGTGACCCTGCCTATATTTACGGACAATTTTTTATCAACAACGAACCAACAACCCTCGTCACAGCTTATCAAAAAAACGCTTCTGGTATCACCAAACGCGCCTATATCCTTGATAGTCATGACATCACCTTCTTCAATGACCAAAAAGACGTCTTGTCTCTTTCTAACTTCGAACGAACTAATAAAGTTACCGAAACCTTTTCATCTATTAAAGATTACCAAAGCTATATTGCACGTAACCTTTACCATACAAGCCTTGACAACTTTAAAACCCTTATTCAATTAACCCACAAAATCACAAGCCCATCTATCATTAGTTCTACAGACAGTAAAAATTACAATATGGAAGACCTCCTTGACCAAGTCACAGACGTTCTTCCAAGCCTTATGAACGACGATGCCTTCAAACATCAACTCACAAGTTATAGCCAACATATTGTCAAAGCCGCTGACGAACAACGTAAAATCCATGGTCTTCTTAAAGAACAATCCGCTATTGCTAAAACACGTAGTCAACAATCTAAAAAGAATCAAGAACTCTTAAAAAATCTTCAAGAAATTCTTGGAAATATGTTTAACAGTATTAACAAAAACACTAACGAACTAGAAACACTAAACCAAGAACTTCAAGAACTTGAAACGCAACGTGAACAACATGAAATCGACCAAAAGAATAATCAAGAAGAATTAGAAATGGTCATCAAAGAACTCGAATCTCGTCGACAAGAAAATAGAGATATTGAACAACATATCCATGATCTTAAAAAAGAGATTAAATACAACCAAAAAGAAGAAGATTCTTTCCAAAGCCAATTAAATGACTTTAATAAAGACCTTTCTGAAATCAATACAACACTTGCCCAAAAAGAACAAGAGTATAACGAAACACTTAAAAAATTAGAACAAACACCTCAACCTGTTTTACCTTTTGCTTACGAACAATGGCCAGCTATCAACAAGGCTTTTGAAAATGATAAAAAACGCCATAAAGAATACGAACAACTCGAAACAACAATCAAAAACTTAAATAAAACTATTGCAAAAGACGCTGAAAACGTAGATAACACAAATGACCATTTTAGTAATCTTATGGACCAAGCAAGACAATACCATCCTGACGCTAAGTTAGACGTGCGTTTAAACAGTCTCACAAATGAACAACGAGCTATCGTCATCGCCATTAACGAACTAAACGAACAACTTACCCAAAACGAAAAGCAACAAAAAGAACTTCAGCAAACAACTGAACCTAAAACACACTTTGTTGCCACAAACGCACAACCTCTTTACACACAAATTGATTTCAAAGAAAACATCTCAGAAAATGACCAACGCCGCATCGAATCCCTCATGCAAGAAGCTGGTTTCATCGAACTACTCACATCTGCAGACACACTTACTAAAGGAGCTATCTTATGTCAACGCCACTCACAAACTATCTAACCACTTCAAACCCAACCGTGCAGCAATTTCTTGAACAAATCCAATTCACACCTAACGGACTTGTCTATCAAGATATTCTTATCAACACCAACCAAACTCAACCTGTCACCTATATCGGAGCCACTAATCGTGAACGCACGCGTCAAACACAACTTCAAGAACTCGCATCAAACATCATTAAAACAAAACAAGAAAAAGAAACACTTGAAATCGACTTAAAAAACAACGAAAACACACAAAACGAAATTAACACACTCAAAATAAAAATTGCTGAACAAACAACCAAATGTCAGCAATACAAAGACCAGTACAATGAACATTGTAAAGAACGAGATAACCTTATATCACAACAAGAACAACTTGAAAATACACAAGAACCGCTCCTACAATCTTTAAATGGCTACACACAAAATCAATGTTCAACGCTTGTCCAAGACTATAAAGACTACCAACAATTACAAAAAGACCTTCAACGCCTAGCCCAAGACATTGAAAGAGATAAAACAAGACAAGAAAACCTACAAACAAAACATCAAAATCTTGCAACAAAACTTGAAGATATCAAAACTAAACGCATTCAAAAACAAGAAGAACTTGAAGATTTACAAACAGATGATCGCTATCAAGAAAACATCGATATAATAGGTCAATTTACACAACGCAAAGAAACTCTTAAAAATAAAGAAAAAGACCTTCTTAAAACAATTTCTAAATTAGATGAACGTATCGACACTAAAAACGACACTTATTGCCAAAAAGAAAAAAAACAACAAGAACTCAAAAATGCTCACGAAGAAACAAAAACCATCATTGATGCTATTACTATTGACAACTACACAATTTCCGACGAACTTAACACTATTGATACCCGTGACGTCTACCTCAACTTCAAAACAACACCGTTAGACGTTCCAAAAATTCCAAAATCATCATTCTCTAGAGAACTCAATCGTGAAATCAGTGAATTAAAAAATACCTATCTTGACGACCAATCTCTCGCTGACGCTATGGGTAACCTTCAAAAAAAGATTGACGCAAGCAGTCAAGTCGCTACAACACTTCTTGAAAACGCTCAAATTAGTCTTCGTCTCGTCCTCTTTGAATCCTTACAAAAAACCAATGATGACGTTCTCACAAATGTCAAAGCTTTTGTTGATACCATGAATCAACAAAATCCTTCTCACCTTCAACTTTCAGCAGATTACACTCTTACGCCTTATGGTGAAGAACTCCTTAAAATCATCAACGATTCTGACCAACATAACCGCTTCTTCACAGACTTACAAGACCATCTTCACAAATACTTACAAGACCCTGACACGACTCCAGAAGATATCATCGATTACCTTCTTGACGAATTAGAACCTCGTCGTTGGTACCAACTAAATCTTTACTATGAACGCGACAACAACGGCGAAATCAACCTTTTAACAACCGATGAAGTCAACTCCTTCTCAACAGGGGAACGTGTACGTTGCTACTACCTTCCTATCTTCGCCCTTCTTGAAATCATTCAAAATCAAATGAACCCTGAAGCGCCACGTGTGCTTCTTATGGACGAAGCCTTCTCATCTATTGATAACGAACAAACCGCTCTTATTCTTGAAAAAATTTACGACCTTTGTGACGTCTTCATTGCCACAACACCAAATAAAATTCTGCCAATCGTTTCTAACTCAAAAGGCTTGACAACCGTATGGCTAGAACGCACTACCGTTGACGGCGTCACGACCGTTCAAGCTAAAAAAGACTTTATGTATGAGGAAATCTTATGACCACTTTTCCAAATGGACACAACCAAACCCTATCTGAATACGCCTTAAGGCATTTCAATGACACCCATGCCCTTGATGCAGGTAAACGCTTACGCAAACACCTCAATGACTTTCTTATGGATACTTACCAAAGTCTTGACTTAGACAAGCATAATATCATTGATAATTTTGCGTCTATCTCCGTCTGGTCAAGAGGCGTCTTTTCACCCGATTTCACAGGCGTCTCCCTTTTAAGCCTTGACCGACAAACTTTCCAAGACACTCCTGTTGTCTGGGTCTTTGAAAACCAAAACACCGCCACGCGCGTGATTCGTGACGGTTATTTATTCCCTTTTATTATTGCTAGTGGACAACCTAATCGTGCGGTCAAACAACTACTTCAAACGCTACTTGACCGCGATGTCACCATCCTTTATCACGGTGACTTAGACATTTCAGGGATTGATATTGCTTCTCGTCTCAAAAAAGACTTCCCTGCTATCAAATTCCCTTTTTTCACCACCTATGAATTTACCAAACGCGCACAAGTTCCGAGTCCTAAAGACCAAAAAGCAAGTAAAACATATTCCGCTTTTGACAGTTTAAAACAACTTGTTCTATCAACAAAAACAGCTGTCTATGAAGAACAGTTTGACACCCGCGACTTTGATAATTATTATCGAACCGAATGCTATCTCAAAACGAAGAAAGGAAACTTATAACCATGTCACTCTATCTCAACTACAAACTCACTCTAAACTCAGGCGAAATCTTTGAAAGCACTAACGGTGGCTACCAAGGCCCTATTCGTGACGCTTTTTTAGCCGAAACGCCTATCGCTGAACTCCAACACCTTACATCAATTGACCAACTCAAATTTTACCAAAAACAAATCGAAGACCATCGTAAATTCACTGTTCGCCTGTTTGGTGATTTTCCAGACAACCTTTATACAAATTTTAATTATGACAGTAACTATAACAGAACCATCTTTACGATTGATCTTGACACAAACTGGAATCAAACTAAAATTGATGATTTCTTGTATCTTCTTGACCACACCTATCGTCTTGAAATCGATAACGGCTACGACTTCATGTCCGTCGAACACGAAGCCTTTGACCGTGCCTATCTTGAAAATGACTTCAATGAAGACAACCCAAAAGAACCACAAACCCAATACCATGCTACTCTTCGTAAACGCTGGTTTATCGAATATTTTAAAGGAAACCTTTTCCTAGGATTCCAATTAAAAAACATCAAATCATTTGAATTTACGATTGACTAAACATTTTGCTACCGACAATTATAACAAAAACCATTAACCAAGAAAGGAAAAGCTTATGTCCCTTTATTCAATTTTACATAAAGACACAATCGTTTACGACAAATTCAAACATTTTATCAACGACCCCCGATTCATTGCATTAATCAATGACTATTTACAATCCGATATCGATAAATTAAATCTAATTAGTGAAAACCACGCCACTATAATTAATCTTAACAAAACCCATTTAACAATCAAAGTCCACCCAAACCAATCCCGCATACCCACACCCATTGCCAAAATTAACCTAAACAAAAACGATATCACCTTTGCTAATAATCACTGTCATGATATTATTAACCGTACCCTCACCGATTTAGAAGAAATCCTCTACCAAGGACAATAAAGAAAGGAACCCCATGACCCCAAAACAACGCGTAGCTGTCTTTGTCAAAGCACAAGCCACAGGACAACTTAAAAACAAACAAGCCCTCAGTACCTATCTTGCCGACTGGCCACAAATTAAAGAAGCCAATCGCCACAACCCTCGCATCTACTGGATGGACCCTGAAAAATGTATTGAAACCCAAGACGACCTTGACCAAGCACTTGCCGAATGCAAACTCTTTGAAGAACACAGAGAAATTTTAGCCGACTTTGCTGGCCATAGCATCTATGATTTATAACTTATATATCAACCTCTAAGAAAGGAACTAACACTTATGAAAATCACGCCATTAAAAGAAGCCATTAAAACCCGCCTTCAAGAACGCTATCCAGGAACTGACCCCGATGATTTCTTTACAAAATGGGGCGCTCAACCATTTGGAAGTGATAATGATACCGAATGCTTCGTCACTATCAGTGACGATCAAAGCATCACCGTCGCCCTATCGACTCAAACGCATCCTGATAACGCGCAAGAAATTAGAAACAGTGTTACCATCACCTACCAGTCATGGAACGACTATCTTTGTCAACCTGACGAAAGTCCTATCATCACCTACGACACAAAAAAAACCGTCACAGACCTTGATCAAATCATCCCAACCATCAAAGCCCTCTACAAAAAAATCAACCGTCTACGTTTTGACCTTTAAAAAAATTGGCCATCAAGAAAGGAAACAGCTATGAAATTCACAGACATCAAACCAAATCCTAAAGACTATTCAAGAGAGACTATTATCAAAGCTTTTCAAGACCGTTATCGCTATACAGGACAACTTACAAAACTTATCCAAACGCCTGTCAAAATCCCTTACTATCATTTTTCAAAAGAACCTCACCTCATCTTTGATCCAAAAATCCAAACTGTTACTGAAGAAAGTATCAACACCCTTCTTGACACTGAAGATATTTCTGGTAATACCCTTCAAGACATCATCTGTAACACAAGCGTCCCTGTCTTTGACAAACTCATTGAACACCTCAATATCCACTACCTCAAAGAACAACTAGGTGATACATATGACTACATCAAATACTTTGACTATCCATATATTCAAGATGCTTTAGCCAAATGCCTAGTGTGTGACCAAGAACCGCTAAACACACGTCTCTTTTACCTTCGATTTAACAGAAGCGTCAATCCCTATCACATTCATATCTTTTCTCAAAATAATCACCATAACATCAATCCATCAACCAGTGATATCATCCTTAAGCCTACAAATGAGAAGTACACCATCATCACAAACGACGATAGTCTTATCGCCATAAACGACACAGTCGTTAACACACTTATTTCTGACCTCAAACACGACCTTAAAACCATCAAGACCTATGTCAATAATCACCCTAAACAACTCACCAAAACCGTTAACGTCACAGACATTCCTGAAGACTATCACAAATACCTTAAAGATATCGACGAACTCAAGGTAACCTTCCCAACCAACCGTTACGATGCCGACCACGGACCCCACTGGCTATCTATTTATAGAGGAAATCCAATAACCGAAACACTCAAAGTCACTCTTAAAATCACAGATAATCAACTGTCAATCACCCACGACTTTAAACCCGACGAAAGTCTCATTCCCTTTAGTCACTTAACAGCTAACACCAAAGAAACTAACACAGCAATCTACAAACAACTTCAAGACGCCTTTAAAACAACTTATCTTCATAACCAATATAATATCATCAATCAAAATAATGCCATTGACACTTATTTAGCTAACCTTGATAGAACCGTCAGTTTTAAAGATGGCGATACCCTCTACAGTTTATTCGTTGACTATACACCTTGCACAAAAATCATCGATTACCATGCGTCAGGTCTACGCCTCTTGACCCTTCAAAGAGACAAGGATTATGGCCAACGCTGGAATATCGTCTACCGTCGCAAAGACAGCAGTCTTCTTCGTACTATCAAAGATATTGAAACATTCAAATCACTTTTTTAAAGAAAGGAAACACACGTGTGTTTGATTATGGTTTTGATGGAGCATGTGCCGACTCAGAAACCGAATACAAACTGTTGACACCTCTATCTAATTTTGATATACTTTAATCATAAATAATAATCATAAATAAAAAGGAGAAAGAACAATGAAAAAATCATTGAAACTCTTTGCCACATCTAAGTGGTTCGACCTCTTAGGTGTTGCCCTTGTTATCGGCATCGCCATCGCATCAGGCTACCTCAACTCACACCTAGACCAATTTGTTCATTGGGGCGCGTGGACAAAACTTGTACCCTTTGGACTTATCTCAGTAACAAACGTCGGAATCTCCATGCTATCCACACGCTTTACAGGAAAAGTCAACAAGTGGGGGAATTACCTTGGTATTCTAAATACCGTCCTCTCAGGAACAATTGATTACATCCTTGGTAACAAAGCAGCCATCATCACATACCCTGTAACCTTTATCATTTACACCTTCGCTATTCAAAAATGGCAAAAATCACAAGAAGGTAAACCAAATCGACTCAGCAAAATTCAAACAAAACTGGTTGCTATCTTTGCCACAATCCTAGCCTTTGCCTTTGCATACGGCACCAACTATATCGGTTATGGCGGTCAAATGAACACGCTTGCCTACATCACAACTATTGCCTTTGCACTATCTCTTGTCGCCAATGTCTTCAATGCCTTAAAACTCACAACACAATGGCGTTTCTGGTTGGTCTACAACGTTGTCCAACTCGCAAAAGCGGGCGTTCAAGGAAACTTTGCCAATGTTGGCAAATACATCTTCTACATTCTAAATTCCCTCGGTGCTCTCTTTGTATGGAACGATAACGAAGAAAGGAAATAAATAATGCAATTAACCCCAACCCAAAACGTCGCTGTCGATCTGTTAATTTTAGCCCTTGATCGAACACACAATACGGTCAAACTCTTCACCCCAACTCGTGAAGACTCCAAGAAAAAAGCCTTGCCTGGCGTTCTTTTAACACCCAATGAGTCTATCTCACACGCTGTTCAACGAACGCTTGACACCAAAACAAATCTTTCTCAATTAAGCTATCGCCTCCAAGAACTCCCTGCTCAAACAGATCCCTATCGTGATCCACGAGGACATGTCATCTCGGTTCCCATTTTGGTCTTCTTGGCAGAACATATCAACCTATCAAACGATTGGTCCACATTTGAACCTGGATTAGACCTCGACTTCGATCACACAACCATGGTTAACAAAGCCTTTAACATTTTAGCTCAAAACTGGGAACACTATCCATTACCTCTTCTACTTGCGGGTAAGTCTATCACACTAGAAGAAACAAGAGATTTATTAGCACATTTCCAACCGCAATACGCTAAGACCTTACCATCCAACTTACGACACATGACATTTGTCCAAAGCTTCCTAAAAGAAACAAATGTCCTTAGAGCGACGACAAAAAAAGGTCGTCCACCGAGATGCTATACGGTCTTAGCTGACGACATCAAACCACTATACGCCTAAAGGAGACAACTATGATTTATTTAAACGGAAAAAAAGTTAACTTTATCAACTTTCCAAACAAAGAACGTCGATTAGATTTACCCAAAGAGATGGTTAACATGGATTTTTACAACGTTGTTAATAATGTCTATTGGAAATATAATGGCGACGCATCTATCTTTGAACTCTTATTATTAGACAACGCCATTCACTCATACAAGGAAAAATACAATCTTTACATCGGTTACATGCCTTATTCACGAATGGATCGAACCGAAAATGAAGGAACGGCCTTTTCACTAGACATTATGACCACGCTCTTGACACAAAACCTTCGAGCAATTAGCGAGGTATTCATTCTAGATCCACACTCAGAAGTAACGCTGAAACAATTAAATCGAAAATCAAAACAAAATCTTGACTACAACTTTGCAAAAGAGTTTGAATATCTAGACCATTGGTTTGATGAAACGACTCAGAGTTATTCATTCGCAAAAGACGTTATTGATTATACGAAATTGAACATTAAAAATGCATGGTTCGTCTTCCCAGATAAAGGTGCTGCCAAACGCTACAATGCTAATGATTACCCAAATGTTATTGTTTGTGAAAAAGTCCGTGACTTTGCAACAGGTAAGATTCAAACCATCAAAGCACACATTAACAAACAAACAACCACACCAGACGAGCACGCACCACTCATCATTATTGACGACCTCTGCTCTTATGGCGGTACCTTCGTTGGCGCGGTCAAAGCCATTGAAAACGATTTAGGAATCACATCCAAAAACAACTGGCTCATTGTCACACATGCCGAAGAAGCCATGACACAAGGAAACATTCCAAAAACCTTCCAAAAAGTCTTTACAACCGATTCCATTGCAACGCCACCAAAAGCCATGTCCATGTCTAGCCACGACTTTGACGGTAACCATCAATTCTATGTACGACCTGTACTTGATATCATTGAAGAATTAAACAACTAAGAAAGCGAGAAATTTCCATGACAACAACCCCTATTTACCTTGCTACCGACTTTTACAAATTGTCACACCGTGAACAATACCCTGGAGGCACCACTAAAGTCTATTCGACCCTGACACCACGCTCAAACAAATTTGCACCATGGTCAAATGAAGTTGTCTTCTTTGGACTCCAATATTTCATCAAAGAATACCTTATTGATCGTTTTAACAACGAGTTCTTCAACGTCCCACTTGACGACATCATCACAACCTATAAAACCTTTGTCAGACAAACCCTGGATAAAGAAGACGTTTATACCGAACACCTTGTTCAGCTTCATAACCTTGGTTATCTGCCAATCAAAATCCAAGCTCTTCCTGAAGGAACACTCGTACCAATGCGTTGTCCTGTCATGACCATTGAAAACACAAAACCTGAGTTCTTCTGGCTAACTAACTTCCTTGAGACCATTCTGTCAACAACAATTTGGCAACCAATCACAAGTGCAACCCTCGCATATCAATACCGTAAGGTCTTGAACGACTACGCCCTTAAAACAACAGGATCAACCGACGGTGTTGCCTTCCAAGGACATGACTTCTCCTTCCGAGGCATGTCCTCTGAACAATCAGGCATGGCATCAGGTATGGGACATTTAACGTCCTTCCAAGGTACCGATACCATCCCTGCTATCTTTGGTACACACAAATACTACCATGCGCCACTTGATGCCACAACAGGGTTATCTATCTCTGCCACAGAACACAGTGTTATGTGTTCTTACGGACAAGCTGATGAACTAGAACTCTTCAAACACCTTCTTGTAGACGTTTACCCAACGGGCCTCTTCTCTGTCGTCTCAGACACGTGGGACTTCTGGAAAGTAGTCATAGAATACCTTCCTGCGCTTAAAGATATCATCATGACGCGTGATGGCAAATTGGTCGTTCGCCCTGATAGCGGTAACCCCGTTGATATCGTCACAGGTACAAAACCAAATGGCGTAACACCTGAAGAAAAAGGGCTCATTGAATGCCTCTGGGATACCTTTGGCGGAACGATTAATGAACAAGGCTATAAAGTCCTTGACCCACATATTGGCGCTATTTACGGCGACTCTATCACCCTAGAACGTGCCACAGCCATCTGTAAACGCCTAGAAGCTAAAGGCTTTGCGTCAACCAATATCGTCTTTGGTATCGGCTCATTCTCTTACCAATACCATACTCGTGACACCTTCGGTTTTGCCGTTAAAGCAACAGCGGCAACTGTCAATAATGAGGAACGCATGCTCTTCAAAGACCCTAAAACAGATGACGGAACCAAACGTTCACAACGTGGACGCATCGTGGTCGCTCATAAAGCAGACGTCTTAGCTGAAGATCCAAACTTTGACATCTCAACCCTGACAGGTGATCAATCTCAAAATAATTTGATTTGGAAAGACGGATTGACAGAAAAAGAAGCTGAAGACTCTCATTGGAATGCCTTGCAAACGGTATTTGTAGACGGTGAGTTACTCATTGACGAGTCACTTGCGACTATCCGTGAACGCTTACACCAAAACTAAGCACTTCATGTTCTCTACTTGACAGTTTTTCCAATTACTATATAATAAAAGTAACAGCAAGAAGGTTCATACGTTTCACATGACAACGAAAAAACGTCCTAACCATTATGGTTTAGGATGCTTTTTTAAACTAACGAAGTCTTTTAACCATAGACATTACTTTCAACGTAAAGCCCAACAATTAAAAGACACCCTTCAAAAACGGCCATGGAAAAACTAACGTCACTCTTTTAAAGAAAGGAAACCCACATGCCAAGCATCTTTGGAACCAACATCTTTCTTATTCTTCTATTTATCGTCATTAACCTTGTTGGAACCGTTTTTATTCTTCGCCAATCAGCTGTCATTGCGACCAAACCATTTAAAAGTAACCATTTAGCCCTTGTCATCAAAAGTCTTTGTGTCCTTTTTAACCTTTGTACCTTGTTAGCAACCACAAACCTATTAGCAGACAGCATTAACTATGTCCGCTTCGCTAAACGCCCTATTACCACCAACTACAACGTTACTAAAAAAGACAACACCCTTTATTTCAAACGCACCATGAACAATCCCTTCTTTGTTAAATCGTCTAAGAACACTATTCAATCTGAAGATTACGATAACTACTACTTGTCAAATCATCTCATCATCCCTAAAAAAGCTGTTACAGAAAGGACACCGTCATGACCCCAGAACAACAACACCAAATCAACCTTGGCTACGAGCAAGGTATCAACCCAACGCCTTACGCTGATCCCATCTACGACCCTAAACAAATGTGTCAATATCGCATTGCCCTTGTCGATGGTCTTGATATTACATCTATTCTCAATCCAAAATTTAATCCTGAACAACTCTTCCAACTTCGTGAAGGGCTAGCCTTTGAAAAACGTGCAGGCGTGCCCGTTGGTACCGAAATTAGCCTTTACAACAACCCACGTTTTTCAGCCTCTCAAATGTACGAGATTCGTATGGGCATTGCTTATGGTATTGACATTACCTATGCCAACCCACGTATTCCTTTAAAAGACATGCGTGCTATTCGTCAAAAAGCCATTGAAGACATGGAAGATGAATGGGAACCAATTAATTCATAAATAATAAAAAAAACAATGCCCACGAACCACATAAACATTCTATCCAATTTATGAGAAAGGAATACTAACCCATGCCTAAACCTATTACTGAAGACGATGTCATTGAACTACTCAAACCACTCACTATCAATGATATTCTTATTTCCACTAAGCCCTACTATCTTGAAATCAACTACTTCTATAACAATATCAATTTCACCTACACACAAACATCTCCAGATCATAAAGGCACACTTCAAGCTTGCATCCATGCCATTCATAACAAAGAAACCGCTTGTTTAGATATCGGTGACAGCATCTTATACATCTCTTCTAATAGCACTAACACATTCGATATCAAATTGATGCAAGACAACGTCTGTTCCCTTAAAAACATTAAAAGTATCACTGAACAACTTGAAAAAAGCATCTATGAAAAACTTGATAGCTTTAACTTACTCGCTTATTGAGCTGTTATTAATCACTTATTGAGCGTTTATTAACAGAACCTTGGCGTTCCGCCAAGGTTCTGTTTTTTTCTGGGCAGCGCTAGCTAACGCCAGCGCTGATTTTTTGAGGGAGAGAGGTGAGATCAAGCAAGCTCAATCATAACATAAAAAATATTTATTATATCATTGTATCCATACAATGATCATCAAATAGACGCTAAAAATTGCAAATGCGCCAAATCCTTAACAACCGCATTCAAAACGTCTGCTGATTTTTGAAATGACTTTTGTACTTTTGATGGTAACTTGTCAAACAAATCAAGCGACGACTGATGGTAACGAAATCCATAAGCCGTCACATAAGCCACAGCCCAAGCGTTATGAACCATGGTCCCTGTAATCGGTTCCATAAAACGCGTCTGTAACGACATTCCCGTCAATACCAATTGCGTATAATAAGGAATAAGAGCTTGTCGTAACACCTTACCATCTGTTTGAAAAGCATCATACATACGATCTCTAACGACATCAACATAAGAACAAGTCAGATTTTCAGAAAACTTCAACGCCGTTCCAGAAAACAAAAGATATTCACTCAAATAATATGGTTTGTCAAAGATAACAACCTTGATGTCGCTTCGTGATCCATATTGCTGTAATGTTTTACAGCAATAATCTTGTAAATGTTGCCAGTAACTCTCATTATTACCACGACCCTGACTACGCTTTTTATAAACAGATGCGCAATCAGATAGATCAACTAAAATAATTTCAACATCATAACCTCGTTCAAGTAAATAATTTAAACAGTCCTCTTGTAGCCAACCTGTCACCGCATCATACTCACCAGAATCAATCACGGCACACCAATCCCGCATATAACGATCAAACCAACCATCATTAATTTTCCGATTTGGTAAACCTTTAAACGCTTCATCAGATAAGTTTTCAAAACCAGTACGATCATATTTATAATCAAGAGTATGCTTATCAAAATCATAAACATTACAATAAGTAACATCACAATAACTTTTACCAACACAACCAACTATCAAAATAACTCGTGTCATATCACAATATCCTTTTTCTTTCTATTATAACATATCGTATAATACAAAAAAAGATACTTTATAGCCTATCTTCTACAATTATAGACTCACAACCAACAACTATCAATCAACTATCTTTAAAACATTTTCGCAAATTGCTCAATATAAACCCTAACTAAAATTATGATACAATAAAAAACAAAAAAAGACCATCAATCCTTCTTAATCCACAAAATGCTTTAATCTTTCGCTCTACATCTTTTCAAACAAGCTACAATTAACAAAGCATAAAAATAGGAGAACTGACGCATCAGCCCTCCCAGACATAAACAAATATGCCCCATTTCGATATAATTATGTTACTACAATTATTCAAATAAATCAAGAAAAATCCTACAACTCTTCCAAAAGCGCCTTCACACTATCCGTCACATCCCTCAAAACCTCTTCAGGCTCGCCATACCCAAGACTGCCACGAAGCGCCAAGGTAGCCTTTTGAACCGCTCGTAAAACGTCTCGTTGGCCTTCAGAGCAATCTGGGAACATTTCCTTAGTCACCTTAGGAAGATCGTCCACGATACCATCCCCACAACCAAGAGTTGCTTGAAGATAAGATAATGAGCTTTCAGCTTTCTTCGCCCAAGCAATAGCCTTTTCCAAATCTTCACGACCACCCTTGTAAGGATAGCGAATCACATATTCCGCCACCGTCGCGAGAGGGTGTGGCAAGAGCGATTGAATGGTAAAGTCCCACGCTTCGATGTTATTTTTACGATAACGACTAGGATTAGTCACCGTATCGTCTTTCAAAAAATCAAGGGGTAATAAAGAACAATCCTTGTATTGTTCCATCAAATCCTTTTCAATGGCTTTTGAGCGATACCAGTCCGTCTTCTTAACGTCAAAGAAAAGAAGTTGAGACAAGGCATCACATTCTTTCTCGGTCAACCAATCACTAAATTCCGTATGTTTAAGAGACACAGGGATTTTAACAAACATGGTATCATCTGACACATAGCTGAGAGCTTGTTTAATCAAACGTTTTGTTTCATCAGACACCGTAAACCAACATTCAATAGTACCCTCATTACGACCATAGATTTTTACAAGATTAGTCAAGACTCGTTGAACCGTCGTCACGTCAAAACCAAGCAGATCATCCGTTTGATTGTCCCAAAGAGGTGATACAACCGTACCCTTAATCTCTAAAAGACAACGAATTAAACCACTACGTAAAGATTTAATTTTCTCACGACGCAAATCATCGTAAAGTGCATCATCCTCACGACCAATGGCATCAAACAAGGTCAACAAGTCATCAACCATCACACGAACATCGTAAAAATCTTGCAATAAACAAAGCTGCACGGCACTACGCAAAGGCCCATAATCCACATAAACATTCTTCAAAACATCTTTAGGAGGTAAACGGTCTAAAGTCATTTCTAAACCTGTCGTATAAAATCCTGGTTTTTTATCCGTCACAACAATATCACTTTCAGTAATCGAGGGATCACACAAAGGATAAAAGAACGGTGAATCAATTGTTCCTTTTTTACGAATAGGCTCAATATAAAGCGTGTCTTTTTTAGGTACTGTCGTATCTAAGATAGGACCATCATATTCTTTTTGAGGTAACGGTTCCACATAAAAGGTATCTTTTTTAGGAATTTCCGTAGATAACACATCAGACGATTCGACATAAAAGGTATCTTTCTTAGATACGTCTAAACAAGATGATTTAATCGTATCTTCTTTAGGCTCTAAATTAAACAAAGGAACTGATTTTTCCTCAGCATAATCCTCCAACTGTTCACGAGACGGCAATTCTCTAAATTCATTATTGTCTGCAGGCCATGTAAGTCCAATTTCATCAACAAACGCTTCAGAATCCACAAGATCCGACACCGATTGTTTTACATAGGTTATCACAGATTCACCATCTGTTACAGGCTTAACAACATCATCCACAGCGATTTCTGATAATAAGGATTCTGAATACTTGTTTAACCGATGATCTTCAAACGTACTGATACTACTCAATTCAACAACCTCGGAATCAACAGACTCTGATAATTTAACAACATCGCTTACTAATTCAGACGTTGCTGTTGCCAAATCCACCAAAGACATATCAATTGACGACATTTTTCGTTCAAAAGGCATAACATCTATTTCAGACGAAAGACTATCAGCAATGCTATCCACCATAGCTTTATCTTTAACTCTCGCTAACGAATTCAACAACTCTTTCTTAAGGTCATCCAAACTAACTGGTGACAATTTTACGTCAGTAAACAAATGCAACGACGCACCACTAAGCGTTCCAAAGGCAAGAAATTTTTTAAAAGCAGCCTTATAATCACGCACACGATCGTCTTTTGACAGCTCATTTAACGACGAAGAATAGGCCCCAACAATCTTAAAATGATACAACCAATCACCAATAACATTCAAAAGTTGTCCATCAATTGCCTCTGATTCAAAATCGCCATGTTCAATCTTACCTAAAACCGTCAAAGCGGTATTAACTAAAAAAGTAACGTCAAAAGGATGAATCAAATCAAAAAGCAACGTTTTATAAATCTCTGAACCTTCTCGAATCGTACCATAATCGTGTCCAATCAAAGCTTCAGGTAACTCAAAAACCGAAAAACCTTTATCTAAATAACGTTCTTGTAAACGGTTAAATACCGCCTTATCAAGGATTTTATGAACAGATGCTTCTAAATCTTCTAACAAATCCCAAACATCATTTGTCTTTAATTTTAATACATTAGATAAACCAAAAACTTCCAAAGATGCTAAAAAGACACATCTTAAATTACTATCCGAACACGTTTCCTCAAACAATTCTGACGACTCGTACGAACCGTCTGTCAAGGCAATAAAAGCATCTTTTAAGCAAGCCACTAACTTACGATAATCCACCAAAACACTGTCACGATCTTGTTTCAACGGCACACGATCATAGGCAGCCTGCAAACGTCCTAAAACCGTGTCAGGCCAATCGATAAACGCTACTTTTGCGTCCTCTTTTAGTCGTTTGGGACGAACGTAGGTCGTGTCACCAAGCACATAGCACACTTCAAATTTTTTTGATTTTTGCGTCGGGTGACCAACCAATAAATGCATATAGTTCATAATATGAGTTTCCTTTGTGAATTCATTTTCCTTTATTATAACAAAAGCAGAACAATAAAGAAAATAAAAAAACGACATCCAATAAAAGACATCGCTTCTTTGAGAAAAAAGAAAGGTTTACATTCGGCTAACTAATTACGAATATAAAACATGGAACAACTATGAAAAGAAGTTACACAAAGCCATATGTCATGGCTCATCTATAACTTAACAAAATCATAAGAGTTTGTCAAGATTTTTATTAAAAAAAGCGACGTCCATCTCAGACGTCACTCTAAACTGAAAGGAGTATAGTCGCAAGAGCTAGAACCGACTATACTAATGGAAGAAATTATAAAGAAAATTAACACAGAACCACATCTCGTGGTTCATCTATAGTTTAGCAAACGACCAATAATTTGTCAAGGTTTTTTAGCTAACGCTAAAAAACAGTTTTGCGGGCTGTCGAACGTTACCGTTCGCCCCCGACGCCCACGGTTTATGTTTTGGAAAACGCTAGCGCGTTAATTGGCGTTAGCAAAATATCATGTTATAATAAAGAAACGAATTGAAAGGAAACAATTCTAATGACCATTCTCGCCCATAAAGACGGTGACCGTATTCAAACCTTAACTGAACATTCTTATAACGTCGCAAATCTTGCACGTGACGAAGCATCAACTATCAACCAAGGACACGTCCTCTTTCTCCTTGGTCTCTACCACGACCTTGGAAAAGCTGACCGTAAATTTCAAAAAAAGCTAACTGATAAGCCTAATATGCATGTAGACCATTCCTATGCAGGAGCCCTTTATCTTTGCACAAAAATTTCACAACAGAAAGGGCACAGTGTTTTTTCTGAAATCATTGCCTACGTCATTGCAGCCCACCATGGACTCTTTGATATTTACATGGATATTAAAGAATACGCCACTAACAATCGCTTGCTTAAACGATTTAACGAGCGAAACAATCTACATTACGATGACGACATCATCCCTTATGCCGAACGTCTTGAAAAAAAACTATCGTTTCACGGTTATGACAATCTAGAAGATCTCATTAATAAAGCCTATGACGACTACCAAAACAGTCGTAAACACCTTGAAACAGATGATCCTGTTGAAAACGCCTATTACGATGGTTGTTATGTACGTATGTATCTGTCATTCTTAAAAAATGCCGACATTTTTGACACCATCAATGCCTACGATACTATTATCCGAAAACGTCCTAAACTTGATAGAGATGATTTGAATCGTCTTTATTATAAAAAGATTGAAAAACTCTATAGACAATTTCAAACACCAACAACACCTATTAATAAAATCCGTACAACCTTAGCTGAAAGCATTAAAGAACGTGGTGATAACGACCCTGCAGATATTTATCGCCTCGATTTGCCAACAGGTGCAGGAAAGACAAACCTTAGCATGCGTTATGCTGCCCATCAACTGCTCCACCAAAATAAATCACGCTTTATTTATACGGCACCGTTCTTATCAATACTTGAACAAAATGCGCAAGCTATTCGTCAAGTCATGGGTGATGAAGGTGTTACCGAACATCACTCTAATGTTATTGATAACACCAAAAATGATGATAGTAATTTCCAACGCTATTGTACAGATACCTGGGATGACCAAATCATTCTAACAACATCGGTACAACTTTTCCAAACGCTATTCAAACCACGCGCTAACAACATTCGACGTTTTGCACACTTAGCAAATAGCGTTCTCATTCTTGACGAAGTCCAGTCGCTCCCTGTTGACGTCACCTATATTTTTAATCTCATGGCAAACTTTATGGCGTCTATTATGCAAACAACTCTTGTTCTTTGCACCGCCACACAACCTGCCTATGATTTTAACGGTTTAAAATATCCTATTCATTATGCTAAAAATGCTAATCTCGTCACCATGTCACCAGAAGAACGTCAACTTTTCGAACGTACCACTATCCAAAAAATGAATGGCGACAATTACAGTTCTATTGACGACATTGTTAATCATACTTTAAAAGACAATATATCAACATTACTCATCTTCAATACCAAAAAAACCGTTAATAAAGTCTACGAACAGGTACATCAACAAACAGACCGTAAATGCTATTACCTTACCACTAATATGTGCGCCCAACACCGTTTAGATAAACTCGCTGAAATTAAAAAAGACCTCGCTAACAATGAGCCTATTATCGTTGTCAGTACCCAATTAATCGAAGCAGGTGTAGACGTTGATTTTGAAAAAGTCATTCGTTCCTATGCTGGCATCGATTCTCTTGTTCAAGCTAATGGACGCTGTAATCGCGAAGGTGCGCGTACAACTAAAGGTCAACTATGGCTTGTTCGATTAACCGATGAAGATGAGAACACTAATCCGTTAAAAGGTCTTAACCAAAAGAAACAAACTACCGTAAACGTTCTTTTCCAAAAACCATCACCGCTCAACCTAGAAGCCTTGAACGACTTTTTCTACAAGCGTTATTATGCTGACAATGAAAAAGACATGAGTTATAATATCACTAACAATAACACAGCCTTAGATAAACTCAGTCTAAACACAGATGCTGGACTCAATGACGGACTACTATTACACCAAGACTTTAAATCAGCCGGACAAGCCATCGACCTTATTAATGACACAAGTCAAACCGTCATCGTCCCATATGGTAACACAGAAAAAGATCTTAAAATTTTAAAAGGTCTTTGTTCTCTCGAAAACTTAACAGCCAGTCAACTTGGATACCTCAAAGGGCTTGTTAAAAAACTACAACGCTACACCATCACAATGCGAAACCCTGAAGAAAATGGTGCTACTCGTTATGGCGATATCTACATCCTATCAGACGACTATTACACCTCTAACAAAGGCTTGATTGAAACGCCATCAACGTTTATACTATAAGAAAGGAAAACAATTATGAAACAATCCCGTTATTTTTATGCTCGTATCACAGGTGACAGAGCATTATTTACAAACCCTGCAACCAAGGGGGGTGGCGAAAAATACAGTTATGATGTCCCTACTAGACAAGCTCTAAAAGGTATCATCGATAGTGTTTACCGAAAACCAACCTTTGTCAACGTCATCGATGAAGTCAAAGTCATTAATAAAATTCAACGCGAATCTCAAGGAACCCGTAACCTTATCGGATTTAACTACGGTTCTGATTTATCTCTCACAACCTATCTTGCAGATGTCGAATACCTTGTCAAATTCCATTTTGAATGGAACCTCAACCGTCCTGACCTAAAACAAGACCGAAACCTTAAAAAGCACGAAGAAATGATGAAACGTGCTTTAGAACTCGGTGGACGAAAAGATGTCTTTCTAGGAACACGAGAATGTTTTGCAACCATTGATAAAATTTCAGAAGGACGCTATATCCTCACACCATCTTATTATAAAGATGAAACCATTAAACTCGGTATCATGTTCCAATCATTTGACTATCCGACATCAAAAAATGATAAATTAAAAGCGTACTATACAGCTACCGAAATGGTCAACGGTATCATTCGTTTTAAACCAAATAAAGATTGCGATATCGTAAATACACTTAATGATTATATCTTTTATCCAACGCCTAAAACCATCAAACCCATTGATCAAGAATACAGTGAATACATTCAGAAAGGATAATTATGGACTTTTTTACAACTCTTCTAAACAGCTATGAAAAAGCTGAAGAACAAGGTCTTATTGATGACCAAAGCCAAGACACCATTCTTCTACCAATTTATCATACTGATCACAAGTCAACAGGAACCGATACCATTGTTGTTGAACTAACACCAACAGGTAACCTTATTTCAGCACATGAACTACCAAAAGGTCAACGTATTATTTATCCAGTTACCGAAGAATCTGTTCGCCGTGTAGGTGACAAAACACCACACCCTTTAACAGATAAACTTGAATATTATCTTCCTGCATATAAAACAAAGAAAAAAAAGAAATATCAAGAAAACTGTAAGCTCATAGATGAATGGCTTGCATCTGAATCAAATGCCGATATTCACACATTCATCACAGCTATTCAAAAATTTCTTAGTCAACCTGATTTTGACAAACAACTTTCTCAAAAATTATACAGTGATTCAGAACAACCTATTAAAATTGATACATACATCGAATTTGCTATTCCAAACTTTAAAAATTACAAAACCTATTCTGTAAGCAATTACCAAAAATTACATCAATCTTATATTGATTTTGTCAACAACTATAACAAAAAAAATTATCCTAACGACTACAAAAAATGTGTCATTAGCGGAAAAGAAGATCGTATCATTTCTAAACACCGTGGCGCTATTGGAAATGCCAAACTTATTTCAATTAGCGCTAACGACAACCGTAAAGAAATGTTTACAGGTAATTATTTTGGAACAAGCTCAAAAACAACAGACATTGTAAAAATTGGCTACCAAACAAGTGAAAAAATTCACCTCATGCTAAATTATTTATGCAATAACCGAAACAGTTGTTATCGTATCGATCAAAGTAAAAGCAACCCAACCTATCTTCTCATTTGGAAAGATGTTTCCGTGTCTACAAATGAAGACACAATGATCACAAACAATTTTCTTTCAACACTCGGTATCACACCAACAAAAAAAGAAGAAACCATAACACCTGATCGAAAAAGTCGGGCTGTACTTAACAGTTTCTATATAGGTCAAGAAAAACTTGCCGATAACAATTATTACATTGCCATCATTCGAAAATCATCAGATGGACGATCATCATTAAACTATTTCGAAACCATTAAAAAATCACAACTTTTTGAAAACCTTCAAAAATGGAACAAAACGTATCAATGGACAATCACAACAAAAGATGACGACATCGTCATCACGCCATCCTTCTTCAACATCATCAATGATGCCTTTGCTCAAGACCATGGTGGTGACTATTTAGAACTTTCCAAGGGCTTAAGTACCTATCGTGCACAACTTCATGAAAGTTTATTATCAGCACTACTTAACGGACAACCCATCCCTACACACATCTTGAAACGCATTGAGCAAAACCTCAAATACCCAAAACGCTATCCAAAACAATGGAAACACCTTATCAACCAAGGGTTAGCGCTTTTAAATAGAAAGGATTATCAACCTATGCTAAATAACTCAGAAACAAATCGTTCCTATCTCTTTGGTCGCTTACTTGCAGTTTATGAACGCATTGAAGCTACCAAATATAGTCTCGACGACAATAACAGCTCACGAGAAACCAACGCTCAACGGTTATGGACCACTTGTATCAACCGTCCCAAACGTATCCTTAAAAACCTTAGAGACAAAGTAAAACCATACAACGACTATCTTTACCGTAAACATCGTGGTTTGTGGACAAAATTCAATAAAGAAGAAGGCGACATCCTCACACTTCTTGACGCTCATCGTCAATCGCCTGATTTCAATAAACCACTAACAACTGATTATCTTTTTGGTTATCAAGCCGAAAAAAACTTCCTCTTCACCTCATCAAAACAAACAGAAAGCGAGAAATAATCCATGACTACACCACTTACTAATAAAATTGACTTCATCGTAACTTTTGACATCGACTATGCTAACCCAAATGGCGATCCTATTGCTGACAACATGCCACGCACAACATTTGACGGTTATGGTCTTGTCAGCGACGTTGCACTCAAACGCAAACTTCGTAATCGCCTTCAAGACATGTTTGCAGACGATAACGACAATGAAAACTACCAAATCTTCGTCCAATCAACAGATCGTGCCAACGACGGTGTCCAGTCCCTTGAAACACGTTTTAATCAAACCTTTGATAAAAACACACTTAAAACATTAACTCTCCCAGAACTCACTCAAAAAATCAATCAACAATGGCTAGATGTTCGCAGCTTTGGACAAGTTTTCACTAATAAAATTACAACAAGCGATGCTAAAAACACACTCCCACAAAGCGTTCGTGGTGCTGTTTCTATTAGCCCTGCAACGTCAACAGAACCTATTGAAATCACATCTATGCAAATCACAACAAGTACAAACCGTGAAGAAAAAGGTGGCCAAAAAGATTCATCAACCATGGGTATGAAACAATTTATCGAACATGCAACATACGTGTTCCAAGGATCAATTAGTCCTACAATTGCTGAAAAAACAGGTTTCTCAGAAAACGATGCTGAACTTATCAAACAAGCCTTAATTACACTCTTTGAAAACGACCAGTCTGCTGCGCGACCAAGTGGTTCGATGACTGTTCGAAACGTTTACTGGTTCAAACACAATAACAAAATTGGAAACGTCTCAACGTCACGCATTCGTCATCTCTTGTCTTACAATTCAGATACAGAAGAATTCGAACTTAACGAAAACAAACTCAAAGTTTACGAAAACAAAGGCCTCAAACTTGACATTATTGAAGGATTCTAATCATGCATTCTGAAGATGAGTTCTTGACCTTGTCAAGTCTTCGACATTTTTGTTATTGTAAACACTTATGGGGACTCACACAACTTGAAAATTACTGGTCGGATAATTATCACACAACAAAAGGACATCTTACTCACCAAAAAACAGATAACCCATTTATTGAAGATAAACGTAAAAATACATTAATTGTCAGAAGCCTTCATATCTCATCAAAACGCCTTGGTCTCCAAGGCGTTTTAGATACCGTTGAATTCATAAAAAGTGACAACGGTATTGCATTAACCAAACATCCAGGAAAATGGATCCCACACGTTGTTGAATATAAAGAATCTCAAACAGGCCAAGGAATTGAAGACGTCATGCAAACCATTGCACAAGTCATTTGTCTAGAAGAAACCTTCCAATGCACAATTGATAGTTGTTATATTTATTATCGAAAAACTAACCAAAAAATCAAAATCCCTGTCACCAATGACTTACGCACACAGGTACAACAACTCAGCAACACCATGCATGACTATTATGAAAATTGTACAATCGAAATGCCACATTATTCTAAAAAATGTAAAGGATGTGCTTTGATCAACATTTGTAATCCCAAATGGCCACATAACGTCTACCAATATATTTCAAAACAACTCGCAGAAACAAACAGTACATTATTATGAAAAAACTATTAAACACACTTTATGTCACCAAGCCTGATCTATACCTGTCCAAACAGGGTGATGAAATCGCTATTCGCCAAGATGATAAAATCATCAAAAGTTATCCTCATCACATTCTAGATAACATCATCTGTTTTTCTTATCTAGGAGCGTCACCCGCTGTCATGAAACTCTGCATGGGCAATCAAATTGGTTTATCTTTTCATACCCCACAAGGCCAATTTTGTGGACGTGTTATTGGAAAAACACACGGTAACGTTTTATTACGTAGAAAACATTACCACACAGCCGACAGTGACGAATCAATAGCATTTGCCAAAAACATCATTCTAGCCAAAGTTTCAAATACATACAAATATCTCATTCGTTTTCAAAAAGACCACAAAGACACCATTGATAATGAACAATTTAACATGGTTAAAAAAGAATTCAAAAAAATTTTAAAAAAACTGTCAACCGTAACAAACAAGGACACGCTTCGTGGTTTCGAAGGTGAAGCAGCTGCACTTTATTTTGGACTTTTTAATCAATTCATTTTGACAAATAAAGAAACCTTTCATTTCGACAACCGTACACGTAGACCACCTAGAGACCCTATCAATGCCCTTCTTTCCTTTGGCTACAGTATGCTCGCTCACGAATGTCAATCGGCTCTTGAAAGTGTTGGGCTTGATAGTTATGTTGGCTTTCTCCATACCGACCGATCTGGTCGAGCCAGTCTCGCCTTAGACCTCATGGAAGAATTTCGATGTTACCTCGTTGATCGTTTTGTCATATCCCTCATCAACAATCGTCAGCTTAAAAAGAAACATTTCTTTCTTCAAGAAAACGGTAGTGTTTTACTCACAGACGACGGTAGAGCATTCTTTTTAGATAAATGGCAACAACGTAAACACGATGAAATTAAACACCCATTCATTAACGAATACGTTCCTCTAATGCTCTTACCATACGTCCAAGCACAACTCATGGCAAAAACCCTTTACGGTGAACTTGACGAATACCCACCCTTCATATTATAATAAGGACAATTAATTATGTTAATGCTTGTCACCTATGACGTCAATACCGAAACCAAAGACGGTCAACGACGTCTTCGAAAAGTAGCTAAAATTTGTACCAATTGTGGCCAGCGCGTCCAGAATTCTGTCTTTGAATGTTCCGTCACACCTACCATGTATCTAGAACTCAAAGATAAATTGACAAAAATCATTGATCCAAAACTAGATAGCATACGTTTTTACAGACTTGGAAAAAATTGGCAAAATCGCGTTGAAACCATTGGTCACAACGACAGCTACGACCCTGATAAAGGAACACTCCTTATTTAGTCGAAGCTTAGTTAGACATAAAAACACTAAGACCCTCGACCCAAAAAAGCAACCAAAACCCCATATTTTGGTAACTATAATTAAATAAAACCAGCAAAAAACGCTGGAAACGGCTTGATGGTGACCGTCGCACTCTTCACGGGTGCGTTGATTGAAAGATGTTAGAACAAATCTTTCCAGACTACGAAGAAGCAGGTCGCACTCTTCACGGGTGCGTTGATTGAAAGTTGAACGCTTTGATTTTACTATATTTCATTTTCAGTCGCACTCTTCACGGGTGCGTTGATTGAAAGATCTCAGCAAATATTGAAGTAGGTTGGAAGTCTCGGTCGCACTCTTCACGGGTGCGTTGATTGAAAGTTTGTATAGCTTTATATAATCGTCTTTACTTAGCGTATCGTCGCACTCTTCACGGGTGCGTTGATTGAAAGACAAGATGTTTACATCTCTCATTAGTTCTGACACGTCGCACTCTTCACGGGTGCGTTGATTGAAATCGCCTCGTAGCGTTTTGCCGTTACGTCCGATTTGCCACCGGTCGCACTCTTCACGGGTGCGTTGATTGAAATGTACCAGTCCACCGTTTTTGTCGTTGGTCCGTCCGTCGCACTCTTCACGGGTGCGTTGATTGAAATAAAAATGCGCAAGTCATCTCTTGCCATGAGTAAAAGTCGCACTCTTCACGGGTGCGTTGATTGAAATAATAG
>ERZ773196.231-NODE-231-length-36759-cov-5.931942_pt1 | contig 36759 bp, 33 predicted proteins | sample MGYA00581009_ERZ773196 | MGnify/ENA primary metagenome ERZ773196 (study PRJEB29015, sample SAMEA2738162) | human oral metagenome | biome: human oral; feature: human-associated habitat; material: saliva | place: China | collected 2243 ... | reverse complement strand
TGCAGGCCTCGGTGATGTTAATGGCCAAGATCGCCGGCGGGAAAGCAAGCGCCCAACGATTCGTCTGCAACTTGGGAATGTAGCGGATTGCCATGAAGCCGAGGCACCCGGCAAGGGCGGAGTAGACCTTGACCCAGTGGAACCAGGTTCCTGTCGAGGAATCGGGCCCCGCTGTTGTCGGCCAGACAAAGATGGTCAAAACGATGGGAAGAACAATGAAGATTGCGATCCCCGCCCACTTCCAACGTCGGGTGATCTCATTGCCAATAATCAAAGCGGCGAGTACCCCGAACCATGCAAGCCAGGAGTACCAGGGAATTGACTCGAAGAGGAACATGTCTCCAACTCCTTTGTGAAACAAGGTGATGTGCTCACTCTAAGAGGCGCTTCTCGCGCGAGTCATTGGACACCGAATCGAAAGTGTCTAATACTCAAGGGAGCACGGCATCCCACGTGTTCCCATTCAGCCATCACACAGGACTATTGACCTAGGACTTTCATGTTGACCAACGCAGAGTTAACCCGTGAGAGGCTCGGCAACGCCCTCAAAGAGGAGCTCCGAACCACGCCGCTCACCAAAGTGACGGTTCGCCGCCTCACCGAAATAGCAGGGGTCACGCGTCAGGCTTTTTATTATCACTTCCCCGATGTCATGTCCCTGGCCACCTGGGTTTTCGAGCGTGAGATTGTCACGCACATCATGGCTCATGCAACCTACCGGGAGTGGTCCGATGGATTCTGCGAGCTCTTGGTCTACATGAGCGAGCACCGCGAGCAGACCTATGCGGTCGTTTCTTCCCTCAGTCGCAGTGAAATCGAGGAATTTTTCTACCGCGCTTTCCGGGAAATGATGCGGGCAATCATCAACGAACTGGAAGGAACAACTCCCCTTGACCCAGCCCGCCGTGATTTCATCATCGATCACTTCACCTTGAGCGTCGTCGCGCATCTATTCCACTGGCTCAACCGGGACATGCAAGCAGATCCCTACATTCTGACCGAGAACATTGAGGTCATCATGCGCGGCTCGGTGGCAACGGCGCTTGATCGTTACTCGACTGATGCCCCTCCCCCGCTCATCCGCCGCGAGGGCAAACGCTAGTTCCACGACCTATGATCAACATGAAGGTACCCACGATGGAGGTCATCATGTCCACTCATCCCCAAGACGTTTACAAGGACGCGGGAGAATGCGTTCTCTTCGTTTACTTGCGTTTTAATCGTCAGGATCAGGCCGCAGAGTTGGATGCCTTCCGCGATTTTGCTGACACCTCCCAGGCAATCAATCGGTCGATGAATATCCGCGCACAGGGTGACGATCTGCGAGTCTCCATCGGCGTGAGCCGCAATGGCTGGGATTATCTTTTCCCGGGTGCAGCCCGCCCGCAGGAACTTGAGGAGTTCAAGGGCCTCGTCAACGCAGAAACCCCTTCCATCGCTATGCCCGAAGGAATCGGCGCGGACGCTGACCTTTTCCTTCACATTCGCGCCAAGCGCGAGGCCGTTGTCTACGAAGTCGCCGAACAGTACCGTTTGGCTTTCAAGGCTTTTGCAAGGGTTGTGGATGAGACCCACGGTTTCCGTTACCTCGAGGGACGCGCAATCATCGGTTTCATTGATGGGACCGAGAACCCGACCGGGATCGATGCACCGATGTGGGCCGAAGTCGGCAGTGAAGACCCGCAGTTCGCAGGCGGTTCGTACGCCTTCGCGCAGAAGTGGATCCACGACATGGATGCGTGGCGTTCCCTTGGAACACACGAGCAAGAGCGGGCGATTGGTCGCGAGCAGTTCACCGATCTCGAGCTTGATGACGAGGCCAAAGCTCCCAATGCACACAACGTCACTTCAAAGTTCATCATCGATGGAGAAGAGAACAAGATCATTCGAATGAATGTTCCCTTCTCTGACCCGGCATCCGGGATCACTGGAACCTACTTCATCGGTTATGCGGGCCGCTGGAGCGTCACCAAAGGAATGCTCACCAACATGGTGTCGAAGAAGGACTACCTTCTCACCTTCTCGAAGGTACTTTTCGGCCAGGTTTTCTTTGTGCCTTCCCTGGACCTCCTTGGTGACATCGCCGATGGAGCTTTCCCCGCTGACGAGGCCAAGTAGCCTTTTCGCCTGAATCCTCCTTCGCGCACGCGATGAGAAGAGACGTTGGGGGGGGCGAACATCGCCTGATGCCCGCCCCCCAAAAACAGCTATTCACTGGTTGCGCAACGCGCGGTTTACCGCCGAAATCACAGCCTTATAGGATGCTCGGGTAATCGAAGAATCGATACCAACACCCCACACGATCTGTCCGTCGACAGCGGCTTCCACGTACGAAGCTGCCTTCGCGTCGCGACCCTGGCTCATGGCGTGCTCGGAGTAGTCCAGAACGCGCACGTCCAAATCGAATTGGTGCAGGGCTGACACGAAAGCATCAATCGGACCGGTTCCGTTTGCGTCGATCGCGGTCAGCACACCGTTATCTGTAAGTTCTGCGTGCAATTCAACGTGTTCATCGTCGACAGTTCCCACCTGGGACTTGCGCAATTCGAAGCGGCCCCACGACTGTAGGCCGGGAGCAGCGCTGGTGGGCAAGTATTCGTCCGCGAAGATCTTCCACAGTGCGTCGGCGTTGATTTCGCCGCCGTAGGTGTCGGTGTGCCGCTGAACGATTCTCGAGAATTCAACTTGCAGTCGGCGAGGCAATTCCAAGTTGTGTGCCCGCGACATGAGGTAAGCGACCCCGCCCTTACCGGACTGAGAATTCACACGCACCACGGCCTCGTAGGAGCGTCCAACGTCGTGCGGGTCGATGGGAAGGTAGGGCAGCTCCCACACCACAGCGTTCTCGTCGCCTCCGGCGGCGTCCACCTTGATCTTGCGTGCCGCGAAGCCCTTCTTGATTGCGTCTTGGTGAGATCCCGAGAAACTTGTGTAGACGAGGTCGCCAACGTATGGCGCACGAGGCGAAGCCTCCATCTGGGTGCAGTGCTCGACCGTGCGGCGGATCTCGTCGACGTCCGAGAAGTCGATGCCCGGATCAATTCCCTGGCTGAAAAGATTCAGTCCCAAGGTCAGCAGGTCAACGTTACCGGTGCGCTCTCCTTGTCCCAGGAGGCAGCCTTCGATGCGGTCCGCGCCGGCGAGAAGTGCAAGCTCAGCACTAGCAACACCGGTTCCACGATCATTGTGCGGGTGAACAGACAGCGCAATGTGCTCGCGTCGGGAAAGGTTGCGCGACATGTACTCGATCTGGTCGGCGAAGACATTGGGGGTCGCGCGTTCAACGGTCGAGGGCAGGTTGAGGATGATCTCGCGGCCATCTTGGGGCTGCCAGATATCCATAACGGCTTCGCACACTTCCAGTGCGAAATCACGCTCGGTATCAATAAAAACTTCGGGTGAATATTCGAAGCCAAAGATGGTCTCGTCACCCAGTTGGCGTTCGGCCTGTGCAATGACTTCACGCGTACCAAAGCGGGCAAGCTCAACGGTTTGCGCACGGTCAGCCTTGAAGACCACCTCACGGAAAACGGGAGCCGTTGCGTTGTAGAGGTGCACTGTTGCGCGCGGGAAACCAACGATGGACTCAACCGTTCGCTCGATGAGCTCGGGGCGCGATTGCGTGAGCACCGAGATCGTCACGTCCTCGGGAAGAGCATCATCTTCAAGCAGCGAACGAACGAAATCAAAGTCCGTTTGCGATGCCGAGGGGAAGCCGATCTCGATTTCCTTGTAGCCCAAGCGAACAAGAAGATCGAACATCTTGCGCTTTCGCGCGGAATCCATGGGCTCAATCAGCGCTTGGTTTCCGTCACGCAGATCCGTGGACATCCACCTGGGCGCATGGGTAATGCGCTTGGAGGGCCACTGGCGATCGGGAAGATCCACCGGGTTCGTGTCGAGGAATGCTCGGTACTTGACCGTGGGCATTCCAGAACCTGCAGGACGAGGAACATTCGATGTAGTCTTCACACCTTCAGTCTATGAAGGCTCGTTGCACCGGGCACGACGAGTGCACATGGTGGACAGGCTTTTTAGGCCTCGTTCGTTGCCTCTTCAAGGCGAGGAACTCCGGTCGGCGATTCCATGAGCCACGCACGGTCGGTCAGCATTCGCGAAATCGCCAGGCCAATACCGATCGCAACAATTGTGAAGAGAACGGTAGACAGCTGCTCGAGAGCTTCCATCGTCTGGCCATTGTTCAAGTACGTGAGCGAACGATACAGCGGAACACCAGGGATCATGATAACCACGGCAGGAACGGACAAGGTCACGCGCGAATAGCGCGTCTTCGCCGCAACAGCAGCCGCCAAAAGTCCAGCACACAGGGCAGCAAGTCCCACTGCCGCGGGCACCGGCATTCCCAGTTCAACAGCCAAAGCGATACGGCCGGTGTTGATGACCGCGCCGATCAGAGCCGCAGCAGCGCAAACCTTAGGCGGGGAATTAAAGAGCATCGCGAAGCCAAAGGCTGCAACAAAACTGGTGAAGAAGCGTAGCGGGAAGTGGATATAAGCAGGAAGTGAAACAACGTATTCGGGGGTGACTGACCAGTTGAAGACCTTGGAGATACTCCATACGGCAACACCAGCGGAGACAACCAGCATGGCAACGTAGACGATGCGCTGAATACCACCGGCAAAATCGTGACGCACCAAGTCAATAATCCCGGTAACCAGCGGGAAGCCTGGAACCAAGAAGAGGAGCGCTGAAATAAATCCCGCTTGGTGAGTGGGCTCAATCCCCATGTACTTTTGCGCCAAGTAGACGCACAGGATGTACGCGCTTGCAGCGATGCCTCCACACACCATCCACACACCGAAGTGGTTCATGTGGCGCTTGAGCATTTGACGTCGGAGGAACTGTCCAATGAAAGCTGCGATTGCGACAACCGAGCACTCCACCCATCCCCCAGCATTGAGGAATGCGAAGGCCGCACAGGCAAGTCCCGAAGCAAGAGCATTCGCGAGCCATCCGTACAGGGGCTTGACGCGTTCAATCTCGTCAAGAGCCTTATCGACGTCTTCGACAAGCACTTGCGTGCCTTCAATTGTTGCCAGATAGTTTGTGATGCGATCAATTCGATCAGCATTGACACCCAAGAGACGCTGCTCAGCAAGTTCGGTACGGAAAGTACCGTTTGCGTAGGCGGTTGCAACCACTTCCGTGAAGGTCACCTGAGCGTGGTGCTTTTCGATGCCAACCGCCTCGGCGCAGGTGCGCATTGACGCCTTGACGCGGTAGGAACCAGCACCAGCAGCAAGAAGCATCTGTCCCAAGCGCAAAACGACTCGGGATTGGTAGGCCAGACGGTCATGCGCAGCCATGCGATGCACGGTCAGTGATGCGTCGTCCGGGTCAAAGGACGAAAGCTCAAAAGCGTTAGAGTTTTGGGGATTTTCGCTCACGGGATAAGCATGCCATGAAATACCCGTTCAGACTCAGGACCCTGGTCAGGGCACAGATGTTGAATCCCCCACTTTCACATCAAAAGTGGGGGAAACACTCAGAAACCAAGGCGTTGAAGCATCTTCGGATCCGACTGCCAATCCTTAGCGGTTCGCACGTGCAAATCAAGGTAGACCCGGCGTCCCAAATACTCCTCAATATTGGCGCGAGCACGCGTCCCAATTTCCTTCAAACGCGCGCCCTTCTTACCGATAATGATGGCCTTTTGGGAATCGCGTTCGACGTACACATTGACGTGGATATCCAACAAGGGCGGACGGTCATCACCCTCGCGCTTAGGGCGTTCGATGATCTCTTCGACTTGCACGGCCAGCGAGTGAGGAAGTTCGTCGCGCACGCCTTCAAGTGCGGCCTCGCGAATAAATTCGGCGATCATCGTTTCGCGGGACTCATCCGAAATATTGTCCTGCGGGTACAGAGGCGGAGAAAGAGGAACCGTCTGCGCCAAAACCTCACGAAGGCGGTCGATCCCCTTGTTCTCGAAAGAGGAGACGGGAACGATTGCACTCCATTCCCCGAGCTTTTCAATCGCCATGAGGTGTTCCAAAACGCGTTCGCGAGGCACGCTATCGCACTTAGTCGCGACCGCAATGATCGGCCTGCGAACGGAACGCAATTCACGCGCAATGAACTGGTCGCCCGGTCCGATGCGCTGGTTTGCAGGCAGGCAGAAGATCACGCAATCGACTTCAGCCAAAGCCTCGCGGACCATGTCATTCAAGCGCTTTCCCAAGAGGGTTCGCGGACGGTGATATCCGGGAGTATCAACCAGGACCAGCTGGTAGTTGTCACCGTGAACAATGCCGCGAATATTGTGGCGAGTCGTCTCCGGACGTCCCGAGGTGATCGCAACCTTGTGTCCGACAAGCGCATTCGTCAGGGTTGATTTTCCGACGTTGGGACGCCCAACGATCGAGATGAAACCCGCACGGAAATCTTCGGGGAAGTCGGGAATGACAATATCGGCCGCCGCATTGGTTTCGGCACGCAGTTGACGCAGGGAATCAACGCTGTCGGCCACGTCCTGCGCGATCTCATCGTCGGCCTCGTCGAGATCTGAATCGCCGAAGTCTACGCCCTCATACTCCGCATCGAGCGCTCCGGCCGCATCCACACCCTGGTCATCATCTTCCTCGGGGAAGTCCAAGGAGTCGATGTCCACCCCTTCAAAGGCGTTGGGGCCGGCCATCAATTCGTCATCGCTGGGAAAATGCATTGCTACTCCTGGCTTTGGTTGGTGTCGTCGGAGGAAACTTCAGGGGCATATGAGCACACGATTGTGCCAACTTGGCGGCGGCGCCCACGTGCTTCTTCGGCAACCATGTGCACGCCGAGCATATCGCCAGTCGCTCCGGGGAGGGGAACACGCCCGATCGCTTTGGCCAGCAGGCCGCCCACAGAGTCGACGTCTTCATCGTGCAATTCCACTCCCCACAGCTCACCGAGTTCCCAAATCGAGAACCTAGAGGGGACGCGCCACACGCCGGGGGAAATCTCTTCGGGTTCGATTGTGTTGCGATCGTGTTCGTCGGTGAGTTCGCCGACGACTTCCTCGATGATGTCTTCAAGAGTGACGAGGCCGGAAATCCCACCGTATTCATCGACGACCAGTGCAAGGTGGAAGTGCTCGGCCTGCATCTGGCGAAGCAGGTCATCGGCGGGTTTCATTTCGATGGTGAACTCGGCAGGGCGCATCATTTGATCTGCGCGCAGTTCGTGGTCACCTTCGTAGGTCTGGAGCCGCTGAACGACATCTTTGAAGAAAAGGATTCCGCGCACATCGTCGGTATCTGTCCCGGTGACAGGGATGCGTGAGAAGCCTGATCGAACGAATAGACGCAGGGCCTTGTGCGCGGGGGTGTCGAAGGAAATTGTCACCATTTCCGTGCGCGGAACCATCACTTCACGCACCAGGGTGTGCCCAAGTTCGAAGACCGAGCGCAACATCTGGCGGTCTTCTTCTTCAAAACCTTCGGTTTCGCCAACCTGATCGACCATTTCGCGCAGTTCATCAGCCATTTCCGCACGCATTTCAGCTTCGGTGCGTTCCGGCTGAGGTAAGACCGCGCGCGCTTTGTGTGCAACGGGAGCAAAGAAGTGCGCGATGGCCACGAGGCGGGTGATGAGCGGGGTGAATAGCAGCGCAGCACCGGTGGGGTTGCGTTGTGCCCAGCGCGTTGCAATCACGCTATTGGCCAGGAATTGCGCAAGGGTGACGATCGCGATCGTCACCAGTCCAGCGACCCACCAGTGATTGGCAAGATGCAGCGCAATCGTCGCCATCGACACGGCGAAGACCACCTGCGTAAAGGTACGAACGCCTCGAAGGACAAAAATAACCACGCGCCGCTGGTCCACCAGCTCCATCAGGGCACCCGCGTGCTTCTTCTCTTCTTGAATCAAGTCCTCGACAATGGCGCGAGTCAGTTTCGAAAGCGCAAACTCACTGGTCGCAAGGACCATCGCAAAGAGAAGTGCAATCGCGGCGAGGATACTCATCGCCGCGACGGGTACTGCTGCTTCGATCATCGCTGCGCCAAGAAGCTCAAAAGGAGCTGGCGTTGCAGGGCGAACATCTCTTCTTTTTCTTCGGGTTCAGCGTGATCGTATCCCATGAGGTGAAGCATCCCGTGGGTGGCGAGGAAAAGCATCTCTTCTGCGGTCGAGTGGCCGGCCTCGCGGGCTTGTTTTTCGGCGACCTGGGGGCAGATGCAGATGTCCCCCAGCGTTCCCGAGGCCGTGGGGTGCTCGGCGGTACCCGGGCGAAGTTCGTCCATCGGAAAGCTCATGACGTCGGTAGGGCCTTCAAGGTCCAGCCAGCGCACGTGAAGTTCTTCCATGGGTTCGGGGTCGATGAAGATGATGTTGAGTTCGACCTCGGTTGAGACATGCATCGCGCTGAGCACGAAGTCAGCCAATTGCACGAACTCTGCAATGTCGATCTCGTAGTCGGTTTCGTTGAGAACTTCAGTCATGACTTAATGTCCATTGTGTCGGGAACGGGAGTGAAGTGAGCGGTCTCGGCGCGCTTTCAGGCGTGCCAGTGACTCATCCCAGCGTTCGTATGCGTCAATAATCTCGCCAACAAGTCGATGACGCACAACATCGGCGCTTGTCAGGTGACAAAATTCTATGTCATCGATGCCGCCCAGAATATCTTCAATGACAAGCAGTCCGCTGCTACGCTCCCCCGCGAGGTCGATCTGCGAGGTATCTCCGGTGACGACAACCTTGGAGTTGAAGCCCAGACGGGTAAGGAACATTTTCATCTGTGCAAGCGTCGTGTTTTGTGCCTCGTCCAAGATAATGAACGAATCGTTCAAAGTCCTACCGCGCATATACGCCAAAGGGGCAACTTCAACTGCGCCGGAGGCCATGAGCTTGGGCAGAGCATCGGGATCCATCATGTCACCCAAGGCATCGTAGAGGGGACGCAGATAGGGATCGATCTTGTCCGTCAAGGTTCCCGGCAAGAAACCCAGATTCTCCCCAGCTTCGACCGCGGGGCGCGTGAGAACAATGCGTCGGACCTGACCAGAGAGCAGCGCTGATACCGCCTGCGCCATTGCAAGGTACGTTTTTCCGGTGCCGGCAGGGCCGAGGCCGAAGACCAGGGTCGAGCGTTCAATGGCGTCAACATAGGCTTTTTGCCCCGCAGACTGCGGTCGAATCGAACGTCCTCGACTGCGAAGAATCTCCTGCGGCCGCTCAGTCGACGAGTGTGCTGAAGTGAGGAGTGCGATTGCTTGTTCGACTCCGTCGGCATCGAGAGACTGTCCTTCTTTAGCAAGTTCAACCAGTTCGTCGACCAATTGAACAGCCATATCGACAATGCCTTCGGGACCAATCATCGACAGACTGCGTCCCAGAAGAGAAAAGCGCACCTGTGGGAACCCTTTTTCAAGGGAGCGCAAGACGCGATCTGATGTGCCAAACAGGACAACCGGGTCAACGCCTCTGGGAATCTCGATCCGTTTTGCCTCCATGTCACCACCGTCCAATTGCATCGCTGATCAGTGACAAAGCAACCGGGCCTGCGGTCGAAGCACGCAACACTGTTGCCCCCAATAGGCACACGCGCGCACCCGCGGCCTCGAAAAGAGAAAGCTCGTCGGGATCAACCCCGCCTTCAGGCCCGACGACCACGCTGATCCGAGGCGGAAGGCAAGTTTCCGGCACCGTCTGTCCAGAGGCCTCGTCAGTGGTCGGCAAAGACTTTTCTACAGCAGCACGCAGCTCACGCAAGAGAATACTCAAAGGGGCCCGCGTGCTCTCGTGGCAGACGATCACCCACGCGCCGGATGCCGTTTCTTCGCTCATCCATTGAGCAAGTCGTTGGGAGGTGCAGGCATCTTCGAGGCGCGGGATGAAGGCACGACGAGATTGCTTCGTGGCCGACCTTAAAGTCGACTCCCACTTCCTCATGCCCTTCGCGGCTTTTTCGCCCTTCCAGCGCACTTCACTGCGATTAGCCTGCCACGGGATCACGGCATCGACCCCGATTTCCGTTGCCATTTCGATGGCCATTTCATCGCGGCCGCCCGTCGATAATGCTTGAACAAGGATCAAACGTGGAGACGGTGGCGCCTCGTGAATGATCTCTTCAACGCGAAGAGTCAATGATTTCTTCGCTCGTTCACTCACGCTCCCGCGCACACGCAATCCGTCGCCGTCAACGACGTCGAGCATCTGCCCCACGTCCATGCGACGAACGGTTGCCGCGTGAAAGCCTTCATCCCCGTCAAGAATGTAGGAATCCCCGCGAGTGCAGCCTTGGAGGGCGGCAGCCTCGGGAGCGATGAAAACGGGAAGGGTCATCGATGTGTTCCGATCACTGGCCTGTGAAGGTTTCGCGAAGCTTGTCGAAGAAGGAAGAACCCCGCTTTTCGGGACGGGCGCTTTCTTCCCCGCGCACAGCGGAAAGCTCTTCAAGAAGCTCGCGGGAACGGTCGTCAAGCTTGCGTGGAATCTCGACATTGATGCCGATATGCAGGTCGCCACGGCCGGGACGCTGCAAGTGGCCAACACCCAAACCAGGCAAACGCAGTTCGTCTCCGGGCTGAGTTCCCGGCTTGACCGTGATGGATTGTTTTCCGTCCAAAGTATCGAGCTCGAAAGTGCTTCCCAGAGCTGCTGCAGTCATGGGAATGGTGACGGTCATGTACAGATCGTCGCCTTGGCGCGAGAAAGTGGGGTGCCTCTTTTCAACGATATCGACATAGAGATCACCGTTCGGGCCGCCGCCGGGACCGACCTCGCCCTGTCCGGCAAGGCGCAGACGCATGCCATCTCCCGCTCCTGCCGGGATGTCAATGGTCAGGCTTCGGCGAGTGCGCACGCGTCCTTGGCCCGCGCATTCATGACACGGCTGTTCGATGACGGTTCCATAGCCCTGACAGGTGGGACACGGAACTTGGGTGCGCATGGTTCCCAGCATGGTCTGCTGGGTTTGAATCGAATAGCCCGCGCCGTTACAGGTCCCACAGGTTGTCGGTTCGCTCCCGGGCTCGCACATCGATCCGTGGCATACATCGCAGGCGACGTAGGTATTGAGCGAAATTTCGCGATGCGCGCCGAAGGTTGCTTCTTCCAGGGTGATTTCAATGCGCGTGAGCTGCTCGCGGCCCTGGCGGGTGCGCGACTGAGGGCCAGCGCCTCCGCCGAATCCACCACCGAAGGCTCCACCAAACATGGTTGAGAGGATGTCCCCGAAATCGAAGGAGTCACCAGCGTATCCGCCGCCTCGGGCAGCATCTGCGCCGCCGATATCGTACATGCGGCGTTTTTCCGGATCGGAGAGGGTTTCGTAGGCGACCGAGAGTTCCTTGAAAGCTTCCTCGTCCCCGCCGTAGTCCGGGTGTAATTCGCGGGCCTTCTTGCGATAGGCCTTCTTGATTTCGCTTTGGTCGGCGTCGCGTGAGACTCCGAGGATTGCGTAGTAATCGTTCACGAATATCCTTCTGCGGCTGCGATTAGTGCGTTGAGTTCAAGTACTTGGACAGATACGAGGCCACGGCGTGGACCGTGGACATTGTCGAGGCGTAGTCCATGCGGGTGGGCCCGAGGATTCCCACGTGAGCTGAGTTCCCCCCGGAAGCGTAGGTTCCTGAAACAAGGGAGGTTTCAACGAAAGCATCGTGTCCGTTTTCGGAACCGATGGAGACGTGGACGTCGCCGTTTCCTTCATCCATTTCGGCGAAGAGACGCAGGAGAACGACTTGTTCTTCGAGAGCGTCTAAAACCGGGGCGATATCGTGGAAGTCAACACCGCTTCGAGCAAGATTCGACATTCCCGCCATAGCGATTCGCGCGGAAGGCTCTCCTTGGAGGAGGCTGGCAATGATCTCACTGATGTCTCCGGCGCACCCAGATAGTGCGGGCGGCAGACACTCAGCCATGGCCTCGTAATGGGCACGAACTTCTCCCGCGTCTTTGCCCTGGTAGGCGACGTTGAGGACCGAGCGCAGCGTCAAGAGATCTTCTTGGGCGAGGTCTTGGGGCATCTCACGCAGGCGTTCAAAAACCTTGCCCTGCTCGGAGATGACCACGATGAGCAGGCGTGAGTCGCTCAGATCAACGAATTCGATGCGGCTCAGTGTTGAGCGAGCATTCACGGGATATTCGATGAGGGCAACCTGGCGCGTAACCTGGGCAAGCAGGCGCACTGTGGCCATGACGACATCATCGAGGTCTTCGGCACGGGCCAAGAATTTTTCGACCGCCTGGCGCTCTGGGGCGCTCATGGGCTTGAGGGTTGCCAATTGATCGACGAAGACTCGGTAGCCCTTGTCGGTTGGTACGCGACCAGCACTGGTATGGGGCTGGTAGATGAGCCCTGCTTCTTCCAAGACAGCCATGTCGTTTCGGATGGTTGCCGAAGAGACACCTAGGTCTTGGGATTGCGCGATGGCTTTGGACCCCACGGGTTCACGCGTGTGGACATACTGGGACACGATGGCTCGTAGAACGTCAAGGCGACGGTCGTTCATTCATCCTCCCCTAATCTGGCACTCACGCTATTTGAGTGCCAGTTTACTCCGCAAATACCCAATTCGCCCTATTATCAACAGTTGTCCCCCGGAGCCGAATGGGAAAGAAAGATCATTCCAAACCGGGCTGAGTGACGAAATCAATGAGTTCCTCGACGCGCCCAAGAAGGGCCGGCTCGAGGTCTTTATAGTTGCGAACCGTGGAGAGAATTCGTTTCCATCCGATCGCGATATCGGCCTGAGTCGCGTGGGGCCAACCCAAGTGTTCCAAAGTCCCGTGTTTGATATCCACTCCCCGAGGGATTTCGGGCCACTTTTCAAGTCCCAAACGCTGCGGCTTCACCGATTGCCAAATATCGACATAGGGGTGACCGACGATGAGGACCGCGTCCTTCCAACGCGCAGTCACGGCCTCGGCGATGCGGGATTCTTTGGATCCGGGGACCAAGTGATCCACAAGCACGCCCGCGCGTACTTTCTCGGTGGGCCCAAAGACTTCGAGGATTTCCTCCAAGTGGTCAACGCCCTCAAGAAGCTGAACAGCAACTCCAACATCGGCAAGGTCTTCTCCCCACACGTGCTGAATAAGCTCGGCATCGTGGCGTCCCTCGACCCAGATTCGAGACTTTCGCGCAACACGCGCAACACGGTTTTCAGCAGCAATCGATCCGGAGTTTGTGACCGCCCGGCCGCCGGGAGTAGTCAAAGCGGGAGCCTGCCGCACCGGCGCGGCCTTCGGAGGAAGCGCAACAATCGGCTTTCCTTCAAGCCAGAACCCGCCGCCAAGGGGGAAAGAACGCTTGCGCCCGTGTCGATCCTCAAGTTCGACCAGGTGCACTCCCCCGGATTTCTCAACGCGGGTCACCGCGCCAACCCATCCGCTGGAAATATCCTCAAGTACCATGCCGTACTCGATAGCAACTTCAACAGAGCGCGGCCTACGCGCACCCGGCCCATCACGATGCGGGTCGAATTCGAAGATGTTGGTCCCGTACATATCTGAAGTCACCGCTCCACACTATGAGGGCCCGCAGCTTTATTCCCCGATCAACACTCTTTCCCGCGTAAGTGTGCGGCTCGTAACTCAGTATCCAAGGAGCTCTCGCGTCACGTAGTCAGCTAAAAGCCTGCCCTGGAGAGTCAGAATCGCCCGCCCCTCGTCGGCTGCCTGCGCGTCGATCAGTCCTTTCGAGGCCAGGGGTCCAAGCGCGGTGCAAAAAGCCTCGCGGTCCCCTTCCCCCTCCTGAGGAGCTTCAACGCCTTCGCTGGTGCGCACAGCCAAGAGGATGCGTTCCATTTCTCGCGTCGGCGCGTCGAGGATTTCACCGGCGTGTGCGGGAGAAAGTCCCTCTCGCAGTCTTTGCGCATACGCCGAAGGGTGTTTGACGTTCCACCAGCGATAGCGGCCGATGTGAGAGTGCGCGCCCGGACCGATCCCCCACCAGTCCCAGTCGCGCCAGTAGGCAAGATTGTGTTTCGAGGCGTGGCGCAGCTGGGTGGAAACAATTCCTTCTTCGCCGGCCTCCCTGCGCGCGAAGTTCGAAATTTCATACCAGCTGTAGCCGGCCTCGCCTAGCAGTCGATCCGCAATTTCGTATTTCGAGGCCTCGTCGTCTGGGTCGGGCATGGGAAGTTGCCCGCGAGCAACCTGCGCGCCCATTTTGGTTCCTTCTTCGATGACAAGGGCGTAGGCACTGATGTGGTCCGGTTCCATTGCGATCGCTTCTTCGAGCGAGGTTTGCCAGTCTGTCAGACTCTCCCCGGGGGCTCCGTAGATGAGGTCGACTGACACATCCAAGCCGAGCCTGCGGGCCGCGCCAACCAAGCCGGGCAATTTCGCTGGATCATGACGGCGATCAAGGACGCGCAAAACCTCAGGGACGGCCGATTGCATACCAAAGGAAACGCGGGTAAAGCCAGCCTTGGCGAGGCGTTCAAGCGCGGCCTCGTCCACGCTTTCAGGGTTCGCTTCTACGGTAATCTCTGCGCCGGGAGCGATCCCAAAGTTCTCGCGCACTCCCACAAGCAGACGTTCAAGAATATCGGTGGACAAGAGCGTGGGGGTTCCGCCGCCAAAGAAGACGCTCGAGGCGGGGCGAGCGGGCATATCGGCATCGCTGAGGATCCCTGCTCCCATGCGCATTTCAGCAAGGGCACTTTGGTCGTAGCTCTCTCGGTCAGCTCCGGGGCCAAAACCAACGGTATAGGTATTGAAATCACAGTAGCCGCAACGAATCTGGCAGAAGGGAACATGCACGTAGACGGCGAGGGGGCGCTTTGCATAAGGTTCGGCAAGTTCAGCTCGGAGACGACCGCGTTCTTCCCAGGCCTGACCTTCTGGCTGGTGAGGGCTCATTGAGGCTTGGGGGTTGAGGTCGAGCGGGCGACGATTTGGGAAATCACGACGAGGCTTCCTGTCAGGACTGTTAAAAGGATGAAGGGCCACAGCCAGTTAGCCGTCATGTCGTACATGCGCCCCAAAACCCACGGCCCCAAGGCGCCAAAGCCGTATCCAATGCTTTGGACGAGGGCAGAAAGCGTGCGGGTTTGAGCCATGTTGGTCGTGCGTTCAATGACCAGCGTAAAGGTAATTGAGAAAAATGCACCTTGACCAAGTCCCCCGCACGCACTCCACAAAGCCCAGCCTCCGGGAAGAAGGAGCATTCCAATTGGCATGAGGAGCCACGACAGAGAGACCAGCGTGAGAATTGTCGAGGTCTGAGCGCGGATCAATTTCTGGACGGCCATCATGCTCAGCGGCGCCGCAACACCCACGATGTGGTAGATCGATGCTGCAAAACCAGCATCGTTTGGGCCCATCTCAAGCATGTCTGCAAGGATTTTCGGCAGCCACGCTGCGACGCCGAAGTAGCAGAAGGTATTGACAGCGAAGGCGAAAGCCATCAGCCATGCCATGGGCCAGCGATAGATTTCCGAGGCCTTGGCGGGACCATCCGTTACGACTGAGTCGTCCGTATGGATCGTCCATCCGGCTTTTTGAGCGAAAAAGGGGCGGATTCCCGGGCGATTGAGTGGGTAGATTGCAAGACAGGCCACGAGCGCGATCAGAGCTGGACCGACTCCCCATACTCCCGCTGCGCCTCTCCATCCGACGTATGCGACCAACGGGAAGCTGAAGGCGGTCGAGGCGGCAATCATGAGGTCGATCATCGTGGAGTAAACCGCCGTCATGATTCCCGCACGATGGCGAAAATCGCGACCGATGAGCATAGTGACGACCAGGTTGGAGCAGGTAGTTCCGATGCCGATGACACAGGTGCCAACAAATAGCGACCAGGCCATACCGAGTGAGCGGAGCACGGCACCGAGGATCACGATTGCCAGCCCCAGACAAACGGCGCGATTCAGGCGGATTTTTCGCAGAATGAGTGCGGTGAATGGGGTGAAGAAACCGAAACAGAAAACGGGGATTGACGTCACTAATCCGGCCTCGGCCGAGGAAAGTCCCAAGTCTCTTTGGATTTCCTCGATGATGGGAGGCAGTGCAGTGATGGTTCCTCTGAGGGATCCAGCGAGGAGCACGAATGCGGACAAAGTGATGAGGATCCACACGAACCTACGCTGGAAATATCGCGCGTAAGCTACCTGTTTCACTGTTCTTTCTTCCTTGATGAATGTGGGATGGATTACACAATGTTTCCATAAAACACTCAAAAAGGACACTTCGTGTTTTGGCGCGAATACAGCTGTGCCCGTCTTCTCCTCATCGAAGAAGACGGGCACACGTTGCGGACCGAGGCGGGGCTTTCTCGGTTCATCGAGGAAGCCCCGTCCCCGTGCGTTCTGCTAACAGAACGCATCTCCACTCTTCGCAGATCCGCCTATCGCGAAGAGGAAGCCGGAGTTTCACGTTGGAGTGAAATCTCAATGCACAGCCAGCATATAGAAATTGTCAACCAGGTGAAATATGAACACCCTAAATGTCACCTGTATCTCTTTGTGAAGTGGGAAAACACAGCGAGGCTGACATTGGATATCGCTACACGCTTTCACGTGGAAGCCGGACTCCGATAACGTCATGTACACGACGCCCCGCATCGATCCCGCGCGTTTCAAAATGAGTAACGACACGTCCTTCATAGCGCGGCGCGAAACCACCGCGCTTTGGTTCGGGATCCTCGGGATCAGGCCTTTGCCCCACGTAAGGATTCTCAAAGAGTGGGCATCCTTCAATCACATCTCGCATTTGCCAGGCGTAATCATCCCAGTCGGTCGCAAGACGCCACACTCCCTCGTCGCGGAGCACTCGGGCAACTTGGAGCGCGAACTCATCGCTGACGAGTCGACGCTTGCGGTGGCGCGCTTTCCTCCACGGGTCAGGGAAGAAGGTCCAGACCTCGTCAAGGCAGGCATCGCCCAGCATGATCGGGAGCGCCTGTGCTACATCGGCCTCGAGCACTCGAATGTTATCAGCGCCCGCATCCACTGCCTTGGAAATCAGCTTGGCAATCCCAGGCACCCACACCTCGAGCGCAAGGTAATCACGATCGGGGTTGGCTGCTGCCGCGGCTACGATCTGCTCGCCCGTCCCCGAACCAATCTCAAGTGTCAGCGGCGCCCGTCTTCCAAAGAGTTCCTCGGTATCCAGATGGAAATCGTCGGCAACAGTCGTGTAGCCAATGCCTCGTCGAGGTTCAATGACATAGCGGTCGGCATGCGCTTCCCATGTGCGCGCAAGGTTGACGGGGAGTTCACGGCTACGGCGTGTAAAGGACTTCGTCCGGCTCATGAAAACGGTCCCCTCTGGGACGTCTCCAGGTCGGCGGCCATTGCGCGCATTAGCGCCAGCAGACTGAGCGATATCAGTAGCCTGTGCTGCTGCCCCGCCCGCGGCCTCGTTACCCTCTGCCACGGTCATTTCTTTCCGGTGGGCACATCGGAGGTCAAGGCCGCAATGAAGGCTTCCTGCGGCACGTCCACGCGACCGATGGACTTCATGCGCTTCTTGCCTTCCTTCTGCTTCTCGAGCAGCTTGCGCTTACGGGTGATGTCACCGCCGTAGCACTTCGCAAGCATGTCCTTGCGCAGAGCCCTAATGTTCTCGCGAGCAATAACCCTGGCACCAACAGCCGCCTGGACTGGGATTTCGAATTGCTGACGAGGGATCAGTTCCTTGAGGCGCTTCGTCATGCGCAGACCGTAGGCGTAGGCTTGGTCCTTGTGGACGATCGCACTGAAGGCATCGACGCGGTCTCCGTTCAGGAGAATATCGACCTTGACAAGGTCAGCAACCTGCTCGCCGCTCTCGTGGTAGTCAAGCGAGGCGTAGCCGCGAGTGCGCGACTTGAGGTGGTCGAAGAAGTCGAAGACGATCTCCGCAAGGGGGAGCTGGTAGTGCAGCTCGACGCGATCTTCTGAGAGGTAGTCCATTCCTCGCATGGTTCCACGACGATCTTGGCACAGTTCCATGATCGTTCCCGTGAATTCAGTCGGGGTCAGGATTGTCGCGTTCACGACGGGTTCGCGGACCTCAGAGATCTTCCCTTCGGGGAATTCAGAGGGGTTATCAACTTGGACCTCGGTGCCGTCTTCTGCAACGACCTTGTAGACGACGTTGGGCGCGGTTGCGATCAGGTCCAGTTTGAATTCGCGCTCGAGGCGTTCGCGGATGATTTCCAGGTGCAGTAGTCCAAGGAATCCGCAGCGGAAGCCGAAGCCCAGGGCCGCGCTGGATTCAGGCTCGAAGGTCAGCGCTGCATCGTTGAGCTGGAGGCGTTCCAAAGCGTCGCGCAGATCCGGGAAGTCAGAGCCATCAACGGGGTAAATACCCGAAAAGACCATGGGGCGCGGGTCGCGATAGCCAGCCAGGGGTTCTTCAGCGCCTCGAACAGCTGAGGTCATGGTGTCACCAACGCGGGACTGGCGAACGTCCTTCACGCCGGTAATCAGGTAGCCAACTTCACCGGCAGCGATTCCCGGAGCAGGAGTTGGCTCAGGCGAAATAACACCAATTTCGAGCAGTTCATGAGTTGCGCCGGTAGACATCATTCGCACGCGTTCACGAGTGGAGAGCATGCCGTCGACGACTCGGACATAGGTAACGACGCCTCGATACGTGTCGTAAACGGAGTCGAAGATCATCGCACGCGTTGGCCCCTCGGGGTTACCCGTAGGCGAGGGAATCTGACGAACAATCTCGTCAAGGAGGTCCGGAACGCCTTCGCCGGTCTTACCGGAGACGCGCAGAACATCATCCGCTTCGACGCCAATGAGCTGAGCGATTTCCTGTGCGTATTTTTCGGGCTGTGCGCCCGGAAGATCGATCTTGTTCAAGACCGGGATGATGGTCAGATCGTTCTCTAAAGCTAGGTAGAGGTTCGCCAAGGTCTGCGCTTCGATCCCCTGGGCGGCATCGACGAGAAGGACGGCGCCTTCGCAGGCGGCCAAGGACCTTGAGACCTCGTAGGTGAAGTCCACGTGTCCGGGGGTGTCGATCATATTGAGAGCGAAAGGCTCCCCTTCGAAGGCCCAAGGCATACGCACGGCCTGGCTCTTGATGGTGATGCCACGTTCGCGCTCAATATCCATGCGATCCAGGTATTGCTCGCGCATATCTCGACTTGCAACCACCCCGGTGAGCTGAAGCATACGGTCAGCCAAGGTGGACTTGCCATGATCGATGTGAGCGATGATGCAGAAATTGCGGATGCGTTCCTGCGGGGTGGCCGAGGGCTGAATCAGCTTGGCCTGCTCGGGAGTAGGAATCGGGGACAAACAGGACCTCCGGAAGGATTGTGACGTCTGATCTATCGTCCCATTAGTAGGCACGGGCATGCCAATTCCACGCCGATAGGGTGTGCGTTCTCACCATTTCTCAAGCGGATGTGAGCATTCCGGGGGTCGTTAGGTGCCTATTTTTCTGGTAGAGTTATCGATCGGACTCCCAGCCTGGTCGGGCAGGGGGTCTGGTTAGAGCCGTTTGCGGGTGTCCCCATGCCCCAGTCCCGGCACTGACACAGCCCTCACCGACCTGTACGTACGAAAGACCAAGGAGTAATCCGACTGTGGCGAACATTAAGTCTCAGATCAAGCGGATCCGCACCAACGAGAAGCGCCGTCAGCGCAACCTGGCAGTCAAGTCTGAACTGAAGACCCTGGTGCGCAAGACTCGCGAAGCCGTCGAGGCTGGCGACAAGGAAGCAGCTATCGAAGCTCTGCGCGTCGCATCGCGTAAGCTCGACAAGGCCGTCTCGAAGGGCGTTATTCACCGCAACCAGGCCGCGAACCGCAAGTCCAAGCTTGCCCGTCGCGTCCAGTCGCTCGGCTGATCTAAACGCTTGATGTGGCCCTTGCAGGAAACTGCAGGGGCCACATTTTTATCTGCCAAGACTTAAGTATCGCCATAGAATACGGGATAGATAGCCCCATCCGTCAGCGGCAGAGAGCACCTCGCCCACCACACACTGAAGGAGCCAAAGATGGCCACCGATCCTTCACCCACCACCCAGCGCTATGCCGCAGGACCACACCAGGCATGGCCTCGTCTATCGGAGGGGGCAGAGCGCTACCTAGACTCCCCCACTGCAGGCACTCTTCCGGCGGATATGCCGGGTGGCAGACACCCAATCCTGGCCGAGCTTGAACTTCACCCGGTGAATGGGACGCGCGCAACCGATCCGGTTCCCGACGGATTCGAGGTACTGTACCTTGCCGCAGGTTGCTTCTGGGGTGTGGAGCGTATCTTCTGGCGCCAGAAGGGCGTGTGGGCAACTGCCGTTGGTTACATGGGTGGGAGGAATGCAAACCCCACCTACCGAGAGGTGTGCACGGGGCGCACTGGCCACGCGGAGACCGTTGCTGTTGTCTACGACCCTTCCGTAACCGGCGAAGGCGGAGCGAGCCTGATCAAAACCTTCTTCGAAAACCACGATTCCACCCGCCCCAACCGTCATGGGAACGACGTGGGCACTCAGTACCGCAGCGCGATTTGGGTGACCACGCCGAGGCAGGCTGAGGTGGCATCACTCCTGCGCGGTACGTGGGTGGCCGAGTTGGAGCGCGCAGTGCCTGGGGCACGCTGCTATACGACGATTGGCGAGGCCGGGGCGTGCTTTGCTCAGTCAGGTGGCCCTTTCTACCTTGCTGAGGACTACCACCAGGCGTACTTGGAGAAGAACCCTGATGGATACTGCAATCACGGCCCCAATGGGGTGACCTGCCCCGTAGGGATCCTCAATTTGCCCGCGCAGGTAAGCATCGAACCAGCGAAGTAGTCATTCATAGATTGCACAGTCCACTGCGAGAATAAACAATTCGGGGGAGGCAGTTTCTGCCTCCCCCGAACGCTGTTTACCAGCTCACCACTATGCGTTTTCAGGCGTTACGGTTACGCCTTCAACATCCATTTCATCCAAGCTCACGGTGCGGTCCTTCTTCACCAGGTGGTAGCCCAGCCAGATCAGCAAGAAGACCGGAAGTCCGATGTACGAGGAGGCGACTTGCAGAAGCTGTCCACGGAAGATGGCCTCGTAATTCTGGCCCAGCAGAACGATCAAGCACATACCGAAGGCAAGAATCGGACCGAAGGGGAAGAAGGGCGCTTTGTAGGGAAGCTCATCGAGGGAGTGGCCCTGCTTGACGTAGGCCCTGCGGAAGCGCCAGTGGCAGGCCGCAATACCCAGCCAGACGATGAATCCGGACAGACCCGAAACATTGAGCAGCCATGTGTAGGCAGTATCTTCACTCACCAGTGCCGCAACGAATCCGAGTGCGCCGACGGCGGAGGTGGCCAGCATTGCGTAGATCGGTACGCCGTGACGCGTGACCTTTGCGAAGAAGCGAGGCGCCTGCCCGATGAGTGCCATCGAGTGCAGCATTCGCGTGGAGGCGTACAGGCCCGAGTTTCCTGCGGAGAGGATTGCGGTCAGAATGACGGCATTCATCACTGCTGCTGCAGCGGCAACACCCATACGCTCGAAGACCAGAGTGAAGGGCGAGTAGGCAATGTCTGCAGCACTGTCACGCAAGAGGTTCGGATCGGTGTAAGGAATCAGCGTTCCAATGATGGCGATTGCGCCAATGTAGAAGAACATGATGCGCCAGAACACGGTCTTGATTGCTCGAGGCACGTCGCGGCGAGGATTAGAGGATTCACCTGCTGCAACACCGACAAGTTCGGTTCCCTGGAAAGAGAAGCCTGCAATCATGAAGACCGAAATGATGGACAAGAATCCACCGTGGAAGGGAGCATCTCCGGCGGTCCAGTTCTGAACTCCCGGGGAGTCATTGAAGATTCCGAAGATCATCAGAGTGCCTGAAATCAGGAAGACGATGACGGTGATGACCTTGATCAGGGCGAACCAGAATTCTGCCTCACCATAAACCCGCGCGCTCAGCGCGTTGAGGAATGTAAGAAGGAAGAGGAAGGAGATTGCCCAGACCCAGGAAGGGACGCTCGGCAACCAGTAGGACATGACAAGTCCCGAGGCGACGAGTTCGGCTGCGACGGTGATCGCCCAGTTGAACCAGTAGTTCCATCCCATTGCGAAGCCGAATGAGGGGCTCACGAAGCGAGTGGCATAGGTCTGGAATGATCCCGCAACGGGCATGTGTGCGCTCATCTCACCAAGAGATTGCATGAGCAAGAGGACCATGAGGCCGATGACTGCGTAGGCCGCGAGAGCTCCGCCCGGGCCTGCGGTCGAGATTGTTGCGCCCGAGGCGACAAAGAGGCCGGTGCCAATTGCGCCGCCGATAGCGATCATCTGCATGTGGCGTGCTGATAAACCACGCTTGAGTTCCGTGCGCTGGGGCTTGTCCTTGGACTGTACCTGCTGGTCAGTCTCAAGGTTCACTTCCATTGCACGTGGGTTCGGCGTTTCCATGCCGCACTCTCCTATGGTTTATCGGTCCGCGGCCGGACGCCGCCGACTCTGGTCCTCATAGTCTGCCATTGCATGACCTGAGCTTTCCGCTTTGTTTACCTTTTGGACATGAGTGTGAGCAAAGTTATACCCCTGTTACCGACTGCTGAAAATGATCAAGTACCCCGCAAAGTGGATACACCCATCCATTGAGAGAATCACACTATCCAGACAACATTCAAATTCGTCACGATCGCATTCAATGCCTATTCTGTGAATAGTCGTCCCTTGGACAAAGGAATTGTGATGAAGCAACGCATGCTGGGAATCATCTGCGCACTTGCGATCGCCATAACTTGCGCTTCGGCAGGAAACGCTTCTTTTGCCGACCCGTACTACGAACTAAAAGACAGTTATCAGATCACGTCTCCAACTGAAATTGGACACACTGTCAGCATGATCGATCCCACCGGGCAGACGATCACCAAAGACAAGTGCACGAGCAAACCCGGAGACTACACCCAGGCGCACTTCCGAGTACAAGGCACCAACAGTATTTGCGACCTTGTTCAGGTCATTAAGGATGACGCAGTCAGCGAACGTCTAAAGATCGACGGTTCAGAGTTCACTTTTACTTCTATGACTGCCGTCTTGATTGATAAGACTTTTGAAGGCATGTCCTTTAAGGAAGTCAGTGTGACCTTCCCTAAAGGTTGGGTCGCAAAGACCGCAGACTTTGACGGAAAAATCAATGAGAAACAGACAACCGTCACCTGGACGCACATCACCCGGAATGTGACGGTCAAGGGAACCACCAAAGCCGGTACTTCACCTACGTCCGAGGCGAGCGAATCCCCAACTTCCTCCCCAACTTCTAACGTTTCTTCCTCTTCGAACAATAACTGGATATTCCTCGGGGTTGCTGGCCTGATCCTCATTGGTGGTGGCACCGCAATTTTCTTGGTGCTGCGAGGTCAGAAGAAACCCCACTTAGAGTCCATGCCTGCACTAGGAACGTATCCAGACCCCTTCACCCCACAACCGGGGCAACACCACCAGGACACCCAATACTTCCCCCCACAGGGCCAGGTTTCCCCACAGCAATGGCAGGCAGCGCCTCCACCACAGCCGGAGCAGTTCAACCCGCAGCAACACCAGTGGCAGCCGCCCGAGCAAGGGCAACAACCTGGGCAGTATCCGCAGCAGCCAGGCCAGTACCCGCAGGGCTAACCCCCAAGCTGCGCATTCAGCATCCACTCAGCATTCTGTAATTTAAACGATACACAATTCGTCAGCCGCGACGATTGTGCCTATTCTTTTGTTTGTCTGTCCTCATATATCGAGAAGGAACTCTCATGAAGCGACGCACGATCGGGGCAGCAGGCGCCCTGGCACTCACAGCCAGCCTCTTGTTGGCGACAGGACCAGCTTTCGCTGACGAGCCGCGTTTTAGCGTGGAAGAGACCTACGATTTCACCTCTGCAACTCACTTGAGCTATACCCAGCATTACAGGGACAGCTCGAAGACTTTGATGACAGAGTATACATGCAGCTACATTTCAAGCAAGAACCCAGAGCTCAGCACCAAGTTCCACACAGAAGGCTCAGTTAACGTCTGTGATGTAATCACCGAGGTCAACGAAACTGATATCGATGAGCTCTTGGAGGTCTCTGGAAACAACTTCACCTTCACTTCCGAGTCTGATGGCGTGTTGAAGGTCATGTCTAAAGAGTTCCCCGACGACAAAATTGACAGCATTGGGAAGGTGACTGCGAAGTTCGCTGGCGGCTTGGTTCCCAGTTCTGCCGATAATGGCGGCACGATCGATAAGTCGACGGGCACAGTCACTTGGTCCAATGTCAAGATTAATGTCAAAGTAAAGGGCAGTACGGACGGTAAGGCAGCTGCTTCTTCCACAGCGAAGAGCAGTTCGACAAGCAGTGCCTCAGCAGATTCCGACTCCACCAGCGCAGCATCCTCAACGCCTGATTCCACCTCGTCTTCCTCTTCTTCCGGCTCGAAGTGGATCCTCTTGCTGGTCTTGGCAGTCATCGTCATCGGTGGCATCGGTGCATTCGTTGTCATGAACAACCGCAAGAAGGCCCAGCCCCAAGGCGGCCAATACCCACAACAGGGTCAGTACCCCACACCAGGCCAATACCCACAGCAGCCAGGGCAGTACCCTCAGGGCTAACCCCCAAGCTACACATTCAGCAAACGCTCAGCATTCTGTAATTTAAACGATACACAATTCGTCAGCCGAGACGATTGTGCCTATTCTTTTGTTTGTCTGTCCTCATATACCGAGAAGGAACACTCATGAAGCGACGCTCTCTTGGAGTCATCGGAACTCTGGCGCTTGCTGGCACCTTTGCCATGGTGACCGGTTCAGCTATTGCAGCTCCGAGCATTGACCTCGAAGAAACCTACGAATTCACCTCGACCACATCGGGAAGCTACACCCTGAGCATGATCGACACCAGCGGTACTCTGATCTCGGAGTCCATGTGCAAGAGTGCGAAGACTGCCGGAGCAACCACGGCTTTCCGCACCAGCGGTTCTTCCCACATCTGCGATGTCAGCCAGTCCTTTAAGAGCAGCGAGATTTCGCAGGTCCTTGACATCAGCGGCAAGGACTTTACTTTCACCTCCCAGACAGAGACTGCTGTCTCGCGCCTGTCATCAGTGATGCCCGGCATCACAATGCAGAAGGTCACCGCAAAGTTCTCAGGCGGCATGGTCCCCACAACTGCAGACAACGGCGGCACCATTGACAAGGCGACCGGAACGGTCACGTGGACCGACGTGAGCGATAACGTTTCCGTTAAGGGCACCACCGATGGTTCAGGTGCAGCATCTGGCAAGTCTTCTTCGGATACCTCCTCCGATAGGAGCAGCACTTCTTCTTCCTCATCTTCGTCTTCAAGTATGAAGTGGGTTCTTCTTGGCATTCTGGCCGTTGTCGTCATCGGCGGCATCGTGTTCTTCGTCGTGATGAGCAACCGCAAGAAGACTCAGGCGCAGCCCATGGGCGCACCCGGCGCATACCCCGGCACCTACCCCGGTGCGATGCCTCAGCCCGGACAGTACCCCGCTCCGACCGGCCAGGCTCCTGTGGATCCGGCGCAGTACCCGCAGCAGGGTCAGTACCCGCAACAGCCCGCACAGTACCCGCAGCAGGGGCAGTACCCCCAGCAGCCGGGACAGTACCCCGATCAGGGACAGCAGCCGGGACAGTACCCTCAGGCCTGAGTAGCTCTCAAACCTGAACAGCCGGTGGGGCGAGCGCGGTCGAAGCGTTCGCCCCACTGTCTTCTCCACCGCTCCCTCACTTCACAGACGCACCAAGCCCGCTCCGGCCTCGGAAATCAACTGCTGAACAGAAGGAATCCTGATGACGCTCTCTCTACTGAAGCGCGCCGCCTCCCTCGCTTGTGCGCTCACTCTTACCGCTGCACTGAGCGCGACGCCCGCCCACGCTCAAGATCAGGGCGTTCAGATCGAGGAGCAGTATTCGCTCTCAGCCTCGGGCTCAATCACGTACCGCTTGAAGATTGTCGACTTAACGAAGACCATCACTCTGGACACGTGCAACTCCCTCTCCCAGGTCATCGAGTGGTCAGAAGTGCAATTTAAAGCTGCGCCAGCGGCAAGCAACTGCCAGATCGCTACGGAATACACGCGCGACAAGAACCCCTATGTTGGCACTGACCAAGAAGGGAGCTTTGTCTTCGCGGCAAAGAGCATCCAATTGTCGGACCTCAACATCAATTTTCCCGCGGGAACTTCCCTAACAGAGCACGAGTTCTACTTCAGTGCTGATACCGGTCAGCTTTCACAGATGAGTCCCGGAGGAAAAGTCAGCGATAGCGTCAAGGGATTTATTACGTGGAAGGACGATGTTCCTCAGATCGTTGGCGTGACGGGGACCATCGAGAAAGCGGAAGATTTCCGCACGACTAATCGCGTTGAGTATCAAGGAATCGCCCCCGTCGAGCTTCCCTCTGGCCTCGAGGATATTCCGGCGAGGCCATCGACGACGAGCACTCCTTTCACTCCAGCGACGGGAGCGCTACCTTATCCCGGGGATCGTGAGACGTGTTCATGCCCGAGCTCGAAGTTACTCATCTCGTCAATGGTGATCTTGATTGTCAGCATCGCGATACTCACGCGCTCGGCTCGTAAGCGCTCGCGTCCCTCTTCTCCGCCTCCCCTCCCCTCCCCTGGCTTGGGCCAGTAGGCATTGGGAGCGTACATGGCTTTTTCATTGCCGAGGCGATTGCTTGCTTGTGTCCTGAGTTGCGTGTGCGCGGGAGCTTTTCTTCTGCTTTTCCAAGGGGCTCCCGCGCATGCCGTGAATAATCGCGTGACGATCCGCGAGTCGTTCGTTTTCTACGATATGGGGTTGTTGTCGTACGAACTGTGGGTTTTTGACTCCTCGGGGACGATCACTGAGGATAGCTGCAAGGCTCTTCCTCAAGCGCGGAATAATGCCCAGACCACCTATTCCACTGATCCACAGCGCAAGACGTGTTCGATCAAGGCGAGTTTCTTCACGTTAAACAACCCTTATGTGGAGGCCAGCGATGATGGAGCTTTTACTTTTGTCACGCGTCCCCTTCGCTTTGAGGATTTCAAGGTTTCCTTCCCGGAGGGCACGTCCTATCTCACTCGAGATCTCAGCTTCGCGGGGATCAGCCTGAAGATCTCAAAAATGAGTCCCGGTGGCACCGTGAGTAACGGGCCGCGAAACAGCGTGCATGTCCAGTGGAGTGGCGATCTTGGCTCTTCCCTTGCGGCTGTTGGTACTTTTTCGCCTACAAGCGATTTCCGATCAACCAGGCGCGTTTCAATGCCGGAAGTCGCGCCTGACGAGCTTCCGACAGACCTTGAAGTAGTAGCCGCTCCATCACGAAGTACGCAAGCTACACCACGCACCACAAGCACACCGCGTTCCTCTTCGGTTCCGCCAACGCATACACCACTGGTGGACATCGACGCTGATGCTCTCATCAAAAAGATCATGGGGCTCAGCGTATTCGTCTTCGCAGCCTTCGGCGTGTACTCAATATGGAATGCAAAACAGCGGCAGGACGCTCAAATATCCCGTCGTCAAACCGAAGCGAAAGTCGATGAGGAGCTCAGCGATGACCACGCGGAGGGAAGAGCTTCGCCTCGTTCCCCCTTCGTTCTTCCTCCCGAAGAGAGAATCCCTTCTCCACCGGAGTCTTCCGCGCAAAGCGGTGTTACGCCAGACGATCCTTCGTCTTCCCCGCGAAGCCGCTTCGCTCCCCCGACAAACTAGTATTCTTCACACTGAGACGCAGCCGCTTCACGGCCACCTCATTCAAAGGAGTCATGCATGCACCTGCCACTTCATCGACACACACGTGCCCTTGTCCTTGCATGCGCCTGTGCGCTGACTCTTTTTCTCCCCATCGCTGGGGCTCAGCCTGCACATGCCTTGGACAAAGACATCAGAATCAACGAGGACGTTCGTATTGAGCGCGATGGTCGCACTCAATACAGGGTCACTGTGACCGACGAATCTCAGACCATCACTGAGGACACGTGTACTGCGCTGCCATTTGTCCAGGAGTGGTCAATCGTCAGTTTTTCGACAAGTAAGTACTACAGCCGTTGTGAGATCACGACGGACTTCAATCGTCACGTCAATCCTTATATCGGCGTCGATAGCAACGGAAACGTTACTTTTGCTGCAAAGCAAGTCACTCTTGACGATCTGGGGCTCACTTTTCCAAATGATGCCTCGGTTACCTCCCGCCGTTTTTCTCTGAGCGGTACTTATTTCCGGGGAACAAAGGCAACCCCGGGTGCGGCTCTCGATCGAAGCCAATACTCCGACACTGTTACCTGGGAAAATGCGTCAGCGCCAGTTCTTGGCGCAGAGGGAACCCTCGAGCAGAATGATTATTTCCGCACCCAAGAACGCAAAGAGTACAAGGGCATAGCTGCTGCCGATATGCCGACCGCCCTTCAGGCACTCCAGCGCTCTTCTTCCCCAAGCCCTACGTGGCGTGCCACCGGCGCTCTTCCTACCCCATCCCTCCTCACAAGTTCTATTGGTAAGTACTTCATGTTCGGCCCCATTGTTGTTGTGTTTGGGACGATTTACTTGGTGAGGAGGGCGAATAAGAAGCGCCGCAAGCGAGAGAGCAGTGGCTTCGTCATCCCCACCGCCTATCAGCCGAGTATGCCTACTTCCGCTTCGCAGACGAAGAATCCCTTCGCTCTTTCAGCTGACGAGGTTTCTGTTCCTTCTGCCGAGCACTCAACTCCTTCAGCAGTTGAGCCCCCTTCGTCAACTCAGGGGCCGACGAACCCCTACGCACCACCATCGAACTAAACGCACACCGCTGGGGCACGGCCTCGGTAATCTGACGCTACCGGACGAGGAATCACCATTGCAGGTCTTACGACGAGAAACGAAAACCCTTTTCCTTGCATGCATGTGCGTGCTGAGCATTGTCGGCGGGATACTTGGCGCCTCCCCGGCACACGCCGCGCGAAACGAGGTCGAGCTTGCCGAGCAATTCTTTGTCGGCACATCGGGCGTGAGCTACTCAATCTATATCAGCGATTATTCCAAGAGTCTCGATCAGAAAGCGTGCGAAGCAGCACCCCAGGTAACGGAATGGTCCGAAGTGCACTTTGAGGCGGGAACTTACTCGAATGATTGCAGAATTACAACAAAGTTCAATCGTTTTGTTAATCCTTACATCGAGATCGATGACCAAGGAAACCTTACTTTTGCCGCAAAACTTCTGAAGTATGAAGAGCTCAATCTTGGGCTTCCCAGTAACGTCAAACTGACGCGCCATGACGCATACCTACAGGGGAGCTACCTGACCATTTCGGAACTCAGCCCCGGAGCGGTACTGGATGAAGACGATAATTCCACTGACGAAGCGAAGTGGATGAGCACATCGGAAACGCTGATCGGAGCGAAGGGAAGCGTGCAGATCTTCAGTGACTTCCACGCAATCGAGCGCAAAGCAATGAACAGTGTCGTTCCCGCCGATCTTCCTTCTGATCTCGAGGCAGTAGTACACACCCGTTCCATCACGCCCTATACCCCATCCCCCAGCCCCACTGCTTACCGACCTGCACGCGGGATCGGGACGATTATCAAGATCATTCTGGTTCCGGTCGTCTGTTTCTTCTTCATCATCGGCGTTCCCATGATCATGCGCGCAAACAGCAGGAGAAAGGAACGCGAGCAGCGAGGTTTCGCAGTTCCGTTGAGTTACCAAAGTGGAACAGGTTTTTCCGGCTCGCTAACTCCGGGAGACACCGGGCAAAATCCCTTCAAACTTTCAGATGATTTCCATGTGGAAGATGCGCCTGTTGTGCCCTCCGTTCAGGATTATTCGCCACCCGCGCAGCTCTCGTCTTCATCGGCCCAAAGTGAGATTTTCCCCGGGGATTCCCAGACAGAGCAGGGGAAAAATCCCTTTGCCCCACCCTCGGAATAACTGTTTTTGCGCACCCCTCACAATTCGATATGCTTGAAATAGCGTGATTCACTTTCAAAGGATGCCTCAATGAAGCGTTTGTATTCGACAGCGGCCACACTCGTGCTTGCAGGAGCATTGGTGCTCCCTACTGCAACAACTGCGCAGGCTGCAGATTCAGACTTGACCGTCTCGGTGACATTGAGTGTCTACAACAAGGGAAGCGTCGGACACGCACTTGAAGTGTATGACCGCACCAAGCAGATCGACGAAGGCAAGTGCAAGTCGTTTTCAAATGGGAATAACGACTATCGCATCGAGTTTGCCCAAGGTGATAACTTCACTCGTTGCTCAATCTTCCCGCCTTTCGAAGGCCCCGAAAATGCCGGAAAGTACTATTCGCTTGATGACAAGGGTGAGTTTATCTTTGTCTATTCAAGCGAACAGTTGATGCAGGAAACCGAATTCCTCGGCCGCCCGCGCGATATTGGCTACATCAGCATCCGCCCGCTGGTTTTTGACCTTGATTCCGCATCTGCAGGGGCAAAGTTCACCGACTACTGGGCCAATCGCCGAGACGATTCAAAATACACCCCCGTCGAACAGATCGTCCTGTGGAATAAGCCCGATGGAAAGGTCGCCGTCCACGGCAAGAAGACGGATGCTTACCAGGGCAACGCGACCGTTGCCGCACAGTACAGTACGCCCGTTCCCTCATTTGAGCCTTTGACACCGGCGCCGACAGATCCCGCTGCGCCCGACCGTAACCGTACTGCTTCTGCATCAAAGTCAGGCTCTCTCCTTGGCTCATTTTCTTCAACAACATGGATCATCGCTGCAGCAGTCGCTGGTGGTCTCGTTGTCCTTGCAGGAATTGTCTTCTTTGTCCTCCGAGGCCGTTCACGAAAGGCCGATACCCCCGCGAAGTCTCAGCGCCAACAGGCACGCGAAGAAGCACGTGCAGCGAAGCGTCAAGCTCGCGAGGATCGCAAGCGCGCGAAGTCTGGTGCTACCGCATCCGCGCCGATGTCGCAGGAAGCTCTTCCTCTCGGTGGCGCCCCCCAGCCGGCTCCAGCGCCTGCAGCTCCCGGAGCAATGCCCGGCACCACAGCTTCAATGCCTATTGCCACTCCCGTCAGAGGAGTTCGTGCTCCCTCTGGGGCATCTACAACGCCTACTTCCACAGCGGCATCGACGCCTGCCCAACCGCAGGTTCCTCAAGCTCCTCGCGCTCAGGCGTCCGCTCCGCACACTCCTCTTCAACCTACCCAGCAGGCGTACAAGCCAGCTCATGCTCCGGCCTCGGCGCAGGAACAAACTCCAGAGCCCTCTCAAACAGAGGCTGGAATTCCCTCATTCGCCGCAGCCCAGTTCCCCGCACAGACGGAAGCACGTCACGCCCCAGCGCAGCCCGAGCAGCCGGTTGTAGCTGAAGACCCCGCTGGCGCGCCAGACGTTGAGCCGGCGGCAGTTGCAGAATCTGCACTACCTGCGGTGAGCGAGCCGGAAGAGGCTGCTCAGGAGCCGAAGTCCGAGGCCTTCGCGGCCGCGCAGGCGGAAGAAACTACACCGGTCGAAGAAGCTGCACCGGTCGAAGAGACTGTTCCCGCGGCTGAGCACGATGAGGCCGAACAAGCACAGCCCGAACCTCAGGATCAGGCCGATTCGGCGCCCGTTTCCAGCCCGGTAGCGACACAAGAACCGCAGAGTTACTCTCAGCAAGGCGCGCAAGCGCCCGCGGCACAGCCTCAGGCTCAGCCTCAGCACGCTCCGGCGCCTACACCGCTTCCGCAGTACCAGCCTGCGCCAACGCCGCAGGTCCAGCCACAGGCTCCCATGCCTGCACCTGCTCCGGCACCAGCGCCGCACGTACAGCAGCCTCAGCCCGGTTACACGCCCATGGCCTCGCAGCAGCCCGCGCAAGCTCCCCAGCAGTGGGGTCAACAACCGCAGTACGGCGCAGCCCCCATGCAGCAGCAACCGCAGCAACAGCAATGGGGACAGCCTCTGCCCCCGCAGCAGACCAGGCAAAGCCAGCGACAGAGCTACGTGCCGCTTCCTGGCCAGCAACCAACGGCTGCACCGCAACAGTGGGGACAGCCTCTGCCCCCGCAGCAGGGAGTCGGCTATGGCCAGCAGGGATATGCTCCTGCTCCCCGACAGTGGGGTCCCTCGTACGTTCCCCCGGCACCTGCTCAGCAACCTGCCCCTGCGCCTCAGTGGGGTCAGCGGCCGCAGCAAGGCCAGCCCGCACAGCAGTGGGGTCAGCCCAATGGTGCCGTGCCCCCGCAGGGCCAGCAAGGTGGCCAGCAATGGGGACAGCAGCAGTACGGCGCGGCTCCCCAACAAGGCCAACAGCAGTGGGGTCAGCAGCAGGGTATGCAAGGCGACCAGTGGAGGCAGTACGCCGGCCAGTCCGGGCAGCCCACACAACAGGGCCAGCCCGCACAGCAGTGGGGCCAGCAACCGCAGCAGTGGGGTCAGCCCGCACAGCAGTGGGGCCAACAACCGCAGCAAGGCCAGCCCGCACAACAGTGGGGTCAACAGCCCAATGGTGCCGCGCCCCAGCAGGGCCAGCAAGGTGGCCAGCAGTGGCAGCCTCCGCAGCAAGGCGGACAGCCCAATCAGCAGGGCCAGCAGCCTAATCCCTGGGGACAACAGGGACCCGCGCAGCACTAACGAGCTGGATCTCGATAGATAGTTTGGGGGGCTTGGTATCAGGTGATACCAAGCCCCCCAAACTCATCGCAGAAACCTCAGGTGCGTTCTTCCCTCCAATTCGAACGCGCCAGCGGGTATCTACTCGATGACCTTCTCAAAAGACCACACGGGCACCTCGTTCCCATCTAAAGAAACCGAGTGCTCCCCCACGACTTGATATCCAGCCGAGGAATAGAAGCTCGCATTCGTGGGAGTACAGGTAATGAATGCGAGACGTCCACCTCCGTGGGAGCGCACGTATCCTTCGATTCCCCTCTCGAGGAAACGCCGACCGATTCCCTGATGCTGGCGTGAAGGATCGACGGCGATAACGGTCAGGAACCAATCAAAATCGGATTCACGACGCACTACCGTATCTGCGGCCTCGGTAAAGGCAAAGAAACGCACGAGGCGATCAAAGCGCATATACCCCAGGAGCGGCCTGCAATAGCGAAGGTATTCAAGCAACCCTGGCGGGCGATGATTCAAGAGAGCAACTCCAAGGATTTCACCCTGGTCTTCAAGGACCAGAACGGTGTGATACCGCGCGAATACATGAATCATGACGGCGTGGACATCGCGAATCCAATTGGAAAAATCCTCGGGATCGGCCAGTAGCCCCTTCACTGCTGTATGAAGAGGGTAGTTCTCGAAGGCAGCACCCGCTATTTCAGCGAGCTTATCGATGTGCTCTGGGCGCGCAGAGTAAACGTGCATGGCCTTCCCTGTTCGTCGGCACCTCATGGTGAGGTATGAGCGGATATTGAGGTTTTAGGCTAGGGCGTCAACCTGCACCTGTACTGTCTACAGACAGTATGAGGGCAGGGCAAAACACTCGCAACAGTTTGCATTCATAAATGTATCGGGAATTTTTTGAGGAAAATTCAGACACTTCCCACAATCCGGCTACCAATAATCTAAAAACGTAACTTTCAAGCACCTGTAGAGACGTTCACTCACAAACATCGACTTGTGCTGCCCATGAAAACATGCGGATTCCGTCCCCGTTGTCTCCATCAACAAGCTCTCAATACTGGTGACAGTTGCTTTTTCAGCGCTCATGTTGCGCGAGCGCGTCTCGGGACGGTATTTATTGGGAATCGCTGGTATGTGTGCCGGGACTGTTCTTATGATCATCGGCTAGCCCAAGGAGGGGAGAATTATGCTGCGTCGCGCAACACCCGAAGATGCAGAGGCACTATCCGTGCTTGCGTCCACGTGCTACATCCAGACTTTTGGACAGCTTTACTCTTCCGAAGACCTTGATCGTTTCATTCACGAGGCCTACTCCCCCGAGGTCCTTCGTGGCGAGCTCGCGGACCCCCAGCGCCCAACCTGGCTACTTTTCCTTGAAGAAAGCGAGGCCGACGCGACTGCACCAGAGTGCACTGATGCGCGGACGGCCTCGGAAGGCAAACTGATTGGCTACGTGACCGTTTGCCCCGCACACCTCCCCCACCCCGACGTCAAGCCCACCGACGGAGAAGTTCAGCGCCTCTATCTGCTGCGGGAATACCAAGGTGGCGGGCGCGGATCGATGATGCTCCGGCACGCGATCGATTACCTCCTTGCCGATGGGCCGCGTCCCCTGTGGATTGGCTGCTTCAGTGAGAACTTCGGGGCACAGCGACTCTACGGGCGCCACGGGTTTAAGCTGGTCGGTGAGTACAAGTTCATGGTCGGCGACCACGCTGACCGCGAGTTCATCATGCGGCGCGAGGCCGAAGTTCAGGAGTCCTGATGAAGACAGCACACTGGCATGCACTTTTGCTTGCAGGAGCAGGAGTTATGCATTTCAAGGCACCTCAGGTTTATGACGCGATTGTGCCACGTAGCCTTCCCGGGAATGCGCGAACCTACACCTTGGTGAGCGGCGCGGCCGAGTTGGCAATTGCCGCTGGCCTTGCGCTTCCATTGACGAGGCGACTAGCCGGCTTAGCCGCGAGCGCACTGTATCTCGCAGTCTTCCCCGCGAATATCAAGATGGCCGTGGATTATCGCAAGGAAGGCAAGCCTGCGGGCGCACAGGCGCTTGCGTATGCTCGACTGCCGCTTCAGATTCCTCTGATTCGCGGGGCGTGGAGGGTGTTTCGAGGGAAGTAGGACACCTCAGTTATTCACTTGCTTCCACTCCGCGGCATCGAGGCCCGGGGGAGGGAGCTGACGCAGGTGCTGTTTGAGCCGTGTCGCTTGAGTTTGTAGAGCAACGAAGGTCATTCCACCCGAGATCACTCCCCCAATCAGGGGAACGATCTTTGACACGGTTTTTGCCATACTCTGTTTCGTGACTGAAACACCAATGACCTTCAGAGACTTCTTGACAACCGGATACCACGTTGTCTTCATGAGGGCTTTGCGCGCGATCCTCTTTTCGATAGCCGGCGCAACGATCACTCGCGCAAAGCCGCTCAGTGACTCTGCAGCTCCCGCAACTCCCAGCATGACGCCGAAGAAGAGGCCCATCTGAGCGATCGTCTCATCATCAATATCGTCCAAATCCGTTAAGAATTCTTTCCACCCATACAGGTACGCAAGCTTTTGCATGATCCGCAGCGAGTGAACGTAGTACTGAGTGAGGTCGGCGGGCACGGTTCCGAGCATCGCGAGGCCACCGGGGATTCCTGCAGCGAAAGAGAGCGCGGTTGATTTCTTCGTTTCGAATGAGATCGCGTCATTGGCCAGTTTGTCCAAAGACTTCCGCGAAACTCCCGCCGAGAGTGGATTGCTGGCGATAGCACACTCGATCTCGGCATCACTTAAATGGAGTTTTCGCAGTTCCTGGCGCAGGAAGTCCTCGCGCGAGATCCGCACTCCCCGCAGGCGAACGAGCTTCTTCAAGAAGAAAACCGCGTAATCCGAGGCCTCTCGATCCTGTTCTGAAAACACCTCGGAAAGCGAGAGAACAGTATCGTCCTCCTCAATAATCTCGCCTTCGATGATCGGCTCGACAACGAGCTCGCCTTCGCCTTCAACATTCCCCTGGGTCATTCTTGTCTCTTTTCATTCAGTGACACCCAAAATAGGTAGTGCAATTCTACTGGAAGCAGGCACTACCCACGCTTGGTCGGATACCTCCGGTCCTCACCCTTCCCCTAGGGCATCCACGAGGCGTATCCATCGGCAGGCACCGACGGTCATCGGCACGCGTGTACACGCCGTGGGCGACGTGGCAGTCGGGCCGAGGACGTCCAGCTGATCGACGAACTGCGTCGAGGAGAAGCCGCCTCCGCGCGAGCGCATCGCCGTGAACGACGAGGAGTGCTCGCTCTTCCACAGGTCGGCCAGTGCGGTCGTGCGCGTCTCGGACCATTCGGCCTCGGAGTGGGACTCGCCCAGGTGAATGTGGATGCGCATGCCGCGTCGCCTGGCCATGTCCGGCAGATCCAGCAGCGGCTCGGCGTCGAGGGAGTAGGGGGCGTGCGGGGAGATGCCCACGGCCGGAGGGGTCGGCATCGCGTCCAGGGACGCGGAGACCTCGCGTTCGCCTCGGGCTCGCCACTCCTCGTTCGACCAGCTCATGACCTCCCAGTAGGCGACGCCGTGCAGCCCGGCGTCGTGCAGCGCCGAGGCCGCGGCCGCGTCCGTCACCACGTCGGCGGCGGCGGTCGTGCCGCTGCCCAGGAGCAGACGCGCGCCCGCAGCCGCGTCGCCTCCCCAGTCCAGGCCGCCCGCGTCGTAGACCTCGTCGAAGGCGCGCGCCCAGTCGTCAAAACCGCGGTACTGCCCCGCGCCCACGGACGCCATGCCCGTGTACTGCAGGTGCGTGTGCGCATTGACGAGGCCGGGGAGCAGCACGCCATCAAAGTGGCGTTCGGTGAAGGAAAGGCCGCGCTGCGTGAGCGTTTCGATAACCCAGTCGCGCGCGCCCACGTGCTCGATGCGCCCGTCGCGCACGGCGACAGCGCCGTCGAGGATCGAGGGGGCGGTGATCGGGATGACCATGCCGGCGGACCAGACGACCACGTCGCTCATCGGGGACCTTTCAGTGGGGAACGCTGACTATCAGTGTAGAAGTGGGGCGGGCGCGCCTGCCCGCCGGTGGAGGTGAGCTGCGACTATGACAGGGACAGGGCGGCCAGCGCGGCCGCGGCCACCGCGTCGTCGGCCTCGCGCGGCAGGTCGTGCAGGCCGGGAGCCAGCTCGCCTTCGTGGGTGAGGAGCTCGCGCAGGGACGCCAGCTGCACGCCGAAGCTCATGTCCATGATCTCGATGGGGTTTCCCTCGCCCGCCGTGTAGTTGATGCCCTCCCCGCGCTCGAGGACGTGCAGCGTCTTGCCGGAGGGGCTGGTCAGTGTCTGCAC
>ERZ773196.225-NODE-225-length-36950-cov-7.853612_pt1 | contig 36950 bp, 28 predicted proteins | sample MGYA00581009_ERZ773196 | MGnify/ENA primary metagenome ERZ773196 (study PRJEB29015, sample SAMEA2738162) | human oral metagenome | biome: human oral; feature: human-associated habitat; material: saliva | place: China | collected 2243 ... | reverse complement strand
CCTCGCCTGATATCTCCGCCGTAAACGGCGAAGTTTTACGGCGCATTCGGATAAACCACTAAGCCGATGGCAAATAAAATCAGTTTCAACACACAGCCGCCTGAAGGCGGCTGGCGTCACGCTGCTTCACCTGTACAGACATAGGATGTTTCAACACACAGCCGCCTGAAGGCGGCTGGCCAGCAGATAAGCTTCACGCAGGACGCGTGTAACGTTTCAACACACAGCCGCCTGAAGGCGGCTGGCATCTCAGCCGATTCCTGATACAGCGGCGGAAACGGTTTCAACACACAGCCGCCTGAAGGCGGCTGGACGGGAGGGTAAAAGCAGACCGGCACCTGCAGATGTTTCAACACACAGCCGCCTGAAGGCGGCTGGTTGGACAGGAACTCTCTACGAGATGGATTTGACAGTTTCAACACACAGCCGCCTGAAGGCGGCTGGGCCGCACAGACACTGATTGACATTCTGATTTCCGGTTTCAACACACAGCCGCCTGAAGGCGGCTGGATATGACACGTTATATATACACCGTGTCATATTTTGTTTCAACACACAGCCGCCTGAAGGCGGCTGGATGGCGATGTTTGATGCGGTGTCGCTTTTGTCGCTGTTTCAACACACAGCCGCCTGAAGGCGGCTGGGGTTTGGGACGGCTCGTTTAAAAAGGCTTGGACGTTTCAACACACAGCCGCCTGAAGGCGGCTGGCAACCAAGGCATAAAGACCGGGACCTTGAGAAAATGTTTCAACACACAGCCGCCTGAAGGCGGCTGGCTTCTCAGGAAAGCCCAAAACCCCACCACTTGGAGTTTCAACACACAGCCGCCTGAAGGCGGCTGGGTTGGCGGCCGGTTGAATCCCTGTCTGATTTCGGTTTCAACACACAGCCGCCTGAAGGCGGCTGGGGAGCTGTTCCCCGAGGTTGGCATTGCCTTGATTGTTTCAACACACAGCCGCCTGAAGGCGGCTGGCTCTGTGCAAGGAGTTGGTGAGTTTATTTTTGAGTTTCAACACACAGCCGCCTGAAGGCGGCTGGGTCCCACCCCTCCGCTCCTGTACTACGGTTCATAGTTTCAACACACAGCCGCCTGAAGGCGGCTGGCTCTCTACGAGATGGATTTGACAGGACAATTCAAAGTTTCAACACACAGCCGCCTGAAGGCGGCTGGGAAAAACCAGAGCGGGCAGCGTCAAGAGAGAGTTGTTTCAACACACAGCCGCCTGAAGGCGGCTGGGTATCACGCCAGTGGTCGGCGTGGACGGCTGGGCAAGTTTCAACACACAGCCGCCTGAAGGCGGCTGGCAAGCTTTCGCACAATCTGCATTGAGCAACTTTGTTTCAACACACAGCCGCCTGAAGGCGGCTGGCCGACTCAGAAAAGGGAAGCGGCCGCAGTTGGAGTTTCAACACACAGCCGCCTGAAGGCGGCTGGGAAGGAGAGGATTGGTTACATCACTGTTCCAGTGTTTCAACACACAGCCGCCTGAAGGCGGCTGGCTATTCGGTTATCAGCACTGCCGATAGAGTAGTAGTTTCAACACACAGCCGCCTGAAGGCGGCTGGGTCATGCCGTGGCCTGCCGCCTGTATCAAAGCAGAGTTTCAACACACAGCCGCCTGAAGGCGGCTGGGGTGTGTTTTTTACCCCACCCCCTGCCACGTGGCGTTTCAACACACAGCCGCCTGAAGGCGGCTGGAAAGACTTCTACCGCCAAAACCCCGCCTACAACGTTTCAACACACAGCCGCCTGAAGGCGGCTGGTGGCTTCGGCGATGCGCTGGGGATTGCCTTGAAAATGTTTCAACACACAGCCGCCTGAAGGCGGCTGGTATAATGTCTGAAAACATTTCCTGATTTAGTCTGGTTTCAACACACAGCCGCCTGAAGGCGGCTGGACGCCAGGATAGTTCGGCCATTAAGGTATTCTCAGGTTTCAACACACAGCCGCCTGAAGGCGGCTGGGCCAGCTTGGTTGCAAACTCTACCATCGCTTCAGTTTCAACACACAGCCGCCTGAAGGCGGCTGGGTCAGGGCGGCACGGATGCCCGCGAGGTCGGAACGTTTCAACACACAGCCGCCTGAAGGCGGCTGGGTGATGTTATCCCAGTCAATTTCGGTACCGTCAATCGGTTTCAACACACAGCCGCCTGAAGGCGGCTGGTTTTTGCTGCATTTGGGCATTACTGCCGGAGACAGTTTCAACACACAGCCGCCTGAAGGCGGCTGGTTTCCCTTTCGGATTGTGGCTAGTTCAGGTCTTTTGTTTCAACACACAGCCGCCTGAAGGCGGCTGGCGGTGAGAGCGGAGCGGGTAAATCCACACTGCGCGTTTCAACACACAGCCGCCTGAAGGCGGCTGGGCAAGCAGATTCAGGGCGGCGAGATGGCTAAAGGTGTTTCAACACACAGCCGCCTGAAGGCGGCTGGCAGATAGTTTTACCTATAAGCAACGTATTCTTTGAGTTTCAACACACAGCCGCCTGAAGGCGGCTGGTTCATTCATCAAAACAAAGCAACTCCCTAAAGGATGTTTCAACACACAGCCGCCTGAAGGCGGCTGGAGCACCCGATGAGCGCGTCGCCGCACTGACTGCGGTTTCAACACACAGCCGCCTGAAGGCGGCTGGATGACGCCAATGCCAAAGCCTTAAGCACCCACATCGTTTCAACACACAGCCGCCTGAAGGCGGCTGGAAACCCAGCATACTTCCTATAATTCCTATTATAGGTTTCAACACACAGCCGCCTGAAGGCGGCTGGGTGCGATTCTGACATTGGGTGACAAGGGTGTAGGGTTTCAACACACAGCCGCCTGAAGGCGGCTGGGCCATGCGCGTCAAGGCTTTATGGCGCGTATCGTGTTTCAACACACAGCCGCCTGAAGGCGGCTGGTGCTGCGCGAAGCCGTCACCGGCTGGCTGAACAGCGTTTCAACACACAGCCGCCTGAAGGCGGCTGGCAAATTCCCCGCCTATCTCTTCCAATGCCGAGCTGTTTCAACACACAGCCGCCTGAAGGCGGCTGGGCCGTTGTATGGCGGTGTGGGTTTATTGCGTAATGCGTTTCAACACACAGCCGCCTGAAGGCGGCTGGTTTTAAAACGCAACCGTAAAGTGTTTGTCGTGGCTGTTTCAACACACAGCCGCCTGAAGGCGGCTGGGTTCCACATTCAAAGGTTGACCATCCTCGGTATAGTTTCAACACACAGCCGCCTGAAGGCGGCTGGGTCGACAACCATATTCAGGATGGGTTAGATATCCGGTTTCAACACACAGCCGCCTGAAGGCGGCTGGTTCTGACCGGCTCTTCCCCCCTACTGCTAAGGAGTTTCAACACACAGCCGCCTGAAGGCGGCTGGTCGCTCAACAGACAATCTCTCTATCGTCAATGAAGTTTCAACACACAGCCGCCTGAAGGCGGCTGGCTAGCTCATATCCATACTCAAGACCATCTTTAAGCGTTTCAACACACAGCCGCCTGAAGGCGGCTGGGCGGCATTACACAGATATGGTTCAAACCCGAACTGTTTCAACACACAGCCGCCTGAAGGCGGCTGGGTCGGCGCGGCATTGGACAGCATAGACGGCCAAGTTTCAACACACAGCCGCCTGAAGGCGGCTGGGTCAAGTATGGGACAGTTATCTTCGAGGGGATGGTTTCAACACACAGCCGCCTGAAGGCGGCTGGCAAAACAAAGTATTTGGCTAGTGCGTATATCAATGTTTCAACACACAGCCGCCTGAAGGCGGCTGGGTCAAGGGGCGGGTAGTGCGCTTATCGGTAAAGGAGTTTCAACACACAGCCGCCTGAAGGCGGCTGGATGGAGGAATCCGTAAAAACTTAAGTTGTACATGTTTCAACACACAGCCGCCTGAAGGCGGCTGGCGTCAAAAGCGGTACGTTGGTTTATTTGGCAAACGTTTCAACACACAGCCGCCTGAAGGCGGCTGGGGTAGGCAATGTCATCGTAACCGCCGATCTGCGGTTTCAACACACAGCCGCCTGAAGGCGGCTGGCGCGCCGCGCTGCGCTTGACCAGCTCGTCTTTCAGTTTCAACACACAGCCGCCTGAAGGCGGCTGGTACCGCGCTCGACATTGAGATACAGGTTAAAACTGGTTTCAACACACAGCCGCCTGAAGGCGGCTGGGTTATGAATTTGGGCAACCAATACTTTCTTGGCCAGTTTCAACACACAGCCGCCTGAAGGCGGCTGGTAGCGGCAGATATGCGCCGCGACAGCACTTCGGAGTTTCAACACACAGCCGCCTGAAGGCGGCTGGGTGTTGTACGTCCCTCGTAGGGGTTGAAGGAGCAGTTTCAACACACAGCCGCCTGAAGGCGGCTGGCCCAACAGTTTGGGCGCTTTAAATATGGAGAGGTTTCAACACACAGCCGCCTGAAGGCGGCTGGGCCCTACGCTGGCGTATCTATAATCGCGACAAAGGTTTCAACACACAGCCGCCTGAAGGCGGCTGGGCCATCGGCGCGATTCCGCGCGTACACGAGACCGTTTCAACACACAGCCGCCTGAAGGCGGCTGGCACTATGTCGGTCTGATTATACGTTCAGACACAGTTTCAACACACAGCCGCCTGAAGGCGGCTGGAAACAATGTACTACCTAGGGATAGACGTATCAAAGTTTCAACACACAGCCGCCTGAAGGCGGCTGGTCCAATCAGGTTCGCCACCACCATCAGGCACATCAGGTTTCAACACACAGCCGCCTGAAGGCGGCTGGCCATACGCTCAAGCAAATTAACCACGCCTGAAACCTGTTTCAACACACAGCCGCCTGAAGGCGGCTGGTTTGTTCTTTTTCAGGCAAAAACCTAGGAGACATCGTTTCAACACACAGCCGCCTGAAGGCGGCTGGCCCCTGCTCCCGTCGGCAAAGGTCGTTTTTATGATGTTTCAACACACAGCCGCCTGAAGGCGGCTGGACGGATCCGCCACCACCCGCGCCCGAACCTGATGTTTCAACACACAGCCGCCTGAAGGCGGCTGGAAATTCCTTCTTCTGATAAAGCACTTTTTCTTGGGTTTCAACACACAGCCGCCTGAAGGCGGCTGGATAAATGCAGCAGTCGATTTACCGCGTTTCAAAAGTTTCAACACACAGCCGCCTGAAGGCGGCTGGGTTTAGGACGACACAAACGCAAATTGTAAATATTCCGTTTCAACACACAGCCGCCTGAAGGCGGCTGGAAGCACGACCAAAGCCACAGCTTGGGAAAAAGATAGTTTCAACACACAGCCGCCTGAAGGCGGCTGGTCTTGCGTGAACCAAATACTTTTCTCAGGCTGTAGTTTCAACACACAGCCGCCTGAAGGCGGCTGGTACAGACCTGGTTCTAAAACTTCAGGCTCTTGGGTTTCAACACACAGCCGCCTGAAGGCGGCTGGGGTCGGCACTTCAACGTAGACATCCACATCCAAGTTTCAACACACAGCCGCCTGAAGGCGGCTGGGTACCAAATACGGCCTAACGCAAAAACAGGTAGCCGTTTCAACACACAGCCGCCTGAAGGCGGCTGGCTCCGACGGTGTAAACAAAATCGTGGCCTATTTCGGTTTCAACACACAGCCGCCTGAAGGCGGCTGGTTCAGATTTAAATACAATACTTTCAAATATTTATAGTTTCAACACACAGCCGCCTGAAGGCGGCTGGCAATGATATAAGTCCAAATCGGTCCGACTTCATAGTTTCAACACACAGCCGCCTGAAGGCGGCTGGCTTGGCCAGCGAGCTGCCCATGTTTTGTTTAACCAAGTTTCAACACACAGCCGCCTGAAGGCGGCTGGTTGCCTTCGTATTCGGCAGCCGGGTTGGGCAGCAGTTTCAACACACAGCCGCCTGAAGGCGGCTGGGTCCCTCGCATGAGAAGACGGCTTTTATTGCGTGTTTCAACACACAGCCGCCTGAAGGCGGCTGGATCTGGGGGAGGAGGGTTAAAAATACCTATATCGGTTTCAACACACAGCCGCCTGAAGGCGGCTGGCGAGCGACTATTCGATAAATTTTGAAACGAGAGAGGTTTCAACACACAGCCGCCTGAAGGCGGCTGGTCACCTTTACTTCCCGTAATACTGTAATACATAGTTTCAACACACAGCCGCCTGAAGGCGGCTGGAAACGCTGTTTATGCCGACGATGTTTCCTAGTTGTTTCAACACACAGCCGCCTGAAGGCGGCTGGAATAATCCGAGGTATCCCACCCCTCCTGTTTTAAGTTTCAACACACAGCCGCCTGAAGGCGGCTGGCTTTCAAGTATTACAAATCCTCAAGTCAGCATCAGTTTCAACACACAGCCGCCTGAAGGCGGCTGGGCCCATCTTGAGACGGCCTAAGTTATAAGACTGTAGTTTCAACACACAGCCGCCTGAAGGCGGCTGGACCTCATTTACCGCGATTGACAAGCCTTCATAGGGTTTCAACACACAGCCGCCTGAAGGCGGCTGGGCAAAAGACCCCGAAAGCAGGGCAAACATTAGGGTTTCAACACACAGCCGCCTGAAGGCGGCTGGCAATATGCGTGCTGACCTGTGCCTATTTTGTCTATGTTTCAACACACAGCCGCCTGAAGGCGGCTGGCAACCATAAAACCAATCCAAACCCAACCAAAAAAGGTTTCAACACACAGCCGCCTGAAGGCGGCTGGCCCGCCGTCGGCACCCAATTCGATTTCAACGGCGCGTTTCAACACACAGCCGCCTGAAGGCGGCTGGCTGCCGAAGTATACACAGCCTGTAAAGCCTTAATGTTTCAACACACAGCCGCCTGAAGGCGGCTGGCTGTGTAAAGCCTGATGTTTAACACTTTAAAGATTGGTTTCAACACACAGCCGCCTGAAGGCGGCTGGGCCGTCAATTCTAAAGCGATACCGCCATAGTTTGTTTCAACACACAGCCGCCTGAAGGCGGCTGGAAGAGGAGACTTGTTGACAAGACTCCTTTCTTTGGTTTCAACACACAGCCGCCTGAAGGCGGCTGGAAAACGTTACGTTGTCAATATAGGATATATGCGGTTTCAACACACAGCCGCCTGAAGGCGGCTGGGCCTTCGCTTGCATGGAAGCGCAAACTTTTTCTTGTTTCAACACACAGCCGCCTGAAGGCGGCTGGTTCGTGATGACCGTGCCAAGTGGAAGAAACTACCAGAGTTTCAACACACAGCCGCCTGAAGGCGGCTGGAAGCGCGCTGCTGCTGCTGCGGATTTGGCAACCAAGTTTCAACACACAGCCGCCTGAAGGCGGCTGGCCGTCAAACATCGAGACGGTAAACGGTTTAATTTTGGTTTCAACACACAGCCGCCTGAAGGCGGCTGGTTTTTAACAGCGGTGTCCGAATTTTCAATTTCTCTGGTTTCAACACACAGCCGCCTGAAGGCGGCTGGTTGGTTAGAGGGCGCGGAGCATCAACCACATTCGGTTTCAACACACAGCCGCCTGAAGGCGGCTGGCCTCCCAATCCGGTTCAACAATATGGTCATTGTTGTTTCAACACACAGCCGCCTGAAGGCGGCTGGCCGGAGATGAAGGCAGTCCGCCGCGCCATCGTGTTTCAACACACAGCCGCCTGAAGGCGGCTGGTCATATGGCGTGGCACAGATGTTCGGATTCTCTAGTTTCAACACACAGCCGCCTGAAGGCGGCTGGGCTTTTTCTACGCCGCTGACGAAAAAGCGGTTCGGGTTTCAACACACAGCCGCCTGAAGGCGGCTGGCCGATGACATTACTGAAACCAAAACCTTTATAGCGTTTCAACACACAGCCGCCTGAAGGCGGCTGGGATTCCATGTTCTTTTTTATTCCTTTTAAATATGGTTTCAACACACAGCCGCCTGAAGGCGGCTGGGACTAAGCAGCCGCCTTTAAAGGACGTTTACGACGTTTCAACACACAGCCGCCTGAAGGCGGCTGGACGGCAAAGGCTCACAGATACTTGAGACCGACCAGAGTTTCAACACACAGCCGCCTGAAGGCGGCTGGTAACAATATCGCTGCAATGTTCTTTAAAAATTTGGTTTCAACACACAGCCGCCTGAAGGCGGCTGGCTCCGTGCAGATTCGTAATCTTGTCCAGCATGAAGTTTCAACACACAGCCGCCTGAAGGCGGCTGGGCGGACGAATTGATTTACCGCTCACGCAATAACCGTTTCAACACACAGCCGCCTGAAGGCGGCTGGGGCGGGCAAGCTCCAGTGATGACATTTCGTAGCTTTGTTTCAACACACAGCCGCCTGAAGGCGGCTGGTCCCATTGACGGACCGTATGAAAAAACTCGATGGTTTCAACACACAGCCGCCTGAAGGCGGCTGGATCAAAAGGCGATAGGTGTTGGCCAAAGGTCGTAGTTTCAACACACAGCCGCCTGAAGGCGGCTGGTTCAGGATGGTGTCAAATGGCTACGGTTATTAAGCGGTTTCAACACACAGCCGCCTGAAGGCGGCTGGACTAGATATTCCGCCTTTTGGCTTTCCACTGGTCGGTTTCAACACACAGCCGCCTGAAGGCGGCTGGTTGGCGAGGAACATGGCATCTACCATCACAGAGGTTTCAACACACAGCCGCCTGAAGGCGGCTGGGTTCCGTTTCGACATAGTCTTGTTCAAAAGCATGGTTTCAACACACAGCCGCCTGAAGGCGGCTGGTCGGAGGATGTCTTCTTCAATCTGTTTTTCATCGTTTCAACACACAGCCGCCTGAAGGCGGCTGGTTTGGGCAACGCGTCTGTCTCGATTACCTGATACAAGTTTCAACACACAGCCGCCTGAAGGCGGCTGGATGCCGCCCCTCCAAAAAGAGGCAGGCTGCAAGGGTTTCAACACACAGCCGCCTGAAGGCGGCTGGGCCAACTACGGGGACAATGCCGTTTTGCTTATCGGGTTTCAACACACAGCCGCCTGAAGGCGGCTGGTTCATCCAAAGAGCCATAACCATCTGTATCACTCAGTTTCAACACACAGCCGCCTGAAGGCGGCTGGAGCATCGGGTGAATCATGATTACGATTGACTTGGTTTCAACACACAGCCGCCTGAAGGCGGCTGGGTCTGACGAACATTGACGAGTTGTTCTTGATGGGTTTCAACACACAGCCGCCTGAAGGCGGCTGGCACATCGTTGGCGATGAAGAACTCACCGCTGGTGTTTCAACACACAGCCGCCTGAAGGCGGCTGGAGCCATTGCGCGCCGAACCTACATGCGTGGGAAAGTTTCAACACACAGCCGCCTGAAGGCGGCTGGGCCGTATTTCGGTTTTTTCAGTCCGAACAGATGGTTTCAACACACAGCCGCCTGAAGGCGGCTGGTTCGTTCACGTTACCAGCATGGAGCGACGTTATCGTTTCAACACACAGCCGCCTGAAGGCGGCTGGGTATTGATACCGTGCATCGCCGCCATGTTGATACAGTTTCAACACACAGCCGCCTGAAGGCGGCTGGGCCGACGACGATTCCCACAAAACCAATGCGGGGCTGTTTCAACACACAGCCGCCTGAAGGCGGCTGGTCAAAACGTCAATGGCATGAAAACGTTCCTTTCTGTTTCAACACACAGCCGCCTGAAGGCGGCTGGATATTCGCATTCGAAGACGTTATCGGTGACGGTGTTTCAACACACAGCCGCCTGAAGGCGGCTGGAGCCTCTCTCAAAAGCCTTGCCCCATCAGGTTTCGCAGCCCCGATTTCGCTAAACTCTCAAGAAAAGCGTGAACGCGAGTATAACACAGCCTTGTCCGTTACACCCGCATTCGCAATATCCTGATTGTTAAAGAACAATCCCAATTCGCCAACCCTGCCGCATTTTCATGAGAACCGTAGGTTGGCGATTCACACAATCAACGTATCCTTAAACACATCCACCGCCGGTTTTGCGCCGTGGTGTTCCACTTTGCGCCGCCATTTGCTGCCCAGATGGTAAAAGCGCAGGCTGTCGGTTTCAGGGTTGTAGGTTTTCAAAAGTTTGTCTTTTAAAACAACCCACTGGTCGGGTGCGATGTCGCATTCGAAAACTGAATACTGCACGCGCACGCCGTAGTCAAGACACAATTTCGCCACACGCCGCAGCCTTGCCTGCCCTTCGGCATCTTCCAGCGAAATATCGTAAGTAATCAGCATCAACATTTTGCATTCCCATGTGCAGGCTGTTTTAAAGGTCGTCTGAAAACATCCAACCCGTTTTCAGACGACCTGCAAACCTATCTCATCAAAAACGGCGGATATTCCGCCAAATCACCGCGCAAGTGTCGCGCCAACAGCATTGCCTGAATATACGGCAGTAGCCCGATTTCCACCTCTTCACCCAAAAACGGATGCACGATTTTCTCCTGTTTTTTCGCCTGCAAGGCTTGGAACAACAGCTTACGCGCATCGGCTTTCAAGCTCACCGCGCCGCTTGCCTCGGTAACGAAATCCTGTGGTTTGATTTGCCCGCGGTTAATCAGCGACAACACCAATCTGTCCGCCCACCACGCGCGGAATTCTTCCAAAATATCCTGAGCCAGACTGTCTCGCCCCGGGCGGTCGGCGTGCAGAAAACCCACCTGAGGATCCAGCCCCACGCCTTGCAGCGCGCCGCTGATGTCCTTACCCAGAATGCTGTACACAAACGACAACAGCGCATTCACCCCGTCTCTGGGTGGACGGCGGTTGCGCCCGTCAAAAGTAAAGCCGCTTTTTTCGCTCAAAAGCTGCCCGAATACGCCGAAATAACGCGCCGCCGCATCGCCCTCAATACCGCGCACCACGTCCAGCTCCGCCGCACCCTTCAACTGCCGCAGCGAAATGTTCAAAGAATCCACCGCACTTTGGATCACCGCATTCTCGCCGTAATTGCGAATCTGCCGCTGAAGCACCCGCTTACTCGCCTGAATCTTCGCCGCAATAATGTTCCGCGCAATCGGCACAGGATTTTGCTCCGATCCCCGATACTGCGCCCGACGCAGTAGCACATTGCCGCTCTGCCGTCCCTGAAGTCGCCCCAAGAAATGACCGTTTTCCGTAAAAAACGCCAAATTCACATTATTTTCGCCGCAAAACCCCAGCAGAAAAGGCGACACCAGCACATTCCCAAAGCAGAAAATATGCCCAATGGAATGCACCGGCAACTGCGCCACCTTCTTACGCTCCTGCTCCACCACCAGCGTCTCCCGCTCCTTATGCAGATAGCTACCTTGGGTAGTGATGTAGAGCGTGTTTTGCAGTTTGCGCATGGGGAAACTCCTAAATATCCGCTTTAAATTATAAGTTACTTGAATTTAAGTAATTTACTATCTCTTGTAAAACAGGATATATTTTATTGAATTTCTCTTTTATTTTATTTGGCGTATCAATAGTTTGTTGAGCACTTACAAAGTTCTCATTATTAAAATCAAGATATTGTTTATGAGCCAATTGATTACGATAGTCATGCAGATTGTTTAGCTCCGATTTCAATGTATCAATTTGAGGTATCGTCGACTCAAGTTTAGTTATATTGACAAAACCAAAAGCATTTATGATGAGTCTTCTCAAATGCTGATCATAACTAAACCCATAAATTTTGCTAATAAATTTTTTATCAAATTCAGTTATAAAACTTTCTTCCAATCCATTCTCTGTTAATGCTTCTTTAATTAATTCATCATGAGTTTCCTCCAACCAACCACATAATTCAAGAGCAGCGGCTTTACAATAAATACTAAGTTGGAAATTATCAACCTCCCGTTTATCAACTTCATCATTAAACCGCCTATCTAATTCATCCAAAGATTTTTGGATTTTTTCAATATTAATCTTCATGGTTATCTACGGAATATCTCATCTGCAATATTTAATCTTGCTTTGACTTTACTCTGGTGCATCAACCCCCCCTGCAACTCACTAGATTGGAATGCTGTGCTATCAAGAATTTCCTGACATAAAGAATTAAAATATTCGTTAGACATTAAACTAGATCTTTCTAAATTTTTTCCAACGCCATAAAGGAGTGCTTCCAAAATAACTCTAGAAAATTTTTCTTCTTCAGTTATTTTCGAATATAACACATCTACTGTTTTTATAAATAAATCTTTTTTATTGGTAATTTCATCTTCTGATAACATCCTATTTTTTCTCATATACTCATTAAGAAATGAAGTTAATTTTCCATTATAATTATTTAACTCATCTTGAAACGCAAAAAATCTAAGAATAAATTCTTCAAAAGTAAATCTAGAATTTTTTGTGCCAAGTAAAGATTCTAATTCTCTATTCTTTTCATATGAACAATTAAATAACATATCATTAAACTTACCATTAAAAATGCAATTTCTGATTTCTTGGCTATTCAGCTTAGTTCCACCAGTATTTAACCTATGGAAAATGGTGAATATGTACTCCATGTGATTTTCTTTACTTAAATCACATCTTAAAACTGTTACTGGAATAGAAACATTCTCAATAAAACCAATAACATCTGGGCTATATTCCTTAATTTGTTTAATTGATTTACCTGAAAGACGGTCATCAATATCATCTAATGATGATAAGACCAACTCCCTATCATTTTCTACAGCATCTAGAAATTCAACTATGGTAGAAATTCTTTGTAATCCATCAATCACTACTCTTTTTTGAGAACTAATATCTAAACTAATACACATACTAGGAATAGGAAGATTTTTTAGTAGTGAATCTAAAAAACGTGCTTTAGATGGCGAATTCCAAACTAATTCACGTTGAAAATCTGGTGATATATCAATTTGTTTTTTATCATACATTCGTTTTAAGTCAGCACACGAACGAGATTCATTGAATGCAAAAATATCTGCTGGCGGAACCACATTTTCAATAGTTTCTTCGCCTTCTTCATAAATATCTTTTACAACTTCTTGAGTTTCTGTATTCATTTTCAAATTCCTATTTAATAAATTAATTCCAGTTTTCCAATTTTGCATTTTACGAACTTATATTTCCCCAAACAACCCCGCAACATACCCCACACTCCTATCTCGTTTTCCCAGCAACTCCGGCTGGCAAATCTCCACCAGCGAGCAGGCTTTGCAGCGTTTGCCGTAGTCAGGCGGCGGGGTTTGTCCGCTTTCCAGTAATTCACGGACGGCGGTGATGGTGGCGAGTGTTTGGGTGCGCAGGTCGTCTGAAAATACGACGGGAACACGGTGGCGGGTTTGCATATACCACAGCGCGCCCTCAGAGACGGTTTGCCCCGTCATTTCTTCCAAGCACAAGCCTTGGGCGCAAAGTTGGATTTCATCCACCGGATCGGGTTTGGGCTTGCCGCGTTTATATTCCACGGGTTTCAGACGGCCTGTTTTCGTTTCCACTTCCACCAAATCCAACACGCCGCTGATGCCCAGTTTCTCCGCCGACACATGCACCGTCCGCTCAAAGCGCACGCCCTTGCGAGTTTCCGGCTCACCCGAATCCACCCGCTCATGCAGCGCCTTGCCCTGCGCGGTCAAATAGTTCTCCGCCCACACCTGCTCGTTGTGAATCAAGGCACATTGGCGCGGGCAGAAGGCGTAGTGTTGCAGGGCGGAAAGGGGAATCAGGCGCGTGTCCTGACTTTCCCCTTGGGTTTCGGTTAAAAGTGCAGTCATTTTTTTGAATGTTTTTAGAAGTTAAAAACCATCAAGGATTTCGGGTTTCAATGACAATCCATTCCCCATAACGGTAAGTTTTTCTTCGGTTATATCCTCAATCAGTCCATTAATGGATTTATTTTTTATTTTTTCTTCAATAATTTCTTTTAACTTACCATGCACTTTGGCAGAAGAGTATTGCCCTGCTTTGCTGTTGTGCTCCCACCAGATGAGTTTCAGCACCTGCATGCTGCCTTCGGGGCGGGCGGATGATGCGTCGCCTTCAAAGAGTTTGGTGAGTACCGCTTTGATTTTTTTGGCATCGTCGTCTGAAAAGCCAGTGCGCTCGGCAAGCTGCGGTGACATCGCACCAAAGGCAACGTACACACCGTGATCGATGCGGTGTTTCATGCCCATACGTGCATTTTTTCCTTCCTTTTCATCACTGTCAACGCTCTTCACAATTTGATTGCTTGTAATACTAATAGGCGTAACGCTAAATGCAGATTGAATGGTTACTGGTCCTCGGATAGCGATTGAAACACCGCTTCCACCTTCATCCCCTTTGCCAAAAGCAAAAACTTGTCCGAATGCACGAACATCAAACCATTTCTGACAAGCCTGATTCTTGGTTTGATCTTTTTGCTTGCTTCCTTCAATTCCTTTTTTAACCTGAAAGGCTTTTTTCCCTAAACCATATTCTTCTGATTCTGCACGACTTTTTAAACTAGTCATGCCGTCTGTTTTCTTTTCATCTGACTGTACAAAAATGCTTTCACCACTATCTTGTAGACGGTCGCGGATTTTGCGTTTCAGGCACACATCAGTCATTTCACCATAATTTTGAAAATCGGCACGCGGGCGGTTGCCGTTTAGGGGGTCGCCGTTAGGGTTGGCGTTAGTTACTTCCAAAATTAAGGCAAAGTCGATTTTTTTGGTTAAAGACATTTTTCATTCTCCATAATAAAGATTAATTGGTTTCTTCGGGTTTAGCTTTGCTGGCTTTAGCTGCTTTACGTTTGGAAATTTCGCGGGCATTTTCCATTTTTTGGCAATGATAGCCCAAGAGAAATTCGCCGCTTAATTTTTCATCACAAACATAATCATCCCTTTGGAAAAGTTCCATAATTTCACCAATAGCCTGCTTATAGAAATCTTTTCCTTGACTAGTTAGATAATTTTTATATGGCACCAATTTCTCACTTTCAAGGTTTCGCCATGTACTGTATGGCCTTTGCGCAAACTGTTGGAAATAACGTTCTGCGTTAGTCGCACGAGTAGGCGTTTTTTTGCCATTTTGCAAATATAAGGCATACCACTCCATGCTTTCTGCTTGTGCAATTAATCGGCCATACAAATAATCGCGTGAGCGGTTTTCAGTATCTAAACTCATAGAATATCTCCGTTGTGATGGATATTTACGGGCGCGCCAGCCTTTGTATAGGGCGCAGGCGACGCCGATGTTTCTTTGCCAATTTGTAGAACGGATTTTCTCTCCGTCTTCCAGGCGATGATTAGTAAAAGGATTGCAGGCTACTTGAAAACTCTTTTGTACAAAATCTTCGGGAATCTGTACGGATGTTCCGCCAGCGATGACAGGCAGCAGTCGGGCATAAAGTTGTCTCCTTAATTTCCTATTCTCATCTTCAAATTCTGTTCTGGTTAATACTACTTTCGCAATACGTTCCAAGGATGGTGCAATAAAAGGCCAAGATGATTTATATTCTTGATACCAAGCAAAATCATCCTGCCATTCATCTAAGCCACGGAAATAATCATTCCTTAATTTTTCCTGATAAAATGTCAAAGACATTCTTCCACCTTTTTTCGATGGTTCATCAACTATTAATAAGGAAATCTGTTCATTGATAGCTAGTTTTTCTTTATAGCCATGGAGTTTCTTCTTTAATTGTTCCGCAGTTTCGAAACCAAGATTTACTGAATGATCAACCTTATCTTCCGATAATAAATAAGCATAAATATCATCTTCTTCCCAATAGAGACTTGATAGAAGTTTATCTTCATCCGATATGCAATTACTTGACCAGATCAAGATCACTTGCTTACCATTCTTACCATTTCGTATTCCTTGTCGATTAATCAGCCATTTCAATGTACTAAATGCTTTGTGTGAAGCATCTCTCCCCAAAATTACAGCCTGACTGCCTAATTCTGACTCAGCTCCATTATCTTTATCTCCATAAAATCTTCCCCGAAAGGTAAACCCAGTACTACCTCCATCGGCTGATACTAGTTTGGCATTACCATTTATTCTTGGATAGGCTTCAGTCGGATAATCTAAATCTCCAGTAATATAACATAAAGACTTATGGCGACCTTTTTGTATCAAACTTTCTTGATACTCAATCCATTGATTCTGTATGCATGGCTTGTCCCATAAGTCCGAATGTAGATCACCTAACCCTGACATATCAATAGCCCAGACAATAGTTAAATCAAATGGATCATCTTTTCCTGATAACAATATATTGTCTTTAAAAGAAAATATCTTTTTATCCAATAAATCTTCAATCAATAATCCTTTTTGGATATATTGCAAAACGATTTCTATCTCCTGTAGATTTCCGAATTCAGCCCAGCCAGATAATTGACTTTCGTAAGATTCAAAACATTTTTTATATTTTTCTTTTTCCTTATTGGCAAATTTTTGTTTATCTTCATCAGTTCCGGTAAGAAATTCTTGCCATTTTTTCCCACCTTTCTGGGGAGCCTTTTTCCTCGCTATTTTATTAAGATACTCAATAGTCAAATATTTCTCTGCTGTTTTTGCAATATATTGCAACCCGTCATGTAACGCATAAGGCGCAATGGTTGAACCTGAACGTTTTGATGAATCTTCAGTTATCTGAATTGGTAATTGCTTTTTAATTGGTTCTGCTCCAACCAATTCTGCCTTGTCATTTAAGATAACCTTTAAATGAACCGCTTTAGACATATGAAACGGCAATGCCAAGTCCTCATCATCCAAACCTTTTTCTTGAACGTATTCATATGTCCGATAAAGTTTCTGCATCCAGCTCATAATTCCAGCTCCTTGGCTTCATCTTCCACCGGTTTCACATTCTCGCCGCGCTTGAACGGTTTTTCAGGCCGCATTTTGCGGATAAATCGAGTTTTCAGACGACCTTCTATATCATCGATGCTTGGAAACTCAATCACACCGTTTTGCATATTCGCCATCCAAAAGCGGCTGACCAATTCAGGCTTTCCGGTTTCTTCGGGATAGCCAAAACTGTGGAACATTAAACCAAAATCCAAATTATCGCTTTCATCGTAAAACCCTTCGCCTTCACCGAAAGTGCACGGCTCGACATAGCCTTGGCAATCGCGCGTGCCGAGAAAAATATCCTGCCGCCCGCCGCGTTCCAGCATTCTTCTGGCAATAGCGATGTGTTTGCCGAAATTGCGGTCGCCTGCCAATTCTTCCCAATGCTCGTTCCATTCAAAATGGGCTTCCACTTGGTATTCCACGTCCTGCAAAAAGGTGTAAATCGCTAAGGTGTTGCCGCCGTTCCAATCCAGCGGCTTAGTGGATTTGCTTTGGGTGCGGATGGGTTTCATCACGCGGATGCGGTCGATATGCCAAATCAAAGTCGGCTTCCAGTAAATGCTTTTGACAATGCCTTTAATGGCTTCGTATGTCGGCACTTGGTAGCTGAATTTTTCGCCGCCGATTTTGGTAACAGGGTCGGTAAACAAGGCTTGCCGCCCCCATACGCGGAAACTGATTTTGCTGTCCATATTGCTCCTATAAGTCGTAAAAAGTCATTTCACTTGTTTCATCTAAAGACAAGCCGAATTCATCGTTGTAATGGCGTTCTTTCAGATAATAAATGCCAGAACCTTCAATGGTTTCATGCAGGGCGTTTTCTTTTTGCAATTTACCCCAAACGTTGGGGAAGACGTTCACGCTGTAACGCTGGGCTTTTTTCTTTGCGTCATACATTTCTTTTGGATCCCATTCACCGCAAAGTTGGGCAATGAGTTCCGCACCTTCGCCATACGGCACAATCACGGCGTGTGTTGGCGCGTCAATAACTTGGAAAATACGTCCCGCACTTTTAAAAGACTGCATAAGTAACGGATACGAATCACGATTTCTCAAAATATCATTTTTTAGATAGCCACTAAGTTTTGCACCTCTATTAAAGCAGTTATCGCTCAACCAATGCAGCAAACCATCATTTTTAGCTTTTTCATTTATGGGATACACCATTTCATTACTACGGTTGTAAAAATAATATTCAAAATATCGCTTCATCGCTTCTGGCTGCAAAATATCCTGCCCGGCAAAATCGCGAAACACGCGTTCGGCATGGGTTTTGCCTGCCTGAATATCGGGCAATATCCGCGTAAAATCCTGCTCCTGCAAATTCAACACCCACACCTGCCCTTTGCCTTTTTTCTCGCCATGCCGGTTGCAACGCCCTGCCGCTTGGGCAATGCTGTCCAATCCGCTTAATGCACGAATCACGCAAGCCATGGAAATATCCACACCGGCTTCAATCAACTGGGTGCTGATGCAGATAACAGGTTCTTTGTTTTTCAGACGAGCTTTGATGGTGTCAAAAATCGCTTTGCGGTGCGCCGCGCATTGGTTGGTACTTAAATGAAACAAGGCCTCGGGCGGCACGTTCTGCCTTTGGCAATATTGATAAAGCTCCTGCGCCCATTTTTTGGTATTGACAATAAACAGGCAGCTTGGGGTCGTCTGAAACTGTTCCAGCAAAAACGCGCCTGCTTCTGCCACATTCCAGCCACCTGCTTTTTCGTTGAATCGGATTTCCACGCGTGACAAATCAGCAAACAATTTGTCCAAATCCTGATGCTTGCCCATGATTTCGGCATTTTCTGACAACCTTAACAAACCGCGCGCGGCAATGCTTTCCCTTTTGCCTTCAGGGAAATTCTGCAAACCCGATTCACCGAGCAAAGGCTGCGTCGCCGTACACAAAACCGCCGTGCTTTTGCCAAATGCCGTCAACCAGTTCAGCACATTGCAAAACAAATGTACGCATTTCACGGGCAGGGTTTGGATTTCATCAAAAATCAGCACCGCATTGGTCATCGGGTGGATATGCCGCGCGCCGCGCGTACCGCCGCCGAACCAAGCATCCAAAAACTGCACCATCGTGGTAAATACAATGGGCTTATCCCAGTTTTCGGACAGCAGTTTGTCCTGCCAGCTTTGCTTTTCGGGTTCTAAATTGGAGTGGTGTTCGAGCACCCACTTCTCACATTCTGAACATTCTCTACATGAATGAAATTCACCATTGTCATCTTCTTTCAAATCTAAACAATAAATTTTACGGACTTCTTCCGCGTTTTGATCAATGATGGAAGTATAGGGAATGATGTAGATGATGCGGTCGAGATTGTGCTTTTGCGCATGATGCAGAGCGTAGCGCAGACTGGCCAATGTTTTGCCGCCACCGGTCGGTACTGTGAGTGTATAAATGCCTTGAGAATCTGATGCTCTTTTTAGACAGTCGTCTGAAATTTTGCGGCGGATTTCGTCAATAGGTTTGATTTCTTCGGCAGGACGATTTTCAAAACCTGCTAATTTGGCTTCCAATTTATCAATTGCTGATTGCCAATCTGGTTTTTCCGCCAAGCGGCGGACTTCTTTTTGCGCTTCCCGCTCAAAATCTGAGCTGTTAATACGGTCGGCATCAATCAGGCAGCTAAACAGGAAACGGGTTAGGCAGCCGAGATAAAATTCTTTGATTTTGTTATTGGTGGCTTGGTCAGAGAGAATCGGTTTCACTGCATTTAGCAGGCTGCGAATCAGGTTTTCACCGGCCAGTTTTTCCGCTTTTTGCTTAACGACTTCATCGGCTTTTTGCTCGCATTCTGCCAAGTGTGTTAATTCATCTGCCTTCTCAAACCGCTTTTTCCAAACGGCGTTGCCTCCGTCGTCCAAACAGTCAATCAAGCCTTCGCCATGGTGTGAGGCAATACACAAACCTAATATCTGTCCACACAGTTCACCGATGCCCTTATCTTTAATTTTATCTCCATGTTTATTAGATTTATCAGATTTTCTCAATTCGCGGTAAACCCATTGCGCGCCGGCGGTTGAATGGTCTCCTCCTTTAAAACTATCTTCGTCATCTTGATCAAAATTGAACCCAATATTATTAACCCTGCTAATGTAGTTTTGGAATTTTTGGGAATATTTACCGAAATCGTGCATGAGTCCGAGTAACTCGCCCGCCTGATCCAAATCCAGCTTGGCTGCTAATAATTTGGCAATCTCGGCAGTTTCCGTTAGATGGGTTTGCAAAGATTGAGGCTGCCCGTCCGATTTGCGGACGTGGGCAATATAGTCAAAATTCACGTCAATTCTCCAAATTTAAAACGTGCAAAATTTAACGAACAAGCCATACAAAATGGCTTGAAGTGTTGAAAAGTCTAAAATCTGTGGAATGAGGTCGCCTGAATGGCGGATAAAGGAGATATTTAGAAATTTATGATATTATTATTTTATTTGTTATAATTACCCGAACATAATACAGCATTTGTAATAAATAACAATATCAATTTTACTCTTTGTGAACAATGGGACAAATCAAACGTAGCGTGATGACTCAAATAATGCAGATATAACGATGACGGGTTTTCAGACGACTTGCTTGACTTTGCCCCTACATTTGGGGTTATAGTTGATTGGATTTGAACTATGGCACGCTTCTCTGCCTTGTCCTGATTTTTATTAATCCATCACATTTTATTGGCTTTTAGGCTTAATTCGTTTACAGAAAGGAAATCCTATGGAAACCCTTACCCTCAATATCGGTGGCATGACTTGCGGAGGCTGCGTGAAAAGCGTTACCCGTATTTTGGAAAACACGGAAGGCGTTGCCAAAGCCAAAGTCAGTTTGGAGAACAAAAATGCGGTCATTGAATTCGACCCTGCGAAAACCAATCCTGCCGCATTGATTGAGGCGGTGGAAGATGGGGGCTTTGACGCTGTCTTATAATCCTCCGAGGTCGTCTGAAAATGTTTCAGACGACCTTTTGCTGTAGTGAAGTTCTTTTTTGTTTGATTTGCACCTTATGCCCGATTTCCTTCCTGTCCCGCCTGCCGAACTGTGGCAGGCGACGCTTGAACACCTCCGCCTCTCCCTGACTGCCCTGCTTTGCGCCGTCGCGCTTGCTGTACCGCTGGCTGTATGGCTCGCGGACAAACGGCGTTGGGCGGAAGGTGTTTTGCAGGTAACCAATATCCTGCAAACCATTCCGTCCCTCGCGCTGCTCGGCTTGCTGATTCCCTTTGTCGGCATCGGTTCGCCGCCGGTTTTGATTGCGCTGACGCTCTATGCCCTATTGCCGATTTTTCAGAACACCTATCTCGGTTTGAGCCAAATCGATCCCGCCATCAAAGAAGCGCACACCGCGTTCGGCTTGTCCCGTTGGCAGGCGTTGTGGCGCATTGAATTGCCGATGGCGCTGCCCGCCATGATTTCCGGCATCCGCACCGCGTCCGTATTGATTATCGGCACGGCAACACTCGCCGCGCTCATCGGCGCGGGCGGCTTGGGCAACCTGATTTTGCTCGGCATCGACCGCAACAACATGGCAATGACGTTTACCGGCGCGCTGTTGTCCGCCCTGCTCGCCGTATTGGTCAGCGGCGGCATCGGCATACTGCAAAAGTCCAAACACAAAATGCCGATTACCGCCGCCCTGCTTGCCATCCTTATCGCCATCGGTTTGGCACCGATTTTTCAAACGAACCCATCCGCACAAAAAATCACCATCGCAGGCAAACTCGGCAGCGAACCCGACATCCTCATCAATATGTACAAACAGTTGATTGAAGAAAATAATCCGCGCACGCAGGTGGCGCTCAAACCCAATTTCGGCAAAACTTCATTTCTGTTCAACGCCTTAAACAGCGGCGAAATTGACATCTACCCCGAATTTACCGGCACCGTCCTTGAAAGTCTGGTCAAAGTCCCTACCGAACAGCAAAACCGCCGCCTTTCGCCCGAACAGACTTACCAAACCGCCAAAGACCTGCTCGTCCGACAGCACCGGCTGACCTTTCTGCCGCCGATGGCATACCAAAACACCTACGCCCTCGCCGTCAGCCAAGACTACGCCGCCGCGCACAACCTGCACAAAATCTCCGACCTCAAACGCGTGCAAAACCAAATCCGCGCCGGCTTTACCCTTGAATTTACCGACCGCGCCGACGGCTACAAGGGTCTGCAACAACACGGCATACAGTTTAACCACCTCTCGACGCTCGAACCCGCCCTGCGCTACACCGCCCTCCTAAACGGCAAAATCGACCTCGTCGAAGCCTATTCCACCGACAGCGACCTCAAACAATACCGCCTCGCCGTCCTTTCAGACGACATCGCCCTTTTCCCCTCCTACCAAGGCGCGCCGCTGATGAAAACTGAGTTTGCCGAACAGCATCCCGACGTCGTGAACACATTAAACAAACTGGCAGGCAAAATCAGCGAAGCCGAAATGACCGAAATGAACTACCGCGTGAAAGTGGGCGGAGAAAAACCAGCGGACGTAGCGCGGGATTATTTACAAAAAAACGGTTTAATAAACGATAAGGTCAAATGATTCAGGTCGTCTGAAAAACGGTTTTCATTTTGTTGAAACAGATTTTCAGACGACCCCTCAAGTTGCAATAAGCTGTTGATTAGACTATAGTGGGTTCTCGATCAATATAAACATCAAGGAAATGAATCATGAGCGGCAAATTAGACCAAATCAGCGGTAATGTAAAAGAAAAAGCCGGAGAACTGTTAAACGACTCCAAACTCCAAGCAGAAGGCGTAATCCAACAAGGCATCGGCAAAGTCAAAGAAGTTGCCGCCGACATTGAGGAAAAAGCAAGCGACGTATTGAAAAAAGGCAAAGAAGAAGCAGGACATCTAGTTGACGAGGCAAAAGAAAAAGCCGAAAACCTGATTGACGACATCAAAAGCAAGTTCTAATCCCCTCTTGTCTTAAACTATGTCAAAAGGCCGTTTGAAACACGATTTCAGACGGCCTTTATTTCAATCAACATAGCAACGGCGCAGCCACCCGAAAATCACCTGTTCCCCATCTAATCAAACTTTCAGACGACCCCGCCGAATAAGTTGGATAGATGAATCCAATGCTTTAACGGTTTTGCCGAATCCCGACTCGAAATACGCATCGCTCGACCCTCAACAGGAGAAGCACCATGCCTTCCGCCAAGCTCATCCAAAAGCTCAAACCCGCCTTACAAAACCCGCTTCCGCCCGAACAAGACGGTATCTTGTTGTGCCTCAATTCCGACAACGTCACGGGCGACAACGCCAAATACATGAAAATGTATAGTGGATTAACTTTAAACCAGTACGACGTTGCCTCGCCTTGCCGTACTATTTGTAATGTCTGCGGCTTCGTTGCCTTGTCCTGATTTAAATTTAATCCACTATACAACCGCCTCGCCCGTTGGTACGATTTCGGCGAACGCTGGATAGCCCGCCTCAAATACGGCAACAGCATCAACGAAATGCGGCGCAGCCTGATGAACGAACCGGAATGGCGGCAGGACTGCAGTGCGCTCTACGTCTCCATCGGCACAGGCGTCGATTTGAACCACCTGCTCGCCAACATCGACCTCACCGCGCTGGATTTGACCGGCGCCGACCTGTCGCTCGGCATGTTGGCACGCTGCCGCAACGTATGGCGGAAAAAAGCGGCAGGCTTGGACTTGGTACACTGCAACGCCGAAGACTTACCTTTTGCCGACAATCTGTTCGACGTCGTATTCCATGTGGGCGGCATCAATTTTTTCAGCGACAAACAAAAAGCCATCAACGAAATGCTGCGCGTCGCCAAGCCCGGCACCAAAATCATGATTGCAGACGAAACCACCGACTTCATCCAACAACAATACAAAAAAAGCCTATTCACGCGGGACTACTTCCAAGACACCGATTTCGACCTGACACAAATCGAAAACTGCATTCCCGAAACCGTACAGGAAAAGAAAACGCGACTGCTGTGGAACAACCGCTTTTACTGCATTACCTTCCGTAAACCTGTTTGAAAAACGCCATAAACGCAATCGAGAAGAAATATGCCAAACCATCAAAATCGGAGCAAAATATGAACATTCCCTTTGCGGCCGCCGCCCTGCTGTTGGCCGTGGCATTTTTTGCCCATCTTTTTGTCGGCACCCGCGAAACCTTAAGCCTGAAACCCGATGCAGAAAACAGCACGCAACAGGGTACGCGCAACTGGATGCAGGCTGTGTGCGTCTTCCAGTTGGTCAGCGTAGATTTGCTGTTGCTGGCCGCCACAGCCTGCCTGCTTGCGTTCACACAGATTTTCGACGGTATGGAAGCCGCCGCTGCCCGTTTTGTTGCCGTTTATCTGGGCCTGTGGTGCACCGTGTGGCTGATACAGCTTAAAATGGCCGGTGCGCGCGGCAAAAATTATTTCCTACTCGGCCAGTGGATATTGTTTTTATTGTGCGCCCTGCTGATGCTGTGGGGCGCGTACTAAAAAACCGCGCCGCCGCCCAGGCAGGGCGGATAGCGCTTAAGGCCGTTTAAAAGTGCAGGCTGCCTTTAAAGGCCGTCTGAAAACACATTTATAGTGGATTAAATTTAAATCAGGACAAGGCGACAAAGCCGCAGACAGTACAGATAGTACGGAACCGATTCACTTGGTGCTTCAGCACCTTAGAGAATCGTTCTCTTTGAGCTAAGGCGAGGCAACGCCGTACTGCTTTAAAGTCAATTCACTATACTTTTTCAGACGACCTCGGAATCTGACAAGGTCGTCTGAAAACCGCATCTATAAACTCAAACATCAGCATATCCATACCCGATACGGCTCATACTGAAACCTAATGTCTCAGGCAAATTTAACGTCTTTATCGGGTCTCGACCCAAGCTGCGCTTACCGATTTGAATCGGCTATACTACCGCCTTTCCTTAACACACACATTGTCATGAGTACCAAAAAATTTCCCGTCCCACTAAGCTATTTCAGCATGCCGTTGGGACTTTTCGCGCTCGGTTTGTCTTGGCGTTACGGCGCGCATATCGGGCTTTTGCCAAATTGGGTTGCGGAAACGCTGTTAGCCGCCGCCTTCGTGCTTTGGCTGCTGCTGGTCATTGCCTACATCATCAAAATCCGTTTTTTCCGCCCCGAATTTTTGCAGGATTTGCAGGATTTGGTGCAATGCTGTTTCATCAGCGCGATTCCGATTACCACTATGCTGGCAGGTTTGGCGGCACTACCCTATCAAACGCCACTGGCAAAAGGGTTGATTTTGCTGGGAACGGCGGGGCAGTTGGCATTTGCCATGTACCGCGCAGGCGGCTTGTGGCGCGGCGTCCATACCCTTGATGCCACCACGCCAATTGTGTACCTGCCCACCGTTGCCACCAATTTTGTCAGCGCGACCGCAATGGCGGCATTGGGTTGGTCGGATTACGCCTGGCTGTTTTTGGGCGCGGGGATGTTTTCATGGCTTAGCTTGGAAGCCGCCATATTGAGCCGTTTGCGTACCGGCACACCCGTCAACGCCCCTGTACGCGGTATTGTCGGCATTCAGCTTGCGCCCGCTTTTGTCGGCTGCGGCGCCTATTTCGCTGCATCGGGCGGGCACATCGATACCTTCGCGCTGCTTTTAATCGGCTACGGCTGCCTGCAATTCCTGTTGCTGCTGCGCCTTCTGCCTTGGATGCTGGAACAGGGTTTCAGCCCCAGCTTTTGGGGTTTCTCATTCGGTTTGGCGGCAATGACAGGCTGCGGCTTCCATTTGATCGCCGAACAGCGTTTACTGTTTTTAGGCTATTTCCTCGCCACCGCAGGCTCCGGCTTGGTGATGTTACTGTTGCTGGCGACTTTGAATTTAGCGAGACAGGGACGGTTGTGGGTGAAATGAAAAATCGTGCGGCTTAAAGGCGTGATAAAACGAACATGGTCTCAGGTCGTCTGAAAACTATATTTGGAAATTCAAACCGATGAAGATAAACCCTGAAAACGGCAGCATCATCCTGCCGAACGGCAACATTATTGGCGCACGCACCACGCTTGATGACTGGATTGCATCCTTCCCAAAATCCAGCCCGAATCATCTGCAGGCGGGAATAACATTTTTCAGTTTGTCATTTACCAAACAGTCTGAACAATACACCCTTACCGCTCGGTTCGAGCAGCAGCGGCTGGAGCGCTTATCCATATTCTTCTGCCCGATAGGCGAGGACAATAGCTGGGCAGCATGGTCGGAGGAGCGCGAATTGCAACGTAGAAAACAGTTTGATCGATGGCTGGATAAACAGCTGGGCGATGCCCCTTGTTCCATTAAAGCATCGTTATCCGGCAAATGCCGTCAATTCGCCTGGGGCAATGCGGGCGCGTATTACCACAATAAAGACGGCAGTACGATGATTGTCATCAGTTATCGCTGAACGCCTTACAAAGGACACCCCATGCACTACCGATCGCTAACCGCCGCGCTGGAACAATACAGCGGCAGCCTGACCCACCATCCCACCTCACCCAACCGCCTTGCCCTGCATATCGACCGTCAAACGCAAGGTCGTCTGAAACTCCACACGCCCGACGGCATCAGCCTCAGCCTAACTTACAACGATGAACCCGTGTTCTGGTCGTTCTTCAGCCACGATTTATACGACGTTTACCTCATCCGCAGCTACGCCGAAAGCTGGCAGACATACCAACCCGTCGGGCACATCGGCAGCCGCGTAAACGAACACATCGCCCGCCAACCCGCCGCAAAGCAAGGCCTGTTTTGGAACAAATATTTCATCGAACAACTCGCCACCCACAACGCAGGGCTGTTTGGCATCGGCGAATGGCACTTCGACTACCGCCCTGCCCAAACCCTGCCCCCGCAATGGGGCGAATGCTGGCATAACACCGCCGTAGGGCAGCCTGAAACCGACGAAAACTACCGCAAATGGCTATTTTCAGGCAGCCGTTTCGACGCGCTGGACAACAATTTTTATACCCAAGCCGAACGCTTCATCGCCCTGAAAACCCACCACGCCGAAGACGGTCGTCTGAAATATTGGCGCAAACGCGCACGGCAAAACCAACTGCCGCCCGTCTTGGTGTACGAACTTCCCGCCCTGTCCGACCGCTGGCTGATTTTAGACGGACACCTGCGCCTCGCCGCCGCGCTTACCGAAGGGCAACTGCCGCCCCTGATTACCATCCAAGCTACCACCGCCCGACACAGCCCCCAAACCGTCACCGAACACGAAACCGCAAAAACCGCCGCCCTGTCGCAATACGAAAAAATCGCCTGACAAACCGACCACAATCCCCAAGCCTTAAACGCCGTCAGCCAACACATCGTCCAAGCTTTCGATACCCGCCCCTACCTGCTGCACACCACCCGCGCCGCCACCGACACCGCCCCGAAAACCTGGCTGCAACAACTACAAACCTACGCTGCGCAACACGGTTTTACCGAAGAATTTGCACGCGTTTGGACAACGGAATCATGGCCGATAAAACGGGTTGCTGCTTTTCAGGTCGTCTGAAAAGGTCAGGTTGTTTTAAACTTTTCAGACGACCTCAACAGGTAAACCCTTCCCACCCTGACCCACACCAATAATTTCCATCTAATTTTCCCCACATACAATCCCCACAAACAGCGCAGACCGCTTCATATTCCCATCCATAAGGAACACTACCATGAAAAACATTAAATTTACCCTAGCCCATATTCTTTGGCGGCATATTCGCTTTATGGCTGCTTGCTACATCATTTCCAGATCAGTGGGGCGTATTTCCCGTACGCAACCTATTGCTGCAACTAACCGGCACCATCAGCATACTGGCCATGAGTGGCTGCCTGATACTTGCCGTGCGCCCCAAAATACTGGAAACCCCGCTCGGCGGGCTGGACAAAATGTACCGCCTGCACAAATGGCTCGGCATCATTGCCCTTTCAGGCAGCATCCTGCATTGGACTAGCACACAATTCCCCAAATGGCTTATCGAACTTGGTTTGATTGACGGAAAACGTCCGCCGCGCCCGCCGATGCAGGAAATATTGACATTAAAAGATTGGCTGGCTACCCAACGCCACTTTGCCGAAGAAGTTGGCGAAATCGCTTTTTATGTTGCCCTCGTCCTGCTTGTCGCCGCACTCATCAAACGCATACCCTACCGCTGGTTTGCCAAACTCCACATACTTATCGTCCCCGTTTATCTCGCGCTCGTGTGGCACACTGTCGTGCTGGCAAATTTTTCCTATTGGTCGCAACCGCTGGGCTGGCTGCTTATTGCCGCCTTGCTTGCAGGCATCGCCTGCTCGCTGATTGCCCTGTTCAAGCGCATCGGCAATCCGCAAAACGCCACCGTATCCGCCCTAAATCAAAACGGCAATCTACTCTCCCTGACCCTGAACGCCCCGAAATGGCAGGGACACCGCTCAGGTCAATTCCTCTTTTTACGCGCACACGGAGAAAGCCACCCCTTTACCATCGCCTCCGACTGGCAGCCTAATCACCAACAGCTCACGCTCGTGATCAAAGACTTGGGCGACTACACCCGCCGCCTGCCGCAGCGCCTGAATATCGGCGACACCGTGCAAATCGACGGCGCATACGGACGATTCGACTTTTCCGATGGACAAGCGCAAATCTGGGTCAGCAACGGTATCGGTTTTACCCCATTTTCGCACGACTCAATGAACTGGCCAAACAGCCCGCCATCCAGCCGACAGACTGGTTTCATGCCGATAGAAACCTGCCTGCCGAAACATTAGCCCACTGGCAAAATTTAGCGCAACAAGCCAATGTCAATTTCCACTATATCCCTTCCGAAACCCAAAGGCTCACCGCCGAGCATATCGGGCAGACTGTCCGCGACAGTGCAAACCGCAGCCTATGGCTTTGTGGCAACCGCAATTTCACTCGCAGCATCTCAGGCAGCCTAAAAACGCGGTCACAACATTTGGAGTTGTTTGAATTCCGCTAAACGGTCGTAGATGCAAGGCAGCTTGAAAGCACAACCTTAACTGAGTCCAAACAAAAGCAGTCCGCACCTTCAAAATGAAGTTGCGGACTGCTTTTTGCTTTTCAGACGACCTTTACAGCTCATCTAAAAAAGGCCGTCTGAAAACAATAAATACTGCTTGAACCAGTTGTTTTTTTCAAGATGGTAGATACTACCCTCCTCTATTTATAAAGACTATGCTCACTTGCTAATTTTCATTTTAATACTTTTCACCTCTCTAAAATTTGACTAAAATAACTCAATTATAAAAAATTGCGCGATTTTGGTATTTATCATGAAAATCTCCAGACCTCCGGAATTTGCCCTGTTGCAGCAGGAGTATGTACAGCATCTTACCGAAAAGATGGTGCAAACTGCCGAGTTGTTTCACTCCGCCACTGACAATCCCGACATGGATATTTCAAATTTTCTTGCTGAAATCAAAGATTATTCTGAATTCTCCGTAACCGATGAAAACGGAACCTACCTGCATTGGGACAAATTCCGCCGAATTCATACAGAGGACACACGAATGAAATGGCGCGCCGTCAAGAAGAGCCGCATGAAAATCCAAAAACCGATTGATTTTCCGTTCAGGCATCGGTTTTGGTTCTGCATTCCCGACTCCTTGCAGGCACGGCTTCATTTGATTGACAAAAGCTGCGGCAGCACTATCGGCACGTCCAGTCTGGGCGGCTTCGGCAGAAGCGAGCAAAATAGGTTCCTGCTCAAATCCCTGATTATGGAAGAAGCGATTACATCCGCTCAATTGGAAGGTGCTGCCACCACGCGCAAAGTGGCCAAGGATATGCTCAAATCGCAGCGCAAGCCCAAAACCAAAGACGAAATCATGATAGTGAACAACTATCACCTGATGAAAAAAGCGGTTGAATTGAAAAATACGCCGTTGAGCGTTGAAATGATTTTGGATTTACACCGCATCGCCACCAGCAACGCCATTGAAAACAAGGCCGAGCCCGGGCAATTCAGGCGGGACGACGAAATCTTTATCGCCGATAACGACGGCAACAGCCTGTACCAACCGCCGCCGCACGGGCAGGTTCATACGCTGATGGAAGCGGTATGCACGTTTGCCAACAACACTTATGACGGCGTGGAACACCCGTTGTTTATCCACCCGGTTGTCCAAGCCATCATCCTGCATTTCCTGATTGGCTACATCCACCCGTTCGGCGACGGCAACGGGAGGACGGCACGGGCTCTGTTCTATTGGTTTATGCTCAAAAACGGCTACTGGCTGTTTGAATACATATCCATCAGCCGCCTGCTGAAAAACGCCCCCGCCCAATACGCCAAATCCTATCTGTATGTGGAAACCGACGATTTGGATTTAACCTATTTCATCTATTACCAATGCGACATCATCAAGCGGGCGGTTGCCGATTTGGAAAACTATATTTCCGACAAACAAAAACACCAGCAGGAATTCAAAGCAGCGATTGCCCAATATACCGAAAAGATAGGAAAGTTGAACCAGCGGCAAATCGGTATCTTGCAAAAAGCGGTGGAAGAAAGCGGAAAAATCTTTACCGCACAAGAAATTGCCAATCAATACGGCATTTCCCTGAATACCGCCCGCAGCGATTTGAGCAAACTGGGAGAATATAGATTCCTAGTGCCATTCAAATCAGGGAATGCTTTAGAATATGTTGCCCCGCAGGATTTATTGGAAAGATTGGAGAGAAAATAGTTTGGCAGCCGCCTAAAGGCGCAGCCTTAACCGAGTCCAAACAAAAGCAGTCCGTACCTTCAACATGAAGTTGCGGACTGCTTTTTTGCCTTTCAGACGACCTTTACAGCTAAATCTGATGGCGACTTGGGTAATTTTATTGTCTAAGTAGGTAGATTGGGTTGATAAACCCAACGTTTTAGATAGATTAAACGGTTTGATGGGTCTCGACTCAACCTACGCTTGCCACACCCCTTCGCTTGCTGTAACCGTATGATATTCCTAAAATATCCATTCCCCTCACTTTAAGGAAACGCCCATGAAAGCCAAACTATCCGCGCTTGCCGCTACCGCCCTTCTTACTGCCTGCTCTGCCGTTCCACATCATAATGAACAGGCGAAAGCCCTGCTGGACGAAGGCATCACCCTGTATCAAAAACAGGATTACCAACACGCCAAGCCTTACTTTGAGCAGGCACAGCAGGCGGGGCATATGAAAGCACCGCGTTATCTGGGCTTGATGTATCTGAACGGCGAAGGCGTCGCCAAAAATGCACAAACCGCTTTCGCCTACTTCACGCAGGCTGCCGCAGCGGGCGACATCACCGGACAATACTGGCTGGGCTATTGCTACGAAAACGGCGTCGGTACAGAAAAAGACATGACCCAAGCCATGCGCTGGTATCAGAAATCCGCCGCACGTGGCGACCATGTTTCCCAGCCTGCCATTGATGCGCTGAACCGCTTGGGCGTGAAAGCAAATTAACTATTTCCCTCAACCTTTTAAGGAGTAATCTCATGAAAAAAACCGCCGCCGTCATCGCCGCCGGCCTGCTGCTGGCAGCCTGCACTGCCACGCAAAACACCGCTGGAAACAGCCTCGCCGCCCAAAGCACACAAAATCCCGTTTGGGACAAACAGTACGGCGGCGCGGATAAAGCCTACGACAGCCGCCTGCTCGCCCTGCGCGAGCAAATTGCCCCGCGTTTCGAAGTGCTGACCTTCAAAGACCCGCAAACGGGTAAAGAAATGCAGTACAACCTGTACACGCCGAAAAACCTAGAACCCGGCCGCAAATACCCGCTGGTGATGTTCATCGCTGATGCCAGCACCGCAGGCAAAGGTGTGAAAGCCCCGCTGATGCAGGGCTACGGCGGCATTATTTGGGCTACCGACGAACCGCAGGCGAAACACCCCGCGTTCGTCCTCGTGCCGTCCTACACCGAAACGGCTGTAAACGACCAATGGCAAACCACGAACGAAGTCGGCATGACCCTGCGCCTTGTCAGAAGCCTGATGGCTGAAAAACCGATTAACCCCGACCGTGTTTACACCACGGGCCAATCCATGGGCGGCATGATTTCCTTTTATCTCAACAGCATCGAGCCGAATCTTTTTGCCGCTTCCATGTTCGTCGGCAGCCAATGGGACATCAACGTGTTGAAACCGTTGGCGCAGGCGAAATTCATCTATACCGTTTCCGCCGGAGACCCTAAGGCATCGGCAGGCATGGCGCAAGTCGGCGAAATGCTGCAACAAAACAAAGTCGCCTACGCCGAAACCGAGTTTTCCGCCAAACTGCCGCAGTCCGAACAAGACGCGAAAGTCCGACAAATGCTCGCCCAAGGCAGACGCATCAACTTTATCCGCTTCACGCCGAATACGGTGATTCCCGCAAACACCACCCACAAAGGCGCGGAGCATATGTATTCGTTTGATTATGCCTACCTGCTCGAACCCGCCCGTGATTGGCTGATGCAGCAGAAACGGGAGAAATGAGTTCTGTGATTCGAAGGTCGTCTGAAAAATCTTCATATCGGTTTTCAGACGACCTTTACTACTTCTAAAAGGTCGTCTGAAAACCCGTCTACCCTAAAGCCTCTTTTTCAGCTACCCTTACCCTATTATTTCTCTCCACTTCCCAAGGAGTTCCCCATGAACATCGCCATCACCGGCACCAGCGGCAACATCGGCGGCATGGTCGCCCGTCATCTAAACACACGCGGCTTGCCGCTTATCCTGCCGCTGCGCAACCCCGCCAAAGCGCCCGACCTGCCGAACTGCGAGGCGCGGCGGTTTGCCTATGGCGATTTGGAGCTTGCCAAACAGGCGTTAAACGGGGTGGACGTGCTGTTTATGGTGTCCGCCGCCGAGAGCCCGACGCGCGAGCGGGAGCATTTAACTTTGGTGCAGGCTGCTTCGGAAGCGGGCGTGAAACACATTGTCTATCTCTCTTTTGCACAGGCGGCGTTGGACAGCACCTTCACGCTGGCGCGTACCCATGCGGTTACCGAAAATGCGATCCGGCAAACAAATATGCGTTACACCTTTCTGCGCGACAATTTTTACAGCGAGATGATGGCAACGATTGCCAACGCAGACGGCATCATCGCAGGCCCTGCCGACGATGGGCGCGTTGCCTGCGTTTCGCAGCGCGATGTTGCCCAAGCGGCGGCAAACGTCATCGCCGACATCGCGTGCGGCAACCACCGCCACGATAATCAGACCTATACGCTGACAGGTTCCCAAGCATTAAACTTCGCTGAAATAGCCGCCGTCTTAACCGAAATCACCGGCAAACCGCACCGCTACCACAATGAAACCATGGAAGAAGCCTTTGCCAGCCGCAAAGCCGCGTACCCTGACACGCCCGACTGGCAGATTGAAGCATGGGTTTCCACCTACACCGCCATTGCCAAAGGCGAACTTGCCGCCGTTTCAGACGACCTGCCGAAATTGTTGGAACATGAGCCGCGCCGCTTTGTCGAAGTTGCAAAGGATATTTATGATGCAGCCTGAACATACTCCCTTAATCGAATTCAAAAACGTCAGCAAACGCTACGACAACCACACCGCTGTGAACGAACTGAATCTGACCATTTATCAAGGCGAGTTTTTCGTGTTGGTGGGCGGTTCGGGCAGCGGCAAATCGACCACGCTGCGCATGATTAACGCGCTGACCGAGCCGACCGACGGCGATGTTTATTTCAACGGTAGGCGTATCAAAGATTACGACATCCGCGGGCTGCGCCACCGCATCGGTTACGTGCTGCAACAAATCGCCCTGTTCCCCACCATGACCGTGCGGCAGAATATCGAGCTGATGCCCGACATTTTGGGCTGGGACAAACCGAAGCGCACATCGCGCGTGAACGAACTGCTCGAGCTGGTCGGTATGCCGCCCGAGACCTACCTCAACCGCTATCCGCACGAACTCTCCGGCGGCGAACAGCAGCGCATCGGCATCCTACGCGCCATCGCCGCCAAACCCGACATCCTGCTGATGGACGAACCCTTTTCCGCCCTCGACCCGCTCGCCCGCGCTTCCCTTCAGGAAACCGTGTCCCTGATACACAAAAAACTCGGCACCACCATCGTTTTCATTACCCACGACATGAACGAAGCCGCCAAACTCGCCTGCCGCATCGGCGTGATGCACCAAGGCAGGCTGGTGCAAGTCGATACGCCGCAGGATATTCAAAACCATCCGGCGGATGATTATGTACGCTCCCTGTTCGGCACGGCGCAGCCAGAAAACACCGCCTCCGCCGAGGAAGTCATCAATCTTTACCGCCGTTTGGACGCGGACGGCAAAGCACGGGTAAGGAAACACTGGGCAAAAGAAGAAAATTAGAAAAGGTCGTCTGAAAACGGACATATTGGATTTTGCCTAATCGTTTTCAGACGACCCCAAACCATTTTCAGTACACGCTCAAGCACCGGGCCTACTTTCCGGTAACACCCAATTTCGCAAAAACTCTACTGTAAGTCCAAATCAAAAGCATCCATGCCTTCATTCCTGCACGGGCGGGAATCCATTTTTGAATTTCGGCAACCGTTTTTCAAACATTTGTTTCTCAAAGTTTCCGATGGATTCCCGCCTGCGCGGGAATGACGGCCGCCGGCGGGTACAGTACCAAAAATCAAGCGAATCTGATATATATGTTTCCTCAAAACCCCAAAGGAGAATCAAGATGGACATTCTTTCCCGCCTGCAAGCATTGCCGCCGGGCAGGTTCCACTACAAATTACTGGTATTGGTCGGCATCGGCTGGCTGTTTGACGCGATGGATACCGGCATCGTGTCGTTTATATTGCCCGAATTAGGCAAAGAATGGGGTTTGCAGCCTGCGCAACTGGGCTGGATAGTCAGTATCGCCTTTATCGGCATGGCACTGGGGGCGGTAGCGAGCGGCTGGCTGGCAGACCGCTTCGGCAGGAAAACCGTATTTGCCGCGACCATGGCGGTGTACAGCACGGCGACAGGACTATGCGCCTTTGCACCTGACATTGCAACACTACTTACCTGCCGCTTCTTTGTCGGCGTAGGACTGGGCGGACAGCTCCCTGTCGCGGTGTCATTGGTCAGCGAATACGCCCCGCCGAAAGTACGCGGTCGGTTCATCGTGTTGCTGGAAAGTTTTTGGGGCTTGGGCTGGCTTGCCGCCGCACTCGCTTCCTATTTCTTTATCCCAAAATTCGGCTGGCACAGCGCGTTTTTAATCGGCGCGCTGCCGATTTTGTATATCCCGATAGTGTTGAAATTCCTACCCGAATCCGTACCCTACCTGCTCTCGCAAGGCAAAACGGACGAAGCGCACCTGCTGGTCAGCCGCTTGGAAAATGAAGCGGGAATTACACCCGCCGCAACAGCCATAGCACCGCCGCAACAGAGAAAACAGCGCATCCGTTTTATGCAACTGTGGCAACAGCCTTTCGCACGGCGCACGCTGATGCTGTGGCTGGTTTGGTTCGGCATCGTCTTTTCCTATTACGGCATTTTTACTTGGCTGCCGAAACTCTTGGTCGAACAAGGCAATACGGTGGTCAAAACCTTTGAATATGTGCTGGTGATGATAGTCGCGCAACTGCCCGGCTACATCGCGGCGGCGGCATTGGTGGAAAAAATCGGGCGCAAAGCGACTTTGGCGGGTTTTCTCGCCGCCTGTGCCGTCTGCGCGTGGTTTTTCGGACAAAGCAGCAGCGCCGCCGAAGTCATGACATGGGGCAGCCTGATGTCGTTTTTCAACCTCGGCGCATGGGGCGTTTTATACACCTACACGCCCGAACTCTACCCCCTCCGCTTCCGTGCCTTCGCCTCCGGCTGGGCGGGCGCAATCGGACGCATGGGCGGTATCCTTGCGCCTATGGTGGTCGCCAAAATGGTCGGCGGCAGCGGCGGATTCGGCAATATATTCATGATGTTCGCCGGCGTAATGATGCTGATTGTCGCCGTCGTTTTGATATTGGGCGAAGAAACGAAAGGCAGGACGCTGGAGGAAATCAGCTCTTAAACAACCGTATCCGCTGCCCAAAATTAGTAAAGGTCGTCTGAAAACTCAAAATTGGTTTTCAGACGACCTTTAAAGTAGTTAATTATATATATGTATAGTATATATTGGTTTTTGTTGTTGAGTTTAAATTGTGCAGACTTATTTGTGCCTAGACCTACAGATGATTTAAATCCTACTTGCGTGCGTACCGCGCGCGGTGGATAGGTTTTTATAGCATTCACTCTCCAAAACTCATTACCGCCGTTTCTTTTTTTCCGTCCCAATTTAACGGCAGCCATCCATCCCGCACATAACGGTGAAACGACGAAAACGCCCAATCGCGGACATTGCCGCACAATTCATGTTTGACGGGATTGAAATGGATGTAGTCCGCGCAACGCTGCAAATCCGTTTCGTCGCGCACGGTGTGTTCGTAAAAACGCCGTTGCCAAATACCGCGTTCGTGCCACCGCTGTTTGCTGGCGGACAGGTTTTCGGCATGAGGGAAATGTGCGGAGAATTTGGTTTTAATCAGCCGCCAGCGCAGGGAATAATCCGCATCGTCGGGCGGCAGCGTCCAAATGGCGTGAATATGGTTCGGCAGTACGCATACGGCGACGGTTTTAAAGGGATATTGTTTTTGCACATCCACATAAGCCGCACGCGAAGCCGATATGTTCGACAATCAGGCGCTATTTTGGGTTGGCGAGTTTGACAGTGAAAAAGAATGTGCCGCCGGCAATGAAGTTTCTGCGATAACGCGCCATAGGATTTTTGCTTGTGGTTTGAGCGTTGGAGAAGGAATGGTTTGTTTTTTTAAGATTTTAACTTTGTTGAAGCTGACGTTTTCAGACGGCATTGGAGGTCGTCTGAAAGCGCTAGCTTCAACGAAGTTAAAAGTTGAAACGGCAAACCGTCAATCAAGTAACCGCGTGCGTGCGTACCGCACGTACCGCACACACCCTTGTATATCGGAACTCCCGTATCATAGCAACAAACCGCCCGGCCGCCATCCGTACACACCCAAGGCAAACAACCGTTGAGTAGCTTAGGGAGCGGTCGGGCAACCCATCGACACAACCGGACAGTTGCCAGACAACACAACCGAATGCAAGGCAGGTTTATGATGAGTACCCAATACAACTGTGCAGGCATCGACATCGCCAAACGAAACTTCGTCATCGCCGTTTCGTCTTTGTCTAAAACCAAAACCGAAACCAACAACCCGAAAGGTATCGCCCATACTATCGAATACCTTAAAAAGCACAACGTCGCCCTCGTTGTGATGGAAAGCACCGGCGGTCTCGAAATCCCCGCCGCCAAAGCCATCCACCGCGCAGGTATGGCCGTGATCATCGCCAACCCGCGTCAGACGCATCAGTTTGCCCAATCGCAGTCGC